>Ga0209542_10000034_pt1 | contig 355136 bp, 341 predicted proteins | sample RifCSPhighO2_01_FD_184028 | JGI IMG/M metagenome (GOLD analysis project Ga0209542, IMG submission 184028) | Soil microbial communities from Rifle, Colorado - Rifle CSP2_plank highO2_0.1 (SPAdes) (version 2) | ecosystem: Environmental > Terrestrial > Deep subsurface > Rock core/Sediment ...
TGCGCAGAAAAGTTTTTCACTCCCTTTATTTATAAATTAGGTAGAGTCCAATCACCATTAGGAAAATAGCTATTGCTTTAATACCCAAAACGCTTTTACTCAATTCTTCTTTAAGTATTTTTGGCAACCAAACAGATATGATTACGGCAAAAATTAGTACGAATAGGCTTTGAAATCCCCTAAGAACGCTTATCAAACTGGCAGGGCCAGTTGTTAGAGCCCAAAAGCCGCTAAGTGAAGCTGTGGTTGCAAAAAACATCGTTAATATTACAAGTATCCACCCTACTGGTTTTAAACCTAAAAGACTTTTGGAGAATATATTCCTGAAATTAGTTATAAACAGAAGCATTATCGGGATAGGCAAAAATTCACCGACTCCCAAATATACTGTCAAATTCCAAAATGGATAAGCAATATATAAGGATTTTAAAATTATGATTTGGATTGCGTAAATTAAACTTGATAAAACCATCCACCAGAAGGCACTCCTTAATCTAAACACGCCTTCTACCTTCTTGAGAGAGATTAAAAAACCTCCTAATAAAATGAGCACAAAAGCCAAGTAGTGATTTGCTTCCAATATCTCTCCTAAGAATAAAAAAGAGAGTATTAAAACAAAAGGTGGAGTAAGCTGAAACAAAGGTATCACTCTGGAGACTTCTTCTTTGGAAATAGCTTTATAAAATGAAAAAACAGCAAGTATTTGAATTATACCTGCAAATATTACCAAAGCTGTTGGCTGGAAACCTATCCAACTCAAACCATTAAATAGGATTATGATAATTGACAGAAGAAGGGCAGAGATTCCAGAGATTAAAGTTAGAACAATGGGATTTTTAAGGTGTTTTTCTATTAAAAGTTTATCTACAATATTATCTGCTGCCCATAAAACTCTAGACAAAAGAGCAAAAATTACCCAGTTCATTCTTCAATCATATCAATTTTCTGGTTGCTTGAGAAGGAAAAACTATTGTATTAATTCTGGAAATTTTGTATATTGTAATTGGACTCAACAATTTAGGAAATCGCTTTTTTGAATGGCGCAATCGGACAACAGAAAGCGATTTCTTGTTGAGTCCACCGGTTGCGCCATTTGAGTTAATAAAAAGTTCTTTAAAATTTTTGTGTTTTTTCTTGAATTCTTTATAAGAATTTTCGAGCCGACAGTTTCGGAGGCGCGGCGGGTGGGCACATTCGACAAGGCTTCGACGGTGAGCTCAGCCGAACCGCTCAGTGTAAAGGCGCCGCGCCGGAGCAAGCGAGGCCGAAGGCCGAGCTAACATATTGAAGTTCGACATTTTTTGTAAACCGCCAGCAAACACGGACTATAACCCTAAAGCTCAAGTTCAGCTATAAGGATTGTTTGGGTCTAGACCTAGACACACAGCCAAGCCAGCAATTTGGGGAGAATAAGAATTTTATATAAATTTGCCTAACTTAAAATTTTTAGCGTACTTTGATATGTATTTCAGGAAATATTTTTCCAAAAGAGATCTTATTTTTTTATTTTTTATTTCATCAATTTTTTCTATTAACCCTTCAAAAGTATCAACCTGAATAAGATTCTCTAATTGTTTTAAGTCACGAATCGAGTTGATCTCTATTCTTCCTGACTCCTGAAGCACACCAACAATTGAAAATAAATACTGTTTTAGAGCCATAGTCGAAGACCACTTACTTACCTTAAAAGGTTTATACAGCCCTATTAATGGAACAACCGTGACTGCTTTTTTGGGAAAAAGAGTATTAAGAACAATCTCACTACCACCAGCGCCTTTTGTCCTTGTCAGTTTTGATAAATATGGAAGCAAAACTTTTCGAGGATAAACTCTCTCACCGGCAAGATAAACTTCGTGTTTTCCATATTTTCCTGTTTGATCTTGTGTGGGAACAGCCAAAACTACAGAACTCTCTCTTCTTGATATTGGTTCAATCATACTTTTAACATGACTAGTCGTAAAATTGATTAGATCGCTATCACAAAATAATAGATAGTCTCCGCTTGCTTTTTTAATTCCTGCCGCTACTGCTGTACCCTTGCCTTGATTTTCTTTAAAATTTATTAAGTTTATTTTCTGGCCAAATTTTTTTAAAATACTTAGACTTTTATCAGTTGAACCATCATTTATGCATATAATTTCGCTAATCAGCCTAGATTTAAGCAAGGTGCCAATAACTTTTCTTACTCTTTTTTCTTCATTAAAAACAGGAACAATTGCAGAAACTTGAGGTTTTTTATTAATCATAAGATCAATGCTCTTCTAATTTTATTAGAGAAAGTCTAATAACGCAAGTGAGTTTTAGCGGGGTTCGAGGGCTGAGACTGATAACCAAATAATGACGACTCCCAGTAAAAGCAAAAGACTTTCGATAAGAGCAAACCCCTGCCTTCTTTCATGATGAATCTCGGGAATTAAATCAGAAGAGGCGATATAGATAAAAAATCCCGCTGTTAGTGCAAGAAGAGCCGGTATATAACTTATCAAAAAGTTACCCAGAAGATAAGTTAAGACGGCGGCTATAACTGAGACACCGGCACTTGCTATATTTACCAGAATTATATTTTTCCGTGATAATCCTCTATGAAGCATTAGTCCAAAATCTCCGATTTCCTGAGGAATCTCATGCGCAAAAACTGCAAGGGCGGTAACTATCCCAAGCGGAATATTGACAATAAATGTAGCAGCGATAACAATTCCGTCGATGAAGTTATGTACAGTATCGCCAATAATTATAAGAGGAAGAGTTGATTTTGGTTCCTTTTCGTGCTCATGGTATTCTTCATGATGGTGAAACCAGTGGATAAACCTTTCTATAAGGAAAAATAAAATAATGCCTATGAGAGTCCACAAAAGAACATCTATTCCCGTTTCTTCTCCTTCGGCAAGAGCCTCAGGCAGAAGGTCAAAAAAAGCAGTGCCCAAAAGAATCCCGGCAGCAAAAGAAGCAAGAAAATGAGAAACCTTAAGAGCGAATTTTTCTTTAGATAAAAGAATAATTCCTCCAATCAAAGCTCCTATGCTTCCTAGGAAAGTGAACAGAAGAATGTATGTTAAAGTTGACATTTTAGGTGGATCGGGAAGATTTATCCAGCTTACTTGATGTTAGCTTAGCTGACTTATTCTTGTCAAGAAATTAAAGGATTTCAATCTGGTATACTTAAAAAATTCTTCTAGAATGAAAAGTTGGTTTTCGGGCAGGAATAAATTTCTAATTATTTTTTTCGGAGTGTTGTTTTTTGCAGGTTTAATTTCTTTGGCTTTTTCGCCTTCAAAAAACTCTAATAGCCCAAATTTAAAAGAAGAGAACGAAAGAACGGTTAAGGGAACAAGTTCAGAACAACCAGTTTTATCAAGAAGCCCTTCGCCAAGCCCATCTGTCCCAAATCAACCTGTCTGGGAAACTTCAGAAGAGCTTTCAGAAGTAATAAGAGTAATTGATGGAGATACTTTTCAAATTGAAACCGGACAGAAAGTAAGATTGATAGGAATCGATACTCCGGAAACCTCAGATCCCAGAAAAAGCGTTCAGTGTTTTGGAAGGGAAGCCTATGAAAAGACCAAAAATCTTTTGGAAGGAAATTTGGTAAAGCTTGAAAAAGATGTTTCGGAAACTGACAAATACGCAAGACTCTTAAGATATGTTTATCTTGGAGATGTTTTTGTAAATGAACTTCTCGTAAAAGAAGGTTATGCACGTTCATCATCATATCCGCCGGATATTAAATATCAGGAGTTATTTAGAACCGCGGAGCAGGAGGCAAGAAAAAATAGTAGAGGTTTATGGTCAGCATGTGCGGGAAACAGCCAGAGTTCTGTTTCAAATTTAACCCCTGTTCAAAGTTCTTCAAATTTTGTCTGCGACTGCAGTAAAAGTTGTTCAAAACTTTCATCTTGTGAGGAAGCGCAATTCCAGCTTAAAAACTGCGGGTGCTCCGCTCGGGATGGCGACTTAGACGGGATTGCCTGTGACGGCTCACCCCTTAACTGCCAGCAATAAGCTTGATTCTTCAATTTTTATGCTATTCCTGCTAGAATTTAAGGTCTATGGATAAAAAGCTTCTTACACTTCTTTTGGTTGTTTTTATAGATCTTTTGGGATTTGGAATTGTTATTCCGATTCTTCCTCTTCTCGTTGAGGAAATCGGAGGGGGAGCTTTTCTTGTAGGAGTTGTGATATCAATTTTTGCTCTTTTTCAATTTATCTTCTCTCCGATTTTGGGAAGGCTTTCTGATAAATATGGGAGAAAACCTGTTTTGATAGTTAGTTCTTTTATCAATTCCTTTTCTTACTTTTTGATTTTTCTATCTCAAAGTTTTTGGGTAATACTTCTTGCGCGAATAATTGGCGGAATAGGAAGTTCGAATTTATCTGTTGCCCAGGCTTATATAGCTGATACATCCAAGGCCCATGAAAGAACAAAAAGACTTGCTCTCGTCGGTTCTATATTTGGTTTGGGTTTTATTCTTGGCCCTCTGATAGGAGGGATAGTTTCTGAAAAAATATCGATAGGCTTTGCATTTCTGATACCTGCTCTTCTTTCTCTAATCAACACATTCATGATACATTTTATTCTTACAGAATCCAATCAAGCTCTTCAAAAGCACATTAAAATTGAATTAATAAATTGGAAAGTAACTTCCGAGATTTTGCGGCCTAAAAATATCTTTTTTCTTATGTTTTTGTTTTTCTTTGTAAATTTGGCAATTGCTCTTATTATTGGTGTTTTTCCTCTTTATTCCGAAAGTAAATTTGGTTGGGGAGAGGCTCAAAACGGGTATTATTTCGGGCTTATCGGGGTAGGTTCTTTTGTAACTCAAGCATTTTTAATAAGAATAATCCTGAAATGGTTTGATGAGATAAGAATGATAAAATTTGGACTAATAATATTTGCTATCACTATCGCATCAGTAGGTCTTGCAACAAAGGGGTTTTTAGTTCTTCTGGCAGGGCCCTTTATAACATTTGGCATAAGCCTTATTAATGTTAATGTTCAGTCGCTTATATCTTTGGAATCTTCTCCCGAGGAACAGGGAATAGTTCTGGGTGTTTCTCAATCCTTTGGATCTATGGCGCGGGTAATAGGTCCTCTGATAGGAGGCACAATTGCATCCTTTAACTTGGGGGCTCCTTATATAGTTTCGGGAATTATGGCTTTTCTAATTTTCCTTTTCGGCCGAAAGTATCTAAAGCTTATAAAACCAAGGAGTTCTTAAGAAATATTTTGTTATAGAATAAGAGCATGTCTTTAAAAGCTGCAGTTTGGATTGGCGTAATATTAGGTTCCATTATTGGAGGATATATCCCCTCAATCTTCGGCGCCAGCCTTTTTTCTTACTGGGGAATTTTAACAAGCGGTTTGGGATCTATCATCGGAATCTTTATTGCAGTTAAATTAATAAGTTAATGGCACATATTCACCAAAATATAGATTTTGTAACAGAGGCTTTTATTGTTTATAAAAGTAAAGTTTTACTTGTGAATCACATAGGTGCCGGAACTTGGCTACCCGTTGGAGGACATATAGAACTTACTGAAGATCCTGAGGAAGGTTTGTTTAGAGAAATAGAGGAAGAGGCAGGAATAAAACAGAGAGATCTTAGGATTTTTTCAGAAAAACCTAAAGAGAAGTTTAAGAATTTCAAATTTTTATATCCTCCGTCTTTTTTAGACATCCACAAGATAAAAGAAGGTCATAAGCACATCGGTTTAATTTATTTTTTGAAGTCTGCAACCGATAAGATCAAATTAAAAGAAGATGAACATTTCGAAATAAAGTGGTTTACAAAAGAAGAAATAGAAAAAGGAGACATTCTTCCTCAGATTAAATTTTATGCATCGAAGACTTTAAAGATCTGGAACTTTGTTTAGTCAACCCTCTTGGTTTTAATCCTAAACCCTTCTTATTGTCAACGGCTTTGCTTTTGTAGTACGCTTATTAAGGGGTTATGAAAGAAAAAGCTCTTATCCTCTGGTTTTCGGAACTCTCCTTAAAGGATGTTGGTCTTGTCGGTGGAAAGAATGCTTCTTTGGGGGAAATGTATTCTGGTCTTAAAGCTTCCGGAATTGAGGTTCCTAACGGTTTTGCAATAACGGCTTACGCTTACAGATTGTTTCTTCAAAAGGCAGGGCTTGAAGGAAAAATAAAAGAAATTCTTCTTGGACTTAAGAAAGATGATGTCGGAGATTTAAGAACAAGAGGAGAGAAAATAAGAAATCTTATTCTTCAAGCCGAGCTTTCTTCCGAACTTACCGGGGAGATAAAAAAAGCCTATCACAAATTGTGTGAAATTTATGAAGAAGATACAGATGTTGCGGTAAGATCTTCTGCAACCGCTGAGGATCTTCCGGGCGCTTCATTTGCCGGAGAGCAGGAGACTTTTTTAAATATCTCAGGAGGAAATAATCTTCTGGGAGCGGTAAGAAAATGTTTTGCTTCACTTTTTACAGATCGTGCAATATCTTACAGAGAAGATAAAGGATTTTCGCATTTTAAAGTTTATTTATCCGTGGGTGTCCAGAAGATGGCGAGGTCGGACCTTGCCTCAAGCGGTGTGGCATTTACCATAGATACGGAAACCGGGTTTGACAAGGTGGTGATCATAAATAGTTCTTACGGTCTTGGTGAAATAGTTGTTCAGGGCAAAGTGACTCCTGATGAGTTTATAGTTTTCAAGCCCGCTCTTGAAGAAGGATTTGCCGCAATTATTTCAAAAAAACTTGGAGAGAAGAACACAAGAATTGTTTATGGGCAGAACAACTCCACCAAAGAGGAAAAAGTTCCGAAAGATCTTAAAGACAAATTTTCATTAAGGGAGGAGGAGGTCCTTATACTTTCTAAATGGTGTGTAAAGATAGAAAAATATTTTTCCGAAAAATACGGAAAGTACCAGCCCATGGACATTGAATGGGCAAAGGATGGGAAACTTAATAAGCTTTTTATCATACAAGCTCGTCCTGAAACAGTTCATTCAGAAAAAAAAGAAAAAGTTTTTGATGAATATAAACTTCTTAAGACAGGTAAAATTATTACAAAAGGAATTGCTGTAGGTACAAAAATAGCAGAAGGTTCCGCAAAAGTTCTTAAGACGACCAAGGAAATAAACAAAATACAAAGGGGAGACGTTCTGGTTACGAAGATTACGGATCCTGACTGGGAGCCTGTTATGAAGGTGGCATCGGCAATCGTAACAGATGAAGGAGGAAGAACCAGCCATGCCGCAATTGTTTCAAGAGAATTGGGGATCCCATGCGTTGTCGGTACAAGAAATGCCACGGCCGTTCTTAGAGACGGAGATGAGATTACAGTCGACTGTTCAACAGGAGATGAAGGGATTATTTATGAGGGGAAACTTAAATTTTCCGTGACTGCGCACAGATTGAGAGATCTTCCCAAGCCAAAAACAAAAATAATGGTAAATATAGGTACTCCGGATGAGGCATTCAAGTATTTTTACCTTCCGGTTGAAGGGGTGGGTCTTGGTCGAATCGAGTTTATTATAAACAATGTTATAAAAATTCATCCTAATGCCCTAATTAATTTCAAAACACTTAAAAAGGATCCTAAGAATGCGGATTTAATTGAGAAGCTTGAGAGGCAGACTAAAGGATATCAGGATAAGAAAGAATTCTATATAGATAAGCTTTCAGAGGGAATTGCAAAAATCGCTTCCTCTTTTTGGCCCCACGATGTGATAATAAGATTTTCCGATTTTAAGACCAATGAATACAGACAGCTTTTGGGAGGAGAATTGTATGAACCTCAGGAGCAAAATCCAATGCTTGGTTTCAGAGGCGCATCAAGATATTATAGCCCTGAGTTTAGACAAGCCTTCGGACTTGAATGTCAGGCAATTTTAAGAGTAAGAGTAAAAATGGGGTTTTCAAATGTAATACCCATGGTCCCTTTTTTGCGAACTCTTGAAGAAGCAGAAAAAGTGATAAATATTATAAATGAGTTTGGCTTATCCAGAGAAAGAGACTCAAGTCTTAAGATTTATATGATGTGCGAGATACCCTCCAATGTAATTTTGGCAGAGGAATTTTTAAAATTTTTTGACGGATTTTCTATCGGATCCAATGACCTTGCGCAGTTGACGCTTGGCATAGACAGAGACTCAAATATCGTAGATAAAGTTGGAAACGAAAACGATAAGGCTGTAAGAAAACTTATAAAAGAGGCAATAGAAGTTTGCTTGTCCAAGAATAAATATATAGGAATCTGCGGGCAGGCTCCTTCTGATTTCCCCGATTTTACAGAGTTTCTTATTAAGAACAGAATAGAAAGCATATCACTTAATCCCGACTCAATTTTTAAAATGCTAAATGTAATCTCTCAGGTTGAGAAGAACATTGGCAATCTGTAAAAATCTATTGCATTCCCAGCGTTGAGAGGCGATTGTATTTAGCAACTCTTTCTCCTCTGTCCATTCCTCCGAATTTTACGAAGTCTGCATTAACTGTTAAAGCAAAGTCTACAATCCAGTCATCTACAGTTTCTTCTCCTCTATGGGATACGATAATTTTAAGTTTGGCTTTTTTGGCAATTTTAACTGCCTCAAGAGTTCCTGAGATAGTTCCATTTTGATTAGGTTTTATTATTACTGCATTTATCGCTTTAAGATCTATAGCTTTCTGAAGTCTTTTTGGATTTGTCGCTGTGAGGTCATCTCCAACTATCATTATTTTGTTAGAGAACTTTGCTGAGAAAGAAATCCATTCTTCCCAATCCTCATCAGAAAAAGGATCCTCTATGGATTCTATATTATACTTCGAGACAAGCATGTAATAATTGACCACCTGTCCTTCCACAAAGTTTGCAGCCGCATCTATCGCGACTCTTCTTTTAGGAAAAACTTTTTTGATAGTATCAAGTGCGATAACATTATCAAAACCTACAGGAGAAAATCCTCCTTCTGCTCCTACAGTACTTTGTAGATTATTTTTTTCAAGATAAGCTCTTAACATTTTAAAGTCTAAAATTGACTCTTTTAAAGAGTCCTCAATTATCATAAATTCCTGCATAGAGATATTGGGATTTCCATGTTTTCCTCCTTCAAAAAGAAGAAGCATAAGGCGCGGGAATTTCAAATTTTGGCGTGTAGAAATTTTAGATTGGGCTTTCCAAAAGGCTGCAGAAACAGCAAGCGAAGCATTTGCTCCTAAGCCCAACTCATCAAGTCTTTTGTCAAGTTCTTCCTGCATCCATCCTTTGTTTAATATGATATTTTTTATTCTTTTGATTTGAGATATTGCCTCATCCGCGGTTACAATTTTTGCTTCATACTTTCCTGTGGAGATTCCAGCCGGTACAACAATTTCTTCATTGGTCCCATTCCCAAGTTCGATTTTAACTTTTATTGTCTCATTGCCAAGCGATGCTAAAGTTTTGCCTTCTGTTAAATTTTTGATTATCATTGCACAACATTTATTGGTTTTTGGTTGATAAATGCTTTTATATTTTCTACTGTTGTATCTAAAATTCGCTCAAGTGCCTCTTTTGAGTTAAAGGCATTATGCGGAGTTATAAGTACCTTGGGATGATTTAATAAAATGTGATTGCCGATCAGGGTTTCATAATCTACTTCTTTTTTAAATCCCCGGGTTAATATTTCCGCCTCTTCCGCAAGCTCTCTTTCCTCTTCAAGTACATCAAGGGCCACCCCCTCAAGTATTCCTTGCTCAAGTCCTATTATTAAAGCCTCTGTATCAATTAATCCTCCTCTTGCTGTGTTAATGAGAAACGACCCCTTTTTGAATTGGGTGATATTTGTTTTGTTTATTATGTGTTTGGTTTCTTGATTTAAGGGAAGATGAAGAGTAACTATGTCAGAATTTTGAATAAGCTCATCAAGCTCTGTATACCTAAGTTCAAGTTTTTTTTCAAGATTTGTATCTTTGCTTCTGTTGTATCCTAATATCTTCATTCCAAAACCTCTTGCAATTTCTCCCACATTGACCCCGATTTTTCCAAGACCGACTATTCCGATTGTTTTCCCAAAGAGATCCACCCCTCTTAAGTTGTTATGATTGAAGTCTAGGATTTTAGACTGATTAATTGACTGGTAGATTTTTCTTGTCAGATTAAGAATCAGTCCAAACGTATATTCAGCAACAGTCCGGCTTCCATATTCCGGAACATTTGAGATTTTTATTCTATGGGTTCTGCAGTGAGTTTGATCGACATTATCAAATCCCGTTGCTCTTATGGAAATGAATTTAAGGTTTGGAAGTTTTTCAAGGGTTTTTTCGTTTAACGTAGAATTTATAAAAGAGGAAATTATCTCGGAATCTTTAAAAAGATCTGCATTTTCTTCTGCAAGCTCATCTTCAGTAAAAACACCTTCGGGGAAATTATTTATTAAATTGGCTTTCTCCCAATCCTGAATTTCAAAAAAAGAAATTTTCATCCCACAATTAAATTATATAACAAATAAGTAGTTATCAATAGCCCAGGAAGATTCAAATACTCGGGTTTTTAGGCACCAATCAAAAAAGTAGAATGATTGTAAACTTCTTAATTTAATATTTGTTATACTTTAAGAATGAGTTTTCTCGATTTTAATCTTGAGTCCTTTATTAAAACAATCGGGCTTTTTGGCGTATTTGGAATAGTATATGCGGAATCAGGACTTCTTATCGGGTTTTTCTTCCCAGGGGATAGCCTCCTTTTTACTGCAGGTTTCCTTGCTTCCCAAGGATTTTTGGATATTTACCTTCTCATAATAGGTTGTTTTATAGCGGCAGTTTTGGGGGATAATACGGGTTATGCTTTTGGACATAGGATTGGAAAAAGACTTTTTCAAAGACATGATTCGGTTTGGTTTCATAAAGATAATCTACTTAAGGCGCAGGAATTTTATAAAAAACATGGGAGAAAAACAATAATTCTGGCAAGATTTATACCTGTTGTCCGAACTTTTGCGCCGATTGTTGCGGGGATGGGCGATATGGATTATAAAACATTTTTTATATTCAATATTATAGGCGGAATTCTTTGGGCAATTGGAGTTCCTTTAACAGGATATATACTTGGCAATGCAATTCCTGACATAGACAGGTTTCTTCTTCCAATAGTTGCCTTTATAATTATCGTTTCTGTTGCTCCTAATTTTTACCATATTTTAAAAAACGAAGATCATCGAAGAGAAATAGTGAAGCTTCTTTTAAAAGCCGTCAGAAGATAAATGAGTTGTCTTGAGGTTAATTCTTTTATAATATCCAGATTCTCTTTCTGAAGACTAAAAAAGAGTAATTTTTGATGTGATATACTACGTTGGATGAGCGTAGAAGATAGGCCTCAGAGAATTCAAGCGGGACAATTTGGGATTGCTGGAAACATTGATCATCCAAGCATAGTGCCTATTAGACTTTCTTCAAGAAGACTTAAACAGATTTGTGAGAGAATGGCTGGAGGAATAATTTATTTACGACCGAAGAACGATCAATCCGATCCCGTACCAGATATAAATTTAGCTTACCGTTTAGCCAGCACACTATTTCTAGGTCTTATCGACGATACTCTTAGAGAGGTTTTAACTCCGGGACAGTATCAAAAAGCTCTAAAGGCGAATCGAGACGGTAGAACGGTTAAGTTTTTAAGAGCTAGAAGATAATTCTTATTATCCTGTCATCATCTTTTTCCGGGGTTCCCCGGCCGTCGCGGTTGCTCGTCGTAAGATATAGTGCTCCATCCGGTCCTTTTACAATATCCCTTAGCCTTCCGTACTTTTTTGAAAAATATTCTGTAAGAGTTGGGGATCCGTTTTTAATTTGTACCTCATAAAGAGTTTGTCCTCTAAGTCCTGCAAAAAAGAAAGAACCGTTTTGATAAACCAGACCGGATGGAGCCCATGTTTGATCCCCGCTGTTTAAGACCGGCTTTTCCATTCCATTTTTTTCCAGATCCCCCTGAATTATGGGCCAACCGTAGTTTCCTCCTTTTTCTATTTTGTTAAGTTCATCTTTTGCGGTTGATCCATGTTCGGTTGCCCAAAGCTGATTGTTTTCATCCCACGCAAGTCCTTGAACATTTCGATGTCCATAAGAAAAAACCCTGTTATTGAAAGGGTTACCGGGAGCAGGATTTCCGTTTTCATCCACTCTTAAAATTTTTCCGGCAAGTGAGTTTTTATCCTGCGCCAAAGATGGATTCTGCGCATCTCCGGTTCCAATATAAAGAAAACTATCCGGCTCGCCTCGCTGAGTCGAAGCGGGCTCGAATTTAATTCTCCCTCCGTTATGATTGGTCCCTCCGGGGATATTATCCACAATTATTTTTTCATCTTGAAGAGAATTATTTTTGAAAACGAATCTCGAGACTCTATTTAGGGTATTTCCGTTTTTGTTTTCAAAAGTATAGTAAAGAAATACATATTTGTTTTGGTCAAAGTCAGGATGGATAGCAATTCCCAGAAGTCCTTCTTCGCCTTGCGCTTTGACACTTTCCAAAGTTGCTATTTTCCTAGGAGCTTTGTCAAAATTTTTATCTACAAGTAGAATATTTCCCGGTCTTTCTGTGATCAAAAGGTCGCCATCGGGAAGAAATGCAAGCGCCCAGGGAACTTCAAGATTTTTTGCAATGACTGTTTCTGATAAAAAAATTTTTTCCTGGGTTCTTTTGTCATTTTTTCCGGGCACTTGAATCACCCCCTTTTTATTTTGGAAAAATATAAAAACGAGAGAAGCTACTAGTAATGTCGATAAAATTATTAAAAAAACATTTTTCATAAACGCTTGAGTTTGGTCTTCTTATTTTATATAATGTGTTTCTAAAATGGTAGAGAGAAAAGAGTTTTCTTCTAAGGAAGAAGCACTGCGAAATTTGCCTAAAAACGGGATTATAGTATTTGGTGGGGTAACTTATCGAAGAAATAACGATGGAATAGCCTACAGCGTAAGAACAGGGGAAGAGATTTCGGAGGCAATGAGCCGGGCAGAGAGTGAATATATGAATGAGGCATTGGGGCAGTTTTTAAGTTTGGTAAAAAGTCCTATGGGGCAAGAAGGACAGGGTGCGCAAAGAAGCATCCGGGCTCCTAAGTCTTTTGATGATTAACTTTGACATCGCTTCAAAAGATTGGCCCAATTTTTTTGGTGAGATGAAGAGAGGGAATTGGATTACTTCCCGCCGTTTGCGTTCTGTGAAATCGGGGATTTCTCAATTGCGCTTATTTTTTCCTGAATAAAATTCATTGCGCTCTTGATATCGTCCAAATCTTTCTGAATATCCTCAACGTCCTCTTCTAATTCTTCCTTTTCCCGTTCTTCCTCTTCCTGTTCCTGTTCTTCTTCAAGCTCTCGATACTCTTCTATAAGCGCTTGTCTTTTTTGAGCAACCAAAATAAAAGTTGCTAAAAAAACTGCTTCTAAAGAAAGCAGTATGTTGAAAATTGCAAGCTCGAAAGGTCTATAAGTGAAAAAAAGCGTAAATGCGATTATATGTAAATAAATAAAGATCATGCTACCGGATAAGTTTGTTATAAAATCTGCAATGCGCCCCTCGGAGGACTGAAGTCTTTTTCTAAGATGCTCAGGTGTAATTTCCCTTGCTATTCTAAGTGGAATTTTGGCTATGCTTTTTCTGATCATAAGTCAATTTTAGCCCCCTTCTTAAGAGAGTGTCAACCCCGATTTACTAATGCTTGGACCCGCCGTAACTTACTTTTCGTCTTACTTACTATTCGTAGCGCGGCTCAAAGAGCGTTTACTGGCGGGTCTTCGTCGCAAATTTGATTGTCCCTTGACAACTAGCAAACTCTATGATAGAGTGCCAATACGATGGCATTTGAGGCTCCCAAAAATATTGAAAAACTAGTTCCTGTTATACCAATTAGAGACGGGATAATATTTCCAAAGATTGATTCGGTTCTAACCTTTGGAAGACCCAAAAGCCTGGCAGCTTTGGAAAGCTCCTTTCAAAACGAGAGAATCGTTTGTTTCGTTCTTCAGAAAAATTCAAGACTCAATGAACCATCTCCCGATGACCTTCATGAGATAGGAACCTTATCGCGAATTGAGCGGATGATAAGATCAGACGGGGAGATTAATGCTCAGGTTAAAGGAATTTCAAGAGTGAGAATTTTGTCATATGAGCCCCATGAACAGTTTCTTTTGGCAAAAGTTGAGGAGCTCGAGGATGTAAAAGAAGATTCTCCTGAAATTAAGGCTCTTTGTAACCATATAACCAATCAATTCAGAAAGGCAATTAACCTGGGTAAGTCAGTTGATTTTTTGGCATTCATGAATATTATGTCTGACAATTCTCCCTCCGAACTTGCCGATCTTGTTGCATCGGTTCTTGATATTAAACCACAAGAGAGACAGGAGCTTTTGGAAACAATAAATGTTCAGGAAAGACTTGACGAAGTTGCCGATTTTTTGAGTAAAGAAATTAAAGTTTTGGAGCTTGAAAGAAAACTTGCATCAAAAACTGCGGAGAGGTTTGAGAAAAACGCGAGAGAGGTGATGCTTAGAGAAAGACTTAAGACTATCGAAAAAGAATTGGGACAAACCGATGAAGATTCGGAGATAAGGGAGCTGATGGATAAAATCAAGGAGGCCGGGATGTCTGAGGATGTTGAAGAAAAAGCAAAGAAGGAGCTTAAAAAACTCGGGCAAATGAATCAATTTAATCCAGAAGCAGGCTACATTAGAAATTATCTAGATTGGTTGGTAAGTCTTCCGTGGAGTAAGCAAAGCAAAAGCAACATGGATATAAATCTTGCAGAGAAGATTCTTGATGAAGATCATTACGGGCTTAAAAAAATTAAAGAAAGAATAGTTGAGTATCTTGCCGTTCATAAACTTTCAGGCAAGATGAAAGGCCCTATCCTTTGTTTTGTAGGACCGCCGGGAGTGGGTAAAACTTCAATCGGAAAGTCAATTGCAAGGGCCCTGAATAGAAAATTTGTAAGAGTATCGTTGGGAGGAATAAGAGATGAAGCAGAAATTAGGGGACACAGGAGAACTTATGTGGGAGCTCTTCCTGGTAGAATAATTCAGGGAGTCAAGGATGCGGGTACCAAAAATCCTGTATTTATGCTGGATGAGATAGATAAAGTGGGAGCGGATTTCAGAGGCGATCCTTCATCAGCGCTTCTTGAGGCTCTGGATCCTGAACAAAATAATTCGTTCTCCGACCACTATCTTGAGGTGGCATTTGATCTTTCGGATGTTATGTTTGTAACGACAGCAAATATTTTGGATACAATTCCTCCGGCACTTCGAGACAGACTTGAGATTATAAATTTTGCAGGCTATACGCATGATGAGAAGTTTAGAATCGCCAAAGACTTTCTGCTCAAAAAACAAATGAAAAATCATGGACTTTCAGATGATATAGTTGAGATCAAGGATGAGGCAATTAAATTTGTAATTCAGCACTATACAAGAGAAGCCGGTGTTAGAAGTTTGGAGCGACAAATTGCAACGATTTTAAGAAAAATTGCCAAAATGATAGCTGAGGGAAAGAAGAAAAAAGTCATTGTGGCAGCAAGAGATGTGACAAGATTTTTAGGACCCATAAAGATAAGATCAACAATTCTTGAGAAGAAAGACGAGATAGGTATGTCAACGGGTCTTGCTTGGACAGAAGCAGGGGGAGATGTGCTTTTTATAGAAGTTGCTCTTATGCCCGGTAAAGGAAATCTTATTTTAACAGGACAACTCGGAGATGTTATGAAAGAGTCCTGCCAGGCGGCAATGAGTTATATAAGAGCAAGAGGGAGGCTCATGGGTTTGCCTGAGAAGTTTTATCAAAAGATTGATGTCCATGTTCATGTTCCGGAAGGTGCGGTTCCTAAAGATGGTCCATCAGCCGGTATTGCAATAACAGCCGCAATTGTGTCTGCACTTACCAGAATTCCTGTAAACAGAAAAGTTGGTATGACTGGAGAAATAACGCTTCGAGGAAGAGTTTTGGAGATTGGAGGAGTTAAAGAAAAAGTTATTGCCGCTCACAGAGCAGGACTTAAGACTATAGTATTGCCCAAAGACAACAAGAAGGATTTGGAAGACGTGCCCAAAGAAGTTATAAAGGATCTTAAGTTTGTTTATGTTTCACATATGGATGAGGTTTTGAATGTCGCACTTCTTAAACAATTGCCAAAAATCAAAGAACATGAAGCAGAAGCGGCCCCTCGTCCAGTACTCCACGCGACACCACCAGCCTATCAGGCAGACTAGGGATAATAACAAATTCTAATCCTGTTTTTATTTCATTCTCGTAGTCTAGTAGACTAGTCTACAATACTATCTTACTTTTTCTTGTTTTAAACATAAATTTAAGGTAGAATATTCTTGTCTGGCCCCATCGTCTAGTGGCCTAGGACGGCAGGTTCTCATCCTGCAAACCCGGATTCGACTTCCGGTGGGGTCACATGGATAGTAGTCCAAGAAAAGAATCAGAATCCGGATCGCAAACTGAGTTTAAGCCGCGTGAGATTGATCCTGTAAGAATAGCCAGCTTTTTGGGCAGTTGGCGCTATCAAAAAGGTTCAGGTGGTTGGGAGTTCTTATTTCCCAAAAACCCCGAAGAAGACATTGAATTAAAGATTCAGTTGTCTGATAGGTTTGTCCGGATTTATACACCCACTATTCCAAGCGGAATAAATATAAATATTACGCGACCAGATGTAAAATCAGTCAAAATTTTAGGGGAGAATAATGAATTTACGCCAAACAGGATAGATAACCCTAGGCTAGCAGTGTTTACACGGGTTGGGTATATTCTTTTATATAGAGATCGATTAGATATGACCGAAGTAGTCTATGGAGCAGGAAAAAATGTTAACAGTGAGTCGCATATTCCGTTGGGAGATGTTATAGCTGTAAATAAGCTTCATAGACTGAATTTTGTTCCAAAACCCACAACTTCCCCAGAGCTATGAGGTTTGGGGCGTTGAATTGTAACCGATCTCATATTCTTGATATAATCTTTGTGTGAATAAGCCTTTTCTTTCTGTTGTTATCCCCTCATATAACGAAATGGCGAATCTTCAAAAGGGGGTTTTGGACAAGGTTGATCATTATCTTTCAAAACAAAAATACAACTGGGAGGTAATAGTAGTAGATGACGGATCAAACGACGGAAGTACAGAGTTTGTTGAAAAATTTGTTAAGGAGAACAAAGGATTCAGATTCATTAGAAATAACCATACGGGTAAAGCAGGGGCGGTGACAGCGGGAATGCTTGATGCAGACGGAGAGTATGTTTTATTTACAGACATGGATCAGGCGACTCCAATCGAGGAGCTTGAGAAAGTACTCCCAAACTTTGATAAAGGTTACGACATAGTTATCGGATCAAGAAGCAAGCAGAGAAAAGGAGCGCCATTCACAAGATTAGTTATGGCAAGGGGAATGATATTTCTTCGAAGACTGCTGATTGGTTTATCAGGCATTTCCGACACTCAATGCGGTTTTAAAGCATTTAAAAATAGTGTGGCAAAAAAACTCTTTACTAAAATAAACAAAATAAATAAAGGATTTGAGGATATTTCCGGATCAAAAGTTTCAGCAGGTTTTGATGTAGAACTTCTTTATATTGCCCAAAAAATGAAATTTAGGATAAAAGAAGTTCCCGTAAGCTGGCTTTATGTTGAGACAAGAAGAGTAAGTCCGATAAAAGATTCGATAGACGGGTTTCTGGATCTTATAAAAATTAAAATTAATTCCGTATCAGGAATTTATAAATAGTGTTAAATTTCAAATTTCATCCATTCGGTAAACTCAGGACAAGATTTTCAATTTTCAATTTTCTAAGCGTTGGATATTTAATAACAATAATTTTTCTGTTTTTATATTCTTTTACACAAGTGGATCTCAATCTAACGCTTTCCCAGTGGTCTGTTTGGCTTGTTTTTGAGAAGTTTTTTCAGCAAATAGGGTACTTTAACCGGCCGATGTCTGGTTTTTTTTATATTATAATTATTTTTCTGCTTTTTATTTTTTATTTTGTATTTTTATATTTAGCTTCAAAAAATAAAATTAAAAAAAATCAAGCTTGGACACTCACGATTATCTCAACTCTTATTTTATCTTTTTCTTATAATGCATTTTCCTATGATCTATTTAATTACATATTCGACGCTAAAATTATCACACATTACGGACTGAACCCCTATGCCCACAAGGCTTTAGATTTCTCCAACGATCCGATGATTAACTTTATGCGATGGACTCATAGAACTTATCCATATGGACCTTTCTGGCTTGTCCTTACCGTTCCTATGTCTTTCTTAGGATTTAATTTTTTTCTTCCCACCTTTTTTCTCTTTAAATTTTTAATCTCTGCAAGCTTTTTAGGAACAGCTTTTTATATTTCTAAAATTTTGAAAAAAATAAATCCCAAGAGTGAACTTTTCGGACTTTCTCTTTTTGTTTTTAATCCTTTAATAATTATTGAGGGTTTGGTATCTTCGCATAATGAGCTTCCGATGGTATTTTTTGCTGTTTTATCTCTCTATCTATTGATAAAGAAAAAGCATGTAATTTCTTTTTTTTCATTACTGTTTTCGATAGGAATAAAATTTGCTACTGTTTTTTTGCTGCCTATCCACATTTATGCCCTTCTAAAAATTAGAGATAAGACCGACTTCGGGAAATTATATAACCTTATTGTTCCATTTATGACAATTCCTTTGATTTTTGTAACGATAAGAACAAATTTTCAGCCATGGTATCTTCTATATATTGTTTCTTTTACGCCTTTTCTGAAAAATAAATATCACGCTTTTATTATAAGTTCTATATTTCCTTTCTTTGCTCTTCTTGAATATCTGCCATTTATTCTTAGAGGAGATTGGAATTTTCCCGTTCCCGATATTCTTCTTTCCCTGACTTTTTTGGGCGGTTTTTTGACTATACTTCTTCTAGTGTGGAAACCATTTATAGTAAAGTTGTTTGCCTCAAATAATAAATGATAGAATAAACTATGGTTTTTCTTCGAAAATTCTTGAGTAGATATAGATTTGAGATAACGACCTTCGTAATTTTAACAATTGCATATTTTTCCCTAAGACTTTACAAAATAATGTCTCTTCCTATCTTTACGGATGAGGCGATTTATACAAGATGGTCTCAAATTGCAAGGTATGATCCCGCATGGAGATTCATTTCCCTAACCGACGGTAAACAGCCCCTTTTTGTTTGGTTTGATATGCTCATAATGAGAATAGTTTCCGATCCTCTTTTGGCCGGAAGACTCGTATCTGTTTTTGCGGGATTTTTTACAATGATAGGCCTTTATTTTCTCGGAAAAGAAGCCTTCAAAAACAGAAATGTCGGTATTATTTCCTCATTTTTATATTTGATATACCCATTTGCCTTAGTATACGACCGTATGGCTTTATATGACTCTCTTGTTGGAACATTTGCTGTCTGGGGTTTATATCTTGAAATTTTACTTGTTCGAAAACTCAGGCTTGACCTTGCTCTTATATTGGGAATGGTATTGGGAGGAGGGGTTTTAACCAAAACTTCAGGATTTTTTAATATTTACCTTATGCCATTTCTCCTTATTATTTTTGACTGGAATAGAAAAAAAAGAACACAAAGACTTATAAATTTTATACTTCTTTTCGGACTTTCTTCGGTACTTGCCTATGGCTATTATTCAGTCTTAAGACTTTCTCCTTTTTTTAACATTATTAATGAGAAAAACACGATTTTTGTTTATCCTCTCCATGATTGGGTGAATCATCCATTTAATTTTTTCGAAGGCAATATTAGGGGAGTATGGGATTGGTTTATAACCTATTTGACATGGCCGGTTTTTCTTCTTGTAATATCATCTTTTTTTGTTTCTTTTAAATTCCTCCGGGAGAAAATCCTTCTCTTAATTTGGTTTATGGTTCCTTTTGTTGCACTTGCGCTTTTTGGAAGAGTCCTTTATCCAAGATTTATATTTTTTATGACGCTTTCACTTCTTCCTCTTTCTGCCTTATCAATTTCTGAAATATATGAAAGATTAAGAAATAAATACGTCGCCTTTTTGGCAATTCTGGTATTTTTGCTTCTTGCGATTCGGGGAGATTATATGATTCTTGCAAATTTTTCAAAGGCGCCAATTCCGTATTCCGACCTTGAGCAGTACATTAACGGGTGGCCCGGAGGAGGAGGAATAAATGAAGTTATTAGGTATCTTGATAAAGAGTCCAAGAAGGGAAGAATTTACGTTTTATCAATCGGTACCTTCGGTTCTTTGCCGACATATTCAGCTGAAATCTATTTTGGTGATAATAAAAATGTTGAAAAAAGAGGAATATATCCGATTCCCGAAACTATTCCAAAAGATTTATTGGAAAAAGCAAAAACAATGCCGGTTTATGTGTTTTTTTCAAACCAGGAAGAATTTAGAGCGCAGATAAAAAGCTGGCCTCTTCAGAAAATACTTGAATTTCAGAAAGGAACAGGAACTTCAAAAACTATTCTTTATAAAGTTTCTCCTTAATTTAATGTTTGAGAATTTTAAAAGTAAAGTTAAAGATAATAGATTTTTTTTGCTGGTTATTTTTTTTTCTCTTCTTCCTTTAGTTTTTATATTTTCCACCTCTGACCTTTATCATTCTCACGACGGATTGGTTCATCTTCCGAGAATAGCAGCTTTTTATAAGGCTCTTTCTGACGGGCATTTTCCTGTAAGATGGGCAGGAGATTTAAATTACGGATACGGAATGCCCCTTTTTAATTTTATTTATCAGCTACCATACTTAGTCTCATCAGTATTTATATTTTTGGGATTTGGTCTCGTTAATTCTTTTAAATTATCAATATCATTAAGTTTTATTTTATCCGGAATTTTTATGTTTCTTGCTGCAAAAGAATTTTTTGAAGATGACAAAAAGGCCTTTTTTGTGTCTATTTTTTATCAATTTGCATCGTTCAGACTTGTCGAACTTCTCATAAGAGGAAGCTTCGGAGAAGTTTATACTTATACCTTTCTTCCGCTTGTTCTTTACGGATTATTAAAATTATTTAAATCCTCAAAAACTTTTCCGATCGGATTTTTTTTTCTTATGTCGCTTGCGGTAGCTTTTTTAGTTTTATCTCACAATTCCGTGAGTTTTCTGTTTTTCGTCAGTTTGATAAGTTTTTTAATTATCTTTTCTAAATCTAAAAAAAATCTAATACTGGGGGGAAGTTCTGTCTTGGTGGGTCTTGCGCTCTCTTCTTTTTATTGGGTTCCAGCAATTTTTGAACATAAGTTTACGTATGGAGATCTTTACATGAAAGATTCTTATTTGTCTTACTTCCCGCCTCTTATTAATTTTTTTATCCCAAATATTACCAACAGTTCCTCCCTTCAAACCCATGGGATTAATGTCCAGATAGGATTTTTTCACTCTATAGGAGTCCTTCTAGCTATCCCGTTGTTATTTAATAAAAAAATTAACTCAAAGCATAAAAAACTGTTTCTTTACGGGTTTATTCTGCTTGTGACATCCGTTTTCTTCATGCAGAAAACATCACTTTTCTTCTGGGAAAATATTTCGTTTCTCCGCCAATTTCAATTTCCTTGGAGATTTCTTTCTTTGGCAGTATTTTCTTCATCGCTTCTTTCTGTCTCTTACTTAAATTTTTCTTTTTTTTCTCAAAAAAAACTTTATTGGAGTATTATTCTTTTTGTAGTTTTTTCAACAGCCTATTTTTGGAAACCCAATCTTGGCTTTGACAAAATAAATGAATCTTATTACTGGAATTTTCCGCTGAATACAACTTATTATGGGGAGACTGATATTATCTGGTCAGAAGGCCCTGCTCGCTCTTATCCTAAAAAAAGAGTGGAAATTATAGGGGGGGAGGGGCAAATTCTAGATTTAAAAAAGAAAACAACTTTTCATAGTTTTAAAGTCAATGCAAAGACCAATGTGCAGATAGTCGATAAGACCCAGTATTTCCCAGGATGGAGGGTTTTTATTGACGGGAAACCTTCAAGGATTCAATTTCAAGATCCAAACTGGAGAGGACAAATTACTTTTTATGTTCCGTTGGGAGATCATCAAGTAAATCTTATCTTCCAAGAAAGCAAGATTCGCTTATTTTCCGATATAGTTAGTGCGATTTCTTTTATGGCTTTGATTTCTGGTTTTATTTATTTCAAATTCAAAACTGCATGAATAAAAAAGAAATAATTCTCTCTTTTATTATTTTTTTTTCGATAAGTTTCCTATTCTTTTATAAAATTATTGTCTTTGGTCTTGTTCCATTTCCGGGGGATCTTCTTATTGCAGAATATAATCCTTGGAAAACCTTTTCATATTTGGGTTATATTCCGGGAACATTCCCCAGTAAAGTACAGTACTTTGATACTTTAAGACAAATATACCCTTGGCAAACACTTACTCTTGAGGTCTTTAAGAGCGGAGAGTTTCCTTTATGGAATCCTTATAATTTTTCCGGAGCTCCTCTATTTGCAAACGGACAGTCTGCTGTTTTATACCCTCTTAAGGTTATCTACCTTTTCTTTTCTCAGACAACTTCCTGGAGTATTCTTGTTATTCTTCAGACTCTTCTATCAAGTTTTTTTACATATTTATATACAAGGAAGCTAGGGATGGAAAAACTTGGGGCTATTCTTTCCTCAATAGCATTTGGATTCAGTCTTTTTGTTTCAGTCTTTCTGGAATATAACACCATAGGCCATGTAATTGTATGGTTACCCTTATCTTTATATTTTTTTGAAAGACTTAGGGAAAGGATAAATATTTTTTCGGTTGTCTTTTTTACAATGTGTTTAGTATTTGCTTTTTTGGCGGGACATATTCAGATTTTCGGTTTTATCCTTTTGTTTATTATTTTTTATGTTTTTTTCAGAACCCTTCTTTTAAAAGAGAAAATACAAAAAAAGGTTTCCTCGTTTTTTTTGTATTTTGGAATTTCATTGTTGTCGATTGGAATTTCCGGTGTGCAGCTTTTGCCGACACTGGAACTTATCTTTCAATCTGCAAGAGTCCCCCAGTCGTACAGTTTTTTAATAGAGAAACTTTTAATACAACCTTATCAAACAATTCTTTTGATATCTCCTGATTTCTTCGGGAATCCTGCAACTAGGAATTATTTAATACCCGATACTTATCCGGGCAATTCTTTGTATATAGGTCTTATCCCATTTTTACTGGTTATTTTTGCTTTTTACAATTTTAAGAAAAATTATTTTATCAGATATTTTTCTTGGTCGTCCGTTATAATATTTTTTTTAATACTTAGAACTCCATTTACGGAACAATTTTATAAATTAAACATTCCTCTTTTTTCTACAGGCTCACCAACAAATGCTATATTCTTGCTCTCTTTTTGCCTAAGTATATTGGCAGGCTTCGGGTTTGAGCATCTTTTAAAAAACAAGATATGGCCAAGGGGTCCAATAATATTTTTTTCTCTAGTTCTTGGCATTATCTGGATTTTTATCTTACTTACTAAACCAGATATAGTTAGTCTTAGAAATTTTCTTTATTCGACGATATTTTTTGCAGTTTTTGCAGTTTCAATAATTCTTGTACCTAAATATTTTAAAAAAAATTACATTGCGTATCTTTTAATAGGTATTACTATTTTTGATCTTTTTTATTTTTTCCATAAATTTAATCCATTTGTTCCAAAAGATCTTATATTTCCTCCTGTTTCTCTTTTCTCTTTTCTTAAAAAAGAAGCAGGAATATCTAGGTTTTGGGGGTACGGACCAGCTTCTTTCGAATCCAATATCTCCTCTCAGTTTGAGCTTTTTTCTCCTGAAGGATACGACCCTTTATACCCAAAAATTTACGGAGAATTTATTTACTCTTCCGAGGACGGAAAAATTTTGCGCAATTTCTCAAATCAAACTCGCTCAGATGCAGTTATAGCAAAGGGATCCGGAGAAGATCTGTCTTTAAATAAATACAGATTGAGGGCTCTTGATTTGCTTTCAGTTAAATATATTTTGGATAGGCAAGAAAGCGGGACCACAGAGAAAACATTTCCAATTGAGAGGTTCAGCAAAATATACGATAAAGACGGATGGAAAATTTTCGAAAATAAAAAAGCTTTACCTCGTATGCTTCTAGTTTCTGATTATAAGATTTTTAAAACTAAAGAAGAATTTGAAAAAATATTTTTTTCTGAAAATTTTGATCCGTCAAAAACTATCCTTTTGGAGGAGAAGCCGGTAGGCCTGCGTGATAGCTTTGGAAATTCTTCTAAGCTAAATCTTCTCTCATATTCCCCCAATAACATTTCTATAAAAACAAATACTGATAGAGCGAGCCTTCTTTTTCTCTCCGATACGTTTTATCCTGGATGGAAGGCTGTTATTGATAAGAGGGATACAAAGGTCTATAGAGCAGACTACGCTTTTAGAGCAGTTGTTGTGCCAAAAGGCAGTCATACTGTAGAATTCATATATAAACCAGAGTCATTTCGTCAGGGATTAATAGTCTCATTAGGAAGTTTAGTTACTTTTATAGCACTTTTGCTGGTTTTAAAATATAAAAAAATATATGCATAAAAAAAGTTTTTGGATTCTCCTTTTTTTAATTTTCTCAATCGCTTTTATTCTCAGATTTTATAGGCTGGGTGAAATTCCAAACGGACTTTATCAGGATGAGACAGCAATAGGATACAATGCCTACTCAATTCTTCAGACGGGGAGAGATGAATACGGTAACTTTTTCCCTCTTTATTTTAAATCCTTCGGAGACTGGAAACTTCCTGTTTATATTTATACAGATGTTTTTTCGGTAAAATTCTTTGGTTTAAGCCCATTTTCAGTTCGTCTTCCCTCTGCTCTTTTCGGGTTCTTAACCGTAATAGTTTTATTTATTTTTGTTAAAAGATTAGCCAAAAATGATAACCTTGCTCTTTTTTCTTCTTTCCTTCTGGCAATAAATCCATGGCATATTCATTATTCCAGAGCAACTTTTGAGACAAGTATCTCTCTGTTTTTACTTTTGTCGGGAGGATTATTATTTTTAATTTCTTTTGAGAGAAGAAAAATTGGCTTATTTTTTGGTGGAACTTTGCTGTTTATTATTTCTTTATATTCCTATAATCTTACTCGTTTTCTTTCTCCCCTTCTTTTTCTATTTATAATTTTATTTTTCAAAGACAAATTAAAAAACATAAGGAGAGAAGAGATTATTCTAACAAGCCTAATATCTTTTTTTCTACTTGCTCCATTTCTTCTGACTTTTTTTAAGGAAGAGGGAATAAGTTCTGCAAGAGGAACGCTTATAACATCAAGCTCTCAGGTTTTTGCGCCCCTTCTTGAGTTTAAAAGCTATATTTTTAACTCATCAATGCTGCTTTCAAAAGCATTTTTTAATACTTTTTTTCTTCTTTCGTGGCAGTACATCCAAAATTTCCTAAAATACCTTTCTGTTGACTTCTTTTTTATTCAAGGATCTGTACATGGTAACCACGGAATTGGAAATGTGGGACAATTTTATATCGTCGAACTTCTTTTTATTGTCTTAGGAATATTTTACGGTTTCATTAAGAAAATAAAATGGACGTACTTTCTTATGGGATGGCTACTTTTAGTCATTTCAATCGCAAGTCTTACACGTGAGGCTCCACATGCAACCAGAAGTTTTTTTGCTCTAGTTCCTTTGGAAATTTTTTCTTCCTTGGGAATTATTGTTATTTTAGGCTCTTTTAAAAAAATTAAGAATTTTAAATTTGCAGTCTTGGTTGCCGGAGTTCTATTTGCTCTCTTGGCATACAGCATTATTTTTTATCTTTCCTCTTACTATCTGAGATTCCCGATTTTTTATGCGAAAGCATGGAGATCAGAGGACGACGCCCTATCAAGCCTTATTAAGAAAGAAGAAAGAAAGTATGAGAGGGTAGTGTTTGATAGAAAAGCAGGTTTTGTCTATACGTCTTTATTGTTTTACACAAAATACCCTCCTTTAAAATTCCAGGAAAGCGTTAGGAGATTGCCTCCCGATTCAGAGGGATTTTCAGAGGTAGTTTCCTTTGGAAAATATGAGTTTAGAGATATTGACTTTGGAAAAGATTTGGATGGTAAAACATTAATTGTTACTGACAAAGAAAATTTGCCTTCTGGTGTTGCTCCTGCCCGTATTTTTTCTTATCCTACAAGACCAATAGTAATTTCTGTTAAGGAAAATATAAGATTTTTTCCTATTACGGAAAATGCATATGTCATGGTTACTGGAAAATAAATTAAATAAGATCATATTTTTTGCTGTCGCAATTCTTTTTTTCCTTCCTGCATTAATTGGTCTTTTTCATTCTGGTTTCTTCTTATCAGATGACGGTAATTGGATGGTGATAAGATTTTCTGCATTTTATGAAGCCTTGAGAGGGGGGCAGTTTCCCGTAAGATTTCTCCCACGATTAAACAACGGATATGGTTATCCTGTCTCGGATTTTTTATACCCTTTCTTTATGTACATTGGGACACCCATAAAAGCGCTTGGATTTAGTTTTGTGGATACGATCAAGATTATATTTTGGGGGAGTCTAATCGGTTCTTTTATCTTCACATACCTTTGGCTTAAAAAATTGTTTGATCAAATACCATCTTTGATTGGAGCATTAGCTTATACTATTTTTCCTTATCATTTGTGGGATATTTATAAAAGAGGATCTATAGGGGAAGCTCTTGCCTTTTCAATAGTCCCATTTATTTTATGGTTTATGGAAAAGGCAAGAGCTTCCCCTATGTCAATTGGTTATGGGTTACTGATTCTGTCCCACAACACTTTGGCGCTGTTATTCCTGCCCGTTTTGTTTATTTACAACTTAATTTCTTATAACAAGTTTGATAAGGTTTCCTTTCTAAACTCCATCACTGCTTTAATTTTAGGTTTGGGTTTAAGTGTCTTTTTTTGGTTCCCAGCCTTTTACGATAGGCAATTCACAGTCTTTAGTCAAACTAAAATTTCTGATTTTTCAAGATACTTTATAACGGAGGAGAATCTCAGTCTTTATGGTTTTATTTTTATTTTTGTAATTTTGGTCTCCTTATATTTACTTTTGAACAAGATAAACAAAAAGGTTTTATTTTTCTTAGCCATAGTTTTGATAAGCTTCTTTTTCACAATTTCAAAAAGTAAAATCATTTGGGAGTACTCTTTTTTTCCGCAGCTTGTCCAATTTCCATTCAGATTTATATCAGTTTCTGTTTTATCGTCCTCTTTCCTGATAGCTTTTTTTATAAATCAACTTAGAGGGAAACCTCTATTTATCTGGACTTTTATAGTTTTGGTTTTAATATCTATATCGGCATGGGGATATTTGTTTCCAAAAAATTATCAGTATTTTCCTGATTCATTCTATTCAACCAATCAGGATACAACTACTGTAAAAAATGAATATATGCCAAAGTGGGTGAAAGGTTATTTAAAGAGTTATGACAAAAAAACTGAAATAATAAAAGGAGATGGAGAAATTAAAGACATGAAAGTTTCGGGAACCAATATATCTTTTGAGGCAATCTTAAATAGGGAGTCTCTTATACAGATTAATTCGGTTTATTTCCCGGGATGGAAGGTATCAGAAAAAGGGGAGGATAAAGAAATATTATATGAGCAAAATGGGCTTATAAGATTTGATCTTCCGACGGGAAGTCATTCTATAAAGGCCAGTTTCGGGGAGACTAAGGTCAGATTAATAAGTGATTTTATATCTGCCTTTTCTTTGTTTTTTTTGCTGTTTATATTTATTAGGAAAAAGACAATCAAAATATGAGGAAACTTGAAGAATTATTTTTCATAGCTATTCTAATTTTGTTATCCTACTTTTCTTTTAGTCATCTCTTTATTTCGGGGTTTTTTCCGATTCATGATGACACCCAAGTTGCAAGAGTTTTTGGGATGGGAAAAGCACTTTCCGATGGAGTATTTCCTGTGAGATGGATTGAGGATTTAGGTTATGGATATGGTTATCCAATCTTTAATTTCTACGCCCCGCTTTCCTATTATTTCGGCGGTTTTTTAAATATATTAGGATTTGATGCGTTAACTTCTACAAAAATAATGATTTTTGCCGGAATAGTAATCTCAGGTATTTCGATGTTTATGTTAACAAGGGAATTTTGGGGGAATTGGGGGGGATTATTTTCAGCTCTTCTATTTGTTTATGCTCCCTATCATGCTTTGGATATCTATGTGAGAGGGGATATAGCAGAATCATGGGCGTACGGATTTATCCCCTTGGTATTTTGGGGAGCACTTAAAGCTTACAAAGAGAAAAGATGGATTTTTGTTTTCTTAGGTTCCCTTGCCTTTGCGGGGGTAATCACGTCGCACAATCTTACCGCATTTATACTTGCTCCTTTTATGGTTGTTTTAATTTCATTTCTTTATTTGGCAAATAAAAAGAGAACAAATCTTTTCTATTCTTTATTTGTTTTATTCTTCGGTTTAGGAATTTCTTCTTTCTATGTCTTTCCGGCTATTTTTGAAATGAAATATACAGATGTTCTCTCTCAGATTGGCGGAGGAGCGGATTTCAGAGATCATTTTGTCTGTCTTTTTCAACTTTGGGATAGTCCTTGGGGATTTGGAGGGTCAACGTCCTCATGTATAGATGGGATGTCTTTTAAGATAGGTAGAATAAATTTACTTTTTGCTCTATTGAGCATATTAGTGTTTTTTGGGTATAGGTTTTTGAATAAAAAAGTTAAGTTTATAAGAGGAAAATTCCTTAAAAATGAAAAAAGCATTTTTTTCTCATTCTCTATTTTAGGGTTTTTGATTTCAATATTCTTTACGCTTTCAATTTCAAAGATATTTTGGGAAATTATTCCTTTTATGGAATTTCTTCAGTATCCATGGCGTTTTTTGATTTTAATATCTTTTTTCTCTTCTTTCCTTGCGGGTTTTAGTGTTTGGTTTATCGGGAATTTATTTAGAAACAATAAGATTTTTTATTATTTATTGTCCGCGGTAATTATTCTTTTTATAATTTATTTTCAAGGAAAGCTTTTTGTTCCCCAGACAATACTTGAGTATGACAGCAGCTATTATACAAATGAAGAGGCTCTTAAATGGAGGACATCAAAAATTTCAGATGAATTCCTGCCGCAAAGCTTTGAGGTTCCCAAGAAAATAAATGAAATTGGATTGAAAAAGGTAGAAAGTGGTAGTAAAGGGGAGGTTTTGTATCAATTGTCAAAGACAGGGGAAATTCACGCATCTTTAAGGTCGTCAGATACTTCAGAGTTTAAAATTAATATTCCTTTTTTTCCTGCCTGGGAAGTTTATCTAGATAATAAAAAGGTCCCTTTTAACATAGGGAAAAGGGGAGTTGGTTTGGATGTCCCCAAAGGCGAACATGCACTCGATGTTTATTTTGTGCAAACCCCACTTGAAAAATTTTCAAATGCCCTTTCCCTGGTTTTCTTATTTGCTCTCTTAGCTGGTATAATCTTTCCTATCAGTAAATCAAATGAAAAAAATAAGTGAGATTTCAATCTTCTTCCCGTTTTGGAATGAGGAAAAAAACATTGAAAATGTGGTTAATAAAGCAATTCCAGTTGCAGAAAAAATTGCAGAAAAGTGGGAAATTATCATGGTTGATGATGGGTCTTCCGATGATACTTTAAAAATCGCGAATAGATTAGTAAAAGAAAATTCAAATCTTAGGGTAGTTTCGCATTCTAAAAACAGAGGATATGGAGCATCATTAAAGTCGGGTTTTGAAAATGCGCGTTTTAATTTGGTAGTCTTTACCGACGGAGACGGCCAGTTCGATTTTTCTGAGGTAGAAAAATTCTTAAAAAAAATTCCTAGGTCTGATCTTGTTATAGGTTTTAGAAGAAAAAGACTTGATAACCCTATAAGACACGTTCTAATGAATCTTCTTAAAATCTGGGATTTGGTCTTCTTCCATTTTTGGTTTAAAGATATAGATTGTGGTTTCAAAATGCTAAAGAGAGATGCAATTGCAAAAATTATGCCTCTAAAATCAGAGGGAGCAATGATAACTACTGAAATTTTGGCAAAAGCAAGAAAAAAAAATCTTAAAATCGATCAGGTAAAGGTTCATCACTATCCCAGAATTTGGGGTGATCAAAGCGGAGGAAATCTAAGGGTGATAGTTCGTGCTATTAGAGAAAGTTTTGTCATTTGGAAAGATTTAAATTATGGAAGAAATTGATGCCTCCCTTGTAACCCAAAAATCAATAAGGGGTATTTTTGCTTTAACCTCAAGAACTCTTGTTGTTCAGATAATAAGTTTTGTTTCAAGCTTACTCTTGACTATTTTTCTTTCTCCTTCAGTTTTTGGAGTCTTTTTTGTTGTGTCTGCGATAATAGCTTTTTTTTCTTATTTCTCAGATATTGGTCTTGCAGCCGCTTTAATACAAAAAAAAGAAGTTGTAACCAATGAAGACCTAAAAACAACTTTTACTATTCAGCAGTGCTTGGTTTTAGTATTGGTTTTTGGCGCTTTTATTCTCATCTCTCCCGTTGCAAATTTTTACAAACTAGATGCTTCGGGAATTTTCCTTTTCCAAGCACTAATCATATCTTTTTTTCTATCATCTCTTAAAACAATTCCATCTGTTATTCTTGAAAGAAGCTTAAACTTTGATAAACTGGTAATACCACAAATTATCGAAACCATATTCTTTAATATTACCGCAGTTCTCCTTGCAATTAATGGGTTTGGCATCACGAGTTTTACCATAGCAGTTTTGGCAAGAGGTTTTTCTGGACTTTTAGCAATATATATTGTCAGCCCTTGGAGAATTAGGATAGGTTTTTCAAGAAAATCTGCAAAAAAACTTCTTTCTTTTGGTGTTCCCTTTCAGGCCAATAGCTTTCTTGCACTCCTAAAGGACGATCTTTTAATAGCCTATATAGGTAAGGTTCTTCCGCTTTCCGAAGTTGGTTTTATAGGTTTTGCACAAAAGTGGGCATTCACACCACTTCGACTTATTATGGATAATATTATTCGGATAACTTTTCCTTCTTTTTCAAGACTCCAGGATGAAAAAGAAATTTTAGGCCGGGGAGTTGAAAAAACTCTTTTTGCTTCAAGTTTTCTGATCTTCCCTTCTCTTGTAGGACTTGTGTTGTTGTCTCCGTACTTTGTAAACTTAATTCCCAAATATTCCAAATGGGAACCCGCTCTTCTCTCTCTTTCCTTCTTTTGTCTAAATGCTGCTTTATCTTCGGTTTCGACTCCTTTAACTAATGCACTTAATGCAATCGGAAAAATAAAAATAACTCTTTATCTTATGATTTTCTGGACTATTTCTACATGGATTTTGACGCCTCTTTTCATTGTTCTTTTCGGCTTTAATGGCGTTGCTCTTGCATCCGCTGTAATTTCTTTGTCAATTGTAATAGTTATACTTATTGTCAAAAAAATTATTAGGTTTAATTTGTTCGATTCTATTTTTTATCCCGCAGTTTCAGCTTTTATAATGGGTGCGGTTCTTTTTGTAATTAACCCATTATTTATTAGAAACTTTCTCTCATTAGGCATCACAGTCATATTTGGTGCTATACTTTATATAGTAATAATGTTTTGTTTTGCAAGGACAAGAATTTTGGAAGATTTAAGACTTGTTAAAGCAAATTTGTTTAAATAAAATGGCTAAAATTTCTGTAGTAATATCCGCATTTAATGAGGAAAGAAAAATCGAAGATTGTTTAAAATCTGCCAGTTTTGCAGATGAAATTATTTTTGTTGACGGATCTTCAACCGACAATACAGTAAAAATTGCCAAAAAATATACTTCAAAAATTTTTGTAAGAGAAAATAATCCGATGCTAAATGTGAATAAAAATTTTGGTTTTTTAAAAGCTTTGAATGAATGGGTTTTAAGCCTTGATGCCGATGAGCGTGTTACCCCTGAGCTCGCAAAGGAGATTGAATCATCAATCGCAAATCATAAATCATCAATTGTCGGTTACTGGATTCCAAGGAAAAATATAATTTTCGGAAAATGGATCCAACATTCAGGATGGTATCCCGATCATCAGTTAAGAGTATTCAGAAAAGGAAGAGGAAAATTTGAGGAAAAGCATGTTCACGAAATGGTCAAAGTTGATGGAAAGCTGGGGTATCTTACAAGTCCGATTCTTCATTACAATTACGAAAATGTTTCTCAATTTTTAAGAAAACTTGAAACATATACCCAAAATGAGGCGGATCAGCTGTTTGAATCGGGATATACCTTTGACTTCAGAGACGCTATGAGATTTCCGACTAAAGAATTTTTAAGCCGCTTTTTTGCAAGAAAAGGATATAAAGACGGACTTGCCGGTTTGGTCTTGTCTATCTTTATGGCATTTTATCACTTTACTATCTTTGTGAGAATGTGGGAATTACGGAAATTTAAAGATATCCCAGACAAAGATTTTTTAAGAACAACTGAAAAAGAAATATTAAGTACCGGGAAAGAAATCAAGTTTTGGATCAAAAAAGAAAAAAGAGATCTAGAAAAAAACCCTATTAAAAAAATCCTTTATAAAATTTCTTCATGAAAAAAATTTTCGTCTCCATTATAGATTATAACGGGAGAGAAAATACTCTTTTCTGCCTTGATTCTCTACAAAAAATAAATAAAAAAGGTTTTGAAGTACATGTCGTTGTCATAGATAATTATCCTCCAAAAATTCTTAAAATTCCAGAAAATTATTTTAAAGGTCTGTCTCTAACGTTGACTAAAAATAAAAATAATTTAGGGTTTTCCGGAGGACACAATGTCGGATTTTCCCATGCTTTGTCAAAAGGTGCTGATTGTGTTCTTATTTTGAACAATGATGTCATCGCTCATGAAAATTTTTTGATAAATTTGTTTAATATATTGGAAAATGACGAGAGTATTGGAATGGTTTCTCCTAAGATATATTTTGCGAAAGGATTTGAATTTCACAAGGATAGATACAGGAGGGAAGATTTAGGAAAAGTATTCTGGTATGCAGGAGGAATATTAGATACCAAAAACGTAATTGCAAAGCACAGGGGAGTAGATGAAGTTGACAAAGGACAATTTGATGCTGTACAAGAGACCGATTTTGCTACTGGGGCCTGTTTTCTTATAAAAAAATCAGTACTTGAGAAAGTTGGTTTTTTTGATGAAAAATACTTTTTATATTATGAGGACAGTGATCTTAGTATGAGAGTTAGAAATAAGGGATTTAAAATTTTTTACGTCCCAAAAGCTGTTTTATGGCATAAAAATGCAGCGTCTGCCGGAGGATCAGGATCACTTCTTCAAGACTATTACATTACCAGGAACAGACTCTTGTTTGGAATGAAATATGCTCCTCTTAATGCAAAATTATCTTTAGTTAGGGAAAGTTTAGCTTTATTAAGAAAAGGAAGAGTTTGGCAAAAAAGAGGGATTCTGGATTTCTATTTGAGAAGATTTGGAAAAGGGAGTTTTCCAATATGAATAAGATAACAGCAATTATAATAGCAAAAAATGAGGAAAAAAGTATAAAAGATTGTATTGATTCCGTGCGTCGGTTGGCGGATGAAATTATTGTTGTTGATAATGGATCTACAGACAAAACCGCAGATGTTTCCAAAAAATTGGGAGCAAAAGCATTTTCGGTAAATACCGACAATTTCTCAGAACTTAGAAACTATGGACTTGAGAAAGCAAGAGGAGATTGGGTTTTATATGTTGATGCAGATGAGAGAATTTCTTCTGTTTTGGCAGAAGAAATCAAATTAAAAATTAAAAATGAAAAAATAAAAATTTATAAGATAAGACGAAGGAATTTTTATTTTGGAGAAAATCCCTGGCCATATATTGAAAAACTTGGAAGAGTCTTTAAAAGAACAGCTTTAAAAGAATGGAAGGGGAAACTCCATGAAAGCCCAATCTATGATGGAGAAGTAGGTGAGTTAAAAAATTATCTTGTTCATTACACCCATAAGAATTTATCTTCAATGGTTGAGAAAACTCTGGAATGGTCTGAGACCGAAGCTAATTTAAGAATCTTAGCAAAACATCCTGAGATGTCATGGTGGAGATTTCCAAGGGTCATGCTTTCATCATTTTTTAATTCTTATATAAAACAGCAGGGCTTTAGAGCTGGAACAATGGGGTTGGTTGAAAGTTTATATCAAGCTTTCAGCACATTTATAACTTACGCCAAATTATGGGAAATGCAGCAAAAAATAAAAAAAATAAAATGAAAAATTTTTTCACCAATTTTTGGCCGATTATTTTTATCTTTCTTGTCTGGTTTATTTTTTCGAGCCCCTATTTTTTAAAGGGGAAAGCTCCTTTTTCGGGAACTTATCTAGTGAATAATTTTGCACCGTGGAGTGCTTATCCGGAGTTTTGGGGCCCAGTTAAAAATGGCGCAATGCCCGATGTCATAACTCAAATTCTACCATGGAAGAAATTTACCATAGATACATTTAAGGCAGGGCAAATTCCTCTATGGAACCCTTACAGTTTTTCAGGGACTCCTCATCTTGCGAATTACCAGTCGGCTGTACTATCGCCTTTCAATTTACTATTCTTCTTTTTGCCATTTGCTGATGCGTTGAGCTTGTTAATATTATTTCAGCCGCTTCTTGCAGGGATCTTTATGTTTATTTTTGTAAGATCTTTAAAAGCGAGCAAAACAGCAAGTCTTATTTCATCAATTTCCTTTATGTTCTGCGGCTTTATAACTGTTTGGATGGGATATGGAACCTTAGCTTATGCAATATTATTTCTTCCACTATCTCTTTTTGCAATTGAAAAATTCTATGAAAAACAAAGTTTTATTTTTTTATTGCTCCTTTCGTTATCCATAGCGCTCTCCTTTTTCAGCGGACATTTTCAGATAAGTTTATATTTTTTTATTACTATTGTTGTCTATTTACTATATAAATATTTTGCAGTTAAGAATCTAAAGTTAACAATAGCTACTTTTTTATATCTTTTTTTAGGTCTTATGTTGGCATTGCCTCAGTTACTTCCCTCTATAGAATTTTATCTTCAGTCTCTAAGAAGTACAATATTTCAAAAAGGAGAAGTAATTCCCTTTCAGTACATTCCTACGCTCCTAGCCCCTGATTTTCTTGGAAATCCCGTTACTCGAAATGATTGGTTCGGCCATTATGCTGAATGGAATGGTTATATTGGAGTTTTGCCCCTAATACTTGCTATCCACGCAGTTATTAGTAAAAAAAGAGTTCAAACACTTTTTTTATTCATTTTTGCTATTTTTATTATTTTACTAGCGTTTGACACCCCGCTTCTTAGTCTTTTAATTGGGTTTCATATCCCTGTTTTATCGACAAGTGCTGCAAGCAGAATAATCGTTGTTTATAGTTTCTTATTTGCTGTTCTTTCAGCTTTTGGGTTTGATGAACTTATGACCAACCTAAAGGAAAAAAGATTTAACCAAATTTATCTTCTGTTATCATTATTTTTCATTATTTTTCTGATTCTGTGGGGAATTGTTGTTTTTAAACTTTTTATACCACAAGATCGACTAATTGTTGCAAGACAAAACTTAATTTTTCCAACAGTTCTTTTCATTTCTTCCTCACTTATTCTTTTAGGCTTTACATTATTTCCCAAACTGTTTACTAGAATGACTAAGGAAAAACTTATAGTACTAGGTTTGTTATTCGTATTAATTGTCGCTTTTGATATGTTGCGATTTGCCAAAAAATGGATGCCTTTTGATCCTGGAAATTTGGTTTTTCCCAATGTTGCTACAACTTCGAAATTTACAAAGCTGTCCGGACACGAAAGAGTATTAGGAAATTTAGGAGCAGAAGCGCTTGTTTCTTATAAAATGCCTTCAATTGAGGGATACGATTCCTTGTATATAAAAAGATACGGAGAGCTAATTGCATCAATCGATGATGGAAACATTAAAGAATCACCTACGTCAGCTGTGATATTCCCAAGAGATGTGAAATACACAGAAAAATCTTTTAATCTTCTTGGGATTAAATATCTAATTCATAAAAAATCAGATGATAATATGTCCTGGACTTTTCCGTATTGGAATTACCCGGATGAAACATTCAGTTTAATATACGAAGACGATAGGTATAAAATTTTTCGGAACAATAATGCGTATCCTCGGGCCTTCCTTGTTTCAAATTATAAAGTGGTTAGTAACCCGCAGAAAATTATCGATACAATGTTCTCGGAGAATTTTGACTTAAGAAAGGAAATTGTTTTAGAAAAAGATCCTAAGATTAAATTGAAAAAAACCTCAGGAAATGTGGATATACTAAAGTATTCTCCAAATGAAATAGATATTCGAGCGAATTCGAGCACAGATTCACTTTTATTCATTTCCGATAATTTTTACCCCGGTTGGATTGCTAGAGTTGATGGAAAAAACACTCAAATTTTTCGGGCAAATTATACATTCCGAGCGATACTTTTGCCTAAGGGAGAACATATGGTTAAATTTATATACGAACCGGAAAGCTTTAGAAATGGAATTTATTTATCTTTAGCTGGAGGTTTCCTTATTTTATTCATCTCTAATGAAGTTAAAAAGAGAATTTTAAGAGGATAAGGCTTCCCAGAACTTAAGCTCCTTGACTTGCATCTTCTTTTTCGCAAACCCGAAAAGATAAATAAGCTCAAGGATTCCTATGGTGTTAACTATTAAAATAACTATGAACCAATTTCTTTGATCAAGCTTTACAGTTTTCCATAAAGCAAGACCCTTCCAAAGAAGAGACCAGAGGAACACCACAAAAAGCAAAAAGGGAGGAATTTGTGGGAGCGCTCCAAAATAGTTCATATTCTGAAAATATCATAAAGCGATTAGGTTTGCAAGGCCTTTAAAAGCTGATAGAATAAGAGTGTGAAAATCGGGATTTACGACCCTTACCTAGATACTTTGGGGGGTGGAGAAAAATATATATTTTCAATTGCAAAATGCTTAACAAGAAATAACGATGTTTTTGTTTTTTGGAACCCGCATAAAGAGATTGATATAAAAAAAGGGGCTAAAAACCGCTTTGATATCGATCTGTCTCGTGTAAAATTTACAGCTAATATTTTTGACAAAAAAAACTCTTCTATTGATAAGGCATTACAAACTAGAAAATTCGACATTATTTTATATCTAAGCGATGGTAGTTTCCCTTTTCTCTTTGGAAAGAAAAATATTCTTCTTTTTCAGTTCCCTGTTAATTGGGTAAATGGAAAAGCGTCCTTAACTAAGCTTAAGCTAAAAAAAATAAGTAACGTAATTTGCTATTCGTACTTTGTCAAAGGTTACTTAGACAAGACTTTTTCAATTAACACTCAAGTCTTGCCTCCAAGTGTTGAAAAAACTAATTTTCAAACATCAGAAAAAGAAAATATTATTCTTACAGTAGGACGTTTCACTAAGGGTCTCAATATAAAGAAACATGATATTTTAATTGACATTTTTAAAGAAATGTATAAAAAATATTTAAACAAGTGGAAATTTGTTGTTATTGGTGCTGCTTTGCCAAATGACCTCCCTTATGTAAAAAAATTAAGAAATAAAACTAAGAATTATCCAATTAAAATTTTGGAAAATGCTTCTGTTGACAAAATTAAAAATTATTACAAAAAAGCAAAAATATATTGGCATGCTACAGGTTTTGGTGAAAATTTAGAAAAACATCCCGAATTTGCGGAGCATTTTGGGATATCGACTGTTGAAGCAATGGGGGCTGGGGCAGTCCCTGTTGTTTTTAATGCTGGAGGTCAGAGAGAAATTGTTGTTAACGAAGAAAATGGGTTTTTATGGAACACTATTGACGAGCTTAAAGAGGAAACAAAATTATTGATAAATAACGGGAGTCTATGGAGAAGAATGTCGGAAAAAGCAACTGAAAGAGCAGAAGATTTTGCAGGAGACAGATTCTGTAGAGATTTAAGCAGAATTCTTGATTTATGAAAAGATTTCTTCCAATATTTTTTTTAATTTTTATCAGCATTTTATTTTTTTGGCAGGTCATTTTTAGGGGAAACTTTCCTATTCCATCAGATACTATAATTGGACTTTATCACCCTTTTAGAGATCTATACTCAAAAGAATATCCTAGAGGAGTCCCATTTAAAAATTTTCTTACCACAGATCCTGTGAGACAGCAATATCCATGGAGAAAACTATCTGTTGAGAACTTTAAAAAGGGAGAGATACCTATTTGGAATCCTTACAGTTTTTCTGGCACTCCTCATTTTGCAAATTTTCAATCTGCGACTTTTTATCCCCTAAACATTTTATTTTTTATTTCACCCTTTGATCTTTCTTGGAGTTTTTTGATTTTGCTTTCACCTTTTTTGGCAGGAGTCTTTCTTTATTTTTTTCTTTTTAACTTAAAACTAAACAGATGGGCTTGTCTTTTGGGTGCTATTTCTTTTTCTTTTTCAGGTTTTTTTATTTCATGGCTTGAATGGAATACTGTTTTACACACCGCACTTTGGCTACCCTTAATACTTTTAAGTATAGACAAAATATTGAATGAATCTAAAACAAAGGTTTATAAAATTTCAATTTTAAATTTTCAATTTTCAATTTGGAGTTTAATATTTATATTTTCTTTAACATCATCATTTTTTGCAGGGCATTTACAGATATTTTTCTATGTATTCATGGTTTCCTTTATTTATCTGATTGCAAGGTGGTTTCAATATGGAAAAGGAAAACGCGCGCTTTTGCTATTTACTATTTACTATTTACTATTTACTATTTTTACAGTTTTTCAATGGTACCCTACGCTTCAATTTATTTTGTTTTCGGGAAGAGAAATAGATCAAATCCTCTGGCAAAACCCGGGGTGGTTTATTCCCTGGCAGAATCTAGTTCAGTTTATTGTCCCTGATTTTTTCGGAAACCCAACGACTCTTAACTATTGGGGAGTTTTTAATTACGGAGAGTTTGTAGGTTATATCGGAGTAGCTCCTTTGATCTTTTCACTTTTTGCCTTGTTTTCAAGGCATGATAAGAAAACTTTGTTTTTTGGTTCTTTATTTTTTGTATCTTTAATTTTTTCTTTGCCCACTATCTTTGCAAAACTTCTGTTTATTTTTAATATCCCTTTTCTAAATACGGCCCAGCCCTCACGGCTAATTTTTATTTCGGATTTTTCACTGGCAGTTTTGGCGTCCTTGGGTCTTGATTTTTTTATAAAGCAAAAAAGTAAAAGAGGGATAATCTATATTCTTCTTTTTCTTACATTTGCGTTTTTCTCGCTTTGGATTTTTGTTTTTTACGGGAATAAATTACTAAATTTAGTTTCTCCCGAGAATATTCATGTTGGAAAAAACAACTTGATTCTCCCAAGTCTAGTTTTGATTTCCACAGGGTTCATAATGACTCTATTGGCAATTCTCAAAGATAATAAAAAACTTCTTTCTTTTTTTATTTTTCTCATTTTTATAGTTACAATATTTGATCTTTTCAGATTCGGATGGAAGTTTACTCCATTTACTAAAAAAGAATATCTTTTCCCAAATACAAAAACTATAAATTTTCTTCAAAAAAATCTGGGAAATTTTAGAATAATGACAACAGACTCAAGGATCTTTCCTCCTAATTTTTCTATAATATATGGATTGCAAAGCATCGACGGGTACGATCCTTTATTTTTAAGAAGATATGGTGAACTTATTGCCTCGTCTGAAAGAGGGGAGCCAAACATTAATCCACCTTTTGGATTTAATAGAATTATTACGCCGCATAATTTTGAGTCAAAAATAATTAATCTTCTTGGAGTTAAATATGTTCTAAGTCTTTCCGATATCAGATCAGAGAAACTTGAAAAAGTTTTTCAGGAAGGAGAAACAAGAGTTTATGAAAATAAAGAAGTACTGCCCCGAGTATTTTTTGTTCGGAAAGTACAAATAATGAAAGGTAAGGATGAGGCAATAAAAAAAATGTTTGACAAAGATTTTGATTTAAGAAATACGGCAATTGTGGAACCATCCGCGGGTGTCAATATAAATCCACCCTTGGGGTGCACAAAGTGCGAGGCGTTGATTGGTTATTATAGCGAGAATAAGATAGTGATTAAAACTCATAATCAAAGTGATGGGTTTTTGGTTTTGACAGATTCTTTTTATCCGTCGTGGACAGCAGAAATAGATGGGAGGAGGACTAAAATAATACTTGCAGATTTTAATTTCAGGAGTCTTATTGTTCCAAAAGGATCGCACGAAATTGTTTTCAAAGCAAATCTTTTATGAAAGTAAGCATAATTATTCCAAATTACAACGGAGAAGAACTTCTTAAAAAAAATATTCCAAAAATTTTAGATGCGGCAGAAAATTATAAAGAAGGGGATACGGAAATTATAATTGTCGATGATGCTTCTACCGACAAATCAATAGATTATATTAGAAATAAAATATTAAATATTAAAAATACAGATAAAAAATTAAAAATAGAATTTAGACTGCTACAGAATAAAACAAATCTAGGTTTTTCATCAGCTGTTAATCAAGGAGTAAGAGAAGCAAAAGGAGAGATTGTGGTTTTATTAAACACAGATGTAACGCCCGAGAAAGAATTTTTAACTCCACTTCTGAAACATTTTAAAGATGGTAGAGTTTTCGCTGTAGGATGTGTGGATAAAAGTGTTGAGGATGAAAGAATAATTTTGCGAGGAAGAGGTCTTGGAAGATGGGAGAAGGGATTTCTTGTTCACAGAAGGGGTGAAGTTGATAAAACAAATACGCTTTGGGTAGGAGGAGGAAGCGGAGCGTTCAGAAAATCAATTTGGGACAAGCTTTCGGGATTTAATGAGTTTTACAACCCCTTTTATTGGGAAGATATCGACCTTTCATACAGGGCATTAAAATCAGGGTATCAAATTCTATTTGAGCCTAAAAGCATGGTAATTCATGAACATCAGAAAGGGGCAATAAAAAAAAGATATAACCCTTTTCAAATAAAAACAATAGCATACAGAAACCAATTTATTTTTGTCTGGATTAACGCAACAGATCTAGATCTTCAGTTCTTGCATCTCTTTTGGCTTCCATACCATTTCCTAAAAGCATTTTTAAAATTTGATGTCCCTTTCTTCCTTGGGTTTTTAAAGGCTTTGATTTTGCTTCCAAAAATAATACAATCTAGTTTTAAGGTTCAAAAAGTTTTTGTAAAAAGCGACAGAGAGGTTTTAAGAGAATTAGCAAAATGAGATTATCTATTATTATCCCTGTTTTTAATGAGGAGAAAACCATCGAAAAAATTATAGATAAGGTTCTGGATGTTAAAATTAATGGAATTGAAAAAGAAATTATTATTGTTGATGATGGATCAACCGACGCTACCGCATCGGCAATTTCAAATTTCAAATTTAAAAATTTAAATTTAAAGATTTTTCATCATATGAAAAATCTTGGGAAGGGCGTGGCAGTTAGAACAGGGATTAGAAATTCGACTGGCGATTATGTAATAATTCAGGACGCGGATTTAGAATATGATCCTTTGCAAATTAATGATTTAATAAGGCCAATACTTAAAAAAAAAGCAGAAGTGGTTTACGGTACTCGGCTTAATAGATTGCCCAATTTGAAAAGAGATGAAAAAACGCCTTTGTTTCTCCTTCATTATTTGGGTAATAGATTTTTAAGCTTAATTACAAGTTTGCTCTATGGGCAATGGATTACAGACATGGAAACCTGTTATAAATTATTTCCTAGAAAGGCACTATTGGGAATAAAGATTTATGCAAAAAGGTTTGACTTTGAACCGGAAATTACAGCAAAATTACTCAAAAAGGGTTATAAAATTCTAGAAGTTCCAATATCAACAAAGCCAAGGGGATATGGTGAGGGGAAAAAATTAAGTACCATAAAAGATGGTCCGATTGCTCTTTGGACACTTCTGAAATATAGGTTCAGGAATTAGTTCCACTAAGCTTTACAAAAAGAATTATTGTAGACAACAATGTTATGGCAGCGATTGCAAGTCCCAATATAACACTTCTGTTGTTGTAAATCATAGTTATATTATGTTTTCCTTTTGGGACAGGGATTGCTCGAAAAGTATAATTAGCACGAAGAATTCTTCCTTCTTTACCGTCAATAAATACCCTGAAAAATTTTGTATGGTTATCCGAAAGATAAACAAGGGATGGATAATCTGTCATAACTTCAAAATCAATTCTATTTGGGGAATATTTTCTAATTCTTACATTTCCTTGATAATTCTTTTGATCAAATCCCGGACTTTCTTCTAGAATTATTTTGTTCGGATTAAATATACCGCTGAATAATGATTTCAAGATTTTTTCTTTATCCGATATTATTTCAAAATTACTTGAAGCAAAAATTCTCGGCATTGATTTTTTGTATCTATAAATTTTCCATTTTTCATTTTCCCAAACTAAATTAAAATCAGTGTTCTCGGAATTTGCTTTTGATTCTGTCAGAGATTTTTTATCAACAACAACGTGCTTAACACTGGTTAATTCAAAAAACCTAAGAAGTCTTTTGTTCTGGTTAAAAACTTCATCTGGATAAATTTCCAAATCAAAAGCTATTTTATCAGGAATGCCGTAATCTCCGAGTTTCATATATCTTACGAATTCTCCATAACGGCGTATATACATAGCGCCAATTCCTTCTGGAGAGAATAATTGAAATTGAAGGGGAATGCTTGGAACAATATGCCCATAGCCGATACTCATAAATCTATCAAGTTTTTGATTTTGTTTAAGGTACGTAAATACCTGATGATCAGAATACAAAAATTGGCGGTATGAAAAAGGGATATACTTTTGCGCAAAAAGATAGGCTTGTAGGAGAAGAGCAGCAACTATTATAAAGAAAAAAATATTCTTGGAATATTTGTTTCGAAAGACAAGAAATATAAAAGACGTTAAAGCAAGAATTAGCGTTGGGATTATTGAATTTTTAAATTGTATCGCCTCAATGCTTGTATTAATTCCTGTTTTATCAACCTTGTTTAAGAGACTCGGGTCTTTTAAGATCTTAAAAGATAGAATCAAAACTAAGAGAGCTACGATTATCCAAAGAGCAATAAAGGTTTTTTTAATATTATTATGAACAATATATTTTTTTCCTCTAAGAACATGATCCAATCCATAGGCAGCCAAAACAGAAAAGGAAAAGGTGCTTACTAAAAATATTCTATTTGGGAGAAAAGAACTAAAAATCGGCAGGGAGGACGAAACTATTAGTCGTGAGATTGGATTGTCTATACCCAGAACAAAAGATACCAGGATCGCTGTTATAAAAAAAATTCCTTTCCTTTTTTTTGGTTTTAAAAATGTTATTAAAGAAAAAACCAAAGGAATTACCCCAATAAACATTATGGAATCTTTATAATCGCCTTTCCCAAAGTAGTTATAAACCGCAGGGTTCCCCCAAAAGTCGGGAATGATGAGTGTAAAAATATGGGTAATAGGCACTAAATGCTGAAAAGAAAAGAGGCTTCCTTCAATTGCAGATCTTGGGGACTGGAGAAGTACTTGCAATGCTGGAAGAGTGTGGAAGAGCGTAATTAAGGGTAGAATCAAAAATGGAACTATTATTAAGTATTTAAAATCTGTCTTTTTTGAATCTAAAAACATTTTAAAAAATGCATAAAACAGAGCTAATGTGAAAATATAAAAGGTAAACTGAAACCAACCTGCTAAAACAGAAAAAGATAGAGAAACTAGAACTATCCATAGAAATTTTATTTTTCCTGCTTTAATAAATGATTCTATTCCCCAAAAAACATACGGCATCCAAATTAAGGTATGTCCAACGCTTAATCCTTCTACCGCTCGAACTAACACAATCCCTGAAAAAGCAAAAGTCAAGGCACCTAAAGCTGCCGATTTTTCATTTGAAACCAATTCTCTTAGGAACAAGTACATTCCTAGTCCGGCAATAATTGGTTCCATAATAATAAGAAAAGTCCAAGCGTCAATTTGAGGGAAAATTAGAAATAAAAAGTTTAGAGGATAGAAAACTGCGGTCTCCGAAAGACCTAAATGATAATTTCCGGAAAAAGAGTAGGGATTCCAGAATGGAATTTCCCAATTCTTAAGCATATTTACAGTAAATGTCTTTTGCGGATAAAAGATCCATAAATCATCTTTCCCAGTTGGCTTACTGGGTATTCCTACTTCCCATCCTGGGAATTTTTCTTGTGCCCAAGGATTGAAGAATGAAGCTAAAAGATTAGCATTAAAAGGAACTTTATTTTGTAAAAATACCTGCCAGAATAAAATAAAGGTTAGAACTGAGATTCCGAATGAGAAAATAAATAAATTTTTACCATGATATTTTTTTTCCATAAGTCTTGAAGGGTTCGGAACTAAAGATACTAGAATATTGGCATTTTTAAAAATCTCAGTCAAGGGAGAAAAATACAAGATGGTATAATATTTTCAACCCTGTGATAAAAAGAATACAACTCTACATTGTTCCCATCCTGTTTATTATTATAATAATTTTATTTTTCAGAGCTTATTTTTTTCAAAATAAGGTACCCTTTCCTTCAAATCTATTGGTTTCATTTTATGAGCCATGGAAATCATATAAATGGGAAGGATATGCGTCAGGCCCGTCCAATAAGCCTATCGGATTTGACAATCTTCGAATTTCCTATCCTATAAGGAAAATAACAACAGAACAAATCAAGAATTTTAATTTACCACTCTGGAACCCATATTATTTTTCCGGCAACACGCTTCTTGCAACTTATCAATCAGCAGGTTTCCATCCCCTAGGTTTCCTTTTTCTTATTCTTCCCCAGATTGATGCATGGTCTATTATTATAATTTTTACCCCCTTTTTCTCATCAATTTTCATGTATCTCTTTTTAAGAGAGCTGGGATTAACAAAAAAATCAAGTTTTTTCGGCTCGATTGTTTTTGCATTCTCAGGGCTTATGATTGCCTGGTGGGAGGAGTCATTAATGTCGGGGTATTCTATTCTTTTTTTGCCTCTCATTCTCTATGGAATTGAAAAAACTTTTAAAAAAATCTCAACTCTTAATTATTTAACTATTGTTTTAGGTCTTGTATTTTCTATTTTTTCGGGGTGGTTTCAGACTACATTTTATGTACTTATTTTCTCTTTTCTTTGGTTAATATTCAGATCATTTAATTTTAAAAAACTAAATTATTTCTTCTTAGTGTTAAACGCATATATATTGAGTATTTTAATATCGGCGGTGCATCTTTTTCCAAGCTTAGAGGCCTATATGTATTCTGCCCGTGGATCAACCGATGCAAAATTTATTTTCGAAATTTATTTTGCTCAGCTTTATCATCTTGCAACATTTATTGCTCCGGATTTTTTCGGAAATCCCGGAACATATAATTATATTGGAACGGGCTTTTATTACGAAAAGGTGATTTTTATAGGAATACCAGGTTTAATATTTGGTCTCTATGAGCTTATCAAGCTTAAAAAAGTTACGAACAGCGAGAATTTCTTTAAAATTGTTTTTTTAATTAGTTTGTCTTTGGGATTTGCTCTTCCGACAAGTTGGTTATTTCTCTATTATCTTAAACTACCCTTTTTTTCGGTAATTCTTCCGTCCAGAATTTTTTTTATATCAATTTTTAGTTTTTCCGTACTATGTTCTTTTGGAATAGAGAAGTTTTTCAAAATTAAAGAAAAGAAAATACTGATTGTCTTAGGTTTTCTACTATGTGCGCTCTTGCTTTTATGGACATACGCAACTTTTTATAAAACGAAACACTATGATGATCAGTTCGGATTGGTCCCCCTTAAAAACCTAATCTTGCCTTCAGTAATTTTTTTGATTATGGACTTTTTAATCATCTTTTATCTAATTAAGAAAAAATCGGCGAACATTGTTTATTTTGGAATTATCTCGATCTCGCTTTTTAGCTCTCTCTATTTTGCAAATAAATATTTATATTTTTCAGAAAGAAAATTTGTATTTCCAACAGTCCCAGTTATTAGTCAGCTTCAGAAAATAACAGGTCTTAACCGATTTTGGAGCGTTGGTGAAGCGTACATAGACAGGAACTTTTCTGTGTATTATAAATTGTTTTCTCCTGAGGGATATGACTCCTTTTACATAAGAAGATATGGAGAGTTAATGTATGCGGGGCTTAAAAAGGGAAAATATTCAAAACAAATTCCAAGAACAGATGCCACCGTAAGATTTGCTAAAGATATAGCTGAGATAGCTGAAGATCCATACAGAAAAAAAATGCTATCAATCCTTTCCGTGTCTTACGTAGTTTCAAAAAATACCGATCCTTACAAAAATTCAGGTGATTTTAAACGGATATGGTTCGATAATTACTTCTCAATATATAGGAATAAGAATGCATTACCGAGGGCGTTCCTTTTAGGAAGTTTTATAAAAGAGAACGATCCTCAACGAATTCTAAATGCTCTTTTTGAACAAAAAAATGATTTATCAAAAACCGTAATTCTTGAAGAAACTCCAAAAAATTTTAAAAATTCTGAAAATATTAAGGGATCTGCAAAAATCGCATCTTATGAGCCAATCTCCGTTATAATTAGGACTCAGTCTAATACTGATTCTCTTCTTTTTCTTTCTGATAATTATTATCCCGGCTGGAATGCGTATATAGACAGCCTCCCCACAAAAATCTATAGGGCAAATTACTCTTTCAGGTCAGTAGTTGTATCAAAGGGCAGTCATGTGGTAGCTTTTAAATATGAACCAAAGTCTTTTTATTATGGTATATTAGCTACCATCTTTGGGCTAATATTTTTGGTTCTAACATGTTTTGGGATCAAAAAACTTAATGAAAAATTTAAGAATTGATTCAATACTACTTTTCGCGCTTCTTGTCCCCTTTATAATGACTTATAGAATAAGCCCGGGGGAGACTCCGTATTGGCTTTTTGGACTAATTTTTCTAGGATTGCTTTTATATTTACTCATGGACATTTCGATTATAAATTTAGTTGAAGAAACCAGAAATAAACTAAAATACACTTTTTTATGGCTTTTGATCCTCGCATCGATAGGAAGTGCATTTTACTCTTCAATAGTCGTTCGACATCAAACGTCCCCAATCTATGGAGTACATGACATAGTAATTCAACAGGAGGGAGCTATAAGATTTCTTCTTCATGGAATAAATCCTTATGCGACAACATATTTTGACACACCTTTAAAAGATTGGCACTACTCGGATATAGAGACAAATCCTGCGCTATATCATTTTGTAATGCAACCTTTTTATCTTTTATTTTCAATACCATTTTATCTAATCTCGGCTCATGTATTGTTTGGTTTTTTTGACGGGAGAATACCCCTTTTGTTTTTGTTTTTGGCTCTTTTGATAATGGCATCAAAGCTGGTAAAGGAGCCTGAAAAAAAGCTTCAGTTTATAATTCTTCTTGCATTTAATCCGGCAACTTTGGGTTATCTTCTAGAAGGACGTGATGATATCTTTATGTTTACATTTTTATTCGGTTCTTTGTTTTTGCTTTTTAAAAATAAAAATTTACTTGCTGGAATTTTGATGGCCTTGTCTTTTGCGGTTAAACAATCCGCTTGGCCGATTTTCCCGTTTTACTTTGCCTATCTTTATTTTAAGAATAAAAATATCAAAAAGACCTTTCTTAAGTTAGTTCCATTTGCGGTAACGTTTGGAATAACTGTTTTGCCGTTTGTTTTCTGGGACACAAAAGCATATTTTGACAGCACAATATTTTATCTTTCAGGAAATGCAGAACATAGTTATCCTATTTCAGGGTACGGCTTGGGGGCTCTTCTTAGGGAGTTTAATTTTATAAAAAACTTGAACTCATATTATCCTTTTTGGATATGGCAAGCTATTATTGGAATGCCTCTTCTGATTTTTTGTATAAAATGGCAAAAAAAAGAAAATACAGTAAAAAGATTAATAATTGTTTACGCACTTTTCCTTCTTGTTTTTTGGTATCTTTCAAGGTACTTTAATAATAGTCATCTTGGTTTTATATCTATGGTTCTCATAACCGCTTACTTTTGGCCCGATGAGAAACTTAAAGCAATTTCTAAATAAAGAATTTTTTAAAAAAGCAGTTTTTATTGTTTTTATACTTTTTTTATTTTTTGTAAACTCTCTTCACGAATCTTACCCTGATGAATTTGACAATATTTTGGGTGGTTGGTTCATTCTTCATGGAAAATTTCCTTATGTGGGTTTTTTTACTCATCATGGTCCTATGCCTTATTTCATAGCCTCGATTATTGAGATATTTTCAGGTCAATCATTTGTTAAGTTCCGGATGATTTATGCACTTGCTCTGGGAGTCTGGTTTTTGTTTACCTACAACATTCTCAAAAAGTCAGTCGGAGAACAAATAGTAAAATTTTATCTTTACTTTATAGTTTTTGTAGGTTTTCTTTCCACTTACTACTGGAATCATATGCTTCTGGCTGACAATATTGCCGCCTTTACACTGCTTCCTGCTTACGGGTTAATTTTTCTTAAGGATTTTTTAAAGAAAACTATAACTTTAAAAGACATTATTTTAATTTCACTTCTGTCAGTTTTTGCTCTATATTCATCTCTAACCTATACATATTTTTATCTAATTTTAATTTTTTATTCTCTTTTTCTTTATTATAAAAACAATCTTGTTTCCTTTAAAGAGGTTTTAAATAAGAAAAGTTTTCTTCCCTTGATTATAATCTTGATTCCTCATCTTTTGCTTTTTTTCTATTTTATTGTATCCAGTAGCTTTCTAGATTATATGTATCAAAATTTCACCTTCAATATCAAATATTATGTTTATAACTATCCAAGGTCTCTTGAGTCAGGGCATATAAATCCGATCAGGTTTGCTGTAGTAATTGCAAATAATTTTTATAATGATTTTCACGCTCTTATCGCTGGATTTAATCTGTTTAATTTTGGCAATCCCATGAATATGACTATGGCTTTGGGAAATGTAGGACTTATTATTTATCTCTTATTTAAAAAAAATATTAAGCTAGCCATATTTGTTTTCCTTCTCCTAATTTATGCAAATGCAAGAAGTAGCCCCCTTAAATCAGGGGAAACAGATTACCAATCCGCTGTTTATATATTCTTCTCATTTTTTAATATCTTTTTCTTTTTGCCAGAAGTTTTTAAAGAAATTAATGAGGAAAGAGAGTTATTAAAGAAAATTATATTTTCAGTACTCTTCATTCTTGTCTCGTTTCATTCGTTTTTTGCTTTTCTTTATGTTGTAAGAAAGTTCAATGAGAAATTTTTTGCCAAATACATGGGAACCCAATCTCTTATTTACGATCGTCCTCGACTTTCTCCTATTGTTAATCTTGTTACAACAAAAGAAGATTATGCATGGATTGGTCCATTTAATTTCGAGGATTTATTTTATATGAATGCGAAAATTCCCTCAAAATACCACATCTTAATAAGAGGTATTGGTATTTCTGAAAAAAGTAGAAACGAGATGCTTGCCGATTTTAAAAAAAATACGCCAAGAATAATTATCTTTGATAAAGATTTTACATATATTACATACCAGACTTATTCTTATAGCGGATTTTTTATTAAATTTCTTAATGAAAATTATTTAAAACTTTCTGATTATCGCGAAGGTTCATCATCCTATTTCTTTCCGGATGCAACTTATCCTGGAAATATGGCAGGAAAAGTTTTTATCAGAAAAGACAGCATTAGGGAAGTTGTCGAAAAACTTAAGGAGAGAGGATACATTAAAAGAGCTCATTGATTTTTGTCAAAGAATGCCACTCAGAAAAACTGAAAGAAAAGTTATAGTTGTAATGCCTGCATATAATGCTGCGAAGACAATTGAAGCGACTTATAATGATATACCTTCCGGTATTGTTGACGAAGTTATTTTAGTGGATGATAAGAGTCAGGATAATACAATTGAAATAGCGAAAAACTTAGGACTTAGGGTACTTACTCATAAAAAAAATATAGGGTATGGAGCCAATCAGAAAACATGCTATAAAGAAGCTCTTAAGAGAGGGGCAGATATTATTATAATGATTCACCCAGATTATCAGTATGACAGCAGTTTAACCGGTGAGCTTATAAAACCTATAATTGATGGACGTTTTGATATTATGTTCGGCAGTAGAATTAGAACCAGAAAAGAAGCATTGGAGGGGGGAATGCCCTATTTAAAATATATCCTAAATCGCATAGTAAGTTTTATTGAGAACATTATTTTAGGAGTTAATTTTACAGAACATTTGAGTGGATTTAGAGCTTATTCCAAAAGAGTTTTAAAAACTTTGCCTTTTAATAATTTTTCTGATGATTTTGTTTTTGATCAACAACTAATGATTTCCGCAGTGGCTTATGGTTTTAGGGTATCTGAATATCCTGTGCCCGTTAGATATTTTTCCGAAAGCTCCTCAATTAATTTTACTCGTGGTGTTAAATTTCTTCTTGAAACTCTCTTAGTTCTTAGTCAGTTTATATCATTCAAATTGAAATTTTATAAATCCAAAATATTTGTATAATGCCAAAAAAATACTTAATAGTTATCTTGATACTGATTTTATTTATAGCTTCCTTTTTGCGTCTATTTAGGCTTGGAAATGCTCCCGTTAGTATGACTGATGACGAAATAAGACTTGTTTATAATGCTTACAGTATTTGGAATACAGGAAAAGATATTAATGGTATTAAATTTCCCTTGTCTTTTTTGGTAAGTGGATATGCGTTTAATCCAGTCGCAATTTATATAACAAGTCCTTTCGTTGGGCTATTGGGATTAAGCATGTTTTCTTCGAGACTTCCGTTTGCTATATCAGGAATAGTTATGATTCTGCTAGTTTATCTAATTGTAGTTAAATTATTGGAAAATAGAGTTATTGCGTTATTATCTTCATTTGCGTTGACTTTTTCTGTTTGGCATTTGCAAATTTCAAGGTTTGCCTATGAAGGGACTGTGGCTCTCTTGTTCTATTTGCTTGGAGTGTATTTATTTATTTCGAGCAAGAAAAGTAATTTCTCTCTTTCTTTATCGATGTTTTCTTTTTTAATTGCCTTCTATTCTTATAGTGGAACAAAACTAATTTTTATACCCGTAATCTTATTGCTAATTTGGTATCGTTCAAAATACTTTTATTTTAAACAATATTTTATTGTTTTAGCTTTTATCTTATTCGCTTTAATCATATTCGTATTTCTAAGCAAATACCAGCATGCTTCAGTGTATGGTACAAATCCATTTTTTTTCCAAGATATTCGCAAAGCTTCTGAAGAAGTTGAACTTCAAAGGCGAGGTTCTTACGAACCGGAATTTCTTAAAAAAATTTATCATAACAAATTGACCTACTGGTCTAAAATTTTTATTGGACAGTATTCCTATGCTGTTTCACCTCAGTACTTGTTTACTAGCCAAGAAGCCAGTGGAATATATTCTGTTCGCGATAGGGGTCAACTATATTATATTGAGGCTTTTCTTTTAGTGCTGGGGATTTTATATGTTTTCTCTAAAAAACCCCGGGAATTCTTTTTACTTTTCTCATTCTTAATTCTTGCGCCTTTACCCTCTGCGCTCGGAGCTGAACCTGTTACATATACTATTAGATCCAGTTTTATGCTACCCTGGCTAACCTTATTTCTTGGTGCAGGAATATATTCCATATATCACTTTATTAAGAATACAAAGATAAGGATTTTAATTTATTTATTTTTAACCTTAGCCTACATATACTTGATAGGCGGTTACATAAGTCAGTATTATTTTAATTGGGTAATTTATGGTTCTAGTTTCTACTCAAAAGCTTCCCAGGACGTAGTGCTCTTTATAGATAAAGAAAAAGAAAAAAATAAAATGGTTATTGTTTCTCCGGGAGATTCTAATTTACTACTCCACTATGCATTTTACAAGAAACTTTCCCCAGAGATAGTTCAAAATTTATATAAGAGTAAGCAAATAAAAGCTGAGAACATTTTGTTTAAAGAAAATTGTACAAGCTTAAAAGAAATTAATCCCAGAGAAGAGATTCCCTCAAATTCGATGTTTATTATTTCCGCACGCTGCCCACTTGTAAAAGAAAAAACAAATTATATTATAAAACCCGATTCGATTACAAGATCATTAAATAAAGAAGACGAATGGCTGATTTTCAAAACTAATTAATAAATGTTTAGTATCGGTAAATTTTCCATCTGGTTTTATCCTTTTCTTATTATTGTTATTTCTTTTCTTTATCTTTTTCCCATTACGCACTCAGGTTTATACGTTTCACATGATGGAATTCCTCAAATTGCAAGAGCAGCTGCTTCAATAAAGGCCATGACCGATGGACAATTCCCCCCGCGCTGGGCGAAAAACCTTAACTATGGATATGGAACCCCCGGCTTAATATTTTTTTACTCTTTAAACGGCTATGCAGTAGGCTTTCTCTATCTTCTTGGAATTAATCTTCAAGACAGTTTTAAGTTACTGATGGCAGCATCTTTTGTTTTAGCTCCTTTATTTTTTTATCTCTGGACGAGTCAGATTTTTGAAAAGAAGATAGCATTTTTATCATCCGTATTTTATGGACTTGCGCCGTACAGTTTCTTGGATGCATTTGTAAGAGGACAGCTGGCGGAGTCACTGGCGTTTGTATTTGTGCCTCTTGTGTTTTATTCAATTGAAAAAAATTCCAAAAAAATTTCAGCTTATAATATTCTTATCGGCGGAATATCTTATGCTTTATTAATTCTTTCACACAATATACTAAGCTTTGTATTTTCTTTTATAATTCTTGGCTACATTATAATCAAGAGCAAAGCCGATAAGAAACTTTTAATCGGTAATCTTATCATTCTATTTATGGGTTTAATAGTTACGGCATATTTCTGGATACCTGCTTTAACAGAAGCAAAGTATATAAACAGTAAGTTATTCGTTGAGGGTTTCTACAAAAACAACTTTCTAAATTTTTCAAAAATAATTTACTCAAGCTGGGGTTTTGGTAGTAATATAAATTGGCCGGGTGGCTTATCGGCTCAAATTGGGCCACTGCATTTTTTTTTCTCATTTGCTTGCTTATTTCTATTATTCAAAAAGAAAATTAAGGACAGATCATATATTGGATATTGGTTATTTGTATTAATAATTATGATATTTATGTCGATAGATTTATCAGAATTTTTATGGAAAAAATTTCACATTCTCCAGCAGTTTCAGTTTCCCTGGCGATTCAGCGCATTCTCAAGTTTTGTCACTCCAATTTTAGTCGGTTATTTTTTTTCTTTTAAAAAAAATAGTTTTATTTTTTTTATCTCTCTTTTTATCCTACTTTTTTCCTCATTGTCTATGGCAAAAGTCGCTGGTTACCAAAATAGGCCTGATGAGTATTATTTTAATTATCCCGGCACCGCAGCATATCATAATGAATCAACAACAATTTGGGTTGCGGGAGACGCCTATGAATATCCGAAAAATCCGATTGAAGTAGTTTCGGGAAGAGGAAAAATTTATAATTTAACGAGGAAAACGAACCAGCATTCATTTAAGCTGGATGCTGAAACTAATTTAACAATTCTTGACAACACTGTGTACTTCCCTGGGTGGCGGGTTAAGATAGATAAAGAGAATGCACCAATTGAATTTCAAGATATTAATCATAGAGGCTTAATTACATTTAATGTCCCGATGGGCGTCCATTTTATAGATGTTGAGTTTGGAGAATCTCGTGTAGGATTAATTGCCGATATTATAAGCTTAACAGGAATCGGATTTTTTATTCTTATATTTGTTCTAAGAAGAAAATTAAGTTTACTTATTTAAAAAATGAAAAAATATATTTTTTTTCTTTCAATAATTTGTTTGATTGCTTTATTCTTGAGGTTTTATCTGCTTGGGGAAGTTCCGGTATCTCTTCACCGGGATGAGGCTACGTTAGGTTATAATGCCTACTCAATTCTTAAAACAGGAAGAGATATAGAAGGAAATTTTCTGCCTTTGCATATAGATTCATTCCTGTTTAGCCCTGCTGGGTATTCTTATTTTTCAATTCCTTTTATTTTCCTGTTTGATTTAAATGAATTTTCGGTGCGGTTTGCATCTGCTTTTTTTGGAGTCCTAACTATTCCCATTGTATTTTTAATCACCCGAAACTTATTTAATAACTCCAAAAATAAAAACTTAATTGCTTTTTTCTCAGCAGTCTTAATTGCGATTTCTCCCTGGCACGTTAATCTGTCAAGAACAGCTATCGAAAATACAATTGTAACTTTTTTTATTTGCCTTGGTATCTATTTGTATGTTTTATTTATTAAAAGCAAAAATAAAATTTATCTTATCTTAAGTTTCGTGTTTTTGGCATTAACTCTCTTTGTTTATCAAGCTCCAAGGGCTTTTCTTCCTATTTTTATCCCCTTTATGCTTTTTTCACTCAACCAATATAAAAATATTTATAAAAATAAAATTATAATTGGCTTTTTGTTTATTCTTCTTATAATTCTTCCTCTTTTTTTTATCTTAGGCTCAGGAGATTTATCTCTTAGGATAACTACACTTAGTATCTTCAACCAAAAAGAAGCCCAACTGGTTACTCATGATCAAAGATTAAAAGACTTTATATCGGGTATTCCTCCTTTGGTTTCCGTAGTATTTCATAATAAAATTACAAGCTTGTCTTTAATTTTTCTTGATAATTATTTCAAACATTTTTCTTTCGACTTTCTGTTTCTCGACGGCGGTTTTCCCGAAAGATATAAAATCCCGAATATGGGTCTTTTATACCTTTTTGAATTGCCTTTATTGTTCATTGCCTTACTTGAATTATCGAAGAAATATAGACGAGAGCTGTTGTTTCTTGCAGGATGGATATTAATTTCAGTTGTTGGATCTGCGCTGACTTTTGACGACGTACCAAACATGCAGCGGACTTTGATGGGAATGCCAGCCTTTTCCATACTGTCCGGATATGGTGCTGTTTCTCTTTTTGCCGCTTTAAAAAAATACAAGCCTTGGGGCAAAGCAGTGCTTGGAATTTTTTTAATCTTAGTATTTTATAATTCCTTCTATTATTTTGTTCAATATTATTCTCAGGGAAAATTGTATAGACCTTGGTACAGACAGGATGGATATAGAAAATTAGTACCCCAAGTAAATAATCTTATGCCTTCTTTTGAAAAGGCTGTGATAACCAACAGGGAAAGTTACCCAACAATATTTTTTCTGTTTTACAGTAAATATGACCCCGCGAGATTTCAGGAGGAAACTTACAAAACAGATATAAGATACTCAGATCATATAAATTTCGCAAGATTTGAATTCTCAGAGGAAGAGTGTCCATTGAAAACTGATATTAAAACAAAAAAAATTGCGGGTGAAAAAAATACCCTTTATGTTAACAGCGCTTTATGTAAAGAAGATCTAAAGGAAGCTAAACTAATCAAGACTATTAAAAGAGTGGACGATACAGAGGTATTTAAGATTCTGAAATTGGAATAAGAAGTTTCCTTCTATTGTATAATGTTACAGTGAAGAAATTATTATTTGCAGGAATAATATTTACTGCAATTTTTCTTCGATTTTGGCAGTTAGGATCTAATCCGCCTAGTCTTACATGGGATGAGGTAACCTGGGGATACAATGCATATTCCCTGGGAATCGACGGACGGGATGAGTTCGGAAGATTTTTACCCTTGGATTATCTTGAATCTTTTGGTGATTTTAAGCCTCCTGTCTATGCATATCTTGCTATTATTCCTGTAAAATTATTTGGGTTAAACGAATTCGCTGTAAGATTCCCATCTGCTTTCTTTGGTGTTTTAACTGTTTTAGCAACATATTTCTTAGTAAAGACACTTTTCCACCTCCGAGGAGTCCATTTGGCCACCTCGGAGGAGCTTAAAACAGAAAATATCGCTCTTTTAAGTGCGTTCCTTTTGGCAATTTCTCCCTGGCATATCATGCTGTCCCGCGCAGCTTTTGAAGCCAATGTAGCAACTTTTTTTATTGTTTTAGGAGTTTTTTTGTTTTTGATTGCGATAAGAAACAACAGATGGGTTTTGCTAATCTCTGTTATATCCTTTGTTTTATCTATTTATACATTTAATACTGCAAGAGTTGTTGCTCCGGTTTTGATTCTTGTTTTAGCTTTTGCTTTTAGAAAAGAACTTCTAAAACAAAAAAAAGAAACATTAATTGTGATAATTTTAGGACTTATCTTTCTTCTACCTGTCGCAAGATTTTTAACTTTTCCTCAGGCAAGTCTTAGATTTAAAGAGGTCAATATTTTTTCAGACACAGGTGTTATTGGGAATGCAAATAAACAGATCGAAAATGACAATAATGCATTCTGGTCAAAGATAATTCACAACAGACGTTTTGTTTATGGAGTTTCGTATCTTAAGCACTATTTCGATAACTTAAACCCAGGCTTTCTTTTCATAAAAGGAGACGGCAACCCTAAATTTTCAACACAAACTGTCGGACAAATGTATTTATGGGAACTGCCGTTTTTTGTGCTTGGAATTTTATACCTAATAAGAAAAAAAGAGGGATACTGGTGGATTGTGCCGATGTGGCTTTTAGTTGGTATTATTCCGGCAGGGACAGCCAGGGAAACACCTCATGCATTAAGAATTGAGACGACTTTACCTACATTTCAAATTCTTACTGCTTATGGCTTATATCAAATTCTAGTAGGACTTAAGACTTATGACTCAAGACTTAAGAATTTTATGAAGGGGCGATTATTTGTAATCTTTTGTCTTACGTCTTCCATCTTACTTCTTATAAATTTTTTATATTTCTTTCACGGGTATTTAGTTCATTATCCACGTATTTATTCCGGAGAATGGCAGTATGGATATAGAGAATCAATAGATTTTGTGAAGGAAAAACAAAATCAGTATGAAAAAATAGAAGTGACGACAGCGCTGGGGAGGCCTTATGTGTACTATCTGTTTTACACCAAAAAAGATCCCCATGAATTCAGAAAACAGGCGATTGTAGAGCGGGAAGTATTTGGGTTTGTTAACGTACGGGGCTTTGACAAGTTTAGGTTTATGAAAAAGTTAGAAGAAGAGGGCGGAAGAAATATTTTATATATAAATACTCCTTCGGAAGTTCCGAAAAATGCAAGAATTCTTAGAACATTTTATCTTTTGAACGGAAATCTAAGTCTTGTCGCTTATAGCTTATGAAAAAGACAACATTTATTTTTTTAACTATTATTATTCTTTTTGCATCAATTCTTCGGCTTTGGGAATTGGGAAAGGTTCCGATATCGCCAGACTGGGATGAGGTAGCCCTCGGATATAATGCCTATTCAATTCTTCAAACCGGAAGAGATGAATATGGAAAATTCTTGCCAATAGTTCTTCGGTCTTTTGATGATTACAAACCGGCTTTGTATGCATATTTTGCGATTCCTTCAATTGTTTTGTTTGGTTTTAATACATTTGCAGTAAGATTCCCGTCGGCTTTTTTTGGGGTTCTGGCTGTTATCGCAACTTACTTTTTACTTAAAGAACTATTTCCAAAAGCAAAACAATTTTCAATTTTCAATTTTCAATTTTCAATTGGCGAAGTTGCCTCTTTTCTTTTGGCAATTTCGCCATGGCATCTTCAGTTCTCAAGAATTGCTTTTGAGTCTAATGTTGGTGTTGCCTTCAATATTTTTTCTGTTCTCTTCTTTCTTAAAGGACTTAAAAAGCCACTATTTCTTATTCTTTCAGCGATTTTAATGGGAATTAATATTTATATTTATCAGAGCGAAAAAGTTTTTACTCCTCTTATTCTCTTCGCTTTGGTTCTAATTTACAGAAAAGAGGTTTTCAAAATCCCCAAAAAATATTTGGTAACAGCCGTTCTGATTGGTTTTGCCATAGTTGTCCCGATGCTCATTTACACTTTTACAAATCAGGATGCGCTTCAAAGAGCAAGAGGGGTAAGTGTTTTTTCGCAAAGTTCACTTTTAGAAGAGAATTCCAAAAAACTTCTGGTTGATAAAAACAATAGGGATTATTTAGGTTTAATTTTAGATAATCGGAGAATCGTTTTTGCAAAAGCTGTCATTTCAGGATATCTGTCCCATTTTGATTTAAACTGGCTATTTATTACAGGGGATATCGCAAGGCATCATCCACCCAACATGGGTCTTATGTATCTTTTTGAGCTACCATTTTTGTTCTTGGGAGTGTACTACTTATTCTTTGATCCGTCAGCTGGCGGATTTGATAAAAGAGCTAAATTACTTATCTTTGCCTGGTTTTTGATAGCTCCGATTCCAGCTTCAATAACAAGCGGAGTTCCTCATGCGGTGAGAACGCTTAATTTTCTCCCGACTTTTCAGATATTCACGGCAATCGGTATTATTTCAGCCATTCAATTCGTATCAAGTATTAAGTATCAAGTATTAAGTATCAAGGCAAAATATTTGATATTCACTTTGTGTATTTTATTTTTTATTTTTAATTTTTTATATTATCTAAATCAGTATTTTGTTCAACAGAATTATTTCAATGCCAAGGAATGGCTGTATGGTTATGAAAAAATTATTCCTGAGGTCAAAAAATTAGAAGAGAATTATGACAAGATAATTGTCTCAAATCAGCCGCCAATGGATCAATCATACATGTTTTTTCTTTTCTATTTAAGATATCCGCCAGATTTATATCAAAAAGAATCCCAGGGCGCGGCTGGAGGATTTAGAGAAAACCACTATTTTGGCAAATATGAATTCCGGCTAATAGATTGGATTAAGGATTCAAAAAAACAGAATACTCTTTTTGTAGGAAGACCAACGGATTTTCCTGAAAATGTGAAAGAGCTTAAAAGAGTTTCTTATCCAGATGGATCTTCCGCAATGTTAATTGTAGGGAATTAATGGAGTTAATAAAAAAGATAAATAAACATCAATACATTTTACTTCTGATCTTGCTGTTTTTTATTTTTGTTTTTACTCGGTCTTATCAGTTCGAGTCAAGACATCAGTTCACTTGGGATCAGGTAGATAATGCTTGGGTTGCCAAGGATGCTATTATTGATAATAAATTCCCCCTTGTAGGAATGGAAGCTAAGAAAAATTCTGGATTTTATATTGGCCCTTTGTATTACTATTATATTCTGCCTTTTTATTTATTGACAAACCTTGATCCAATTGCGTCATTTTATATTGCTACATTTACTAGCCTAATAACCTTTCTTGTTCTATTTTATTTTTTTAAAAAAATGTTCTCAATATACTTTGCCATTGTTGCAGTTTTTATCTATACTTTTTCTTCCAGTTTTATTATTTTTGACAGAATACAATGGCCAGTTAATTTTATAATACCTATCTCCCTTTTTATATTCTTTAGTCTTTATAAAATTCTTATGGGTGAGCTCAAGTTTATACTTTGGTTGGGTATTTTACTTGGTTTATCTTTGCACATTAACTTTACTTCGGTACTCTTTTTAATTATGTCCATCTTTGTTGTCCCTTTTATTAAATTTAATAAAAAAACATTTAAATATCTTTTGATTTCATTTTTCCTATTCATGTTATTTTTAATTCTAAATTTAATATATGAGCTAACAGTTAAAGACGTATCCTTTAATCTTATTAATTATTTAAATCAAAATTTCCACGGTTTTCATATTCGAAGATTTTTCCAAATATCAGGGGACTCTTTAATTTCCTTTGAAAAAGTTTTATCTTTCCCCTCTCTAAAATTTCTTAAGTTTTTTCTTATCCCAATTTTTTTAATAATTTATAATTTTAAAAAAAGATCTAAAGAAAAGCTTAGCCTTTCGTTTTTGGTTGCAGTATGGTTTCTTGTCCCGTGGATCACGTTCTCCACCTATAGGGGCGAAATAAGCGATTATTATTTCTCTCTCACAGTCCCTATGGCTTTATTGATTTGTACCTATCTGACAATCGAAATATTCAAAATTAAAAACTATCTCACAAAGCTAATCTTTATTATATTCTGGTCATATTTTATTGTTTTTAATTTTAATATTTTTATGAAAAGTAGAATCGAGGGGCTTGATTATCATAAAAAAATAGTAAAAGAGGATATAAGAAATGGAAGAGTAGTGGATTTTGTTGAAGGTAATCCTCAATCTTATATTTATTACTACTACACAGAAATAAAAAATAATTTATCATATTAGCTTATGAAGAATAAAAAGGTGCTTATTACGGGAGGAGCGGGTTTTATCGGTACGAATCTTGTAAGGTATGTATTAAAAAAAGGTGGATATGAAATAGTTATTTTTGATAAGCTTGAGAATCATATGATGGAAGATTACGGCAGGAATGTTAGATATTTCAAGGGGAATATCCTTTCAAAAAAGGATATAGAGAGCGTTTTTAAAGCATATGGTTCTTTTCTTACTGTTTATCATTTAGCATCGGCAATGCCAAATAAAGAATTTTCAGATAAAGTAATGTGGAATATAAATGTAAATGGCACTAGAAATATGGTTTCAGAAGCTGTAAAAAATAAGGTAAAATCTTTTATTTTTACATCAAGCAATGTTACCTATGGTATTCCCAAAGTTCTTCCTCTAACCGAAAAAACACCCCTTAAACCTCTTGAAATGTATGGAAAGAGTAAGGCGCAAGCGGAAAAAGAATTGGCAAAATTTAAAGATACTATAAACATTCAAATTTTCCGTTGTCCGGTTGTCTCAGGTATTGGAAGATTGGGACTTCAGGCCATCTTATTTGAATTTATATCCGAAAATAAAAACGTGTATGTCTTAGGGGACGGATCAAATAAGTATCAATTTGTTGATGTAATGGATCTAGTTATCGCTCTTGAAAATGCAAGTCGAGTTTTGGGATTTGATATCTATAATATAGGGGCCGATGAGATTTTGACCCTGCGAGAACTTTATCAAAAAGTTATTGAATATGCAAAAAGCACCTCTAAGATAATTTCCTTACCAAAGACCCTCGCTCTGATAGCTCTTTCAACTTTAGATAAATTTAATATATCACCATTGGGGATTTACCAATACACTATGATAGGACGCTCGCTTTATATGGATACAGGAAGAATAAAGAAGAAACTGGGTTTTAGACCAAAGAAGACTAATCTAGATACGTTTATAGAAAATTACAAATGGTATAAAGGGAATAAGGGGCAATTTACGGAGATTGGATCAGGCAATTTCTCTGCCAATAGAAGTTTACCAAAAATGGGGATTCTCAAGTTGGTCAAAATGCTTTCATGATGTGAAAAAATTTCTAACCTTAAAACAAACGGTTTTAATTATTATATTAGTGGTTGCCGCTTTTTTGAGATTTTGGAATCTTGGGAATATTCCGCCCTCAGCCTCACTGGACGAAGCTTCAATTGGTTATAATGCATATTCTGTTTTAAAAACCGGAGGAGATGAATATGGAAAATTCCCGCTAATTTCCCAGCGCGGTTATGACGATTTCAGAAGATCAACCTATCTTTTTCTTGCAGTTCCTTTTATAAAGCTGTTTGGTTTGAATACTTTATCTGTTCGGTTACCAGCAGCAATACTGTCAGTTTTAACTGTTTGGGCAACTTATTATATCGTTTCATTATTGTTTTTAAAGCAATCAAAATTCTCATCAGGCATTGCTTTATTTTCGACATTTCTTTTGGCAATTTCGCCATGGCATATTTATATTTCTCGTCTTGGCCATGAATCGAACGCATGTCTGTCCTTTCTTATTTTTGGGGCCTTTTTTTTCCTAAAGGGCGTAAATCAAAATAGTTTTGGCAAGGTTTTACTTTCATTTATATTTTTTACTCTTTCCATGATAAGTTATTATTCCGGACAGGCTTTTATACCTTTGTTTGCTTCAGGACTTATTTTTATATACAGAAAAGAATTTCTATCGATAGTTAAAACAAATAAGAAGACACTTATTTCTTTTTTTGTTTTTATAATGCTTCTTATTCCGATTTTTTGGTCAATTTTTTCTCCCCAAGCCTTGATTCGTTTCCAGGGAACTAGTACCTTTAAGCCCGAAGCTCATCCTAAGGAGTTTGCTGAACAGGTGGAGCTTCGAAACAAAGCAGTTCAGGATAATGATCTTATTGGAATGGTTTTTTACAACAGACGTCTTTTTCCCGTCCAAGTATTTATAGAAGGGTATCTTTCGCATTTTAATCCAAAATGGTTGTTTACAAACTCCGCAGTCGAGTCGTTTAAAATTCCATATACAGGCTTACTTTATTTATGGGAACTTCCTTTAATTTTTTTAGGCATTACCGTTCTTTTTTTAAACAGTCTTATTTCAAAAAAAGCAAAAAAACTTATTTTTCTTTGGTTTTTTCTTGCGCCAATTCCAGCAAGTATCGCAACCCAAGTTCCGCATGCTATGCGTTCTTATAATTTTCTTCCTACTTGGCAGATTTTTGTTGCGCTGGGTTTGGCCTACTCATTCTATAAATTGCAGAAATTTAAACCAGTAGCTTTAGGCGTTTTCGCACTTTTTATTTTGCTTAGTTTATCTACCTTTTATAAAAATTATTTTCTTGTTTTTCCAAAAGAGCAATCACGCTCTTTTCAGTATGCCATATCAAAGGTAATTCCTTATATTCTAAGTCAAGAGAAAAATTATAATAGAATAGTTTTTTCGAATGAAGATAACCTGTATCAATCATATATGTTTTTTTTATACCATACTCGTTATGACCCGTTACTTTATCAAAGAGAAGGAGGGACAAAATCCGGAGGGTTTGCAGAAACCCATAAATTTGGCAAGTATTCTTTCGAACCAATTAAAGATCTGAGTAAATATCCTAAGGGGACTTTATTGATAGGGAATATTAATGATTTTCCTAAAGAAACAAGTACTAGGAGAATATTTAAAAATTTGGACGGGAAGGAGGCTATTAAAACAGTTGAGGTATGAGAAATAAACTACTTCTACTAATCATTTTACTTGGTTTAATTCCTTTATTAGATTTATTTCATCCCGGACTTCCTGTAACCCATGATGGGCAAGATCATGTGGCAAGGATTGCAAATTTTTACCAAAATCTTTCGGAAGGAAATATTATTCCAAGATGGGCGGGAAATTTAAACTGGGGATTCGGCCATCCGATACTTGAATTTTTGTATCCGCTACCTTCTTACATCGCATCCCTTTTTCACTTTTTGGGATTTTCATTAGTGGATAGTGTAAAAGTCGTTTTCGGCCTGACATTTATTCTAAGCGGAGTTTTTATGTACTTATGGCTTAGAGAATTTCTAGGAGAAATCCCGGGAGCTTTTGGGGGACTTCTCTACATGCTTGCTCCTTATAGATTTGTAGATCTTTACGTAAGGGGAGCAATAGGTGAACATATGGCTTTTGTTTTTTTGCCGCTGATACTCTTTTTCATCTTAAAACTTTCAAAAGAAAAATTCTCTCCCTTTCTCATTGTGGGAGGGGCTTTATCAATCGCAGGTCTTATCCTTTCGCACAATGCCATAAGCCTTATGTTTTTTCCAATAATTTTCCTTTATGCAATGTATTTAATTTGGCAGAGCAAAAATAAAAAATTAGTTGCTATAAGCTATGTACTAATTGCTATTTTAGCCTTTGGAGTTGCTTCTTTTTTTTGGATTCCAGCATTTTTTGAAGGGAAATATACATTAAGAGACATAGTCACAAGAGGAGAGTATTCAGGAAGGTTTGTTGAGTTTGGAAGATTTATATACGGAGAATGGAATTATGGCATAACTGGACAATTTAGTACTCAAGTTGGTATACTTCATTGGATTTTTGTCGTTTTATCCCTACCTGTAATTCTTCTTCTTTACAAAAAAAGAAATAGTCTTTGGATTTTGGCTTTGGGTTCTTTTATTTTTTTTGTTTTTACGCTTTTCCTGATGACTTCTTCTTCATTATTCATTTGGGAGAAATTATCAATTCTTCAGAAATTTCAGTTTCCCTGGCGTTTTCTCTCAATCACTGTATTTATCACATCTCTTCTGGGCGGGATTGTCCTGGCCTTTACAAAAAAAGTGAACTTAATCAGCTTCATTCTTTTATCTCTAATTCTAATCTCAATAAATAAAAATTATTGGAACGCCAATGGCTATCTTATCAAACCCGAAAATTTCTATAAGGGCATATACAATAGTACAACTGATACAGGAGAAAGTTCTCCTGTATGGTCTATAAGGTTTATGGAAAAAAGAGCAAAGAATAATATGGAAGTAATATCCGGGAGAGTATCAATAAAGACTATTCAAAGGACCAATACGAGTCACACTTACGAAGTTAAGGCACTTGAAAGAAGCAGAATTTTGGAAAATACTCTTTATTTTCCGGGATGGAATGTGTTTGTGGATGATAAGAAATTTCCCGTTGAGTTTCAAGATCCAAGATATAGAGGACTTATGACATTTTATGTGGATAAAGGAGAACATCAAATAAATATAATTTTTAAAGAAACGAAATTGCGAGCTTTTGCGGATACAGTTTCTGTGGTTTCATTAGGAAATATCATAGGATTACTGGCAATGGGAATTTTAAGCAAAAAGACTCGAAAAATAATATAATTTGAAGATGAGCGAAGACTCAAGGGATAGACTGTCAGTAGTTCTTGCCACTTTTAATGAGGAAAATAATCTTGAAGAATGCTTAAATTCTGTCAAAGATTTAGCAGATGAAATAATTGTCGTAGACGGGTCGTCAACTGATAGGACTGTTGAAATTGCTAAAAAATTTGGGGCAAGAACTAAAATAACTACAAATAAGCCTATTTTTCATATTAATAAACAATTAGCAATTGATTTGTCTTCAAAAGATTGGATTCTTCAGCTTGATGCAGATGAACGAGTTTCCCCAGAGCTGGCAAAAGAGATTATGAAAGTTCTTAAGTCTTCAGTCTTAAGTCTTGAATCTAAGGTGAACGGGTTTTGGATTCCCAGAAAAAACTGGTTCTTGGGAAGATTTCTTATGAAAGGTGGGCAATATCCTGATTATACCCTAAGACTTTATAGGAAAGGAAAGGGAAGGCTGCCTCAAAAAGATGTTCATGAGCAGGCAGAAGTCGAGGGAAAAGTGGGATACCTTAAGCATCCGCTTCTACACTATCCCTATAAAAATTTTGGAGAATACTTATTAAAATGGGGGAGATACACAGATTTATTGTCAACACAAATTTCCGACCAACTCAGAAACAAAAATATTTTTTATAAAATTTTCTTTGGCTTGATATCACTAGTCTTTAAACCTGCCTACTGGTTTCTTGTCACCTATTTAAGACATAAAGGATTTATGGATCTTTGGCCTGGTTTTATTTTTTCTCTTTTTTCATCTCTTCGATTTCCTGTATCATATATAAAGTATCTTCTCCAAAATGACTAAAAAAGAAAAATTAGAACAAAAAGCGATTGTTAGTCTGGCTTCTCAACTTTCCAGACAAGCAGGGGCAGTATTGAAAAAATATTTTGGAGGAAGGTCAGAAATAGAAAAAAAAGAGGGTGTAGGCAATATTGTTACACGAGCGGATAAAGAGTCAGAAGAAATTATAGTATCTGGAGTCAGAAAGCGCTTCCCGGAGCACAGTATATTAGGCGAAGAAGGAACAAATGAAGATATGAGTTCAAATTTCCTTTGGTCAATAGACTCCTTAGACGGTACACTGCCTTTTAGTAACGGACTTCCTTGGTTTGGAGTATCTATTGGAGTTCTTAAAAATAATAGGCCATACGCCGCTGTAATTTTTATACCTTTTGGGTTTTCCAGAGAAGAAGAATTGTATACGGCAGTAAAAGGAGGAGGAGCATATCTGAATGGTACCAGAATTCATGTTAACAGTAAAGAAAAGCTTGAAGACTCAATTGTAGGATTTGACTATGCATATACTCAAAGAGAAAGAAGAATTCAGGAGATTTTGCTAAAAGTTGCTCCAAAAGTTAGAGGAACTATTACTTTGCAGTGGGCAGTGGGTCCGCTGTGCTTTATAGCAGCGGGAAAATTTGACGGCTATATACATCAGAATATGCAGCATTGGGACATTGCTGCTGCTTCACTAGTGATAAAAGAGGCTAGAGGAAAAGTAACGGATCTTTTAGGCAATGAGATTGTTTATAAACAAGGAAAGGTTTTTGATTATTGCGCATCAAATGGAAGAATCCATGATCAGCTATTGTCAACCATTAAATAAGTAAAATATTATGAAGATTTTAGTTACTGGCGGAGCAGGATACATAGGAAGCTTTATGGTCAGACGCCTTTTGGAAAAAAAGTATGATATTACGGTTTTGGACAATTTAGAAAGAGGAAATCAACAAGCAGTAGATAACAGAGCAGTTTTTGTTAAAGGCGACATTTTGGATGATCGGTTTATCAAGAGTCTTTTCAAAGACGATTCTTTTGACTGTATTCTTCATTTTGCAGGCTATATATCGATGGAGGAATCTATTAAGGACCCTGGTTTGTATTTCCGAAACAATACATATGGAGCACTTAATCTTATAGAAAGTTCTGTCAAGAATGGGGTTAAAAAATTTATTTTCTCATCTACCGCAGGAGTTTATGGAAATCCCATCAAGACTCCGATTCCCGAGGATCATCCAACAAATCCCACAAATCCCTATGGGGAAAGTAAGCTTATGGTTGAAAAAATTCTTTTATGGTATAGCAAAATTTTTGGATTAAATTTTGTAAGCCTTCGATATTTTAATGCCGCAGGGGCATCTCTAGATGGATCAGTGGGAGAGAACCATATCCCTGAATCGCATATAATTCCACTTGCAATAAGAGCAGCATTACAAAATTCCGAATTTAATTTATATGGAGACGATTATAAAACACCCGATGGAACTTGTATCAGAGATTACATTCATGTAATAGATCTGGTTGGGGCGCATATTCTTGCTCTTGAGAAACTTCAAAACGATAAAGGGCAATATTTCTACAATGTAGGGACTGGAGAAGGATATTCGAACAAAGAGGTACTTGAAATGATAAAAAAAATATCAAAGAAAGATTTAAAAATTAAAATTACCAAAAGAAGACCCGGAGATGCGGAAATTTTGATAGCCGATCCAACTAAAATAGGAAAAGAATTAGGTTTTTCTCCGAAATATTCAGATCTTGAAACGATTGTCAAAACAGCATGGGAATGGCATAAGAACAATTTAAAATTTAAAATTTAAAATTCAAAATGAAGTTTGTTTTGGCCTCAGTAATTTTACTTCTTCTTCTATCCTTTCCGTTTAAAATTAATGCTCAATCACCCTATGTTCTTCCTTATCCTTCATTTATGCTGGGAAACCCTTTTTACAAAATTAGCCTAATCAAGGATGAAATTTTAAGATATTGGTATTTTGGGAATTTTGGGCAGTTTAAATATAATCTTAAAATGTCTGATAAATATTTAGTTGAGTCAAAAACATTATTTGAATATAGCCAATACCTTTTAGGCTATAAAGCCCTCTTGAAATCGGATTTTTATTTTTCTAATACTTTGCCAAACCTTGTAAAAGCCGATAAGAATAATAAAAATACTGCTGGCAATAGACTGCTTTTGAAAAAAGCTTCTTTAAAACACATAGAGGTTCTTAAGAAAATAAATGGGGAAGTCCCGGAAAATTATTTATGGCAGCCAGAAAAAGGAGCCTCGACCTATCTTAAATTAAGAAAGACAATTGAAAAATCTATCTCCATAAGACAAAAATACTTATGAAAAAAATAATTTATTTTTCTTACTTTTTATTATTAGTTTTTTTTAGCTTCTTTTCCTATCTTTTTATTGACCCTAATCTAGTTTATCTAAAGAATCTTTATACAGGCTTTGTATTTGAAAACAGGGAAGTAACAACACTTTTATATATAGTCTTAGTTATGGCTTTCTTTCTTGGTTATTCTCAAATTCTCAAGAACATTAGAATGATTGATATTTCAAGCCTTAAATTGTTGATAGGATTGACGGCATTAATTCTAGTATTTTCCTATCCTGCTTTTTTATCTTTTGATATCTTCAACTATATAGCGACAGCAAAAACTTTATTTTTTTATGGGGAAAATCCTTATTTGGTTATGCCGATTGAATTCGCGGGTGACCCTTTGCTTTTATTTACACATGCGGCAAATAAGATAGCTCTCTATGGACCTCTTTGGATAGGTTTGACAAGCATTCCTTATTTTCTAAGTTTTGGACACTTTTTAACAATACTTTTTTCTCTTAAAGTTTTTATTGCGCTTTTCTATTTAGGGACAATTTACACTTTATGGAAAATTACAAAAAATGTATTTTCCATTGTTTTTTTTGCCTTCAATCCTTTAGTTGTTGTAGAAACCCTAATGAGTTCTCACAATGATATTGTTATGATGTTTTTTGCTCTTGTCTCTTTCTATTTTTTATCGAAAAGAAAAATATTCTTGGCGATGTCTTTTTTAATCGTTTCTATTCTTATTAAATACGCGACAATATTTTTAATCCCAGTATTTATATATGTCCTAATAAAAATAGTTAAAAGAGAAAAAAATTATTGGGATAATATTTATTTAATAAGTGCTATTTTAATGTTTACCATATTTCTTCTGTCATCTTTAAGAGTGGAAATATATTCATGGTATGGAATTTGGTTTTTATCTTTTTTATCTCTTGTTCAAAAAAGAAAAACAATCCTTTATGGGTCTTTGGCTCTTTCCCTGGGTTTGCTCCTGCGCTACATCCCTTTTATGTTTTTCGGAATATATGATAGTTCAACAGCAATATTGAGGGAGGCAGTTACATTCTTCCCGCCGATATTTCTTTATCTTTTAATTATATTAAGAAAATTTGTATGGGCAAAAAATACCTAATAGCGTTTATAATTTTTATCTTTGCATTCGCCGCAGGTTTTCAACTTCTTAAGCCCGGCCTTATTCCGACCCATGATGCAGAGTATCATATTGTAAGATTCTATCAATTTGATAAAGCAATTCGGGACGGAAATCTTTATCCCCGGTGGGCTCCGGATCTAAATTATGGTTTTGGAGTTCCTCTTTTCAATTACGTTTATCCTCTCCCTAATTATCTTTCTTTTATGACTCATCTATTCGGAATAAGTTTTATAAATTCATTTAAATTAATTATGTTTTTGTCTTTTGTTATGGGCGGGATTTTTTTCTATTTTTGGGCGAGAGACTTTTGGGGAGATCTCGGTGGCTTGGTATCTTCGATTGTTTTTCTATATTCACCTTATTTTTTTGTTGACATCTACATAAGAGGATCCATTGGAGAAGTTATAGCTCTTTCCTTATTTCCGGGTGTGCTTTGGTCAGTAAACCAAGCTTTGATACAAGAAAGATTTAGTTTTGTTCCACTCTCAGGTATTTTTCTAGCATTAGTTATATTTTCACATAATATTCTGGGATTTGCTTTTTTTATATTTCTAATTTTCTATATTTTAGCCATATTTTACCTATTCAATAAGAGGAAAATTATTTTAATGGAATCTTTGAAGATTATTTTATTAGGTTTGGGGTTATCAGCAATCTTCTGGATTCCGGCAATTTTTGAGAGAAATTATGTAAGAGGACTTGAGATTTTTGATCTTAAGAGAAATTTTGCAGAGCTCTATCAACTTGTTATTCCTTCCTGGGGGTCTGGTTTTTTTGGGGGGGGAACAAATGAAATGTCTGTCCAAATTGGAATTATGAACCTTTTGGCCATTTTTATAAGTGTATTTGTTCTTATTAAACTTAAACTGAAAAAGAAAGAAAGAAAAGCAGGGTTGATTACCTATTTTCTGGTTTGTTTCCTTATTCTTTTTATTTTAATGACCAAATTCTCTTCTCCTGTCTGGGATTTTGTACCTTTTCTTAATTTTTTTCAATTTCCATGGCGGCTTCTAAGCCTAACTATTCTTGTGGCATCTTTTCTCTCCGGCAGTCTATTTATAATTTCAAAATCTAAAATCTTAGCATTTATTATAATTGCGGGAGCCTTTTTTTTGGGAATTGGGTACACTCGTCCTGCTTACTATCATCAAAGAGAGGATAGTCACTATTTCACAAGATCAAATTTTATGGATGGAACCAACAGTCCAGGTAATGTATTTAATACCAAATGGATGAAGTGGCCGCTAAAAAGAGAAAAAGAAAAGATAGAATTTAAGGATAAAAGTGCCAGAATCTTAAATTCAATGATAAAATCAAGTAGGTATGTTTTAGAAGTATCGCTTAGAAAAGAAACAACTATGTTTGTAAATACAGCTTATTTTCCGGGATGGAAGGTTTATGTTGATAGCAAGAGTTTTCCGGTAGGAATTGAGAGAAACGGATCGATGAGTGTAAATTTGCCAAAAGGAACCCATTCTATTGAGGCTAAGCTTGAAGATACTCCTATAAGAAATATTTCAAAAATAATTTCAATTTTATCCTTTTTCCTTATCGTCTTTATATTTTATAAAAATTTCAATCCCAGAAATATATGAAAATTGGAATAGATGTATCGCCTGTTGAAAATCCTTCTTTACTGAGCCATAGAGTACGGGGAACGGGTTTTTATATAGAAAATCTTAAAAGGTCCCTTTTAAAATACGATAAGGGCAATGAGTATGTTTTTTTTACCCAGCACCGTGATGGTGCTGGGTTTACCCGAGGACAAAATTTGCCTAAAAATCTGGATTTAGTCCATTATCCATATTTTGAGCCGTTCTTTCTCACCCTCCCGATTTTTTCCAAGAGTAAATATGTTGTTACCGTTCATGATCTGATTCCTTTAGTTTTTCCAGAAAAATTCCCCCCGGGCATAAAAGGGAGCATAAAATGGAATATTCAAAAACTTTCTTTGAAAAGAGCAGAAAGAATTATTACCGATTCAAATTCCTCTAAAAATGACATAGCTGAGCATATAGGAATAAGTGAGGATAAGATTGAAGTGATTTATTTAGCAGCAGGGGAGGAATTTAGAAAATTAAAAATTAAAAATTTAAAATTAAAAATTAAATATGGTCTTCCCGACCGTTTTCTCTTGTATATTGGGGATGTTACGTGGAATAAGAATTTACCTAATCTAATAACGGCTGTTGAGGATTTAAATGCTGCTTTGGTTATGGTGGGTAAAGCTTTGGTTTCGGAGGATTTTGATAAAAATAATCCATGGAATCAGGATTTAGTCAAAGTTCACAAAATAGTAAAAAATAGTAAAAATATATTATTGTTAGGTTTTATTGAAAATAAAGATTTAGTCGATCTTTATAATCTTGCGACTGCCTTTGTGATGCCAAGTTTTCATGAAGGGTTTGGTTTGCCTATTCTTGAAGCAATGTCCTGCGGATGTCCCGTGATTACTTCAAGAGGAGGCTCAATCCCGGAAGTAGCAGGGGAAGCCGCATTCTATGTTGACCCCTATGATATTAATGATATTAAAAAAGGTATAAAAGAAGTTTTGTCAGATGAAAAATTTAGAAAGAAAATGTCTGAGAAAGGATTAATGCAGTCAAAAAAATTTTCTTGGAAGAGAGCAACAGAAGAGACAGTTAAGGTTTATGAAAAAGTTATGGGAAAAGGATAAAAACATAGTTCTTTTTATTTTTAAAGCTTTTACAGCTTGGAAATTATCTCTTTTTTTGATTGAGTTTTTATCCAAGATAATACCATTGAATAGAGGTTACCTTGGTTCAGTACCATGGGCAAATTTTGACGGAGTGCATTATCTAAGTATTGCGGAAAATGGATATGGCATTTATCAACAGGCTTTCTTCCCTTTTTTTCCATTAATGCTTAAGTTTTTATCTTTTATATTCTTGGGAAACTATATAATTGCGGGGTTGGTAATTGCCCATCTTAGTTTTTTTATCGCCCTATATTTTTTTTATAAACTTATAAAATTAGATTACAGTGAAAAAATAGCAAGCTGGTCGGTTCTGTTTCTAATATTTTTCCCGACCAGTTTCTTCTTCGCAAGTATTTATACCGAGTCATTGTTACTAATTTTTGTAATTCTTTCATTTTATCTTGCGAGAAAAAAAAATTTTATCTTGGCTGGTGTAATTGCCGGTTTTGCCTCAGCCACAAAATTGGTTGGTATTTTCCTTCTCCCTGCCTTAATTCTTGAGTTTTATTTGCAGAATAAAGATAGGATCTATCTTAAATCTTATATCTTAAATCTTATATCTATTATTGTATTATCTTCGTCTGGGCTAGTTGCTTACATATTTTATTTATGGAAAGTATATGGAGACCCTTTGCTTTTTGTTCATTCCTTGTCTGCCTTTGGAGTAGGGAGGTCAGGGGGTGAACTTATTTTTCTTCCCCAAGTTATTTTCAGATACTTTAAGATTTTTTCAACAGTCCCCTTTTTTACACATGATGTCCCTATTGCTTTACTTGAGTTCAGTTTATTTTTTATTTTTCTTTTTATTTTAGTATTTAATATAAAGAAAATTAGGTTATTCTATCTGATTTTTGGTATCCTTGCTATTATGACACCTACCCTTTCCGGAACATTATCATCTATGCCCCGGTATCTATTAGTAGTTTTTCCGGTCTTTATAATCTTAGGTTGTTTGAAAAATAATTTTCTTAAGTTTTCCCTGCTGATTGTATCTTTGGTACTTTTGGTTATTCTGACTTCCTATTTTTTAAGAGGATATTTTATTGCGTGATTTAAATGAATATGAAGATATTTCATGTTGGAAAGAGAATCTTGGCCCACGAGCTTATAAGCGGAAGTTTATATCTATTTTTAGGCGCTGTTGTTTCCAGCTTCTTGGCTTTTCTTCTAAATCTTTTTTTGGCTAGAAATCTAGTTCCAAGCGACTACGGTATATTTGCAAGTCTCATATCCTTAATAATTCTAATTACCATCCCTGCATTATCCATAAATACAATAATAGTTAGATTTGCAACAGACTATTTTTCAAAAGGAGAAATGGGTAAAGGCGCCAAATTATACAAAGAAACACTGAAAATACTTTCTTTTTTCTCATTACTTATATTCGGTATTTTTGTATTGCTTTCATTTCCTATCATGTCATTTCTACATATTGACAATATTTGGTATGTGATTTTAGCTGGACTAATCATTGCTTTATCTTATATTACTGTTATAAATACCGCTTTTCTTCAAAGTCTTTTAAAATTTAATTTTTTATCTTTTGTTAATGTCGCAAGTGCCTTAATAAGATTATTATCGGGCGTGTTTTTGATCATTCTGGGTTTCCGCGTTTTTGGTGGGCTTTTTGCCATAATTTCGATGAGCATTGTTTCATTTGTGCTTGCTTTTATTCCTCTCCGTTTTGTTTTAAGGGAAAAAGGAGGAACTACAAGTATTTCCGGAAAAGAAATATTTTCCTATGCAATTCCTACAACCGTAGCAATCTTTTTTCTAACATCCTTCACTTCAATGGACGTAATTTTGGTTAAACATTTCTTCAATTCCTCGGACGCAGGTCTTTATGGAGGTCTTTCTCTGATTGGAAAGGTGATCTATTATTTCACAGGACCCATAACAATGGTTATGTTTCCTCTTCTTATTAAAAGACATACAAGAGGAGAAAATTTTAATAATCTTTTCTATCTTGCATTTATGTTACTAACTTTGTCTTCGTTTGCTTTAACAATATTTTATTATATGTTTCCTAAATTTGTAATTAATTTCTTCCTAGGAGGAGGAGAATATTTATCTGCGGTTCCGTATCTTGGGTTTTTTGCAATATTTATAACTGTTTTTAACATGCTTACTATACTAGTGAGCTTCTTTCTTTCCATAAAAAAAACCAAAGTATATTCTGCGGTAGTCATGGGGGCTATTTTACAGACCATACTTATATTTCTATTTCACAAGAGTTTTTTCCAAATTATAGGAGTCTCTCTTTTGGCCTCTGGTTTGGTCTTAATTATTCTACTAATTTATTATGTTAAATTATTTGTTAATATTAAAAATATAGGAGAAATAATATCGATAATTAATAATCCTCAAGGCTAATCTATGGTATACTTATGATTAAATTTATGGAATTTACAAGCTTAAAAAATAAGGAAAGAGCAGGGATTATAGAAGATGTTTTATTATACCCTCTTAAAATTAATCAAGATGAGTCAGGAGGCATTTTAGTTGAAACACTTAGAAATGATTGGGTTGGGATATACGGGAGGGGTAGAGAGTTTTTTATGCAGTATTACTCTGTAACCGATCCAGATGTAGCTAGGGATGAGAATATTTGGCACTATCATCCGGTTCAGGAAGATAGATTCTTGCTTGTGCAAGGAGAAGTAGTTGTAGCCGTAGCTGATGTAAGGAAGGAGTCTTCGACAAACGGGAAATTGAATCTCTTTTTAATGAAAGCTTATTTAGAGCCTTATGTTCTTTTAATTCCGGCGAACACTCTTCATGGTTTCCTAGTGGTATCCAAAGAACCCGCAATACTTTTGAATTTTCCTACAGGCCTTTATAATCTTCAGGAAGAAAAAAGAATTTCCCATAAAGAGGGAAAAGTTAAATTCTTGGATGGAACTTTTTTTTCCTGGGATTTAGTTCGTAAAGTCTTTAAAAATTCATCCTCTCAATGAAAAAATGGATGTTGTCTATTGTTGTACCTGCCTTTAAACAAGAAAAAACTATCGTTAAAGACTTACGTCATTTAAAAAGAGTACTCGATCGCTTGTCTTACGAACATGAATTAATTTTGGTTGTCGATGGATTTTTGGATAAGACATATAGCGAGGCAAAAAAAATAAAATACAAAAATCTAAAGGTTTTGGGGTACAAAAAAAATAAAGGGAAAGGTTTTGCGGTAAAATATGGCATGCTGAGAGGAAAAGGAGATGTTATAGGTTTTATAGATGCCGGAAGAGACCTAGACCCTTCGCAGCTACAAATAGCGCTTGGAATAATGCAGCTTAATGATGCAGATATTGTTATAGGCAGCAAGCTTCATGAGGATTCTAAAGTAAATTACCCCTTCGTTAGAAAAGTATTGTCATGGGGATATAGAACATTAACGCACTTATTATTCGGTTTTGATGTAAAAGATACGCAGGTTGGTCTTAAAATTTTTAAAAAAAGGGTCGCGAAAGATATCTTTTCAAGGATTATTGTAAAGAGTCTTGCATTTGATGTTGAGGTTTTGGCTGTTGCATATTCTCTTGGATACAAGAATATATATGAGTCACCAATTAAATTAGATTTTAAAGCTGGAAATTCGATAACTTTGTCAAATTTCTGGAAAATTATAATTCTAATGCTTTGGGATACTGCAGCTATTTTTTACAGGCTTAGAATACTTAATTTCTACCGAAGATAAATAATATTTTTTAAAAAAAGATAGGTGACCCGCACGCTTGTACTCCCAATTCCTATTTTGTTATACTAAGCCTTACCGTAATAAGGCTGCCAACTGAGCAATCTTTTATGTCTAATCATGAAAAGCATGAATTTAAAAAATAAAATTTTCTTATTTGATGTTAATCATACTCTTATTAATACGGCCATGGGGCATCTTCATGCAATGAGAAGCATGGAGCAAAAACTTATTGAAGCTAAGGTTGAAAAAGATAAAGCAAATAAAATCATTAAGCACGTACATTATATTACCAGTCTTATGATTGTAGGTTTTCTTATGGTAAATGAAGATGAGTGGGATGACGTTCCAGGAGGTAGAGAAGCATATAAAGAATTAATTTCAAAAATACATATACATCAGAAATTAATATATAAAAAATGGGGATTTATTAAAAAATGGAGTAGGGAAGTTTTTCTTAAAATTGCAGCAGATCTTATGGGAATAAACCTAAACAGTAAGATAATAAAAATAGTAGTAGATGCCCATTGGAATGCAATTACTGAAAAAGCCAAGCCTTTTTCCTCTGCTAAGATTTTATTCAAAGAACTTAAAAAACGGAACATCCCTGTATACCTACTGACAAGTAGCGATGGAAGATTACTCTTTAAAAATGAAACTTTTTTCTATGATCCAAGTTACTCTGAGCAATCTAAGAAAAAACGCATGGAACAACTTCGAAAAGATGGATTATATTTCGACGATATTATAGTTGGAGATCCAGAAGATAAGCCATCAAAGGATTTTTTTTTGAAAGGGATATCGATAGCGCATAGAGCTTCAAGAAGAAACATAAATCCAAAAGATATGGTAATTGTTGGAAATTCTTATGAGGATGATCTTGATGTCCCCATCAACGAACTTGGCTTTGGTCTAGGTATTTTGGTTGATAAATCCATAAGTAGATCACATATGAGTAAAAATATTATTGAATTAAATGATCTTCGAAAAATAATTAATCTTCTGTAATGAATATATTAATATTAAACTGGCGTGATACAAAAAACCTAGAGAGTGGAGGGGCAGAAATTATTTTATACGAGCTTGCTAAAAGACTTGTTAAAAAGAACCATTCTGTTGTCTGGTTTTGTAGCAGTTTTAAGAACTCTCCCAAGAAAGAAATTCAGGATGGTATCAAGATAATCCGTTCGGGGAATAGGTATTCAGTGTACCTGCATGCCTTCCGATATTATAGAAGCCTTAAAGTAAAACCAGATATTGTTCTGGATTGCGTGAATACTGTTTGTTGGCAAACACCTTTATATGTGGCTAAAGAGAAAAGAGTTTTGTATACGAATCAAGCGGCAAGAGAAGTTTTTTTTTATGAGTACCCTTTCCCTTTCTCTTTAATTGGTTATCTTATTGAGCCGTTACAATATCTTACTTATAAAAAAACGAATATTATTTGTTATAGTAACAGCATAAAGGAAGATCTTATATCTTTTGGCATTAAAAAAGAAAATATAAATGTTTTTCCATTGGGGATAGACCATAAACGATATTTCTCAAAAAAGAAGTCACCTCATCCTACATTTGTTTTTGTTGCAAGGTTCGTAAGAAATAAAAGACCTGAGAGATCTGTAGCCGCAATGACTGTTGTTGTCCCTAAATATCCAGAGGCAAAATTGTATCTTGTTGGATATGGCAAAGAGGAAAAAAATCTAAGAGTGCAAATCAAAAAATTAAAGCTCACAAAAAATGTTTTTATAGTGAATAAAAATAATTTTTTTCTTAAAAATGATATACGTGATGAAAAAGTTCGTCTAATGCAAGAAGCGTGGGCATTATTACTCCCTTCCGTAAAAGAAGGCTGGGGTATGGTTGTTACTGAAGCTGCTGCATGTGGAACTCCATCCATAGTATCAAATGTTACAGGTTTAAGAGATTCTGTCATTCATAATAAGACTGGAGTAATTTTATCCCGTAATCCATCACCTAAGGAAATTGGAAACGCTATGGTTAATTTAATAGAAAATAAAAAAAGAAAAGAGTTTTATGAAAATTCAGTCGCATGGAGTAAAAATTTCTCCTGGACTAAAAGTTTTGATATTTTCAGTAAATATTTAGAACACTGCTATGATAGAAAATAGTGACTTACCAAAGATTTCAATAGTAATCGTTACTTATAATAATGAAAGAACAATTAGCAAATGTGTTCAGTATATTGAATCCCAGAATTACCCAAAAGACAGAATTGAATATTTAAATATTGATGGAGGATCTACCGATAGCACAGAAAAGATATTAAGAAACCACTCATTCCGTATTGTTAAAAGTCCGATTCCTCATAATGCCGAGGCGCAACGGGCGATAGGAGTTAAAGAAGCGAAAAATAATCTTATTGTCTCAATAGATGCAGATAATTATTTACCCTCTTCATTATGGTTGCGTCAGATGGTTCAGCCATTTGTTGATAATAAGGAGGTTATATATGCAGGAACACTTTACTATGCATATAGTAAAGACGATTCGATTCTCAATAGGTATTGTGCTTTATTTGGGGGGCTTGACCCAGTTGTTTTCTACATTGGAAAACCGGATAGGCTTTCGTATCTTTATAAAGAATGGACAAAGGATATTATTAAAGAAACCTCCGGATATTATCTCGTTAAATTTACATCGGAAACATTGCCAACAGTTGGTTGCAATGGAGTGGTTTATAAAAGAGATGTCTTACTTGGATATGCCAAGATTAACCCAAATGAATTTTTTCACATAGATGTATTTGCAGATCTCATAAAAAAAGGTTTTATAACATTTGCTATCATTAAAAATGATGTTTATCATGATACAGCGATTAGTCTTTTTGTGCTTATGAAGAAGAGAATACACTTTCTTACAACTTATTTCCTAAATAGCGGTTCTGTAAAAAGAAGATATCTAATCTACAATCCAAAATTTTTGGAAAATAGAATTAGACTTGGGCTTTTTATCCTGTATACAGTAACTCTGATTAAACCATTTATCGATAGCATAAGAGGATATATAAAAATTAGGGATAGCGCATGGTTTCTACATCCCTTAATTTGCTGGATATTTTTATCTACATATTCTATTGCATTTCTTAAGAAGAATATAAAAAGCATATGAAAAATACGATTCTTGTTACAGGAGCAACTGGATTTTTAGGAAAAAATTTGGTTAAAGCTCTTCGGAGAGAGAAAGCAGATATTTATGCGACCTCAATGCATGAAGACAAAAATTTAAAGGTTTATGGGGCGGATTTTCTGTTTCCTGAAAAGGTAAGGAAAACAATAGATAAAGTTAAACCTGCAATTATTTATCATATTGGCGGTTTAGTAAATCTCGCGAGAGATTATGGTGTTTACAAGAATTGTTTAGAAATAAATACAATTGGTACTCTTAACATACTGGAAGCATTAAGACCTAATCCTCCCAAAAAATTTATTTTTATTAGCACCGAAGAGGTATATGGAGGGAATAAAATTCCATATAAGGAAACTCAGGAGATAGATCCCCCTTCCGGATATTCAATTTCAAAGGCAGCGGCTGAAAAATTATGCATACTCTATGCTAAAGAATTGAATTTTCAGTTGGTAATTATAAGAGCAGGAACAATGTATGGTCCCGGAGACAAGCCGCATAGGCTGATTCCGCAGATAATTTTGCGATCTTTATATAATAAGCCAATTGACCTTAATTCCGGATTAAAAAAACGAGATTATGTTTTTATTGAAGATATAGTAAGAGCGCTTATTTTAGCAAAAGATGTATTTATGTCTGACAATATAAATATATTTAATATTGGAGGAGGTAAAAGCTACTCATTACGTGAGATAGTTAGCTTAATACCTTCTTACACAAAAAGTAAATCTAGAGTTAACTATGGTTCAATTCCGGAAAGATTGGGTGAAGCAGATGAGTGGCTAATGGATATTCGTAAAGCATCAAAGCTTTTAGGCTGGGGACCAGGGACACCTATTGAAGAAGGACTTAGGAGAACAGTAGACTTTATCCGAGGACATCCCCAATTTTCTTAAAAAAATGAAAGTGTTAATCTTAAAAAAATCTGATGGAAAAAAAATTAACAACCTCTATCATCCAACCGCCAATTTTTCATTGGAAAGCTTCGATAGAATTGAACTTCAAAATTGCATAACTGTTAATAACAGTAAATTTCTGCCAATCCTTTTGAAGGAAACTTTCGCGCTTCTTAAGAAAAATGGAGAATTGAGTATTATTGGGTTAAACGCAGACATTCTAGAGCAAAATCTGTGGTGGTTGTTTAAAAGACAGTACGAGATTGTCAGTTCTAATTTTAAGAAAAGTAGAAACAAGCTGGTTATTAAAAAAATAGCCAGCTCATTGAAACGAGAAGAAGGAATAGATTATTGGACATTTGGGATGATAACTAATGGCTTAAGAGCAGATTTTATAAAAAAATCAATTCAGTCTATCAGAGATCTAAAAATTCCTCGCTATGAAATACTAATTTGTGGTTTTTATGGAGGAGAGAAAGCCAGAGATATTCGTTATGTTCGCTTTACCCAAAGAGATGATAGGGGATGGATTACAAAAAAAAAGAATATTGTTGCCGAAAACGCCAAGTACACAAACCTTTGCATATTCCACGATCGGATTATTTTTAATAAAGATTGGTATAAAGGCATGAAGAGGTATGGCAACAATTTTGAAGTCCTAACTTGCATACAAAAAATCGCAGACGGCACAAGAGCTGGGGATTGGGTGGGTCTTAATGAACCATTTAAACAAGTGAAAGTCTATAAAATTGATGAGCTGGATTATCGCGATTGGAATAAATTGATTTACATTGGAGGCATGCTAACCATAATTAAAAAATACATTTGGGAGAAGGTTCCCTGGAATGAAACATTTTACTGGGGTCAGGCCGAAGACATAGAATATAGTCATCGCTTAATAGAGCAAGGCTTTCTTCCCAGATTTAATCCTTTTTCGTCCTGTCTTTCTCTTTCCTGGAGATTTGGGAGGCTGCCCAGACGTAAATTCCCCGATAGTAATAAACAACTCTGGTATAATTTAACAGATTTACCGCTTAGAAGAATGATTCGTGAGGTTAACTATTATAGCTCGCGATTGCCATTAATTTCAAGCATATTACGTTTTTTATTTCCCAGAATTGGAAAAACCAAAATATATAATTTTCTTATTAATCATTAGGCCATGCATTATTTAAGACGACAGAACATTATATGCAAGCTATTATAGGCGGAAACGACTTTATATTTAGGTATGTTATAATGCAAGCAAATACTGACTGACCATAATGATTAAAGTAATCGTTTTTGATTTAGATGGTGTTTTGATTGATGCAACAGAATGGCATTACGAAGCGCTCAATGATGCGTTAAGATTATTTGGGTATGAAATTTCACGTGAGGATCATCAAAGAGTATATAATGGTCTCCCCACAATAAAAAAACTTGAGCTATTGACAAAAGAACAAGGACTTCCTGTGGGTTTGTACAAATCAATACAGGTCATGAAAAGACGATTTACAGATGAGAAAGTTGCAGTACATTGTAGGCCAAGTTACGAAAAACAGCTTTTACTGACAAATTTAAAACGGGCAGGTTTTAGACTTGCTGCGTGTTCAAATGCTCAGAAATATTCTGTTGTAAATATGCTCCAGCGTGCTCAAATAGATCAATTTTTTGAAATAATTTTAGGGAATGATGAGGGCTGGATGCCAAAGCCCTCACCTGATATGTATATTGCTTTGTTTGAAAAATTAAAAGTTTCCCCGAAAGAAACCCTTGTTGTAGAGGATTCTCCACATGGTATAGAAGCCGCGCGTGCGAGTGGAGCTCATGTTATTACCGTCCGTGGATTTGAAGAAGTAAATTTATCCTTATTTGAAGATATTGTATGAAGAAAAATACTTTCTCAATTGTTAACATAGTCATTCCATTGGCTGGAGAAGGTAGATCATTTATTCAAGCAGGGTATACACTTCCAAAACCACTAGTTGATGTGGTTGGAAAACCGATAATCCATAAAGTCATTGAGAATATCAAACCAAGAGTCCCTCACAAGTTTACGTTAATTTGTAGAAAAGACCACTATGAACGGTACTCCTTAGCTGAATTATTTCATAAGATAACTGGCGGAAATTACAATATTATTCAGGTAATCAATTTGCCTCAGGGAGCCGCATGTACGGTGTTAACAGCAATTGATCTTATTAATAATGATAATGAACTGATTATTGCAAATGCAGATCAAATAATTGACGTTTCGATAGACGACTTTATACAATTTGCCAGGGAGAGAAGGGCAGACGGGGCGATTATGACATTTGAAGCGAGTCATCCAAAATGGAGCTTTGTACGCCTTTCAAAAAATGGAAAAGTTATAGAAACTGCCGAAAAAAAGGTAATTTCAAATCATGCAACTGCAGGGATTTATTACTACAAAACGGGAAAAATTTTCGTAAATGCAGCGCTTGCGATGATAGAGAAAAATATACGGTTTAATAATGATTTTTATGTATGTCCGGCGTTCAACGAAATAATTTTGGGTGGAGGAGAAGTACTTGCTTGGGAAATTGATCCGAAACGCATGCATTCAGTGGGATCTGCGGAAGATTTGACTAAATATTTACACCTTCTTGATACTTTGAAAATAAAAAACAACGGTGGCATGCAAAAACGACTACAAAATAAAAAGAAAAAACCATCTGTTAGACAAGTTCTTCATCAATGAAGATTATAATTCCAATGGCAGGTCGCGGATCACGCTTCCAGCTCCTGGCTAATAAAAATCTGGAATACAAAAAACCCAAGCCTCTTATTCTCATAAAAGGCAAGCCAATGATCCAGTGGGCGCTAGAATCAATGCCTTTTGCTGATTTGCCTGAGCGCCCTGCTCAAACGAAGCTAAAAGTTTATCCAAGAAGTTTCATTTTTATTTGTAGAAAAGATCATCAGGATGACTTTCGAATAGAAGACAAATTAAAAGAAGTTTTCACAGATGTTATTAGAGTTGTTTTTATAGATAAAATAACCAGGGGCGCTGCAGAAACGGTTTTAGCAGCAAAAGAGTTTATAAATTCGGAAGAGGACATTATTGTTTCTGACTCCGATCATTATTTCGATGGAAGCCTTTTGTATGAAAAGATAATTTCAAAAGATAAAGATACTCAGGGTATAATTCCTGTTTTTAGGCCTTCGAATAATGATCCGAAGTGGAGTTTTTCATTGGTCGAAGAAGGTGATGTGATTACAGCAGTTGGGGAAAAGGATAAAGAGCTGGCAGCAAAAGGTGCTCTTGCAAATATTGGGGGATATTACTTTTCTCATGGGAATGTTTACGTCAATGAAGTTAAGGAAGCAATAAGAGAAAATGATCTGACAGGTGATGAGGGCAAGAAAGAGTTTTATGTTGCTCCAATTTATAACCGCCTTATTAAAAAGAGGATGAAAATAGTTGCAGCAATTACTCCAAGAGTATGGGGTTTAGGAACTCCAAAAGATGTTGAATTTTTCGAGCAGAATTATAAAGGTTGAGCGAATTTTTCTGGGTAATCTGTGCAGATGGCATCTGGAGCCAGAGTTATAATTTCAGCCATTCTAGCAAACAATCTTTCTTGGGTTTGAGCATCAGGATGAAATTCGCCTCCATATAGGCCAGGAGATGTTCCATGTAGTTCTGGAGTCACCAAGGAAATTTTGGCGCCTGCAGCCCTCATTTCGGCAAACACCTCTTTGGTATAGAGTTTTTTTTGCCTGCCATTTTTATCAGTCAAATCCCATTCATCAAGCCACACCCATGGGTATTTACCATATACCCTATTTTTTAATAATTTCTCCGCTTCATCAACTGTTAGTAAGGTATTGGCAACTGAGTTGTTAAAACGCTCGGCATCATATGGATGGGCAACAGAAGGAGCCAGTTGTATTTGCGGAAAAACTTTTAATAATTGCGAGGCGGTTTCCGGTTTAACATCAAAAATTAACAATCGAGGTAGTATATCGGCGTTTTTCTGAAGAAAGGAAATAAGCACTGACAAATCTTTGTGATTTTGATATTTTCCTTTGTAATGCAAAGCATTTATTTTGGATAAACTTTGTCGAATAAGGGCAAACACCTCTTCCAGCGTTGGGGTTTTTCTGGTAATCTCTGCCATAGTAACATTACTCAGCTCTCTTACATCAGTTTCTTCAGTTGCTCGCTTGAGCGAAGAATCATGCCAGACAACTATACCATCTAGAGTCCAGTTCGGATCAAATTCAATACCAAATCCCCTGGCGAGTTGATCTTTAAATGCCTCAAAACTGCTTTCAGGGTAAAAGTCTGGATTTGTCGACTCAAGTCCCCGATGGGTTAAGATTTGATTTCTATCTAGATACGGCATTTTCTTAATCAACTATAGACTAGTCTATAGGTTAACGTCAATTGCTTGTCTTGGGTTTTAAGAGTACAATATTTGCTATGAATTTCAAATATTTTTTGACATATGCCACTTTTTTTATCAAATCTGTCATAAAAAACCCCTTAACTTTATCAAGGTTAATATTATATCTTTTTTACAAACTGAACGGCCAAGATATAATAATTTATGATCCACCGCAGCTTAAAGGTTTTAAGATGGAGCTTGACCTTAATTCTCACATGGATAAGGGTATTTTTTTTAGCGGTTTGTTGGGGGAGCCGATAGAGACGAATCTAGTCACTTTTTTATCAAAGTATCTTAAAAGGGACAGCGTCTTTTTTGATATAGGATCAAACAGCGGGTATTTTTCAATCCTAGCATCATCAATCGCCAAGGATGGTTTTATCCATGCTTTCGAACCGGTCAGAAAAACCTATAAAATTTTTAAAAAAACCATTAGGCTCAACCGGATAAAAAATATTAGGTTAAATAATGTCTGTCTTGGTGCTAAAAGGGGAGTAATTAAATTTTATGTGGATAAAAGTTCCGATGTAAGTAGTCTGCAACCTACCTCATACCAAAAACAAACCAGACAAGTCAGATGTCAAATGATTCGGCTGACGGATTATTGTCGAAGAAACAGTCTTAAAAGAATAGATATCATAAAAATTGATACAGAAGGAGCAGAGAAGGATATTTTATTTAACTCCGAAAAAATTCTTGTCAAGTACAAGCCGATTTTAATTGTGGAGTTTTCAAGCGAAACCGCAAAGGCTTTTGGTTATCATCCGAACGAGCTTTATAATTTTCTCCACAAAGTTGGATATAAAATATATTCCTATAAGAATGGTAGATTAAAATTACAACAAAAACAGAAATATTACCCTGCACAGGATTTATACTGTTTTATAACTAAATAAATTAGGAATTAAATTATAGTATAATAGATTTCTTGAAGAAAAAATTATTTTTGCTATTTTCTTTTCTGATTTTAGTCGTGGCTTTGTTTTTAATTGGTAAGATCTTTATTGTCTCCAAAGTAGACCCTTTTCAAAGTCAGAAAAAAGCGGTTTCGAATTACCCCATTAAAAGGGTAGTTTTAATAGTTCAGGAAAATCATAGTTTCGATAGTTATTTTGGTACTTTTCCTGGAGCTGACAGATTTAATTTACAGACTTTACTTCCTAGACTTCCTGGTGAAGAACCATCAGTTGGATTGATACATACCAAAAATACCCAAGCACCAAGCTTGAGAGAAAGAGCATATCTAAAGGATTTTGATACTGGTCGGGCTGATGCTAATGGCATGGTAGTCATGAAATACTTTAACGAAGGGGATATTCCCAACTATTGGACCTATGCTAAAAATTTCGTTCTATTAGACAGACTTTTTGGTGCGGTGAAAGTAAGATATTCCGTACCTTCCCATTTCTACTTGATTGCTGCTACGGCTGAGGGTTGGATGACTAACAGGATGGAAAAACCCTATCTAACTTCCAAAACTATGGTAGATCTTTTTAAAGAGTATTCTGTCAGTTGGAAGCTTTATTCGGGGGGATCTTTTAATCAACTGACCGGTGCTCCCAAAGATTTTGATTATATCCTTGCCTTTAAACAGCACAAAAATGATCCGCAAGTTATTAAAAATATTGTACCAAAAAACAAAATTTTTGAGGACATTCAAAAAGGAACCTTGTCTCAATTTTCTTGGGTGTTTCCAGAGGTGGGAGAAAGTGAACATCCGCCTAATGATATCAGGAAAGGAATGAATCATGTGACAAAAATAGTCAATGAAATTATGAAAAGTAATTATTGGTCGGATACAGCCGTCTTTGTTATATGGGATGATTTCGGGGGTTATTATGATCATGTAAAAGTGGATCCTACAGATAAGTTCGGTCCCGGGCCAAGAGTGCCAGGCTTGGTTATTTCTGCTTACAGTAAAAAAGGTTTTGTAGATCACACAACCTACAATACAAGCTCAGTTTTAAAATTTTTTCAAACACTCTACAATTTGCCGTCTTTGACGGATAGAGACGGAAAATCTGCTAATATGCTGAATGCTTTTGATTTCAAACAAAAACCTCGCGAACCTCTTATTCTTCCATTAGTTCCTGTTGAAAAATGAAGGTATATTCTATATGATAGTAGGGATTAATTTACCCACATGATAAGTAAAACTATTTTCGTTGCAGGTGGAACAGGATTTTTAGGAAAAAGTTTAATAAAAAAACTTCAAAAGAAAAAAAAATTCAACATCATCACTACCTCTTTAAGTCTTGGAACCGATTTTAGAGATTTTAATCAAACCCTTGAATATTTTAAAAAAAATAAACCTGATATTGCAATACACTCCGCAGCCTATATCGGAGGCATTAAGTTCGGACTCGATCATGCAGGCGAAGTATATTTTAATAATATTTTAATTAGCACGAATTTAATAGAGGCAGCCAGACTTACTGGAACAGAACTTTTTATCAGCCCCATTGCCAACTGCGCTTATCCTGACGTAGTAAACAAAGATTTCAAAGAAACCGAATTTTGGAATGGGGCGCTTCATCCATCAGTCATGGTGTATGGTATGGTCAGAAAAGCTCAATGGTCACAAACATGGGCATATACAAAACAATATGGAATGAAATTTATTAATCTTGTTTTACCAAACATGTACGGACCCGGTGATTATTTTGATGCCGAAAGATCGCACGCTCTGGGGGCACTCCTTATGAAGATAACAAATGCCAAGAAAAAAAATCTGCCGGAAGTTGTGGTGTGGGGAACGGGAAAACCTGTGCGGGAATGGTTATATGTTGATGATGGGGCAGAAGCTCTAATTCGCGCCCTAGACATTAATTACTACGTCGATCCCATAAATATTGGTATTGGTCGAGGAATTTCTATTAAATATTTGGCTCAACTTATAAAAAGGATTGTTGGCTATAAAGGGAAATTGATTTTTGACAAAACAAAACCAGATGGTGCACCATATAAGGTAATGGATGTTTCATTATGCAGGAAAATTTTTAGATGGTTGCCAAAAACAGAATTAACAGAGGGGGTGGAGAAAACATACAAATGGTATCTTTCAAATCAATAGATCTATGAAATTTAAGATTCCGCAGGTTAACCCCTATTTTACCAAAGATGAAGAAAAGGAAGTTTTGAATACCTTAAGAACTTCTTGGGTTACAGAAGGCCCGAAAGCGAAAGATTTTATTTCAGAAATGTTAAAAATGACAGGAGCAAGATATGGAGTATTGGCGCCAAATGGAACCCTTGCTTTGTATATGTCTTTAATGATTCTTGGGATTGGTCCTGGAGATGAAGTAATAGTACCTGATTTTACTATGATTGCCTCATCAAATGCAGTGTATTTAACAGGTGCAACTCCCGTATTCGTAGATGTAAAAATTGATGACTTAAATATTGATTCTTCGAAAATTGAAAAAGCGATGACTAAAAAAACAAAAGCGATAATGCCCGTCCATATCTATGGAGCAGCATGTGATATGGATAAGATCACTCAAATTGCTAAAAAAAATAAACTATTTGTCGTCGAAGACGCATGTCAAGGACATGGTCTGTTTTATAAAAATAAGCACGTTGGAACCATAGGAGATATGGGATGCTTTTCTTTTTTTGCGGATAAGACCTTTACTACCGGTGGTGAGGGAGGAATGATTGTGACAAACGATAGCAAGCTATACGAAAAACTTCTGTATTTTAGAAATCAGGGAAGATTGACAAGCGGGTCTTTTATTCATCCTCAGATAGGTTATAACTTTAGAATGACAGATTTACAATGCGCTGTTGGTCTTGCGCAGATTAGAAAGTTTGATAAAATTCTGAAGAAGAGGCTAAAAAATCATAGCTTGTATGAAAAATATTTAGCGGGTCTTAAAAATATTGAAATTATAAAACCTCTTTCATACTCAAGTTTTACTCCATTCAGGTTTAATATTTTTGCTGAAAGCCTTCCTGAGCTTGTAAAATTTTTGGAAAAAAAAGGGATTCAAACTCGAGGAATGTTTTATCCCTTACACAAACAACCATGTTATTCACTCTATAAGTATGAAGACAAAGATTTTCGAAATTCCATTTATGCATATAAGAAAGGACTTTCTCTTCCTGTATACTTTTCACTAAAAAAAAGTCAAATTAAATATGTCTGCGATACTATAAAAAAATTTTATGCAACCACTTAATTCCTCTTTTTTAAAAGATAAAAAAGTAATTCTTATTTGTCATTTTTCCTCTACTGCTTTTATGCAACATTTAGAAGAATTTTTAATTAGAAACAAAGTTGGCAAACTACTATCTATTATTCATCCTCTTCATCCTAAAGAGGCTCATGTAGGGTCACATTTCTATATCTGTAAGGATGGTGAAATTAAAAAAAAATATCAAATAGGTGTTCTGATAATGCCGGAGCTTTTTCACTACATGAAAGACTCAATTCTTAACCTTTGGTGGATAGCAAGCTCTAAAGAAAAATGGGACTTGTGTATTGCGGCCAATAATCTCAATGCTTTTTCTGCTATTTGGTTAAGAAAACTGGGATTAATAAAAAAGGTCGTTTTTTATACAGTGGATTTTGTTCCCAATAGGTTCAACAATAAGATACTTAACAATTTCTATCATTGGGTAGAAAAATTTGCCGTCACTCATGCCGATGAAACCTGGATTCTCTCGCCTCGGGTCAGAGAAGGGAGAAGAAAATATCTTGGGTTGGATAAAATTTTTGACCAAAAGCAAATTTTAGTGCCGGAAGGTGTCTGGATAGATCGGATTAACAGAAAACAAAAGAACGGTGATCAGCGTACTGCTATTTTCGCAGGTCACTTGAAAGAGAGAATGGGTGTACAATTTGTCATTCGGGCAATACCCTTAGTCTTAAAAAAGATTCCTGATTTTAAATTTATTATTATCGGGAAAGGCGATTATAAAGAAAAACTGGAAAAAATCGTTAAAAAACTTAAACTCGAAAAACACGTTATGTTTAAGGGCTATATCAAAGATCATCAGCAGGTAGAAGAACTGATTGCCTCATGTGCAGTGGGAGTAGCTCCCTATACCAAGGACGAAAGTAATCTTACCTTTTATGCGGATCCTGCCAAAACAAAATTATATTTGGGAGCGGGAATACCAGTTGTTATGACAGATACCTTCTACAATGCATACGATATAGAAAAAGCCGGGGCAGGAATTGTAGCAAGAGAGAATGAAGAAAAAATAGCACGCGCAATTATTACTATTCTAGAAAATAAAAAACGCTGGCAGTTATATAAAAAAAATGCCCTAAAGTTTGCAAAACAATTTGATCATAATTTAATTTTTATTAATAACTTAAAAAGAATTTTTCTATGATACCTGGACAATACAAGAAAGATGTATTCCAAAAAATGGGAATTGCTTTTAAAAGAAGTAAACAATTACTTGATGTAGGATGCGGAGACTGTATTGATGTTAAAATATTTATAGAAAAGTATGGACTCAAGACTCATGGGATTGATATTTATAAACATGAAAATGTAGAGAAAATAAAAAAACTAAATTTCAAAAAAGGAAGTATCTTTAATATTCCCTATAGAAATGGTTATTTTGATTATGTATTCTTGCACGATGTATTGCACCATATTGACGAGAAAAGACAAAGTCAAAGAATGCATTTTAAAGCACTCGATGAGCTTAAAAGAGTTTGTAAAAAAGGAGGTCAGATTATTATTTTAGAAGCTAATCGTTATAATCCTCTTTTTTATCCTCACATGGTTAAAATGAGAGGTCATAACCACTTTCGGCAAAGTCATTTTAAAAAAATTATTCTAACTAAATTCCCCCATGCTAATTTTAAATATTTTGAGGCTCATTCTTATCCTCCTTTTCTTTTGTATCCTTTTAAAATATTTGAATTTATAATGGAAAATATTCTATTTTTTAGACCATTTGTGGCTTATAATCTGGCTATCATCAAAAATGAATAAACCTACTAAAGCAAGACAAAAAATTTACGATAGGTGGCATAAGAGTGTTTATCAGACGAATATTGGAAGTAGCATCAAGAAGTTCGAGCTACTTTATAATACGGCTATTAAATACCTAGGGATTGATAAGAATTCTCAAGGAAGACTTTTGGATGTTGCTTGTGGAAAAGGGTTGCTGTTAAGAGCTATCAGAGAAAAAAATAAAAAATTAGATCTTTATGGCTCGGATATCTCCGCTTATGCAATTTCTGTAGCCAAAAAAGTTGTTGAGTCAAAGTTTTCTATAGATGATGGGGAAAAATTATCTTTATCGAGTAATATGTTTGATTATGTGGCTAGCCTTGGAGGAATTGAATATTATGATAGACCTTTAAAAGGGATAAAAGAAATTACTCGCGTTTTAAAAAAAGAGGGAAGGGCGGTAATATTTGTTCCCAATCTCATGTTTATTGGCTATATGTGGTTGGCTTGGCGTTATGGGCTTATGCCTACTCATGGAGGTAACAACGAGAGTGGGAAAAAGTTTTATGATTACAACGATGAGAGATTTTTTACCTATCGGGCCTGGAAAGACATGTTGGAAACTGGAGGGCTAAGAATACTTTCTGTTCATGCATACTCTCATATTGGAGGTACTAAATTTGCTAATCAATTTTTCCTTTTTCTTTACAATACAATATTCCATAAATTAATTCCTCTTCATCTGGCATATTCATTCATTTTCGTTTGCAAAAAATGAGGAAGATATTAAATTCATACCCCTGGCAATTTTTGATTATTACTCTGCTTGTTTTTATAAGCTTTTATAAAACCCTTAACTTTTCTTTTCATGCCAATCGTGAAATTGGTTGGTTAATTGGTATTACCGGCGGAGATTTCAGCTTAATCAACCTCATCAGAAGTCACGGTTTTATCTCATTTATTAATTATAAATTATATGGACCTAATCCGACTGGCTGGTATTTAACAGGAATAATATTACACATATTTGCTACATTCCTTCTTATCGTCTTTGTCAACAAGTTGACCAAGAATAAAGCAATTGGATTTTTAACCGGTCTTTGGTTTGGAGTGAGTTTGGCCTGGCATGACGTCATTACTTTTGGTAGTCAAGAAGCCATGTATGCGGCTCAATTATCCCTTTTCTTTGTTTCGATACTTTTCTATAAACGATTTAGAGAAAAAAAACAAACCTGGTTGAGTTACTTTATATCGCTATTAATCTTAGCACTCACGTTACCCCTGCGAGAGCTGGGTTTAATATTTTTCCCAATACTTTTCTTATTTGACTATTTAATGTATTTTTCTTGGGTGCGCAGAAAAAGCATTGGTCGTTTTCTTATCCCGCAAGTCCCCTTTATTGTTTTGGCGATCGCCTATTTTATTTTTGCAAAAACATATGGTGAATCACCTAATTATTTTGCGGATGAGAGAGTCAAATTTCAATATGCGCTGTTATCACAAAAACGCTATGTGGAATATCTGACAATTTCTCTTGCTTCCTTTGGGAGCTATCTTCCTCCTCATATTCTTCCTTATCCTCTTTTTAATATTATTCGCAATGTTTTTACCACATTCTTGTCTGCGGATTTTATAAAAGTATATTTCTTTTCATTCTTGGGGTATCTTTTCTATTTCTTACTTGTTTTTATCGCTTGGATAAAAAGAAATTCTTCCCAGTTTAAACTTTATATTTTTTCTATGATTATGATTACTATTCCCACCTTTTTTTACTCATTTTCTGTAACCATGTCTAAAGGGTTTTTTCTAAGAGATTATTCATACGATGAAAACAGATGGAGGTATTTTGCTTTTGTGGGAACGTCTCTTTTTTTAATATTGTTTTTTTATGAATTCCTGCAAAAAAAGAAATTTAAAAAGAATTTTTTCTTGCTAATTATTGTGATTTTAGCGGCCAATTTAATATCAAATGTATTGCTTTTATGGAAGGAACAGGACCGGATGTATGAGGATATGTTCAAGTCACAAAAATTATTTTATAAAAGTTTCTTAGAAACCTTTCCTTCTTATTCCGGTGATACCATTCTTTATTCTTACCCCTATTCTTATCAGCTGGGTGATTATCTTTGGGAGTGGTATTCATTCAAAGAATTTTACTATCCAAACTTGTCATCTATTCGTCGTGACTGGAATTACGGAGAGATGGAGAAGGTTTTAACTTTACTTAAAAACGATCTACCTTCTTTTTCTCAACTGCGTTTTATAGACTTTGATCCTCAAAACGGTGTTCGAAACTATACTAAAAAAGCTCAAGACATAATCAAAAATCAAAAAACTGTTAATTTTGAGTTAGGGCGCGAATTGTCAGCTTTTGCCACTTTATCTCTGCCTGTTGAGGATATTTCTCCGGTTGAAATACCTTACATAGCTGAAATTACCATGAAAGCAGACTTAGCAGCGGCAGGGAAAATTACAGATTCTCTAGTAAATTTTGATGACAAAAAACTGAAGGCTTTAAGCCAATATGCTAAGAGCAATATGGAGTTAAGAGAAAGAAAAGTGGAAAGCGTATGTAGAACACGGGGTAATATGCTGATGTTTGATCCGAGTCATGTAGTTGATGGAAATTTTGGTAACCGCTCGCTTTGGTGGGCTGACTGCATGCCGGGATTACTTACCTTGGATCTGGGGAAAGTTTATTCTTTATCCGGCTTTATGATGGGCGGAGTTAAAGACGATCCTCTCTCCCCCCGAAGCTATTTATATGAAGTCTCAACAGATAATAAAGCATGGACAACGATTCTTAAAGTACAAGATAATACAAGTTGGGAGGTAATGGACAAATGGTCTCATTCTGTGAGCGCCCGCTATGTTAAAGTCAGTATTTCTGCAACTCAAAATGGTAGCTTTCCAATCATAGATGAAGCAGAACCTATTTTAGAGAATGCATCTGATATCTTCCGTTTCTGGAAAAGTAGGGGAGATTTGATAAGAGATTTATATAAACTTCAAATTTATCTTCAGGCAAAAGGGGTCGTGTCTGATCCTTTTTTGGCTTTTTCCTTTGCCAGATTTGGCTGGGAGACAAATTTAACAAATATTCCTGCCAATCAAACAAGTTTCTACTTTCCATTTAGAATTGACAATCAGTACCATACATATAAAGTGCCAATTTACGAATCTGAGAATTATAGCCTACCGGGACAGTTTTTGAAAAGAAGAATTCAAAAAATAGATCTTGATTTTAGCAATTTTCCTGGAGTTATTACAATAGATAATATTAGATTAGTACCTAAAATCCCCATTACAGAATGACAAAATCCTATCTCGTATCAATCGTGATTGTTAATTTTAACGGGTTGCAATTGCTCAGAGGCTGTCTTGTCTCCTTGAAAAAAAACCCATACAAAAATACGGAGATTATTATAGTAGATAATGGTTCAACAGACGGCTCGGTAGAGTTCATAAAAAATTTAAAATTTAAAATTGGAAATTTAAAATTAATCAAAAATAAACGAAATGTGGGTTTTGCCGAGGCTAATAATCAGGCAATTCGAAAAGCTAAAGGGCATTTCGTTTTGCTTCTTAATAATGACACAGTTACCACGCCAAATTTTTTAAAAGTTCTGGTTGATAAAATAAGAAGCGATAATCTTATTGGTGTGGTGCAACCCAAAATTATTTTTTTAGATAACAAACGTCTACAATCAGGCGGTGCTTTTTTCACATTTCTTGGCTTTCTTTATTATTTTGGCTATAGTCAAAATCCCGAGGAAAAAAAATATAATCAAGCCATGCCGGTATTTTCTGCCAATGGAGCCTGTATACTGATCAGAAAGGAAGTTATAGATAAGGTTTCCTTATTTGATAAAGATTTTTTTGCTTATTATGAAGAAACTGATTTTTGTCACAGGGTTTGGTTGGCCGGTTATAAAGTTATATATGAACCGGGAGCTACGATATATCATAAAGGTGGCCAAACAAGTAAGCAAATGGCAGAAAGTTTTATTTTATTTCATTCCTTTAAAAATAGATTAGCAAGTAGTATCAAAAATTTTGAGCTGTCAAGACTTGCAGGAACCGTTCTATCGCTAGTTTCTATATACTTATTTCTGTTTTTTATTTATTTGACTAAGTTGCAATTCAGGCTGGCGATGGCAGTTATCAATGCTCTCTTATGGAATGTTACCAATATCAGTAGTACTCTCAAGAAGCGTCAGATAATCCAAACCAAGATGAGAACGGTAGCTGATAAGGCTTATCTTCTTGTAATAAGCCGACCACTAAGCATGCGCTATTATTTAAATATGTTTCTGAAAAAGGAGGTGCTCTTGGAAAATGAAGATTAAAAAAAGAGCCGGTCAGAAAAAACTGATTGGAGTAGGTCTAGATAGCGCTACTCTAGATATCATTTTGCCATTGGTAAAAAGTGGCATTTTACCCACTTTCAAAAAGCTGTTTGAACAAGGAGCATATGGGGTATTAGAGAGTACCATTCCTCCGATTACTCCCTGCGCCTGGGAAACTGCCATGACGGGAGTTAATCCGGGACGACACAATATTTTCGATTTTTTTTCTTACCTGCCCAATTATCAAGTCGAAGTTCTTACCTCGAAAGATAGAGCCGCTTTGGCAGTCTGGGACTATTTAGGAAAAGCTGGTAAAAAATCCATTGTGTTTAATTATCCTATGGGTTACCCACCACCAGAAATCGAAGGAATTTTTGTCTCGGGAATGAATACTCCCGGCGTAAATACTGACTTTACTTATCCTAAAGAAATTAAGAAAAAAATACTTAAGAAAATACCCGATTATAAAATAGATGTTTTAGGCGATCACATTATCAATGGTAGACATGATTTATATTTCTCAGAAGTTAAACATCTTACTAAAACGCATTTTGAAGCAGCCTCATATTTATTAAAGAAGTATCCATGGGATTTGGCACTTATTTTTTTCACCGAGCTCGACCGAGTCCATCATTATTTTTTTCACGATCAGAATAGAATAAAAGAATATTACCAGCTGTTGGATGCCTTATTGAAAGAACTAATACTTTCTCATCAAAAGGCAACATTTCTGATTTTTTCCGATCATGGTACCGCAGAACTCAAGAAAGATGTATTTATTGAAGAGTATTTGGTTGATTGGGGTCTTTTGAAGTGTAAGAAAACTGTGAAAGGTTTGTTTTCTCAAATAATCCCTACTGTTGTTTGGGACGGTAGAAGACTTGTTTATCGCTTAAAAATTGCCGAAGCGATAGTGAAATTATTGCCCGCTAATGTTTTCCGACTCTTGATCAAATTATCTTCATCGCGTGAAGAAAATATAGGTAGTATTGATTGGGCAAAAACTAAAATCTACTTTCTGGTTCCATCAAGTCAAGGTCTTAGAGTGAACTTGAAGGGGAGAGAAGATCAGGGAATTGTAGAAAAAGAAGAGTATGACTTAGTGAGAAATTATGTCACCGAGAAGCTAATGAGTCTAAGGGATCCCAGTAATGGTAGAAAAGTCATCAAAAATGTGTATAAAAAAGAAAATATATATGACGGTCCATATATAGAGAATGCCCAAGATCTGATTATAGAGACCGAAAGCATGTATCACTTGCAAAAGGGTATTGGTCGGGGAAAGTTTGGTCTGGCATCAGAAGCCGGAGTAGAAAAAAGCGCAGAACATTCCAGGGAAGGAATGTTTATCTTATATAATGAAAAAGTAAGGCCTGGTAAAAAAGAAAAACTACAGTTAGTTGATATTGTAGCTTATATGCTATATATTTTAAACCTACAAATACCGAAAAGTATCGAAGGTAGGATCAATAGAAAGGTATTGAGATAGACTATGAAAAAGAGTGCCAGTCATGATTATGGCAAAAAATATTTTACAGAACAGTTTAATGCGGTAGGGGAATTTGGTAGAGCCGATCTCGGGCGTAATGTGAACTGGTTTGTCAGTCAATTAAAATTCTTTGAGGATCGTTTTGGGCTCGATTTTAGAAAAGCTCAAAAAATTCTTGAAATTGGTTGTGCAATTGGAGGCATTGCTTACATTTTTAAAACAAAAGGAGTCGTCTCTTATGCTTTAGATATTTCTGAGTTTGCCATTGAGCGGGCAAGAAAACTATCTCCCGGAATAAAATTTTTTGTTTGTGATGTGCAAAAAAAAATTTCCACTGGAGAAAAATTTGATTTTGTTTTTGCTTTTGAGGTTCTAGAACATTTAAAGGATCCCTTATCGGGCTTGGTTAATATAAAAAAAGCACTCGATATGAATGGTAAACTGATTGTTACTACCCCGTACCCTTTCAAAAAATACATCGAGATTAACACTCATGTTAATGTGCTTAAGCCTCGGAAATGGAAACAACTGATGAGGAACGCGGGTTTTAAAAAAATAGACTTTCAGCCCGTTACTTTTATGCCCCTTTTTTATAGAATCAATCCAAAACTGGGAATGATTTTGCCTTTTAATAGTAATCTCCCATTTATTAATTCAACAGTTTTTTATGTCGCACAATAAACAACATTTTTCTTCAGCAAAATCCACGAATTCACGTTTGGGGTTTTCGAATATCGCAGGTAAGCTTTATTCAATAATTCCGTACAGCGTTATCGCACTTTTAGGACTTGTTCCTCTGCTGTGGTACAAACATGGGACAATAGCAGCAGGGCATGATATGGGATATTCATTTAGTCCACTTGAGAGAATACTGGGGAGACTTTACGTTTGGTCGGATGCATTTAACTTCGGCCTTGACGGCAGCTGGAATGTTGGAAGCATTCCAATTTATCTTCCAGAGGTGCTGCTTGAATCAATAGGGCTTGCAGAACAACAAGTTCAAATGGTAGTTTTTGTCTTTTGGTTTATCATGCCCGGAATTGCAATGTTGTATCTGCTAAAGACACTCGCACGTATTATCAACATCCCTGAGAGGAGCAGTATGCTTTTTCTTTTGTTTGGAAGTATTTTTTACATGTTCAATCACTATCTTTTGCAAGGGTGGTCCGTGGCAGCAAAGTCTGAATTCTGTCTTGTTATCATAACTCCATTCATCACAGCTTTTCTGTTAAAGGTACTTTTTCTTAAAGATAGCCCGGTGTTCTATGGCCTTTTGAGCGCTGTTCTTCTTACATTTTTCAATGCAAGTGGCGCAACAGGTGTTGCGCTTTTTGGAGGATTATTAATTGTCTTTCTATGGTTTTTCATTTATCTACTTATTTTGCACTTTACAAGGTTCGGATACGATTTGTTAAAAAATTACTTTTTATTTACTGTTGTTTTAGTTCCCGCATTTTTGATACTGAATGCATATTGGATGCTACCATTTGGTTACTATGCGATAAGAGACTATGCTGAGCAATTTGTTGGGTCAGGAGGGGCAGCCGGAATACTTAATTGGGTAGATGCAGTAAGCAAGCATGCAACTTTTGCTAACCTTTTTAGATTACAAGGTTTTGCTGGATGGTATGAGATAGAAAATCATCCATACTCTGCTACCTATACAAGGAACCCTCTTTTTATAGCAATAAGCTTCATTTTTCCATTTTTATTCATTTATTCGTTTTACCTTCTGAAAAAAATGGATACACGTACTCGCATAATTATTGGATTTTTTTTTGGTCTTGCATTGCTTACGCTTTTTTTCATGTCAGGCACTCGTACTCCCTTGGCGATTGTGTATCAAAACTTTGTAAAGTACCTCCCGGGCTTTGCAATCTTCAGATCCCCTTTTTATAAATTTGGGTACGTGCTTTGGATTGCATATGCAGTAGTTGTATCATTTTCTCTTTCTTACATTTTGACTAAAGTTTCTGAAAAAATCAAAAACAATACAAAAAAACAGATCTTCAAGCTTTCATCGGGAACCCTTCTAATATTAATTATTCTTATCTACAGTTTCCCTTTTTTTACAGGTGCTTTTTTTGTTTGGAATCGTCCTCTTTCAACAATGGTTACTCCACCGACATACGTTTTTGAATTTAAAGAGTGGATGAAAACACAAGATAAGACTCGGAGAGTTCTTTTATACCCCCCCTTGCCAGAACCGCACTTAGCGGATGCATATACATGGAATTATTGGAGCCTAACTCCATTCCCAAATCTTCTTTCAGAAAAAGGCATAGTGTCCAATAACGGATTTTGGAGCCCTCGTCAAAAAATAACCATTGAACAATTGTATTTGGCAATAGAACGAGGAGACACGGAAAAAATAGAAAGATTCTCGAAACTTTTGAATATTGGCCATGTTCTTTTTAGACGAGACGTAAAGACAGACCTTCCTTGGATTCCGCTTGTTACAACAATTGATAAATATGAATCAATTATGCAAACAGCGCCATGGTTATCGTTTGAAAAAGCGTTTGGAGAGTGGTTTCTTTATAGCGTGCGGTCCGATGATAAAGGAAAAGAATTCATTACCACCAGACACACAGATACAACGATTACAGATTTGGGGCATCTAGATTACCTGATGGAATTATTCCAAGAGGACACCCTTTATTTATTAGAGAACGATGTAGGCAGTGCAAAATTTGTATTGCCAGAAGAAAGATTAATAACTGCTGGATGTATCGGATGTGATTTGGAAGGAGAAATTCCGAGTTATCCCACACCAGTAGCTACTCTTCTTCCGAATTCAATTTTTTACAAATACACTCTTTTTAAGGAGAAGGTGCGTTTAGCAAGAGAAAAAACAGAGGGAGTGAGGGCAGTACTTAAATCTAGTTATGCATTTCGAAGAGTACTAGAATTGCAAAAAATTATAGGAGGTAGGGTTAGTAGCGAACTGACTTTTGAGGAGCTTGCTTTAATGGTGAGAGTTCTAAATGAGGCCAACGGACAACTAAAAGAGATAATTGCCGTACGAAAAAAGAGTATCCAATCAGAAGCACTCAATAGTGAATTGAACAAGCAGGTTCAGTCGTTTGTAAATGCCTTAAGATCAGAATTGCAACGACTTAAATATGCTTTGCCAAGAAGGGATGATATTGATGAACAATTTGAAAAGATGACAGCAAATCTTAACAAGCTTCAAGCAATAACAGAGAAAAAATTATGGATAACCACAACTGAAGATGAACTGAAGTTTGCCCTACGAATCCCTGTCGACGGCGAGTATTCATTATCTATTCTTACAGAAAGACACATGAATTATGACGAAATTTTTCAAAATGATTTTCAAAGATCAAGCGTTCTGTACGCTCCTGATATCCCGGAAAGTATAAGTGCACAAAGGAAAGTGGATAATGGATTTGATTTTGCAACAATAGACTTACATGCCGGCGAATACAAGATGTCTCTAGAAATCCCCCCTTATAAAAATGTGTTTACACGAAAAGGCATTGAAATTCTTCCTTACGGCGATCCATTCATTACTACTGTTCGTGGGTTTGATCAAAATAATAGATACCTACTTGATTTTGACTATAATCCCGAGAGTACCCATGGGATTTCTTACAAAGCTATCGCGCGGCTTGAGAATGGACAGAAAATACAACTTACTATGATTCGTCTCACCAGTAACTATTTGCCGCATCAAAAGGTGCTTATTACAACTCCCTCAACCCTCAACCGCATAGAAGATGTTACACTCACCATAGAACATAGCGATTTAACCGCTCTTGCCTTCCCATTACTTTTAGAAAACATAACAGTACACCCGCTTATAAACCCGGTGTTGCTTGCAAAACAAGAAAATACCCAGAAGATTGGAGAAATGCAAGGAAATGGAATTTTAGAATCTTACCATAAAGTTAACCCTACTCTTTATCATGCGGCGATCCGCAATGCAAACGCCCCACTTTACCTTACCTTGAATGAGGGATTTTCGAAAAACTGGCATGCATATATTATGGGAGATAAACCGGTTAATTGCACCGGTTTCTTCTGTGGTTTTAAAACTGCAATAAAACTTCTTAGAGCTGGAGAAAAATTACCGGATACACGTCACGTACAGTCATATGGTTTTTCGAATGCATGGTTTGTTGATAAAAATACAGAAAAAGATACACTGCATGTGGCGTTTTTCTATTTCCCACAGGTCTTTGCTTATGCAGGATTTGCTATTACTTTTATAGGTTTGATAGGAGTAAGCACTTTGCTTGTTTTCTTGCGGGTAAGGAGGTTTGGAAAGTAATGATTTTACATAAACACATAATAAATACTACTCGAAAAATACGAACATTCGTGCAAGATTACATAACAGAGCTGGTGTTGCTTCTTATTGTGATTGTCGCAATGAATTTTGTTAAGTCAGTACCCTACATAAATATTCTCTTAATTAGACAAGAGGTAGGATTTTTTCTGGTTTTTCTATTTGTCATGTTTATATTTTCTCCACGCGTAAAACATACAGTTATTTTTATACTCGGTGTTGTTTTTTCTCTTCTTATGTTTTTTAGTCTTTTGCAAAGCAAATTCTTAACAGAGCAAATGGGGAATGTCCTGTACGCATTCTTGTTAATAGGATTTATACAATTCTTGTTCTCTTTGAGAAAGAAATGAAGAAGCAGTGATTAGCGACCGCAGCAACTGCTTATTTAAAAGGATTTGCTTGGTTCTTGTCTTCAGAAATAAATGAATTGGCAAAAATTTCCCATTCTTCTTTAGTAATTTCGCGGGTTTTTTTATAAATTACTACTTTACTGTTATCAAAAGGTATTTCAACAGTTTCAATTTTGGTGAAACCATGTGGTAGTTTTAGGCCACGGTTTTTTATCGTTTCATTAAAAGTTTGTAATAAGTCGGGTTGGTCGTCGAATTGGTCATCAAAGGCACCTCCTTCCTTAATCAAAATATAGTCTGCATTTTTTATCCTTTCAAACAATGTGGGCAAATCGTTGGCTTCAAAACCCCAAAGTGCACGAAGGTTAATAAGGTCTCTTTGTTCATAAAGAACAATTTTATACAAAGGGCCTTCTATCTGCGGAATAGTGAAGGTCAGAAGAACATTCGGTTTTTTGTTATTTTTATTATCTTCTAGAACAGTTTTAAGGATCAGATCGGAATTTCCTTCATTTGAGCGTGGAGGCCAGGAAATAGGGGCGAGCCATACGCGTCGCGGATGCCCTATAGGCATCGGAACGATAATAGAGTGGGGAACTGTATAGCGATTTCCATGAATACTAAACTTCATTGGCCCAATGCCCCAGCTCGCGCCTAAGAAGTTTAAAAAACCAAGAAGAAGGATGAGGATTATAACCATAATTTTGAATTTTTTCTTATGGAGTTTCTGTATTACTACCGTTGACATGAGAGCCATAGTGGGATACAGAGGAACAATAAATCGGTCGTCTTTCCAAGCAGATCCAAACGTTAAGAAAAGATAGGGGATTATAAAAGCCAAAAGAAGAAAAATATATTTTTTGTAGTGAACGAGAGAGAGCAGGAAACCCGCTATAAAAAGAACCCAAAAGAAAATAGTTTGCTGGGCAAGAGCACTAGCATACCAAATCAAGGAAGATTTCGAAAAAGGATTTTTAATGGGGTCGGGCGCCCACTGTGAACCCCCAACGCGATTTGCCTCAGCGTATCCCAAGAAATGAGATAGATTCGGATAGTAATAAAGAAGTACAACAGGAAGAATCCCGACAAAAAATATAATTATAATATGTTTAAAAACTTCAGATTTTGGAATTCTTAAAATTATAGAAAGAAACGGCCCGATTAAAAAAATTGGCACAGCCCATCGCACTAATGTTCCTATACCAGCCGCGAGGGAAAAAAGAACAGTATTGCGCCGCGTGGACGATTTAACACTTTTTGCTAAAAAAAAGAGTGCGGCTGTAGTAAAGGCTGTTACGGTAGTTTCTTGGAGAGCAAAGTGAAGATAAAATAAAGGGAATCCGTAAAAGGCGAACATATAAGAGGCTAAAAAAGACGGTAGCCTTCCAAAGAATTGCCTTGCCAGTAGATACGTAAAGAGTATGGAGATTGCATAGAATATTCCATTCATAAGAAGTGCTATTTTGTAGGCGTGAGCTGTTCCAAAAAACAACAATGGAATAGAGATAAATAATGGATAAAATGGTTGTCTGTGTTTTGTAATTTCCAATATGTCCCCCCAAAAAAATGGTGAGGGATTTTTCAAAATTGGGAGATAATCTACCGCGTACTGCAAATACACGTTTTCATCCCATTGAGGATACTGATAAGTCTTTAAAACATATAATATATGACTTGCGGTAATAAAAAAAATAAGACAGAGAAGCAATAGAATATGAATGTATCTGATAGAAAGTTTTTTAATCGAGAGTGTACTGAGCAATTTTGATCTCATTTAAATTTTGCTTAGAGAAGTAAAATATTTTTTGAAATGTTTCTTGCTGATTTTTTGGTAAAGATTTAATAATTGATTGAAGTACTTCCTGATGTTTCAAAGCTGCGTCATACAACTTTTTATACTCTTTGTCAGAAATACTCCATTTATTTGATTTAACAATATATGTAAGAATTGTATAGTTATGTTCTGCCTTTAGTCCTGTTTCTTTAGCAAGATCAATTTTGCCTTTTTTTACGAGCATACTGGTTGCAAAAATTCCCTTGTCTGTTTGTAACAAATAAAATTCAATTTTTTTTTGCGGGCTGCTAATAAATAATGGAATCAATTTATCTCGTAATACTTTTAGCTTATAGAGCTGGTGATCTGGTAAAATACCCGGGTACGCTAATTGATAAGAAGAAGGCGTACTCTGTCTATCGGCAGATGGGCTGGTAATTTCCTGAGAAAAAGAATTGGAAGAGGATAATAAGAATAGAAAAATAATAAAAATTAATATAAATATCTTTTTCACCATATTCTATATTTTATCAGAGTTTTAATAATTATAAAAGCGTGGTACCAGCGTATTTTTTTGCCCTCCTCAAAGCTTCGTGCATGGTACACTATCGGAAGACTGACTATTCGGTACTTTTGTTTTATAGCTTTTGCTGATATTTCAGATTCAATCTCAAAGCCGTTTGTTTCTAAATGTAGATTATCAAAAACCTTCTTCTTAAAAACTTTTGAGCCGGTAATAAAGTCGCTTATAGTGTTGAGGTATAAAATATTATAAATCAGATTGAGTATTCTTCCTCCCCAATAGTATGATTTTTTAGAATATTCGTTATTCTTATTTAGAGTTCTAGATCCATATACTATATCGGCCTGGTTTGTTATCAGTGGATGGAGAAGATAGAAAATATCATTTGGGTCATATTCTAGATCATCGTCTTGTCTAACAATATAGTCTCCCGTTGCCACCCTAACTCCACTGCGCAAAGCGCCACCGACACCGGTATTTTTTTTGTGCAAAACAACTTTATATTTATGCTTATACTCTTTTATCAATTCCCGTCCTCCGTCTGTAGAGTAGTCGTCAACTACAATTATCTCTTTCTTAAATCCCGGAATTTTTGCTTTTTCTATCCTTTTTAAAGTTTCAAGAATGAAACTCTTGTCGTTATAGAGGGGAACAACAATAGAAACTGTTGGTTTTGTTTTACGCATTAGATGAAAGTATAAATAAGGCTTTCAGATAAGTCAATCAGGTTGACAGTAAATGTTTTCGTTGGTACACTAGTGAAAGTTTTTTATGAAGTCAAACAAGCAAAAAGTAAAAGGAAATGCGTCCATTTCCTTAGAAAAAAAGATAGCAAAAAGTAAAAAAGTTATAAAAGAAGCATTCGAAAAATACGGAGAAAAAATGTCAATTTTCTGGACGGGCGGAAAAGATTCTACAGTTCTCCTTCATATAGTAAGAGAAATGTATCCGGACAAGAAATTCCCAACGCTTTTCTTAGATACAGGACTGGATTTTAAAGAGGTATATGATTTTATTGATAGAATTATAAAGATGTGGAGGATCAATCTTGTTACTGTAAAACCCTCAAGAAAATTAGAGGACGAGTATAAAAAACAGAAGACAAAGAAAGATAGGGTTACATTTGCAAGTATGATGAAGATTATTTTATTAAAACAAGCAGTGAGGGAACATAAATCACCGGCTCTTGTTATTGGCATTCGATGGGATGAACATAAAGAGAGAATAGGGGAAAAATATTTTTCAGAACGGGAAGACCATGTCCGAATTCACCCTCTTCTTCATTGGACAGAAGAAGATATATGGGAGTATGTTCATAGTAAAAATGTTCCATACGTTTCTTTATATGATTTGGGATATAGGTCTTTAGGTGAAAAAGAATTTACCCATCCGGCAAAGCCTGAGGGAAATGAACGATCTGGAAGAGCAAAAGATAGAGAAGTTATTATGAAAAGACTCCGCGCTCTCGGTTATTTTTAATAAACATATCATTTTATCTTCTTCTCTTGCTATTATACTAAAGTTATAAATATAAAGTTTTAATTGACAGTGCTTCTGCGATCTGATTTAATTTACTTTCAATAGGAGAATGATTTTTATATAATTTGGCATTACCATTATCATGCGCAAAAAAATATACGTTTTAGTTACGGGCTTCAACGGTATTTTGGGATCTTACATTCCTCAGCTTTTAGGAATTTTTGAGTATGCTTATTTAAAAAGATCGAGAACAATTCTTCCAACTTCTGCAAATGTTTTTCTTCGAGCCCGTGATGACAGCCTATTAGAAATCCTCGTTCCATAATCTCGCGTGTCACCGCAGCATTTTTATTAAGAGAACGTTGAACTATATTCCTAAAACCAGGTTGTTTAAGAATATTTCCTGTGAATATTGGACGGGTTTGAACATTATTCCTTTCAAGAAAAGTAGTAATCTCCATCCTAGAAAATGGAGTCTGTTTTCTTATTGTTAATGGAAAGGCAAGCCATTGAGTTTCTGTATGAGCGTCTTGTATGGGAAGGATAAAATATTTTTCGTATGTTTTGAAAAATTTTTGTAATCTTGCAAAGTTTGATTTCCTTTTTTTTCTAAACAGCGGAAATTTCTTGAGTTGCTCATTGCCAAAAGCAGCACCGATTTCCGAAGGGAGGAAGTTATATCCAATCTCTTCAAATATGAATTTAGCGTCATACGGAATAGAGTCTATTTTTGTTTTAAATCTTTTTGCAATATTTTCTGATTCACTGAAGAGAGAAGAACTTCTTCCCCATCCCCTTAAAACTTTTGCTTTATCTCTCCATTGAGGCCTGTTTACCAGTATCATTCCCCCGTTTCCTCCAGCTGTAATAATATGTGACCCAAAGAAACTAGTAGTCGAGATATCAGAAAAACTTCCAGTAGGTTTTCCGTTAAATTTTGCTCCCAAGGTATCGCAAGAGTCCTCAATAAATAACAATTTGTATTTTTTGGCTAGATTTGCGAGTTTCTGCATATCGGGTACATTGCCAAGAAGTAGTGGGATCATTAAGGCTTTTGTTTTTTTTGAGATGAGGTTTTCGATTTGGTTTACGTCAATTGTATATTTGCCTTGCTCAACGTCTACAAAAACTGGAATAAGATAATGTTGAATAATCGGTGCCACCGTTGTTGAAAATGTTAAAAATGGCGTAATGACTTCAGAGCCTTTAGGAAGGTTTAAAATTTCGAGCGCCAAAAGATTTGCAGATGAACCGGAGTTTACCATTACGCCAAATTTTTTTCCGAAAAGTTTTGCTACTTCTTTCTCAAATGCGTCAGTTTCGCGGCCCATGTTGGTTCGATGTTCGTCTAAAACTTTAATAATGCGTTGTTTCTCTTTCTCATCATATACTGCCAAAGCATAAGGAATTCTTATGTTTTTTGCGTCGCCTTTCATGTGAAAGATTATACTTGAAATTAGGATGATCGACAAGGTAGAATAGCAGTGATATATTCATAAACCATGAACATTCCTATTGTTATCTTTTGTGGTGGACAAGGGACTCGGATGAAAGAAGAAACTGAATTTCGTCCAAAACCGATGGTTACAATTGGCAACAAGCCGATATTGTGGCATATCATGAAAATTTATTCCCATTTTGGCTACAACGATTTTATTATCGCTCTTGGGTATAAAGGTGATTATATAAAAGATTATTTCCTCAACGAAGAATTCTTTTTGCATGACCTAACAATAAATACTCAAACAGGAGAAAAAAAGATATACAGAAAAAGCAGAAGAAAACATGAAAAGTTTGAAATAACATTTGTGGATACTGGTCTTGAAACGTTAACTGGGGAACGGTTGTTACGCGTCAAAAAATATATCAATTCAGATATCTTTATGGTAACGTATGGTGATGGGGTGGGAAATATTGATATTAAAAAACTGATGCGGTTCCATAAAGAAAAAAAAATAATCGGTACTATAACTGGTGTTCACCCAAAATCAAAATGGGGACTCATTGAAAAAGATGAAAATAATATTATCCGACAATTTAAACAAAAGCCGACGTTGAATCAATATGTCAATGGAGGATTTATGGTATTTACCAAAGAATTCTTTAAATATATTAAGCCTCGAGAAACAATCGAAGCCGGTCTTGAAAGACTTATTAAGATACGGCAACTTGGCGTATATATTCACGACGATTTTTGGGAGGCAATGGATACATATCAAGATGCAGAAGACTTAAATAGACTTTGGAAAAAATCTCCAGATTGGAAGGTTTGGAAATAAACAATGAAACGAATTCTCGTGACCGGAGACAAAGGATATATTGGATCAGTTTTAGTACCATTACTCATAAAAAATAACTACGAGGCTATTGGTTTGGATACGGAATATTTTACAGATGTTTTAGGAAAAGAAGAAAGGATCAAGTATGAATCAATAAAAAAAGATATCCGAGAAATTGAAGGGTCTGATGTCGAAAACATAGATACTATAATTCATTTATGTTCTCTTTCCAATGATCCGCTTGGAGAAATCAATCCAAGATTGACAGCGGAAATTAACTACAAATCAGCAATAAGACTAGCAGAAATTGCAAAAGATACAGGCGTTAAGAAATTTATTTTTTCTTCTTCATGTAGTATTTATGGGGGGGCCGCAAAAAAGTTTGCAACGGAGGATGATAAGCTTGAACCATTGACTCCCTATGCTTTATCGAAAGTAAAAACGGAGCAGGAATTAATCCAAATGACAAGCAAGACATTCTTGCCCATAATTCTTCGTAATGCAACTGTGTATGGATATTCTCCCAAAATGAGACTTGATTTAGTCGTGAATAATCTTGTGGCATCGGCAATAACTACCGGAAAAATTACTTTGTTGTCCAATGGCAAAGCATGGCGGCCGTTAATTCACATAAAAGACCTCGCCTATATTTTTTTAGCCATGGTTAGGGAAGAGTTTAATAATGAATCTCCTAAAATATTCAATGTTGGAACTGAGGAGCAAAATTATCAAATTATTTACATTGCGAAAAAAATTAAAAAGCAATTGCCGGAGTGTGAGATTCAAATAAAGAAAAAATATTTTGCCGACAAGCGTAACTATAAAGTAAGTTTTAAAAAATTGACTACGGAATTTCCCGACATAACACTTACCACTAGTCTTGAAGAGGGAATAAGAGAATTAATTACAGTGTTTAATAAGTTTAGGTTTTCAGAAAAAGATTTTAATGACAGAAAATATAGTAGACTAAAGGAAATTCAATACTTATTAAAAAAAGAAAAAATCGATAATAATTTATTTTGGAAAAATTAATATGATTGAAGGGGTCATTATAAAACAATTGAAGCAAATTCCTGATGAACGGGGAAAAGTTATGCATATGTTGAGGGCAGATGATAAAGAATTCGAACGTTTCGGCGAAGTCTATTTCTCCAAAAGCTATCCGGGAGTAGTAAAAGGATGGCATAAACATAAAAAAATGACATTAAATTATTGTGTGATTGAAGGAATGGTTAAGCTAGTGCTATATGATGATAGAAAAGATTCGAAAACCTATCAGCAACTCCAGGAAATTTTTATTGGGGAAGATAATTATTGTTTAGTACAAATTCCACCGGGAATAGTCAATGGGTATAAAACAATCGGAGTAAAGCCTTCAATATTAATTAATTGTTCGACTCATCCGCATGATCTAAAAGAGATGATTAGAATAAACCCCTTAAGTCAAGAAATTCCATATTCTTGGGATATTGTCATGAAATGAAAAAATAATGAGAATGTTGCTCTTAGGTAAAAATGGTCAGGTAGGCGCCCAAATAGAGCGCCTTTCTAATATTCGAGGACACAAAGTATTTGCCTTTAGCAAACAGGAACTTGATATCACGGATTCTGATAAAGTAAAAAAAAAGATAGATGATATAAAGCCGGAAATTGTCATTAATACTGCAGCATATCATGTCGTAGCAAGTTGCGAAAAATATTCCCAAAAAGCTTTTGCCGTCAATACCTTAGCAGTTAAAAATATTGCAGTTTTGTGTAGCCAAATAAAAATCCGGTTGGTGCATTTTAGCACTAGCTGGGTTTTTGATGGAAATAAGAAGGAACCATACATTGAAAGCGACAAGCCAAACCCTTTGCAAATTTATGGACTTTCAAAATTCGCAGGCGAAATTGTTTTGCTTAACTATAACCCAGATAGTGTCATCATAAGAACGTGCGGAGTTTTTGGGGCGGTGAGAGGAAGTAGAGCGAAAAAGGGAAATTTTATTTTATACATTCTTAACCAGGCTGGGCTAAAAAAAGGCTTAGAAATCTCCCTGGAACAGAAAACCAGCATTGCTAATGCCGAAGACTTGGCGCTGGCTACCTTAAAATTACTGGAACAAAAAGTCGGGAGCGGTATCTATCACCTAGCAAATAAAGGCTATTGTTCTTGGCTAGAGTTAGCAAAGGAAATTGTAAGCTTGAAAAAACTAGATTTAAAACTTATTCCCGTAGACAGAAAGGGAATCTTTCAAGAGGTGAGGGTACCAATCAATTCCTCTTTAGAAAACACCAAGGCAAAATCCTTGGGCGTTATTCTACCTCCATGGAGAGAGGCGTTAAAAAGATATTTAATGTCTTTGCCTTAATATGACAAGCCGCGACAAAATTGCCATCATTATTTTAACCTTTAATAGATTTATAGATTTTCAGTTGGCATTGAAGTCGGCACTGATGCAAAAAGAAGTTCCCTTTCATATTTTTGTTTTTGACAATGGTTCAAGAAAACCTGTTTCCGGGATTATTAGAAAGAATCCAAGGGTTACCTACGTTCGTCACGCAAAAAATATTGGCTTTGCAGCCAATTTTAAATTTTCCACCAATTATGTTAAAAACAAAGGATTTAAGTTTTCGTTCCTATTGGGAGACGACGATATAATTGCCTATTCATATGTGCTTAGAGATTTACTTACCTTAATGAAGAAGAATAAGGATATCCATGTAGCCAGAGGCGGCTACGTGGAGTTTATTAATAAAATACCTCAATTTACCAGAATAACTATTCATGATGATGGTCATTATCGGAAACTTTCTGTTCTTTCGGAAATCGATAAAGCGCTTGCTTTACATCTTACCTCTTATTCGGGGATTTTATTTAAAAATGAGATGTTCGAACCATATTTTTGCCCATTTGATGATTTGATTACCCCACTAATAACTCCATTACTTAAGATTCTCACTAAAAAAAAATTTGCTTTCCTCCCCAATAAAATTACAATGTTTATTAAGATAGAACATCCACAACTTGCCAGAGATGTTTACGATGAAAATATTTCAAATCAAGATGCACTGGAAAAATCTTTTAAGTTACTGGGAAAACAATATCAAAGATATGTCTCCTTAACGGAGCTAATCAATTACAAGATTTATTCACAAAATAAAAAAAATGTTAGCAAGTACTATCGAGAATGCTTAAATCTGCATGAAGGATTCAAGGCCATTCCTTATATAATAGCTTTTTATGTACCAGTCAGCGTTTTAAGACCACTTAAAAATGCCTACAGAAGTATCGTCAGCTTTTTAGTTAATCAAAAAATTGAAGACAGGCATCAATATTTGGTTAAAGAAATTTAAAGTGAGAAAATATTTTGTTTCAATTATTATTCCGACCTATAATGCACAGAAATTTCTAGATAGATGTCTTAAGAGTATTAAGAAACAAGATTTTCCAAAAAATAAATACGAAATTTTGATTATAGATGGAGATAGTACTGATAATACTGTCGCAGTGGCCAAAGAATGGGGAGCCAAAATTCTTGAAAATCCATTTCGCGATGCTGAAAGCGGTAAGGCAATAGGGATAAACAATGCAAAAGGAGAAATAATTGCACTTATTGATGCCGACAACGAATTGGTTGAAAAAACATGGTTATCCCAAATGGTTAAACCGTTACAAAAAGATAAAAAAGTTTTTGGCGTAGAATCGCCGTGGTTGGTAAGAGAAAATGACTCTTCTCTTAACCAGTATTTTGCTCTTTTGAGGATTGCCGATCCACTAGCAAGAAAACTTCATCCAAGAGCTAATATAATTGATAAAAAAGATTATCTTATCTATGAAATTAAGGTAGGAGAAGCACCGGTTATAGGTGCGAATGGATTTTTATATAGAAAAAATTTTATCAATAAAATAGGATTTGGTGAAAAATTTGAAGAGGTTAATTTTGTATCTAAGCTTGTAAGTAGAGGTTTTATTCGTTATGCAGTCCCTAAGAATATTGGTATCTATCATCATTACGTTTCTTCTGTTAAAGACTATATTAAGAAAAGAATTAAAATTGGTAAAAAATTTATGGCAAGAAAAGCTAAAAGACAAGAGACATGGGTCGATAAAACGACAAAGATAGATTTTTTAATGTCAGTGCTTTATAATATTTCAATTATTGGTCCTTTGATTGAGTCAATAAGGGAATATAGTAAGAGTAAGAATCCAGCCTGGTTTTGGCACCCAATTATTTCTTTCCTAACAATCATAATATATACGTTGATTTTTATTCTTAGTAAATTGAAAATAGTATGAAGGATCGATAAATTTTTGATATCAGACACCCATTATAAAAAAAATATGAAAAAAACTTTTTGGATATTCCTTTTACTAGCTTTGGGAACCTTTGGTTTTTTTTTAAATATTTTCTATACTCCTTTCCTGATCTGGTCTGAAGGAGTATATAAGCCCTGGCTTTTTCTTAACGGTTTTGTTCTCTTTAGGGACGTTATATGGAATAGAGCTGGGTTTGATCTATATCTTCTTGCAGGCTTTTATAAGCTTTTTGGTGTAAATCCATTAAATTTCCAGATATTTATATTTATCTCCCAAGCAATAATTGGAATTGTGATGCTCTTATTATTATATAGAAAATCATTTCAATTAGCAGTAACATCTTATATTGTATATATCTTATTTGCATTTTTAATCTATGGCACCATTAGTCAACCAGCAGAAATTTTGCTGGGTCTATTTGTATTCTTAATATTCTTTTTTTATTGGGAATTTATTGATAAAAAATCCGCTAAATTTCTTTTTTTTGCAGGAATAGCTACGGGATTTTCTTTAATCACAAAACAAACATCTCTATTTGTATTTATAGCAACATTATTTCTCCTTCTGATATACTCAAAGAAAAACTTTCTAACAAATACTAAGGCTTATCTATTAGGTACGGCAGTTCCCGTAGCGGGCTATGTGGCTTATTTTATGCTGAATAATGCTCTTTACGATTTGTATTTTAACACTATCTATGTTGTCCTTTTCCCTTATCGTCAAAATGCCCCACTTTGGGGACTTTCCGAAGGCATAAGGTTAATTGGACTTCATTTAGCGGTTTTGATCCCATTTGCCCTTATAAAGATCAACAACATTTCTAAACCAATAAAAACCGCTGTTATTCTATTTGTTCTAAGTTTATTTGGGACATTGCTTCCAACTTTCTGGTCGTATAGGCTGATTTCTGCCTTACCCATGTTTTCAATTATGACATCAATTTTTTTGCTTCAGGGATACTCAGTTATCAAAAAAGGTAAAAATTACCTAATAACCACAATTGTAGTACTTGGATTTATTGCTTTTCTTATACAGTTTAGATCGTATTACTTACAAAGCATAAAGTATATAAGTGATCATGGAGGTTTTTTTGAACAAAAATATCGACTAGATGCCTATAGAGAAGATGATAAAAAAGTTACTGCTTGGTTAAAAAATAATACCGGTAAAAATGAAAGAGTTTTTAATACTGTTGGAAATAATTTAATCCTATTTTTTAGCAACAGATTTCCCCAAAATAAATATGATACCTCAATGAGTTTCGGGTTTTATCCGCTCGAACAGTATTGGGGAACTATTACTGAAAATCCTGCCAGAGTTGTTGTATATGATACTAATCTTCCAAAAGACTGGAAAATATTGAAAAATTGGAAATATACAAACTTTCTAAAGGAGCATTATACTTTAAGAGAAACATTCGGCCCTTATGAAATTTATATCTTGTCTGAAAAGAAGAAGTAGCGAGATATGAAAATGATACCTGTAGTAGAGCCTGTAGTTCACGGCAATGAACTTAAATATCTAAAAGACTGTCTTAAGTCAACATGGTTGTCTTCTGGGAAATACGTGGATCTGTTTGAGGAAAAATTTGCAAAATTTTGCGAAGCAAACTATGCAGCTAGTGTCGTTAATGGTACTGCAGCACTTCATGTTCTTTTAGCCACCCTAGGGATAAAGAAAGGAGACGAGGTTATTATTCCTAATCTGACCTTTGTAGCGACAGCTAATGCCGTGATCTACACAGGTGCAAAACCAGTGTTTGTCGATGTAGATAGGCAGACATGGAATATTGCTCCCCAAAAAATTGAAGAAAAAATTACAAAAAAGACAAAAGCAATTATTGCAGTTCATCTATACGGTCATCCTGCAGATATGGATCAAATCAATTCTTTAGCAAAATCTTATAATATTCTGGTGTTAGAAGACGCATGCGAGGCTCACGGCGCGTTATATAAAGGCAGGAAAGTTGGCTCCTTATCTCTTGCATCTTGTTTCAGCTTTTATGGTAATAAAATAATAACAACCGGAGAAGGAGGAATGATTGTTTCAAATAACAAGTCTATTATAAAAAGGGCCAATTTCTTGAAATCTCATTCCCAAATTGCAAAAGGTATATATCATCACACTGAAATTGGATTTAACTACCGTTTTACTAATCTTCAGGCCGCACTGGGTTTGGCACAACTGGAAAATGTTAATAATGTTATTAAGAGAAAGCTTGAGAATGCCAATGCCTACAACGATCTATTAAAAGATGTAGAAGATATTATATTACCACCAGACGAACCTTGGGCAAGAAGTGTATTCTGGATGTACTCAATAGTTTTACGAAGGAAAAATTTAAGAGACAAATTAATCTTAAAACTGGCAGATGCGTCGATAGAAACTCGCCCATTTTTTGAACCATTGCATAAGCTTCCGATGTATAAAGAAAATGAAGATTTTCCAAATTCAACCTTTTTATCTAAAAATGGTCTTAGCTTGCCATCAAGCGCTCTACTTGCTGTCAAGGAGATTGAATATATATGCGCAACTTTAAAGAAACTGTTAAAAAGGTCTCTTTAACAACATGGATTTATCAATTATTCTTCCAACTTTTAATGAGAAAGGTAATGTAAATAGACTTATAGAAAGTATAAAAAGAAATTTAAAAGCAAAAAAAATTAATTTTGAAATTATTATTGTTGATGATAATAGTCCTGACAGAACGGCAGAAATTTGCAAAAAGAAATTTAAAAGCGACAAAAGTGTCAAAATTTTTGTAAGGAAAAAAGAAAGAGGTTTGGCTTCAGCAATATACTATGGGATAAAAAAGGCAGTAGGAAAATATATACTAGTAATGGATACAGATTTTAGTCATGATCCCAAATTAATTCCTCAAATGGTCGAAAATATAAAAGATTCAGATATCGTTATTGGCTCTAGATATATAGGTTCAGGAGGAATGAAGAATCAAAAAAGATATTGGCTTAGCCATCTCTACAATTTATACCTTAGAATTTTATTTGGTATTCCGGTTACTGATTTTTTAAGTGGCTATTTTTGTATAAAAAGGAAATATCTTTTAAATATACTTTATGAACAAAAAAAAATTTTCGTTGGGTATGGAGATTATTTTATGAGGCTAATTTTTTTTATAAACCTGAATCAAGGCAAGTTTACGGAGTTGGCTTCTTTTTATAAAGACCGGTCTTATGGTCAAAGTAAGACTAACCTATTAAAAACATTTATATTGTATACGAAGACTTCAATAAATCTTGCAACTCATAAATCCTAAGCCAATTTTTTGTTATTACCGAGTTTTATTTTAAAAGTTGCCGTCATTTTTTCTGAACTATACTCGCATGAAGCAGTTTTTATTCTAAATTTTTTGGGTATACTAAAGGGAATCCCATAGTGCAATCCTCGAAGACTCAATAAGACATCGTATTTTAAATAATCAATTCCTGCCTTCCTCCCTATAAGAATTGGGGAAAAAGGTTGTATAGTCATCGCAAGAATATTTATTAATCCTAAATAAATTTTCATAGGCATCAAGTTCGCAATTATTGTAAACAATTGAGCAAGATAATTTTTATTTTTTTGAAACGCTATTAGAATCGTTCCTCTCGGCCTAGCGACTCTTAAAAGTTCATTAAATGCTTTTTTCATGTCTTTGGGTTTTAAATACATTATTGTGCCCACGCATAGAACAATATCAAACTCCGAATCATGAAACATACTAAGTTTTCTAATATTCCCTTGGTAAAACTTAAGCTTTTTATTGGTAGCAAACTTTCTTTCTGCAACATCGATAGATTTTTTACTTAAATCTATGCCTGTAACAAATTGTGCTCCTTTATTGACGAGTTGCAATGCATAATCTCCAACCCTGGTACCGGCATCTAAGATTTTTTTATCTTTTATCTCTTCATCTGAAAAATAGTAATCTATGAACTTTTTTGCCTCTTCATCGGCATGAAAAAAACTAACTGCATTGTCAAAAACTTCACCTGAATTATTTTTTTTCATTTTATTTTACAAAATCTTGATAAGTATAAAAAAGCTCCTTAAATTCAATCAATTTCCTGCCATTTTTTTTAAAGTTCTTAATAGCTTTTTTTGTAGGATACGAATAGTAACTTTGTTTTGTCCTGGCGTTTTTTTCTCCTTTAAATTTTTCTCCTTTTTTAATTTTTCGCAAAATTTTTTTTAAAAGAGGAATTCCCTCAAGCACACAACGCCAATATAAATGATATTCAGTATCTGTTTTTTTAACCGTTATTTTTTTTTGAGCAAGTATAATTCCCGCATCCACTTTTTCATCCGTAATTTTGTGGATTGTAACTCCCGTTGTTTTTTTATTGTGAGCAAGAACCCAAACAGTAGGACTTAAACCACGATAAGAAGGAAGAAAAGATGGATGCATATTGATTGTTCCTAGCGCAGCGATAGAAAGAAGATTAAGTCTGAAAATTTGATTAACAAATAAAGAAACAAATATGTCTGGTTTCTTCCTTCTTAAATATTTAACAAGCAAAGGATTATTAATGTTGTTACTCGATACAATTGGAATATTTTTTTTTCTCGCTATAACCTGATAAGGAAAAAATATACTGTTTTCTTTTTCGAAATGAAAAAAAGAATAGATGTTTTTCCCAATACTGAAAAAAAGAAATTTTGCAATTTGAAATAATGTATAAGAAACCCCCGATTTACTTATAAAAAAAAATAATGCCTCAAGCGTGTTTTTTCCTGGATATAAAATCGAAGATTCAATAATACAAATAATATCGAGCTCTTTTTCTAAAAATAATTCTTTAATAGCTTTGTTTGCAAATATATGATTTTTACTTGTAAAAATAATAGTTTTCATTTATTATTAGTCTTATTTTTGAGTCGTCACAGTTTTTATTCCTTTTTTTTGAAAGGCTTTTAATAATTGTGTATCCAATCCTGTTTCTAACAAAAGTTACAAGCGTTTTTTTTAGTCATAAACTATCTTAATTTTGGGATCTTTGACTTTTGGCTTGTTTGGGCATGACATATGCTGTAATTTTTGTCATTAAAACTTTGCTTATACCAACTGTAGTTGTAATTCTATACCACCCGCATTATAATGTTCAAGTGTGGAATGACCAAATATTATATCTATAATTATTCCAAATTTAACGCTCAGAGATATTTGAAAAAATATTTTCATAACATAAATTCACAGATTGCTTCTTTCCCTACAATATGAAGGTGAATAAGTATTACCAGACAACTCGTTACGAAAAAGAAATGATTCAATGGAGAAAAGAACATTATTATCCACTACGATTATCTTTGCTTACTGAAAAATTAAACCTCAAATTCAAAGGAAATATTTTAGACGCTGGCTGTGGAGATGGTGGCTTAGCGAAAGAAATCGGAGCACGCTTTCCTAAGGTAAAAATATATGGCGTAGATATTTCAAGGGAGGGATGTAGGTTGGCTAAAAAATATTGCATTGAAACAAAAGTTGCAGATCTAAATAGAAAAATTCCCTATCCTGATAATTATTTTGATTTTATCGTTTCACAAGAGGTGCTCGAACATATTATCGATACAGATAAGTATTTTGAAGAGTTTTACCGGGTAGTAAAAAAAGGGGGTCAGGTAGTTATTACCACGCCAAATTTATTGGCTTGGTATCAGCGTCTACTTTGCGTTTTAGGCATTATTCCTACTTTCTATGAGTTGAGCACAAAAGATAGAAGCATAGGCTTAGGCATATTAAAAAAAATTCTCCATAATACCCAGCCTGTTGGACATATCAGGGTTTTTGCCAAGCTGGCATTGGCAGATATGGCTAATCTTTATGGTTTTAGGGTATTGGCTATAAAAGGGGCGCCCATAAAATATGAATTTTCTCCAATAATACAACAGTTATATGACTTCCTCGATCATTTATTTTCTCTACTGCCATCTTTTGCTTCTAATTTGATACTTTATATGGAAAAGAAATGAAGAAAGACATTTTAATTAGCACCCTTTTCTTATTAGTGGTTGTTGTGGTATTCAGAGACCTATCACAAACTTTTTATCAACAAGATGAATGGCATACCTTGGGAATATTAAAAACCGAAGGAATTTCATATTTATTTTCGGAAAGTACATTAAAAGGAATACTGCTTTTAGAAAATAGACCATTGGCTAGGTTAGCTAACTACCTACTTTTTGGACAGTTTCCACTAAATATTTTTCCTCTTTTCTTATTCTCCATACTTCTTCACGCTACCAATGCCTTTTTGATTTATAAAATTACCAGTAACTTCATCAAAAGCCATCTCTGGGTAATTTTGGGGACACTCTTTTTTATAGTTAATGCCACTAGTAAGCAGGCAGTTTTGTGGTTTGGTACAACCACCGGAACTCTTCCTGCCGCTACCCTAATTTTTTTATCTATTTTTCTTTATCTAAAATACTTGGGAAGAAAAAAAGCACCTTATTTACTAGGTTCTATATTTGCTCTAATAGCCTCTTTGGGCTTTAAAGAAAGTGGTCTTTTTTTGTTTTTGTTTTTTCCCGTTACTGACTTTTTTTATTCCTTAGTTAAGAATAAAAAGATAATTATCAGTCGCTTTTCTTTAAGTATTTTAGTAGTAGGATTGCTATTATTTATCTCAAAATTTCTTAATGTCTTTTTTGCGGCTACCACTAGCTCCAGATATTTAAATACTGGGACTTCTGGTAGTTTATTAAAATTAGTTTGGGCTGCCATTACTTATCCCCTGGAGAGCTTATCACAAATAATTTTTCCCACTGAGGTGATATTTCCCTTCGCAAGAAAAATTACCGAAGCTGTCTTTCCCTATTTTGAACCCTCGGGATATGCAGCACTTATCTCAGAACAGATAGTGGTGGAATTTACGTCTGTTTTAATAACTATAATTTTTGTTTTACCTGTAATAATTTTTTTATTTACCCGCAAGGATAAATGGCCAATCATTTTTATCTTATCATTTTATACTTTAACTTTCGTGCCCTTTATTATCTTAGTTAAACCAAACGGATATCTCGAGTCACGATATTACTATATTCCGGCAGCTGCCGTAGGAATACTGCTGGGGATATTCCTGGAAAACTTCACCAAAATTATCTCAAAAATTTTAAAGAAAAAAATTATCATTAATATTGCCTATGTTTTATTAATAGGAGCTAGTTTTTTCTACCTATATAAAAATATCTCTTTTATTCAAGATCAATTAAACTTTTTAAAAGAGCGTTCGACTTTACAAAGACATATCCTTTCAGAAATAACATTGTTTCATCCATACCTTTCAAAAAAACAAATATTTTATATAGAAAGCGACCATAGTTTTATTGTTCCGAATAATCCATTACCATTTCAAAATGGAATAGGATACACTCTATTGGTTATGTATGCGTATAAAAATAATACTGACAGACTAAATCCTTTTTTCCTTGATAATTATTTTTGGAAATTGGGAAACCAAGGATATTTCGAAAAAGATGGACAGGGTTTTGGTTTTTTCACTGATCTAAGCGAGTTAAAAAAACAGATTACAAATAAGAATTTTAAGAAGGATAATGTTGTAGCATTTCGGTACGATTCAGTAAAAAATAAGATTTATGATATAACTATAGAAATACAAAAAAATTTAGAATAAATATATTTTTCAGGAGCAACTATGAAAAGGAGAAAATGAAAATTTTAATAACAGGAGGAGCTGGTTTTATTGGGGTCAATACGGCAGTGCATTTTTTGAGAAAGGGACACGCTGTGTCTATATACGATAATTTGTCAAGAAAGAATGTTAAGAATAATCTCGCTTTTTTAATAAAAAACTTTCCCAAAACTGAAATATTAAAGAGGGATGTAAGAGACTTTGAATCCCTTAGCAAAGCAGTAGAAGGTAAAGACGTAGTGTTTCATTTTGCAGGTCAAGTAGCTGTAACATCGTCTGTTGAGAACCCGCGTGAAGATTTTGATAATAATGCATTAGGGACACTAAATCTTCTTGAGTCAGTTCGTTTGTCGAAAAGTAAACCCATCATTTTATATAGTTCAACAAACAAGGCCTATGGTGGACTTGAGGATCTAAAAATTATAGAGAAAAAAACAAGATACGCATTTAAAGATTTACCGCTTGGCATTTCGGAAAATAGAAATCTAGATTTTCATTCTCCATATGGGTGTAGTAAAGGGGCTGCTGATCAATATGTTAGAGATTACGCCCGGATATATGGACTAAAAACTGTTGTTTTTAGACAGTCTTGTATTTATGGCCCGCATCAGTATGGAGTTGAGGATCAGGGCTGGCTTGCGTGGTTTATTATAGCCCTGCATTTAGGTAAAAAACTTACGATCTATGGTAACGGTAAGCAAGTGAGAGATGTATTATTCATTCAGGATCTTATAGATGCATTCGAACTTGCGATCAAGAATATAAATCGGACTAAAGGGAAAATATACAATATTGGGGGTGGATTTAGTAATTCAATTTCCGTCTGGTTAGAATTTGGACCAATGCTTGAAAAATTAATGAAAAAGAAAATAAATGTTAATTTTGCAAATTGGCGTCCAGGAGATCAGCGTATTTTCATTTCTGATATTCGTAAGGCAAAAAAAGATTTTGGATGGGAGCCATCAACTAGCATATATGAAGGTTTGAAAATGCTCTATGATTGGGTAAGGAAAAATATGGGCTAAGTTTTATAGAAGTGCTTATGATATACTGCCAAAACAAAAACTTTTCGATAAAAGTATGAGAAAAAGGAGAGAACAGATATTTTTTGCAAAGGCAATATTTGACGAAAGAGAAATAAAAGCAGTTGTTGATTGTTTAAAAGATGGATGGCTTGGTACAGGAAAAATTACTGAAAGTTTCGAAAGGCGCTTCGCAAAATATATCGGAATGCCTTATGCGAGTTTAGTAAATTCAGGCTCTTCTGCTAATCTTTTAGCAGTGCGAGCATTAAAACTTCCCGAAGGCAGTAAAGTACTAACTTGCGCAGCTGGGTTTCCTTCTACCCTTTCTCCTATATGGCATTCTCATCTTCAAATAGTTGCAGTTGATCTAGACCTTAAAAGTTTAAACATTGATCTTGATAGGGTTGAACAGGCGCTTATGAAACATAAAGATATCAAAGCCATAATTTTTGCCCACACTCTTGGAAATCCAGTTGATATGAAAAGAGTTATGCATTTAGCATCAAAATTTAAACTTCAAATAATTGAAGATAATTGTGATGGCTTAGGAAGCGAGATATATGGAAAAAAAACAGGATCGTTCGGTAATTTTTCCACATGTTCTTTTTATGCGAGTCATCACATGACGCTTGCCGGGGCAGGAGGGATAGTTCTTTCAAGAACAAAAAAATCTGCTTTCCGTGTTAAGAGTCTTAAAGAATGGGGAAAAGAGCAAGTTACCATAGGTTATGATAGAGATCATGGTGTCTATTTTGATAGCAAAAGCAATGGAGTTCCCTACGACCACAGATATTCATATCCTGAGGTCGGTTACAATTTTAAAGTACCGGAAATAATGGCAGCGTTTGGTTTGGTGCAAATGGATAGACTTGAGGATTTTTATAAGCATAGAAGAAAAAATTTTAAATATCTTGAATCAAAACTTAGTAAATTTGGGGATTTTTTTCATTTTATCGAAGTTCTTCCAGAGGCTAATCCATCTTGGTTTAATTTTCCGATAACATTAAGGGATAAAGCGCCTTTTAATAGAAAAGATTTAGTGGAATTTTTAGAAAACAATAAAATTAGAACTCGTTTATTCTTTGCCGGGAACATCCTTCGTCAGGCGGGATTTAAATCTATGCCTGTAGATTTGGTTGGAGGACTGGAAACAGCGGACAAGATTCACAGAGATTCTTTTCTGCTTGGGGTACATCCATCTCAAACAAAAGAAATGCTTGATTATATGGTTGATGCAATTGAAGAATTTATAAAAACCCACAAGTAAAACATTTAAACCCATGTCCATCCGAGATCTAGATTGAAAAACTTAATTACAAAGTTCGCGTATTTATTCCTTATCCTCATTATTGTAATAGTTTTTAGAAATTGGTTTACCTTTGGAATTATTGCTTCTGGCGATTGGAATTTCAGATTTGAAGATCAAATTAGAGGTTTTACTATTTTTCCATACATATGGACTTACTTATTAAATAATATAGGCGGCAACAATAATGTTATTTTAGGTCTACATACTTATTTTTTTGCTACAACAGCTATATTATTCAAATATTTTAATCTTTCATGGATAGTTATAGAAAGGTTAGTGTGGTTTTGGTCGTTTATTTTTATCTCATTTTTTTCTTCTTGGTATTTGTCTAAAACAATTATGCCTGACAATAAATTTTCTTTCTTATCCCCTTTCATATTTATATTTAATACCTATATTTTAATGATTGTAGGAGGAGGGCAGATGGGAGTTGCAATGGCATATGCCATTGCTCCACTAGCTTTGATATTTTTTATAAAAATGATTGATGAGACACGCTTTAATCCTAAGCTATCAATGTTGTCGGGACTTATTCTTTCTGCGCAGCTAATCTTTGATTCAAGGATGTCTTACGTAACAGTAGTTTCGATTCTTATTTACTTTATTTTTAGTCAGTTCGGAAAGGGAAGTATTAAAGATTTTATTAAAAAATTTATTATTTCTCTTGTTGCTCCTGGTATAATGACTTTTTTAATTCATGCCTTTTGGTTGATTCCTCTTCTGATTGTTCATCAAAATCCACTACAACAATTTGGCGAGGCTTATTCTACAGTAGGGGCCGTTAAATATTTTAGCTTTGCAAACTTTGAACAAACGATTTCACTACTCCATCCGTATTGGCCGGAAAATATCTTTGGCAAGATAGGGTTTATGAAGCCTGAATTTCTAGTGGTACCAATATTGGCTTATTCAAGCTTAGTGTTTGTTAGGGGCTTGGCGAACTTGCGAAAAAAAAGATATGTTATGTTTTTTGCCTTACTTGGTTTAATCGGGGCATTTTTGGCTAAAGGAGCAAACGGTCCGTTTGGTAACATATATCTTTTGGCTTTTAATTATGTACCAGGATTTGTTTTATTTCGCGATCCAACAAAATGGTACCTATTGGTTGTTATTTCTTACTCTATACTCACCCCATTTAGTATTTGGAAAATATTTGAATGGCTTAAGTCAAAAAAAAATTTTTCAATCAATTCTAAAATTTTCAATTTCCAAAACGCCTTTTTGCTATTTGTTCTTTTCTATTTGCTCCTTATTATTAAACCAGCATGGATGAATCAATTAACGGGGACATTTAAACAGTATAATATTTCTCAAGACTATATAAAGCTCGAAAATTTTTTATCAAAAGACAAGCGGTTTTACAGAACATTTTGGGTCCCTTCATATGAAAGATTTGGATTTCGTTCAGATACCCATCCTGCAATTTCTGGGCAGGATTTTATAAAAAAATATAATTCTTATAATGTAGCAAGGTATTTAATAGATAAAAATTCACAGATAAGGCTTCAAGACCTTGCGGTTAGATATGTAATTGTACCTTCTGATTTACAAGGAGAGATCTTCTTAAATGACAGGAAATACGATAATATTCAATATTTAAAAACTATAGAATATTTGGATGGAACTTCTTTTCTTAAAAAAGTAGAGGGGTTTGGGAAAATTAAGGTTTTTGAGGTACCAAATTCGAAAGACCATTTATGGAGTCCGAATAAAGATATGGAGATCAAATATGAAAATATTAACCCGACAAAATACGAGGTAGGTTTGGAAAATGTAAAGAAGAGTGACGCTCTTGTTTTCTCCGAAAGCTTTGATAAAAACTGGGTAGCGTATAATCCAGAATTCAAAATTCAGAGTTTAAAGTTTAATAATAGATTCAATAGTTTTATTTTACCAAAAAAAGGAGATTATTCTTTGACTATCTTCTACACTCCCCAGAGGTATGTTGTAATTGGTTTATGGATAAGCGGAGCTACTCTATTGGGTATATTACTTTACCTATTGCTCGGGATAAAATTCAAAAAAAATTATAATCCCCATGCTTAATGCATTCATTCTAATGTTCTTGAGAATATTAGAATAACTATAGTAAACTTAAGTTAGAAATGGTAAAATTGGCTTTATGCTTAGCGTTGTTATTCCTGTTTACAATGAGGAAGAGGTAATTGAGGTTTTTTATAAGGAACTTTCTAAGCATCTTCCAAAAAGAGACACAGAGATGATTTTTGTAGATGATGGGTCGATTGATAATACCCCAAGCCTTTTAAAAAAGCTCGCTGAGGAAAATTCAAATATAAGGATTTTTTCTTTTAGGAAACACCGCGGAAAATCTGAAGCTCTTACCTTAGGTTTTAAAAAAGCCTCCGGAGATATGATTCTTACAATTGATGCTGATCTTCAGGATAGGCCTGATCAGATAGGAAAACTTATTGAAAAATCAAAAGAAGGATGGGATCTTATCTCCGGCTGGAGAAAAAATAGAAAAGACTCTTTTTTTAAAAAGATTTCCTCAAAAGTTTTTAATCTTATCTCAAGTATTTTTTGGGGGCTTAAAGTAAACGACCTCAACTCTGGTCTAAAACTCTATACAAAAGACGCTGCAAAATCCTTAAATCTTTATGGAGGAATGCACCGTTTTATTCCGCTTCTTCTTTTTCAGGAAGGATTTTCTGTGACCGAGGTGCCTGTCATTCATGATAAGAGAAGGCTTGGAAAATCAAAATATAATATCTCCAAGGTTTTTACCGAAATGCCAGATTTATTTACGATGCTTTTTTTAATGAAGTACGCCAAGAGACCCTTACATTTCTTTGGAGTATTTGGAGGTATATTATTTATTTTAGGTTTTATAATTCTGGCTTATTTATCCTACCTTAGATTTTTAGGTGAAAGAATAGGTGATAGGCCACTTCTTCTGTTTGGGGTGCTCTTAGTCTTAACGGGTCTTCAGGTTTTCTTTATAGGATTTATAGCCGATCTTATTCTACATTTGTCAAAGAAAGACGATATAGATTCCAAACTGAAGTAAGTTATTCTAATGTTCTTGAGAACATTAGAATAATGTGATAAGATGAAATTATGATAAATTATCGTAAAGCAGAGAGAATTGTTAGGGGATTCTCTAACCACAGAAGAATTCAGATTCTTGAACTTCTTTCGAATTATCCCGAACTATCAGTTTTAGAAGTATCAAATAGGCTAAAAATAAATTTCAAAACTGCAAGCGACCATATCAGAAGATTAGCTATTCCAGGTCTTATCATTAAACGAAATCAGGGGCCAAATGTACGGCACAAGCTTTCCCCTATCGGAGTTGTCATTCTTAAATTCTTGAGAACATTAGAATAATAAATGAAAATTCAAGATATTGTATTTATCCTTGTTTTACTATTTTTAATTTATAAAAGAGACTCAAAGTGGGCAACTCTAGCCGGGTTAAGCTCATTGGTTTTAGCAATACCGCTTTTTGCTACTTGGATATTTTTTACAGCAGAAAGACTTACTTGGTATGCGGCAACATTTTTTCTTCTTTCCATAATTTTTCTTCTTTTAAAATCAAAAACTAGTAAATAGGAATTTTTTTATCTAAAATTAATCTATGAGGATTGGCATTGATATTAGTCAGCTTGCGTATGAAGAGACGGGAGTTTCAAATTATTTATTTAAACTTTTGGTTAATCTTTTTAAAATCGATAAAAAAAATGATTACATTTTGTTTTTTTCTTCACTAAGAAGAGATCTACCTTTATTTATAGAATCTAAATTAAGAGAAGGTAATAGAGCTACCATAAAAAAATTTAAGTTCCCGCCTACATTTCTTGAGATCATCTGGAATAAATATCATAGCTTCCCTATAGAAAGGTTTGTGGGAGATGTTGATATATTTATTACATCCGATTGGACAGAACCTCCTTCAAGAAATGCTAAAAAAGCAACAATTATCTATGATTTAGTTGTCTATAAAAACCCGCAAGAGACCAGTTCTAAGATAGTTGAGACTCACAAGAGAAAACTTAAATGGGTAAAAATGGAATCGGATTTAATTTTTTGCATATCAGAAGCTTCAAAGAAAGACGCAATGGAAATTTTGGGGATTGAAGAAAAGAGATTAAAAGTTATTTATCCCGGAATCTAAACAGTTAACGAGTTAATATTTTATGACGATTGGAATAAATGGATATGAGGCGGTAGTTCCAAGATTTGGTTTTGATAAAAAGACCAGTTTGCCTAATAGAGTGGGAAGCGGAGAATATTGTTTTCAAATTCTAACTGAACTTGCAAGGATTGATAAGAAAAACAATTATATAATTTTTCTTCCTCAAAAACCATCCCCCGATATGCCTTCCGAATCAGAGAATTGGAAATACAAGGTTATTTCCTCAAAATTATGGACTATTTTAGGTTTATCGAGAATTTTTATGATGAATAGATCTACGATTGATATTTTCTTTTCTCCAACTCACTACCTCCCACTTTATGTGGGAAAGCCATCTGTAATATCAATCCTTGATGTATCATATCTTCATTTCCCAAATCTTTTTAAAAAAAGGGATTTATATCAGCTTAAAATCTGGGGGAGATATTCTATAAATAAAGCGTCAAAGATAATCACGATAAGTAAGTCCAGCAAGAGTGATATAATCAAAGCATACAATATTTCAGATAGTAAGGTAGAGGTTATATACCCTGGAATTAAATCCGAAATCCGAAATTCTAAATTCGAAACAAATTCAAAATTAGAAATGCAAAATTCAACGCATTCGACAGGCTCAGGGTTAATGCTGAGCAAAGTCGAAGCATCAAAATTATTAAAAGAAAAGTTTGGAATCGAAAAAGATTTTATTTTGTTTGTAGGGACTTTGCAGCCAAGAAAAAATCTAGAAAGGCTGATTGAAGCTTTTTCATTGGTTAAAAATAAAAATCTTGATCTTGTAATTGTCGGGAAAAGGGGTTGGATGTTTGAGGAGATTTTGGAAGCTCCCAAAAAGTACGGAGTTTCAGGAAGGGTAAAGTTTTTGGATTCGGTAAGCGATGAGGAACTGCCAAACCTTTATAGAAATGCACTTTGTTTTATTCTGCCAAGCCTGTATGAAGGATTTGGTCTTCCAATTCTTGAGGCAATGAAATACGGTTGTCCTGTTTTGGCTAGCAATGTTTCAAGCCTACCGGAGGCAGGTGGAGATGCGGCCTTGTATTTTGATCCCGAAAATACGGGAGATATTGCAAGGAGTTTGGAATCTATAATTCAGAATTCAGAATTGAGGAAAGACCTAATAAAAAAAGGTTACCAGCAGGTTAAAAAATTTAGCTGGGAAAAAAGCGCAAAAGAAACATTGAAAGTATTAGAAGATTTAAGACGTAAGATTTAAGACGTAAGATTTACAATTTAAGATTTATGATTAACAAAATTCCTAGAAGATTAAGGACTATATTAACAGAGTTTATTAATCTGATATTGAGGATTGTTGGGTTTGTTCCCTCCCATCATATCAGACGATTTTTCTATAGAATTTCAGGAGTAACAATAGGAAAAGGTTCAACTATCCATATGGGAGCGGTATTTTATGATCCCAAACATATAAAGATAGGCGAAGATTCAATTATAGGTGAGGGAACAGTTTTGGATGGAAGAGACAAGCTCATTATAGGAAATCATGTAGACATTGCATCTGATGTTATGATTTACAATTGCAAGCATGATGTGAATGATCCAAGCTTTAAGACTGTTTGCGCACCTATTGCTATAGAGGATTATGTCTTCATAGGTCCGCGGGCAATTATTCTTCCCGGAGTCAAAATTAAAAAAGGAGCAGTAATTGGTGCAGGGGCTGTGGTTACAAAAGATGTTGAAGAGTTCACCATTGTTGGGGGAGTTCCCGCAAAGTTTATTAAGGAAAGAACTAAAGATCTCAGGTACAAATTAGGACGAGCGGCATGGTTTAGATAATATGCCAGAAATTTCTTTTGTAGCCCTCACATATAATTCTGCACCACATATAGAAAAACTTATAAAAAGTCTTCTAAAGCATTTTAAGATAGATATTCAGAAAGGAAATATAGAAATAGTTGTTGCAGATAATAATTCTCAAGACAGAACCACGGATATTTTAAAAAAATTTAAAGATATACGAATAATTAAGAATAAAAAAAACTTAGGATTCTCAAAGGGCATAAATCGTGCGGCATTTAACATATCTTCGGATTTTATAGTGATAATAAATCCGGATTCAGAGTTTATAGGGGGTAATCTTTGGCAAGTTATTGAAATGTTTGAAAAGGATAAAAAGCTTGGAGCTATTGGGGGAAAAATAACAAAAAAGAATGGAGAAGCTGAAAAATCTGCAGGTCGATTTTTAAAAACGCTTGAAGTTTTTCTTATGTCCTTGGGGCTGGATGAATTCCTGGGGATCAGAAGTTCTCCAAAGAATTTTAAGGAAGTGGATTTTGTAAGTGGCGGATTTATGATAGTAAGGAAAGATTTATTTCAAAAACTCTCCGGGTTTGACGAAAATCTTTTTATGTACACTGAGGATATGGAATTTTGTTTTAGGCTTAAAAAGCAAGGATACCGAGTTTTATTTGATCCCCAAATTGTAATTATTCACGAAAGTCACGGCAGTTCAAGTAGGAAGTTTGCCATCAAAAATATTTATGAAGGGCTTTTATATTTTCAGAAAAAACACGGAAATCCATCTTCATACTTTTTGGTAAAATCGATGATTAAAGTTAAAGCATATTTACTTGTAATAATTGGTAGAATAATAAATAATAGTTACTTAATAAATACTTACTCTCAAGTTTTGAAAATATGAAAAAATGGTTCTCGTGGGCATGGAACAATATTCTGTTTTTATGTACTTTGTTTCTGTTGATGTTTATTCCGCTCTATCCCAAATTGCCACTTTTGGATGTTCGAAACACATGGGTATATATTAGAGCAGAAGACTTTATTGTTATAGCGGTTCTTCTCTTATGGGTATTTCTTCTTTTTAGAAAAAAAATATCGCTTAAAACACCTCTGACACTGCCAATTTTGGTTTATTGGATTGTCGGAGCCGTTGCAACAATCCATGGAGTTCTTCTTATTTTTCCGCAAGTTTCAAATATCTTTCCGAATGTTGCTTTTCTAAGCTTCATGCGTCACGTCGAATATTTAAGTTTATTCTTTATCTCATTCTCGGCAATGCGGGACAAAAAATTCCTCCCTGCGGTTATAGGAGTTCTTACTTTTACACTTATTATTGTTGCCCTCTATGGGTTTGGGCAAAAATATCTAGGTTTCCCTGCATATCTTACCGGAAATGAGGAATTTGCCAAGGGTGTACCGATAAGACTTTCGCCCCTTTCAAGAGTTCCTTCTACTTTTGCCGGGCATTATGATTTGGCAGCATACCTTGTTCTGGTAATACCGATTCTGGCTAGTCTTATATTTGGATTCAGAACATGGTTTATAAAAATATTTTTTTCGACAACAGTTCTCCTGGGATTTGTCCTTCTTTTTATGACTGTATCCAGAGTTTCTTTTTTTGTTCTTATTATTGCTCTTTTTTTAGTTCTCTTTTTGCATAATAAAAAGCTTGCCTTTATAACTATTCCAGTAATAGGAGTTTTTGTCTTTCTTTTTATAAGTTTTCAGCCAGCACTTCTTTCCAGATTTACAAATACTGTTAAAGAGGTAGATGTTTTGGTAGATGCAAATACAGGAGATGCCATAGGGCATGTTAAGTATGTACCGCTTGAGCGATTCAGAAATAAAAGCATTGTGCAGAAAAAAACCGGAGATAATGCATATATCGAAGTTAAGCTTTCCCGGGGAGATCAGGATACTGGCGTATCTCCATCGGCACTCCTTTTCTTAGAAAATCTGCCTAGTGAAGTTCCGACTGTAACGGAAGTAAATTTATCAACCGGTGAAAATCTGCCTTCGGGGACAGGTTACATAAATCTTTCCTTATCCCCTGTTGTCAGGAAATTTAAATATTTCTTTCTTGAACCTTCAAGGGATGAAAAATCTACTACACCTTCTCAAGTATTTTTTTTCCAGGGAGATTACATTATTAAAAAAGCTTCGGCATATGACCTTTCTTTTACCACAAGATTTCAGGGTGAATGGCCAAATGCTCTTCTGGCATTTAAAAGAAACATTTTTATAGGTTCAGGTTATGGATCTGTGAGCCTTGCAGTTGATAATAACTATTTTCGCCTCTTGGGCGAAACAGGACTTTTGGGAACAGTTTCTTTTTTGGTTATATTTTTGAGTTTGGGAATTTACATAAAAAAAATATTGCCAAATATTGAATCGAAAGTTGCAAGAAGTTTTGTCTTGGGTTTTGTCGCAGGTTTGATAGGAATTGCTCTTAATGCGACACTTATTGATGTTTTCGAGGCATCAAAGATTGCATATTTGCTTTGGATATTAACAGGAATAGTTCTTGGAATTCTTGTTTTACACCAGACTAAAAGTATTAATCTTTATAATGAACTTAAAAAAGCGGCAACCTCAACTTATGCTGTGATCTTTTATTTATTCGCAGCAACTATTTTTATTTACTCTCCTATGCTTGGTAATTTTTTTGTGGGCGATGACTTCACATGGTTTCGCTGGGCGACTGAATGCAGTTCCAATTGTTCGATTCCAGAAAGAATTATTCGTTATTTCTCAGAAGCTAATGGATTTTTTTATAGACCCGGAACAAAGATTTATTTTCTTATGATGTATTCGTTATTTTGGTTTAACCAAGTTGTCTATCACGCTGTTTCAATTTTACTTCATTTCATAGTCTCAGTGCTTTTCTTTTTGCTTGCAAGAAAAATTTTAAATAATTTTCTTCTTGCTGTTTTAGCTTCCTTTTTGTTTCTTTTGATAGCGGGATACTCCGAGGCAGTCTTTTGGATTTCTACAACCGGTTTTCTTTTTAATTCAGTTTTTGCTCTTTCAAGTCTTTTGCTATTTATTCTTTGGGAAGAAAAAAAGAAGCTTGTCTATTATTTTTTGTCTCTTATAACATTAACTCTTGGTTTACTTTTTCACGAACAAGGCGTAATCGTTCCCTTTCTTATTATTCTCTATCAATTTACAAAAGATAAGATTTCTTTTGCCAAATTAATCAATAAAGCCCATACTCTACTTTTGTTTCTTCCTGTTACCGTCTATCTAATTATTAGATTTATAGCTCAGAGTCATTGGTTTTCCGGAGATTACAGTTATAGTCTTGTCAAGCTTCCTTTTAATATAGCAGGCAATGTTTTGGGATACTTATCTCTTACTTTCTTGGGTCCCATATCGCTTCCTCTTTATCAAACTCTTCGCAGTTTCCTTAGAGACAATATATTCTTTGCTTTAATTCTAACACTCGGAATAATCTTTTTTGCAGTGTTTTTGTATAAACAAGTTTTTAGAAGAATAGAAACGGGGGAGAAAAAAATTGTTACCTTCGGACTCTTGTTTTTTACTATATCTCTATTGCCCTTCTTAGGGCTTGGAAATATCACTTCAAGGTATAGTTACCTTGCATCTTTGGGGCTTATTCTAGTTTTTGTCTATTTTATAAGAAAACTTTACGCATATCTTCAAACTTACGGAAAGGATATTGCTCTTGCCGGGACAACAATATTAATGGGCATATTTCTTCTTTTGCATATAATCCAGGTGCAACAGATTTATTTTGATTGGGCAGGAGCAGGTGAGAGATCCAGGAAGTTTTTTGCATCTATAGATGCATTATATTCAAATTACTGGTCTTCTGAACCTGTTGAGCTTCATTTTGTCGATCTTCCTATTAGATATGGAGAAGCTTGGATATTTCCTGTGGGGCTTGAAGATGCGGTTTGGCTAACGTTTAAAAATCCAAAATTGAAAGTCTATAAACACTCAAGCGTTGAGGAGGCTCTTTCTCAAGCGGGGACTTCAGCCTTAAACCCAATATTTAGGTTCAAAGAAGATGGCAGCCTTGAACCCGTATTCCGCCCCAAAAAAGTTGTTTCAAAGAATACCCAAGATAAATAGGTCCGATTTCTTTAAAGTTTGATAATGTTTCCCATATTAACTAGAATAAAAAGGTAATGAAGCTTAAATGGATTTTTATAATCCTTATCTTTGCTTTAGGATTTACAGTCAGACTCTATAAATTTAATGCACCGATTGCGGATTGGCATAGCTGGCGTCAGACAGATACATCAGCCGTTTCTGTGTTTTTCGTAGAGAAGGGTTTTGACTTACTTCATCCCCGCTATTACGATTTGTCAAATGTTCCCTCAGGGGTACACGATAACCCAGAGGGTTATAGGTTTGTTGAATTTCCTATTTACAATCTTTTTCAGGGGGGTCTTTTTAAGATTTTTGGGTTTTTCACAATTGAACAATGGGGGAGGCTTGTCACAATTTTCTCCTCTCTTGTATCGGCTTTTTTCATCTTTCTAATTGTAAAAAAGTATTTATCTGAAAGAGCAGGATTAATTGCTTCTTTCTTTTATCTTTTTATACCTTTTAATATTTATTTTTCGCGTGTTATTCTTCCCGATCAGTCAATGGTGACTGCAGTTTTGGGAGGTGTATATTTTTTTGATGTTTGGATTGAGGACAAGAAATTTTCAATTTTCAATTTCCAATTTTTAATTGCACTAATATTTACTGCCGCAGCTCTGCTCTTAAAACCGTTTGCTGTTTTTTTTATGCTTCCTATGTTATATCTTGCTTTCGAAAAATTTGGATTAAATTTCTTAAAAAAATGGCAATTGTGGTTTTTTGCAATAACTTCAGTTTTACCTCTTGTTTTATGGAGATTATGGGAATTTCAATATCCTGGTGGAATTCCTCAGTCAGGGTGGCTCTTGAATGGAGGAAACATACGTTTTAAGGGCGCGTTTTTTTACTGGATTTTTGGTGAGAGAGTAGGAAAACTAATTCTTGGGTACTGGGGATTACCACTTTTAATTTTTGGTCTTATTCATAAAATTCCGCAAAAATCTTATTTTTTCTTTCTTTCTTTCCTGGCATCATCCCTTCTGTATATTACAGTTGTTGCCAGAGGAAATGTTCAGCACGATTATTATCAGATTCTTATAATTCCGTCAATTTCAATTTTTTTAGCATTGGGTACAGAGTATTTATTAAACATAAAAGAAAACCACATTAAATTCTTCCCCTATTTAATACTTATTATTTTATCTCTGTTTATGTTATTTTTTGGCTGGTATTATGTTCGAGATTTTTATACCATTCAACACGAGTCTTTTATAAGAGCGGGTAGAGAGATTGATAAATTAATTCCTAAAGATGCAAAGGTAATTGTTCCAAACGATGGGGATACTACTCCTTTGTACTTTATTAAAAGACAAGGGTGGGCAAGTTTTGAGAAGGAAATGCCTCAGATGATAAAAATGGGGGCCGATTATATAGTGTTGCTTGAGCCAAAAGAGGAAAATTTCAATATTAAAAATGAATTTAAAATAATCTCATACTCAAAAGACTACATACTCGTTGATCTTCATCAGAAACAATGAAGATTTTAATGGTGTCATCATACCTTCCTTATCCATTATATTCGGGAGGGCACATAAGACTTTATAATATTCTAAAAAAACTTAGTGAAAAACATGACGTTACGCTTATTTGCGAGAAAAGACCCCATCAAACAGAGGAGAATATTAAAAAAGTTGAAAAAATATGCAAAAAGTTGATAACCGTACCCCGCAAAAAACAATGGACTCTTTCTAATATTTTGCTTTCCGGAGCGTCTCCGAATTCATTTTTAGTGACAGGACATACATTGGCCCCAATGAGAGAGAATATAGAAGATTTACTTACTAAGGAAAAATTTGATCTCATCCATGCTGAAACTTTTTATATTGCTCAAAATATACCAAGGAACTCAGTTTCCCTAGTTATAGCCGAGCATAATATTGAATATTTGGTTTACGGAAGGTTTGCACAAAAAGCGCCTTTTTATCTAAAACCCTTTTTGTATGCCGATATTTTTAAATTAAAGAAAAATGAAGAGCGAGTATGGGAAAAGGCAGATTTTGTAATTGCAGTATCTAGGGGAGATAAGACCATAATAGATAAATTTAATGAAAAAGTTTATATTGTGCCAAATGGAGTGGACCTGACTAAATTTAAAATTCAGAGTTCAGAATTAAGAATTAATAATAAAAAAGAAAGAATTATTCTTTTTATGGGTGATTTTAAATGGGTTCAAAATAGGGACGCATTAAAATTTATTCTTGAAAAAATATGGCCCCCACTTAATTTAAAATTTAAAATTTCAAATTTAAAATTAAAATTGTGGGTTGTCGGGAAAAATATACCAGATAATTTTAAAGATACAAGGTCGGACCTTGTCTTTGATGAAAATGCCCCCGATGATACCAGTTTAATTTTCCAAAAATCAGACATTCTCCTTGCGCCCATAAGAGTAGGAGGAGGAACAAGCTATAAAATTCTTGAAGCAATGGCGTCAGGAGTTCCTGTGATTACTACTTCTTTGGGAGCCGAAGGTCTAGGGGCAGAAAATAACAAGGAACTTTTGATAGCTGAAAATAAAGATGATTTTATTGCAGGAATACAAGAATTAATCTCAAATGAGTCTTTTTATAAAAAGATTTCGGAAAACGGAAGAAAACTTATCGAAAACAAATATGATTGGAAAATTATAGTTAAAAAACTTGAGCAAGTTTATAAATTAGCAGTCGATAGTTACTACTGATATACTAGTATATCAGTAATTTATGGATCTTTCTATAGTTATTGTCAGCTACAATACAAAGAATTTTATAAAAGACTGTATTTTATCAATATATAAAAATACACAGGGTATTAAATATGAAATTATAGTTGTAGATAATGCATCTTCCGATGGCTCTGCAGGAATAATAAAAAAAGAATTTCCGGATGTCATTCTTATTGCAGGTAAAAAAAACCTTGGTTTTTCTTCGGCTAATAACAAAGGAGTTAGGAAGTCCCACGGCAGATATGTTTTGTTCTTAAACCCGGATACTTTAATTTATAAAGATTCCATTTCTCAGATGCTTAAGTTTATGGATTCGCATGGGGAGATCGGAGCAGCAACCTGCAAATTGCTCTTGCCAAACGGCAGGATTGATGACGCATCCCATCGTGGATTTCCCACTCCTTGGAATTCATTTACTTATTTCTTGGGACTTTCTAAAACATTTCCTAGTTTTAAACTTTTCTCAGGTTATAATTTGAGCTTTTTGGATTTGGACAGGACTCATGAAATAGATGCATGCGCAGGAGCATTTATGATAGTTCGAAGAAAAGCTGGAGACGACATAGGATGGTGGGACGAGGATTATTTTTTCTACGGGGAGGATTTGGAGTTTTGTTTCAGACTTAAGGAAAAAGGATGGAAAATATACTATCATCCCGATGTTTCGGTTCTCCATTACAAGGGAGTCTCAGGAGGGATCAAAAAGTTATCAAAACAAATTACAACAGCAAGCTTGGAAACCAAAAAGAGAGCTACTGACTCTCGATTTGATGCAATGAGAATCTTTTACGAAAAACATTATGAGAAAAAATACTCCAAGATTTTAAACTGGTTAGTTTATAAAGCAATCGATCTTAAGCAGAATCTTGCTTTGAGAAAATTGAAGTAATTTATGACAATCGGAATTGATTGCCGCCTAATTAGACAGACCGGTGTCGGAAGGTATATTAACAACTTGATCGAAAATCTATTGGAGATAGATAAAAAAAACAATTATGTTGTATTTGTTAGAAAAGAAGATTTTGATCAAGTTAAATTTAAAATTAAAAATTTAAAATTAAAAATTATTCCAATTGATATTTCCTGGCATTCTTTTAGAGAACAGACTCAATTTCCTAAAATCCTTGAAAGCCAAAAGCTTGATCTTGTTCATTTTCCTTATTTTTCGGTGCCAATTTTATATAAAGGGCCTTATGTTATTACCATTCATGATCTTATTATTCATCATTTTCCAACAGGCAAAGCATCAACTCTTCCCGGACACTTATACATCTTAAAAGTTCTTGTCTACAAATACGTAATTAAAAAAGCGGCTCAAAAGGCCAGGAAAGTAATTTCAGTTTCAAATTCCACAAAAGAGGAGGCAATTGATCATCTTAATATTTCCTCGGATAAGATAAGAGTAATATATGAAGGAGCCGATACGGAAAATAGAAATCACAAATCATCACCGCAAATGCGGGATCCCGACTGGAAACTACCAGCGGGACAAACCCCAAATAAAATTAAAAATTTAAAATTAAAAAATAAAAATTATTTCTTATATGTCGGCAATGCATACCCTCATAAAAATCTTGAAAGCCTTATTAAGGCCTTTTCAGAATTTAGAAAATATTTTCCGAAAGCGGAGCTTGTTCTTTCGGGAAGAGAAGATTTTTTTTACAAAAGACTCAGGGAGTACGCAAAAAAGATGAAAACAGATGAGAATGTAAAATTCTTGGGTTTTGTTTCTGATGAAGATTTGAACTTGTTGTATAAGAAAACAGTAGCTTTAGTTTGTCCATCTTTTATGGAAGGATTTGGTCTTCCGGCTTTGGAGGCTATGACAAATAAATGTTTGGTTCTTGCATCAAATATTCCCGCATTTCATGAAGTCTTAAAGGACAACGCTTTGTATTTTGATCCTTACAGTATAAGTGACATTTCAGAAAAAATGCGGACTGCGTATCTCGGAAAGTTTGATAAAGAGATTTTAGAAAGAGGATTTAAACGAAGTAAGGAATTCTCCTGGCGCAAAATGTCCGAAGAAACACTCAAAATCTACGAAGAATCCATAGGCTAATAGAAGATCAAGAATGCTTTTGATATAATCCACTTATGAAAGATTCAAAACTTGTGGGAGAGAAGACTGTTTTTAATCCCACACAATATACTCTGGAAGAAATATTAAAGCCTCAAAATTGCGCTCTTTTAGTAGTAGATATGCAGAATGATTTCATGCATCCAAAAGGTTTTTTCGCGAAAGGCAACGGAGATATAATTCAGATGCAATCAATAGTTCCCAATATCCAAGAATTAATAGATGTTGCGCATGATAAAAATATATCCGTTATTTTTACAAAAATACACGACGAAGAAGATAAATTAAACAAACCGGGTCTGAGGAGGAAAATAAAATGGCAAGAAGCTGGAGAAGATCCGCTTGTGGGGCCAAAAGAGGGAACTTTTGGAGCTGAATTCTATAAACTCAAACCAGAAGCTAAGGATACAACTTTAATAAAGTATGATTGGTCAGCATTTACAGGTAGGGATGACAAGCGAAGAAGTCTTGAGGAAATTTTAAAAGAAAAAGACATAACTACCCTCGTAATTACTGGAGTTAAAACAGAAGTTTGCGTTGGGACTACTGCAAGAGATGCTTATATGAGGGGATATTTTGTAGTTGTACCGAGAGAAGCTGTGGGATCGGATAATAAAGAACTGCATGAGGCGAATCTCAGAAACCTTGACCCAATATATGGAGACGTGGTTGGCGAAGAAGAAATTATAAAAATCTGGTCAAATTCTTCGTAAACTAATTGATTTCCTGCTATAATTTCGTATGTCTTTTGTGAAGGTGGATTTGGCTTATGACAGGGTGCATAAGTGAGAAAAGGTCTATTGGGATTCGAGGGTTGTGAGGCGTGCTTCGTGATCTTTTATTTTCACATCATGTTCCCTATATTGATCAGCACCAACAGTATTTTCATTTTCTAAATCTTTTACTCTCCCTGTAAAATCAGACAAGGTATTCATTACTTGATCATGTTGCTCTTTCATTTGTTTTGAAAGTTTATCTTCAGTCACTTCGGCCCTTTCTTCAACTCTAAGAATTTCTCTCCATAGAGACTTTTTTGTGCTTCTGGATTCAGATTTTAGCTCAGCAATACTTTTAACAATTTTTTTTATATCGGTTTTTGTCGCTAAATTATTTTTCGGAGATTTTTTCTTCATGGAAAATTAGTATAACACTGGTTGATACTTTACTGTCAATAAGACAAAGTAGAGCTTTTGGATGTTATAATCAGGAGGCGAAGGTGGTTTTGGTTTATGCTAGGGTAAGTAAATATGTCAACCCGTAAAACACAGATTAACCAAGAAATTGTTCTTGGGTTTCTTCAAAAAAAATTTAAGAACATTACTTCTTTTGAACCGCTTGAAGGTGGTGAGATATCTCGTCCATTTTCTTTTAAAGTGGGTGACGAAGAGTTTGTTATTCGAATAGATACCGAAGTTAAAACTTTCGAAAAGGACAAGTATGCTTTTGAACATTTTGCTTCGGATAAAATTCCTATTCCCGAAATGATCGAATTTGGGAAAATGGACAATAAATATTTTTATGCAATAACGAGGAGAAGTGTTGGTGATACATTAGATCATTTAACCAAAGAATCGGTTAGAATGATTCTGCCCCAGCTAATACAGACTCTTGATGAAATTCATAAAGTTCGCATCCCCATGCATGGGAAATATGGAGATTGGAATGCCGATGGTAACGCTAGGTTTGATACATGGAAAGAATATCTTTTGTCAATCGGGTATGAAAAGTATTTCGGTTGGAGTAATCTTTTCAAAAACAGTTTTATGGAAGAAGAGGTTTTCGCCAAAACCTATAAGCGAATTAAGAAGGCGGTGGCCTTTTGTCCAAAAGAAAGATTTCTAATACACGGTGATTATGGTTTCAATAATCTCTTAACAGATAAAGAGAGAATTACTGGCGTTATTGACTGGGGTGAGTCAAAATACGGGGATTTCTTGTACGACGTAGCATGGCTTAGTTTTTGGACAAAGGATATTGACTACGAAAAAGAGTTTTATAAATTCTATAAAAAGAAAAATGCTGATGTCTCAAATTACAAAGAGAAGCTTCTCTGCTATAAATTACATTTAGGCCTCGGTGCAATACATTTTTTCGTGAATTCAAACCAAGAAAAAAGTTACAAATGGACAAGAGATCGAATTCTTTCTTTTTTAATATGAAAGTTGCTTTTGTTTATGACAGGGTGAATAAGTGGGGAGGGGCAGAGAGAGTTCTTTTGGCACTTCACAAGATTTTTCCCGACGCTCCTCTTTATACTTCGGTTTATCATCCGGAGAAAGCAGAGTGGGCAAGAGTATTTGATGTTCGAACTTCATTTGTTCAGAAGTTTCCTTTTGCGAAATCTTTCCACGAGCTTTATGCAACCTCGATGCCTCTTGCTTTTGAAAGTTTTTCATTTGATGGCTACGATTTGGTAATTTCAGTGACGAGTGAAGCTGCAAAAGGAATTATTACAAGACCGGGCACTCTTCATATTTGTTATTGTCTTACTCCCACAAGATATTTATGGAGTGGGTATGGAGAGTATTTTAAAAATCCCATTTTAAGATTTATTTCCGCACCTTTTGTTTGGTATCTAAGAGCTTGGGATAAAATCGCATCCCAAAGACCGGACAGAATTATCGCCATTTCGAAAGAAGTTCAAAAAAGGATTAAGAAATACTATGGTCGGGATTCAGAAATAATTTATCCTCCAGTGATGATTAATAGTTATTCGGCTTCGGTATCGCAGCCCGTTACGTCAAACGTTAAACGTCAAGCGATACGGGAAGCGAAAACGTCGACCCAAGACGATCGACTATATTTCCTCATTGTTTCTCGTCTTGTCCCCTATAAAAAAATAGATTTGGCTGTCAGTGTATTTAATAAACTTGATTTACCTCTTAAAATTATTGGTAAAGGATCAGAGGAAAGCAGATTAAAAGCCATGGCAAAAAGCAATGTCGAATTTTTGGGAAACTTGACTGATTCAGATTTAGTGAAGTATTATAAAGGATGTCGTGCTCTTATATTTCCGGGAATTGAAGATTTCGGACTTTCCATTCTAGAAGCACAGAGTTTTGGAAAACCAGTTATTGCATATAGGCAAGGCGGAGCACTAGAGTCTGTGGTTCCCGGGAAAACCGGAATACTTTTTGCTCCCCAGACTTCTGGGGCCTTGGAAAAGGCGGTTAAAAAGTTTTTAAAAATGTCCTCCAAAGGAGGATCCGCCTCTGGCGGAAAATTCGATCCTAGAGACTGTGTGATGAATGCCCAAAAATTCAGCCTTACGGAGTTTAAAAGAAAACTTGAAGAAGCCATAACTAATAACTAATAACTGATAACTAATAACTAATAACTGATAACTAATAACTAATAACTGATCTTATTATGAATATTGCCATTTTTGCAGGTGGAGCAGGGACAAGACTCTGGCCGTTGTCGCGCAAAAACACCCCCAAGCAGTTTGAAAAGATTATCGGAGACAAATCAACGCTTCAGCTTGTAATAGACAGACTTGTTCTGGACTTTAACCTTAATAATGTTTATGTCTCAACCGGCAAAAAATTTAAAGATTTTATAGCGTCTCATATTCCTCAGATTCCCAAAAAAAACTTTATTTTTGAACCAGAATCCCGGGATGTTGGCCCTGCTGTTGGGCTTTCGATGGCTGTGGTAGGACATAAGCATCCGGATACCCCGATTGCAATTCTTTGGAGCGATCACACAGTCAAAAAAGAAAGAAGATTTAGGGAAGTTTTGATGTGGGCGGAGAAAATTATTTCCAAAAATCCCAATTCCCTAGTTCTTATCGGTCAGAGAGCAAGATTTGCAAATCAGAATTTAGGTTGGATAGAATTTGGCAAGCAAATAGGTAAGATAAGAGGGACAAAGATTTACAGTTTCAAGCGGATTGTTTACAGACCGACTTTGGAACAAGCTGAGGAATTTTTCCGCTCCCGCACATTTGCATGGAATCCGGGATACTTCGTAACCACCCCCCGATTTCTTCTTTCTCAATATAAAAAGTTTGCGCCCGAAATTTACGAAGGACTAATCAAGATTCAGAAGGCAGTAGAAAGAAAGAGTTTTGAAAAAACTCTTGAAGAAATATATCCTAAATTTGAGAAGGTAAGCTTTGACAATGCAATTCTTGAGAGAATTGATCCCAAGCATATTTCAGTGATCGCAGCAGATTTGGGATGGAGCGATATCGGAGCATGGGAAGCGCTAAAGGAAGCCTTGGAAGTAAAATCAGAGGAAAATGTGACGCGCGGAAAGATTCTTATTAATGACTCTTCGGACAATTTAGTTTTCAATTTTACGGATCAGCTTGCTGTGGGTATTGACCTTGAGGGCATGATTGTCATAAATACAGATGATGTTCTTCTTGTCTGCCGTAAAAGTTCTGCTCCTAAGATTAAGAAAATTGTAGAGAGTTTATCAGGTACTCCCAACGATCATCTTACATAACCTATGCCTTACATAGAGATTAAAAAAAGCCTATTTTATGAAGTGATGAAGAGAGTTTTGGATTTGATTCTTGCCTTTATCCTCATGGTAATTTTTTCCCCTGTAATATTAATTGTAGCAATTGCCATCAAGCTTGACTCGAAAGGTCCTATCCTTGCCGACACTCCAGAGAGAATGGGAAGAGGCGGCAAGCTTTTTAAGATGTTTAAATTCCGCTCCATGGTTCAAAATGCCCATGAAATCCTTCGAGAAAACCCGAAGTACGCAAGGCTCTACAGAGAATATAAATACGGAAGCTATAAGCTTAAGGACGATCCAAGAATAACAAGAGCAGGCCGATTTATAAGAAAGCATTCTTTGGATGAAATTCCTCAGTTTCTGAATATATTAAGAGGAGAGATGAGTTTGGTTGGTCCACGTGCTTATTATTCCGATGAGCTTAGGGAACAGCAGAAAAAATATCCACAAACGGAAAAATCAGTAAAGATTGTGTTATCGGTTAAACCGGGCATAACAGGTTTCTGGCAAGTATCGGGAAGAAGCGAGATAAACTTTGACAAAAGAATAGGAATGGATGCCGATTATGTAAGAAGAAGATCAATTCTTTATGATCTTTGGATTATTTTAAAAACTCCCTGGGCAATGATAACAGGCAAAGGAGCCCTATAAGCAATTGACTATTGACAATTCGAAGCTGATTAAACTTGACACGGTTGCCAATTTCAGGGTAACATATACTAATGGAAGGATTTGAGAAGATAGAGTTATCCTCAAAAAGCGCTCCCAAAGAATCTCCTTCTTTTAAGATCAACACTCCCAAAAAAGAAAAAAGATGGGGGTTTTTAAAAGGGAGAAAAAATTTAACCATTATTGTGGTGGTACTTATTGTTTTTATTTTATCTTCCGCTTTTGTCATAGTTCTTCCGGCCCAAAAGGTTTATAAATCCGCCAAAGTTACTCAAGCTCAGGCTATTCGCGCATTGGATGCATTAAAAAAACAAAATATTGATCTTTCTTCATCAGAACTTGCAAAAACAAAAGAAGATCTCACTGTAACCCAAAAAGACCTAGATTCAATAGGATATTTAAGGTTTATTCCTTTGGTTAATATTTACTATAACGATGCGCAGCATCTTGTGAAAGCAGGTTCCTCTGGACTTTTCGCAGCTGAGGTTTTCTTAAGCTCCCTAAAACCGTATGCCGATGTTCTAGGGCTTAAAGGGCAAGGAAGTTTCGTTGGAGGTACGGCTGAGCAGAGAATTGAAACAGCAGTGAAAACTATGGATAAAGTTACTCCTCATATCGATGACATTGCAAAATACTTAGAGGATGCAAAAACTGAGATAGATGAAGTTGACCCTAATCACTACCCTGTATTTTTGGGATTTGGAAAAATTCATAGATCCTTGGCAAGTCTTAAAACAGCGACAGATCGAGGAGTAACTTTTATAGAGGAGGCAAAGCCTCTTATAAAAGTTTTACCCAGTCTTCTTGGAGAACCTGAGGAAAAGAAATATCTAATTTTATTTCAAAACGACAAGGAACTTCGGCCAACAGGAGGATTCATAACGGCATATTCAGTATTCAGACTTGATAAAGGAGTTATTCATGTAGATAAGTCCGACAATATTTATAATTTGGACAATACAATTCCAAATAAACCTAAAGCTCCTGCTCCTATCCTTAAATATTTGCCCAGAGTTTCAGTATTTAATTTAAGAGACACAAATCTTTCCCCTGATTTTATAGAATCCATGAAGACCTTTAATTCCTTCTACGATAAAGCGCGGGGGAAAATGGCAGTGGATGGAATTATTGCTCTTAATACTAATGTTTTGGTCTCGACAATAAAGATTCTGGATGATAATGTTTCTGCGGCCGGAATGACATTTACGAGTAAGATCGATCAACGATGCGATTGTCCTCAGGTTATTTATGAGCTTGAAAGAAGTATTAGTACTCCTCTTAGTCTTGATCTTAGAGTGTCTGATCTTGAGGCGATTCAGGCGGGAAGAAAGGCCATAATAGGAGATTTATTGTATGCTATTATGACCAAAGCCTTAAAATCTTCTCCCAAGAAATATTGGGGGCCTCTATTTCAAGATTTAGTAACAAAAATCAACGAAAAGCATGTATTGTTTTACCTATATGATCAGGGAGCCCAACAGGGCCTTCATGCAGTAAACGCTGACGGGAAAATTCGGTCCTTTGAGGGAGATTACCTTCACATAAACGAATCGAATTTCTCAGGAGCCAAAGTGAACCTCTATGTCAGAAAGGCGGTTACCCAAAATTACGAAGTTAAGGGAAATGATATAGTCAAAACAGTTGTTCTTGAATACAAGAATCCCCGTCCTGCCTCTGATTGCAACTTGGAGCGGGGAGGATTATGTCTTAATGCGATTTACAGAAACTGGTTTAGGATTTACGTTCCTAGGGGAAGCAAGCTCATAGACAGCAGAGGATCGGAGGTCAAAATTACTGCATATGAAGAACTCGGAAAGACTGTATACGAGGGATTTCTTACTGTAAAGCCCCAAGGAGCAACAACCTTTACTATTTCCTATAAACTTCCTCAGGATTTGAAGAAAAATTCAGCTCTTACTCTTCTTATTCAAAAACAGCCGGGGATATCAGACGAGGAATATAGCATAAAGATTAACGGCAGGAAGAATAATTCTTTTATCCTCAAAAGCGACCAGGAAACTAAGGTAGATCTAAAGTGAGAAATTATCAAATTCAAGGAATTATTATTAAAAGAAAGAATGTCGGGGAAGCAGACAGGATTATTACGGTTTTTAGTAAAAACCATGGCAAAATAAGAATTAAAGCTCCGGGAGTCCGCAAGATTACAAGCAGAAGATCTTCGCATATAGAACTTTTTAATATATCGGTTTTAAATCTTTATCAAAGCTTACGGGGAAGTATTCCTCTTTTGACTGAGGCAAATGTTATTGAGGATTTTAGAATAATCAAAAAGGATCTTAAGAAAATTGGTTTTGCTTTTTATATCTGCGAGCTTTTGGATAATCTATGTCCCGAGAGACAAGAGAACAGAAAGATTTTTTATCTGACACAAGAAATCTTTGAAAAACTTGAAGGAAGTTTGGAAGAAGAAGAGAAAATTGTAGATGAGTTTGAAGAAAATATCTTAAGCTTCTTAGGTTTTATTCCAGAATCTTTTGCTCTTTCCAACAGACAGAATTTTATAGAAAATATTATAGAAAAGAAAATGCGGACTAAGGATATTCTCCCTCTTCTTATAAGTTAATTTCGTCCCTGAATGGCTACGGTAAATGTTGCGAGATTAACGAGGAAAATTATGAAAGTTATACCCAAATAAATGATAGATGTTTTAAGGTAGACGGGACTGTAGTTTCCTTGTATTAAAAAGGGGAGAAAGAAAAATAAAATCAAAGACCATAGAATCAAAATTCCAAGAAAAGAGGAGAATCTTAGAACTCCTTTCCAGATTCTTGATTCAAGTCTTGTAAGACCTATCAGGTTTAAGGATCCAAGAACAGCTATAATTAAAAGAAATACATGGTAGACTCGAAGGCTTTGCATCCACGGAGCATTTATTATCTCTCCTATCCCTCTTATATTGCTTGGAACCCTTAAAATTGCCAAAGCAGGAGGAGCAAAGAGAACGTCCACGGTAAAAGCGTTTAACAGGAATATGATAAATAAAAAGACATAGACTGCTTGAAGAGCCCTCGCGTAAAAGTTGATTCTGTTTGACATACCTATATATTACCAAACATATCAAAATAACTCCTCAAAAGTCAAGTTTGAGTTATTGACTGATTTACTTTAGTTTGTTAACCTAAGATTAGGTGCAAGAACGCTTTAGATTACTAAGACAAGGAGAAGTAGAAAATCACTACTCTGACAAAGGTGGGCATAGAGCAAGACATGATCATTGGAATGGTATGAGAAGAATGTATTCTTCTGTCAATATAGTACCACGTGAACTTGCATGGATAATAAGAAGAAGTATGCGGCGCGATCCTCAAAGCGGAAAATAATTCTCAATTCACTTTATATCCCTTTTTTGCTATCATACAATTGTGGCGGAGAATTTAATGGTCGCGTCAGACGCGATGGAAAAGACTTGCCTGTCAGTAGGAAGGTTGTGGCCCCCGTCGCTTTTTAATTTTAGAGAATGAAACAAGAAAATGGTCTGAATCTTATGGAGAAAATAGTTGCTTTGTGTAAGAGGCGGGGTTTTGTTTTTCAGAATTCTGAAATTTATGGAGGGCTAAACGGAGTTTGGGATCTCGGACCTTTGGGAGTCTTACTTGCAAATAATATAAAAAGGGAGTGGTGGAACTCTGTGGTTTTGTCCCGCGATGACGTAGTAGGCTTAGACTCCTCAATTCTTTCTCATCGAAGAGTCTGGGAGGCATCCGGCCATATAGCTTCTTTTACAGATCCTCTTATTGAGTGCAAAATTTGCCACGAAAGATTCAAAGCAGATCTTAAGAAAGAAATCGAAGAGCATGCCAAGACACACCCTTCGACGGGCTCAAGGCAAGTTGCTTGGACAGATGTAAAAAAGTTTAATCTAATGTTTAAAACCTTCGTGGGGCCCCTTGATAATGAAGAAAATAAAACCTACTTAAGACCTGAAACTGCGCAGGGGATTTTTATTAATTTTGAAAATGTTCTTTCTACAACGCGCGTAAAAATCCCATTTGGAATAGCGCAAATTGGTAAGGGATTCAGGAATGAAATTACTACGGGAAATTTTCTTTTCAGGGTCCGGGAGTTTGAGATGATGGAACTTGAGTACTTCGTAGAACCGGATACCTCGAAGAAATGGTTTGATTACTGGAGGCAAGAAAGACTTAAATGGTATTTGGATTTAGGAATTAAAAAAGAAAATATTAAACTTGTTGATTTACCAAAAGAAGACATAGCTCATTATTCCAAAGGAACAACTGAGATCTGGTACAACTGGCCATTTATAGCAGAGGATTTTGGGGAGCTTGAAGGAGTAGCTAATCGAGGAGATTACGATTTGAAACAACAAAGTAAATATTCCGGCCGTGATCTTTCCTATTTTGACGATGATAAAAAGAAAAGATATGTGCCATATGTCATTGAGCCATCTGTGGGGGTAGGACGTATGATGCTGGCTTTTCTTATAGATGCTTATAGTGAAGGAGGTAATCGGGTAGTTTTGAAACTTCATCCTAAATTGTCCCCAATAAAAGCTGCCGTATTTCCGCTTCTTGCCAACAAAATGGACCTTGTAAAACTTGCAAGAAATATTTATGATAACTTAAAGAGCGAGTTTGGAAGTATTGCCTTTGATGATAGAGGCAATATAGGAAAGAGATATTTTTACCAGGACGAAATCGGAACACCTTATTGCGTAACAGTTGATTTTCAAAGCCTTGAAGACCAGACAGTTACGGTAAGAGACCGAGACACAATGAAACAGGAAAGGGTAAGAATAGATAAATTATCATCCTTTATACGGCAGGAATAACGGATGCACGAGAAAGTAATTAATCACTCCGAATCTAAAGAACTAGATAAACCTCGAGATCATTGTGCTGTTGTTGGAATAAGATCTTCTGACTTTCAGGATGTAGCTTCTCTAGTAAGATTTGCCTTACATGCTCAGCAAAATCGCGGTGAAGATGGTTCAGGAATTGCTGCGTATGACGGATATTCAGGTACCTTCAGGGTCTTCAAAGGCCTGGGTTTGGTTCTAGAGGGAGCTTTTCCCGACGGAAAGCTAGAAGAGCATGAAATTTCTGGTTCAGTTGCGATTGGTCATAATAGATATGCAACATCCGGAAGAAAAGACGAAGACCCTGATAGGAAAAGAAGATGTCTTCAGCCCTACGTAGTAAGTCACGATAGAAATTCTTTAGCACTTGCTCATAACGGTAATATCCCGGAAAGATATTTAGAGAGTTTAAGAAGTGAGTTGCCACCCGGTATTCCTTTTCAATCAGACACCGACAGCGAAATAGTCGCCTGGAGAATACTTTTCGCAGATGGTGACTCATGGCGGGAAAAAGTTATTAATGGATTAAACGGAGTGGTAGGGGCCTACTCATTTGTTATTGCAACAGATGATGGCGATTTGTTTGGAGTTAAAGATCCGCTTGGAATTCGTCCTTTAGTTTTGGCAAGAACACAAAGCGTAGCGGTTTTGGTTTCTGAAAGCAGAGGACTGGAATACATAGCAGGGGTAGAAGAAAAAAAAGAAGTAGGAGCTGGTCAATTGGTTCATATAAGAAGAAACGGAGAGATTTCCGTTGATCAAATTTTTCCCCAAACTAATACTGCTCGTTGTTTAGTGGAGCCAATTTATCTTAAACACCCCTATTCACTTGAAGGAGAAAGACAGGTGAGGTCAATACGTGAAAGAATGGGCGAAGAATTGGCTTCCGAGATCCAATTTCCTCCGGACTATGTAATCATAGGTGTCCCCGATTCAGGAATAGAGATAGCAGAGGGATACGCAAGGGCGCTTGGAAGAACTACGGATAATTTAATTAAAAAAGACCGTTACAGACCAGGAAGGTCCTTTATAAGTGACTCAAGTCACAGGAGAGATAAAACTTTAGAGTTAAAATTCACGATATCCGATGATGTGGTCGGGAAAAGGCTTGTAATTGTTGACGATTCTGTTATTCGAGGAAAAACGACAGAAAAACTTGTAAAGAGTCTTTTGGAAAGAGGCGCCTTAGAAGTTTATGTTGTTTCTGCATCCCCTAAATTTATCAACGTATGCGACTTGGGAGTAGATATAGCAACCCTAATGGAGCTTAAAGCCCTAAGAAAGAATGGCGGACAGGATTATGACGTGAAACCTGATGAAGAAATGGCAACTGAGATAGGGGCTAATAGTATTCATTTCTTAAGCCTTGAGGGATTAATAAGAGCTATAGGCGGAAAAAGAAATGAATTCTGCATAAATTGTCTGGCTAGAGAACACCCTATAGATGGAATGGGAGAGCAAAAAGATTTAATATATACAGCAAGACAGTTGACACCCACTTAATTATCTGTATAAATAATAATATGGATTTTTTAAAAGACAAAAAGATAGTGATTGGAGCTTTAATTTTGGTTCTTGTCATTCTTGGCGGGATTTTTTTTCTTGTTTCTAAAAAACAAGTAAAACCCGAGAATACTGCCGCAGGAGAACAGCAGGAAATTCCCAAGCTTTCCTCTGATGAAATTGGCCTTTCTATTGCAATGGGGGAGGATGGCAGAAGGGTGATAATGGAAATATCAAAAATTGAAGACATAGAGGAAGTTGAATATCAGCTTTCTTACACCTCTGAAGGTGATATCCCAAGGGGTGTAATAGGTATGGTTGAGGCAAAAGGAAGATCTATTAAAAAAGAAATAGTTCTTGGTACTTGTTCTGATGTTTGTCATTACGATGAGGATGTAAGCGATATAAAAATAATTATTAAGGTTACGAAAATAGACGGCAAGGTTTATCAAGTAGAGAAGGCTTTAGAAGAGTAACTGTATAATTTCCCCAAGTTCCTCCTATATATTGTGTTTTAGACTGTGAATCTACACTATTTTGGTTATTTTACCCCTTGACAGACCTTTGGAAAAGTCTCAAAATGGAATAAAGTGGGAAAAAGTGGAACAAAGTGGGACACTTCGCTTTGCTCAGTGCAAGCTAAATCAATATTAACAAAGGGGGCAGGAATATGCTTATCGGTCAATACGAAGGTAGAATCGGCGCAAAAAACAGAATCGCCTTCCCTAAAAAATTTAGGGAAGTCTTAGGTGACAAGCTAATTATAACTTTAGGGTATGAAAACTCGCTCATTGTCGTATCGGAAAAAAACTGGAAGCAGCTTCTGGAAGGAACAGAGGGTAAACCCTTTATCCAGTCGGAAACACGGGAAACCCAGCGATTTCTCCTCGGAGGAGCAAGCAATGTTGCGCTCGATAATAAAGGAAGGTTTGTTATACCTTCTTACCTACGAGAATTTGCAAAAATTGAAGACGAGATTATATTCCTAGGGCTTTCGCGATACGTTGAGATTTGGGATAAAAAGAGATGGATTGAATATAGAGAGAATCTTGAGAAGAATATTGACAGAATATCACAAAGACTTATTGAAAAAGATGACCATTCTTTGGGCCCACTTCGCAGCGAGTCGAGCAAGGCAGGCCTGCCTGCCGACAAGGCAGGGAAGAAAGAGTAAGGGCAATGAATCGATTCCATACGCCTGTTCTTTTAAAAGAGATCTTAGAGTTTCTTAATGTTGGAAAAGGAAAGAAGTATATAGATGCGACGCTTGGCGGAGGAGGGCATACAAAGGAAATACTCAAGTTGGGCGGAAGAGTTTTGGGAATAGATATAGATGAAGAAGCAATACGGTTTATCAAAGAAAATTTTAAATTTGAAATTTTTAATTTTAAATTAGTACCTGTTCTCGGAAATTTTAAGGACATTGACAGAATTGCACATTTAAATAATTTTGACAAAGTTTCGGGAATAATATTTGATCTTGGAGTTTCAAGTTTTCAGATAGATCAATCACAAAGGGGTTTTAGTTATCAAAAAAAAGGTCCGCTTGATATGAGGATGGGAAAATCCCTGTCAGTTAAAGCAGCAGATCTAATAAGTGTTTTATCAAAAAATGAACTTTATGAATTATTTTCTAAATTGGGTCAGGAGCGTTTTGCTCGGGTCGTTTCTGGTCGTATTGTCAGGGCCCGTAGAATAAAGAGAATCGAGACGACCGATGATTTAATGAAGACATTGGAGGAATTATCCGGCAAAAATCAGAGGTTGTCTGCCTTTAAGAGGGCGCTTATAGGCAAAAGAGTTTTTCAGGCCTTAAGAATTGCTGTAAATGATGAATTAAACAATCTTAAGGGAGCTCTTCCCAAAACCTTAAGACTTTTAAAAAAAGGGGGAAGACTTGAAGTAATAAGTTTTCATTCCTTGGAGGACAGAATTGTAAAAGACAGTTTTGAAGATTTTGAAAATAAAAATATGGGAAGAATAATAACCAAAAAACCTGTTTTGCCTACGTTTGAAGAAGTAAAACAAAATAAAAGAAGTAGAAGTGCTAAGCTTAGAGTTTTTGAAAGGTTATAACTATGAAAAAACATCAAATTCTTATAGCGTTAATAATTTTATCAGTCATGGGGCTTATCGTGACAAGGACTGCTGTCTTAAATAATCTCTCAATTGCAGGGCTTAAGCTTGGTAAAATTCAAACTGAACTTGATTCTGTTCGATTGGAAAACTCAAGACTTAAGAAAGAACTTCTTAAACTTTCTTCTTTAAATTATATTTCCTCGCAAGCCTCGCTCTTGGGTTTTGTTGAAGGGAAAGGAAATTTCACTTTTAACAAGCCTATTCCCCTTGCAATTAAACAATGACCCTTCGACGTAAGCTCAGGATCATATTGAGTTTATCGAATGTATGATATGGAGATATCGTCTGATTTTATTAATTGTAATTCTGTTTTTTGCTGCAATAATTGCAAGGCTTTTTTACTGGCAGGCAGTAAAAGGTCAGGAACTTTCTCTTCTTGGAAAATCTCAATACGCAAGTGTGATTAAGAATTTACCTGAAAGGGGAGAGATAAAAACATCCGACGGCTTCCCTGTCGCAACGAATAAAATTTCCTACCTCGTATATGCAAATCCAAAAGAAATAAAAGACAGAGAAAAAATTTCAGAAATTTTATCTTCAAAACTTCAAATTTCCCACGCTTCGGTGAGCTCGCAGCTATCTCTTGATAAATTCTGGGTTCCTTTAAAGAGCGGCGTTGATCCTGAGAAAAAAAGAGAAATTGAAAAGCTAAAAATTCCTGGGCTTGGATTTGAGAAAAGATTTGAAAGATATTATCCGGAGGCCTCGTTGTCTTCGCATCTTTTGGGTTTTGTAGGGAAAACCGAGACTGGAGAAGATCAAGGATATTTTGGTCTCGAAGGATATTATGACAGATTATTGCGCGGCAAGGAAGAAATAACGGTTGAGGTGATTGACGCTCTGGGAAGGCCTATTCTTTCTAGGGTAAATAAAGATACCGAGAATACAAAAGGAAGCACGCTTGTCTTAAATATAAATAGAACCATTCAGTTTATAGTTGAGGAAAAATTAAAGAAGGCAATTGAATTCTACGGAGCTTCAGGCGGAATGGCAGGAGTGATGGAACCGTCAACCGGAAATATTCTTGCCATATCTTCTTTTCCATCTTATTCGCCAGATAATTACAAGGATTTTGAACCCGAACTATATAAGAATCCTTTTATATCAAGTTTGTACGAGCCTGGATCTACCTTCAAGCCCGTTGTCATGTCCTCGGCCTTAGATTTAAAACTTGTTACACCCTCAATGAAGTGCCTTATATGTGGTGGGCCAGTTTCTATTGGAGGCTATGAGATCCATACATGGAACAACAAATACCATGAGGATATCAATATGGTTGATATAATAAGGTACTCTGATAATGTCGGAATGGTATATGTAGCTCAAAGGCTTGGGACAGATAATATGATAAAGTATTTAGGAAAATTTGGAATTGGAGAACCGACCGGGATAGATCTTCAGGGAGAAGTTTCAAAACCTCTTCCTGAAGAAAATTTATGGTATCCGGTTGATCTTGCTACTAAAGGTTTTGGTCAAGGGATTAGTGTTACGGCAATTCAGCTTCTTGGCGCTTTCTCTGCAGTTGCCAATAAGGGAGTGAGAATGGAGCCGCATGTGGTTGCCAGAGTTCAGTCTCCCGATGGTGAGGGTGCAAAAATTCCTCTGAAGACACTGGGAAGAACAGTATCTTCACAGACAGCAAAGATTATGACCGAAATATTAGTCAACGCAGTTAACAAAGGCGAGGCATCCTGGACAAGACTTAAAGGTTATAGAATTGCGGGCAAAACGGGAACTGCCTCAATACCTATTGAAGGACACTATGATCCCCACAAAACTATTGCATCTTTCATCGGTTTTGCTCCCGCCGATAATCCAAAATTTGCACTGATTGTAATATTAGATAAACCGACGACTTCTATTTACGGATCCGAAACAGCAGCTCCAGTTTTTTTTGATATCGCAAGGGATCTTCTTCTGTATTATGGTATTTCTCCCTCCGGTGAATAGATAAGAATACAAAAAAAAGGTATAATACGAACCTATGTGGCAAAGAATAAAGAATTTGTATCATCTTATTATGGCAATTGCGGCCAATATACGGTATGGTTTTCCCTCAAGAAACCTGACTGCTATCGGAGTAACCGGAACCGATGGGAAAACAACTACGGTTTCTCTGATTTATCATATTCTTAGAACCAGTGGGAAAGATGTTTCTATGATTTCCTCTGTGGGAGCTTCGATAAACGGAAAAAACTACCCTCTTCCTTTCCATGTTACAACTCCTTCTCCTTTTGCTCTTCAGAAATTTATTAAAATGGCCTGCCTGCCCTTCCCGTCCGGCCCGCTTCGACGAACCGGGGCGAGCAGGCGGGCGGCAGGCAGGGCAAATGGGAAAAATAAAGGAAAGAAAAAATACTTGGTTTTGGAGGTAACTTCCCATTCTCTTGATCAATTCAGAGTTTTTGGAATAAGTTTTGATATCGGAGTAATAACAAATGTAACATGGGAACATCTTGATTATCACAAGACCTACGAGAATTATGTTTTGGCAAAACTTAAACTTCTTAGAAATTCTACAAATGCCGTGGTTAATAAAGATGATCAATCTTACCCATTAGTCAAATCGGAGCTTAAAAAAACTGCTTCAGGATTTCGAAGGACTGTGACTTACGGAATGTCAAAAGCCTCGGATGTTAATCCGGAAAATTTTCAAATGGAGTCCCAGATTGCAGGTCAGTTTAACAGGTACAACATACTTGCCTCTGTTACAGTTTCAAAATTACTCGGGATAAAAGACAGTCTTATAAAAAGGGCTGTTGAATCTTTTGAACCGCCTCTGGGAAGACAGGATCTTGTATATAACAAAGGTTTTAGGGTTATGATAGATTTTGCGCATACACCAAACTCGTTTAAACAAGTCTTAAGTTATTTAAGGGGGCAGATAAGAGGAAGGATTATTCATGTATTCGGCTGCGCAGGGGAAAGAGATAAATTGAAAAGACCCAAGATGGGTAAAATTTCAAGTCGACTTAGCGATATTGTTATAGTTACCGCAGAAGATCCCCGATCGGAAAACATTGAAAACATTATGAATGACATAACTTCTGGAATTCAGAATTCAGAATACAGAATACAGAATAAAACATTAATCAAAATTCCAGATAGACAAGAGGCAATCAATACAGCAATTGCAATGACAAAGAAAGGAGATTTGGTAATAATTACCGGAAAGGCCCATGAGAAGTCAATGAACTATGGACGCGGAGAAGAGCCTTGGGATGAATATAAAGCAGTAAAAAAAGCCATAGAGGCAAGATTAGATGAAAAAAATTAAAAAAATCCATTTTGTCGGAATTAAGGGAGTTGGTATGACCCCCCTTGCGATAATCTCAAAAGAGGGAGGATTCGAAGTTACGGGATCGGACATTCCGCAAGTTTTTATAACAGATGATGCTCTTGAGGAATCAGGTATACGGGTTTTTGAGAGATTTTCCGAAAAAAATATTCAGGATCCTGATCTTGTTATAGCAACAGGAGCACATGGAGGGTTTAAGAATGCAGAAGTTATAAAGGCGAGAAAAAAAGGTATAGAAGTATGGACGCAGGGACAGGCAGTGGGAGAATTTATGAAGGGAGAGATTTTCGAAAGGAAGTTTCTGGGAGTTTCTGTAGCCGGGTCTCACGGCAAGACTACGGTTACAGCAATGATTGCGACAATTTTAAATGAACTTTCAGCCGATCCCTCATATATTATAGGTACAGGCAGTATTCCTTCTCTTGGGCTTCCTGGTCATTTTGGAAAAGGAAATTTTTTTGTTTCAGAGGCAGATGAATATGCTACTGATCCTGAGTTTGATCAAACTCCCAAGTTTTTATGGCAGCACCCTCAGCTTGCAGTTTTTACAAACATAGAATTTGACCACCCTGATATTTATAAAGATCAGAATCAATTGAGAAATAATTTTTTGGCCTTTGCAGACCAGCTTCCTAAAGACCGAGTGCTTGTTTTATCTAGAGATGACCCACAAAACAAAAAACTTATTCAGGAATTTTCAGGAAACAAGGTTACTTATGGCTTCTCCCCTTTAAACGATTATGTTATTGATAAGGTACATGTACGGGAAAAAGAAGTTTATTTTTGGGCAAGTTTTAAGGGAACCTCTCTGGGGGAATTTTCTCTTAAAGTTATGGGAGAATTTAATGCCTTAAATGGATTAGGAGCTGTAGCTTCCTGTATTGAGCTTGGTTTTTCTTCAGAAAAAATCAAAAAGGCAATTAGCAGCTATAAAGGGTCAAAAAGGAGGTTTGAGTTTATGGGAAGATTGGAATCCGGCGCTCTTTTATTTGATGATTATGCCCATCATCCTACAGAAATAAGAAAAACCCTAAAGGCCCTGCGGCAGAGTTACCCGGGAAAAAGAATCGTATGCATATTTCAGCCTCATACTTATTCCCGAACCAAAACGTTTTTTTCAGAATTTGTCAGTTCTTTTTCAGATGCTGATTATGTTGTACTTACTGATATATATCCTTCTTCCCGGGAAGAACCTGACAAAACTATTTCCTCAGATTTGCTTTCTAAAAAAATCAGCCTTATTCATAACAATGTTCTCTTTTTTCCTAAACTTTCTTCTGTGGTAGAATATATCGATAAAAAAGAGTTTGATGAGAGGTTTATTGTTATTACGATGGGAGCAGGAGACGTGTATAAAATAAGCGAAAGACTAAAGACTAAAGACTAAAGACTAAAGACTAAAGACTAGAAACCATATGGAGCAATTTATTGTGACAGGAGGAAAAACATTAAAAGGCGAAATAAAAGTGTCAGGCTCTAAAAATATGGCTCTTAAGGCTTTTGTTGCTGCCTGTCTTACAGATGAGGAGGTCGTAATAGAAAATATACCTCTTATTTCAGATCTTTATGTTATGGCTGATATTATTAAAGATCTTGGGGGAAAAGTAAAAATCGAAGATCACAGGGTAATTATAAAGGTAGATAAAATAAAAAAGACCAGGGTTCTTTTGGATAAAGCTGTCCTTGTTCGCACCTCTTTTCTATTTATGGCTCCTCTTCTTTCAAGAGTTGGAAAAGCAGAAATTCCAAATCCAGGAGGCTGCAGAATCGGAGCAAGACCAATAGATAGAATTATTAAAGGAATTGAAAAAATGGGAACAAATGCAGTTTATGATAGCGACGATGGGTATTTCTATTTTAGAGTAAAAAATAAACTCCGGCCGATAGTTTATAAGTTTGACAAGAATACCCACACCGGTACGGAAACATTAATGCTTTCCTCAGTTTTGGTAAAAGGAAAAACAGTTCTTAAGAATGCTGCGGAAGAACCTGAAATAGATGATCTTATAAACCTTCTTAACAAAATGGGAGCTTCGATAAAAAGAGTTTCAAAAAGGGAGATTGTAATAAACGGAGTTAAGAAGCTTCACGGAGTTAAATTTGCTATTCCGCCTGACAGAAATGAGACAGTTACCCTTGCTGTTGCGGCAATAATTACCAAGGGGGATGTTAAAATAAAAGATATTACCACAAGAGGTCTTGATGAGTTTTTAAAAATGCTTTTGAAAGCAGGGGGAGGAATAGAAATACAAAAAAACGGAATAAGGTTTTTTTATAAAAATCGGTTAAAGCCTACCAATATTACTACGTCTTTCTATCCAGGTTTTATGACTGATTGGCAGGGACCGTGGCTTATTCTTATGACCCAGACTGAAGGGACATCCATTATTCACGAAACAGTCTACGAGAACAGATTCTCCTATATTCAAGAACTTCAAAAGATGGGTTCTAAAATTGAGCTTTTTAACCCCAAAGTAAAAAATCCTGAAAAATTTTATAACTTTAACTATGAAGATAATAGGCCTGAATATAAACATGCTGCAAAAATAATAGGCCCAATAAAACTTCATAATGCTGCAATAAATATTTCAGACCTTAGAGCAGGAGCAACGCTGGTTTTAGCATCTTTGGCAGCAAGAGGGAAAAGTATAATATTTGGAGTTGAGCATCTTGATAGAGGTTATGAGCAATTTGAAAAAAGACTAAATTTGTTAGGCGCTGATATAAGAAGGGTGAAGGACTAATATGCAGGCAGTAATACTTGCGGCGGGAATTTCAAGCCGGTTTTATCCGTATACGCAATATCATCACAAATCTTTAATAAAAATTTTTGGAAAACCCATTGTTCTCCATACATTAGAGTCCGTAAGGAGCTCAGGAATAAAAGAAGTCATTCTAGTTGTTTCCGGGGATTCTGAGATAAAAAGAATCTTTGGAAATGGAAAAAATTTCGGAGTTAATATTCAATATGCAGTACAGGATAAGCCTTCCGGAGCAGGTGACGGGCTTCTTCTTTGTGAGAAGCTCATAAAAGGAGATTTTTTTCTTCTTAACGCTTCAAGAATTGACTTTTCTGATTATAAAAATTTGATGGGCAGAAAAAAAACAGAAGAAACAAAAGCTGTTCTTCTTGCAAGAAAACAAGACAATTTAGAAAAATACGGAGTGTTAAAAGTAGAAAAAGACAGGGTTTTGGGTCTTGTTGAAAAACCCCAAAAAGGTAAAGAACCATCAAGTTTAAGGCTAATAGGAATATATCTTTTCTCAAAAGATTTTCTGAAGATTCTTAAGGAAACCGGGAGAGATCACTATAGACTTGAGAAGGCGATAGACAGGTTGTGCGGTGATTTTCTTGTTAGCTTTGTAGAAACTCAAAACGAGGTCCCCTCCTTAAAATACTCCTGGGATTTGCTTGAGATGAAAAATGCTCTTTTTAAAATTGCAAAAAAATCCATAAAAAGGAGCGCTAAGATTGCAGAAAGCGCAGAAATTGCAGGAAACGCAGTCATAGAAGACGGTGCGATTGTAATGGAGGGAGCCAAAATCAAAGGACCCTGCTTCATAGGGAGAAATTCAATAATCGGGAATAATGTAGTTTTGAGAGGTGGAACAGATATTGAAGAGAACTGTGTAATAGGAGCAAATATGGAGATTAAAAATAGCCTTATTATGTCGGGAACAAAAACCCATTCAGGTTACATTGGCGACTCCATTGTGGGGCAAAATTGCAGGATTGGGGCGGATTTCTCAACAGCAAATGTAAGACTCGATAGAGGCAAAATCAAGGTAAAGGTAAATGAGGAAGAAGTCAAAACTGGACTTAGGCGTTTGGGAGTAATTACAGGAAACAACGGAAGGATAGGCATTAAATCCTCAACAATGCCTGGAGTAATTATTGGAAATAATTCTCTTATTGGGCCATCGACCGTCGTCTTAAAGAATGTCCCGGATTCTACAAAGTATTACACAAAGTTTCAGGAAGTGATTGAGAAGAAATGACCCATTCGGCAGGCTCAGGATCATATTGAGTGAACTTGTGGTGAGCATAGTCGAACCAACCGAAATATGAAATATCAAAAAATTATTCTCTTTGATATTGATTACACGTTATTTAATACTGATGTTTTTAAACAAACCGATCTTAAAAAACATTCTGTTTATGATGAAGTAAATAATGTTTTGAAAGAGCTTGGAAAAGTCGGGATTTTAGGTATATTCTCGGAAGGAGATTTAGAATTTCAAAAAAACAAACTTTTTAGAACAGATATTCAAAAGCATTTTCTTAAAGCCCATATGCATATTACCGAAAAAAAAGAAAAAATATTAAAAAAAGTTTTACGAAAATATAAAGACAAGAAAGTCTTTCTTATTGATGATAAACTGTCAATATTACATTTGGCAAAAACTATTTCTCCTTCCCTTTTTGCAATTTGGGTGAAGCGAGGTATGTATGCAAAAAATCAAAAACCAATCCCAGAGTTTAAGCCGGATACAGAAGTGGAGAATTTAAAAGAAATTATCCCAATTATACTTAATTCTTAAGTCCTAAGTCTTATATCTTAAGTCTTATATTCTAATCTATGTGTGGTATTTTTGGTTACGTCGGTAAAAAAACTAATGCTCCTAAGTTAGTTCTTCAGGGTCTAAAGCTTCTGGAATACAGAGGATATGATAGTTGGGGGATAGGGGCAAAGCCAATTTCGAAATTAGAAATTAGAAATTCGAAATTTATTATCGAGAAACATGTTGGAAAGATTGGCGATGTAACTCTCAACTCTCAGCTCTCAACTCTTAGCTCTGAGCTATCTATCGGTCATACCCGTTGGGCAACTCACGGAGGAGTTACTGATATAAACGCTCACCCTCATTTAGATTGTACAAAAAGTATTGCGGTTGTTCACAACGGAATTGTTGAGAATTTTCAAGAGCTGAAGGATGATCTTATAAAGAAGGGTCACCGGTTTGTATCGGATACAGATACAGAAGTGATTCCACATTTGATAGAAGAATTTTTAAAAAGGCGGGGATTTGCATCTTCTGTTCGTGATGCTTTTAATAAACTCAAGGGATTAAATGCAATAGTTGTCGCAAACGCAAAATCAAGCGAGATTATTGCCGCCAAAAACGGTTCCCCTCTTGTAATCGGAGTCAGTAAAGATGGACTATATGTATCCTCAGACGCAACGGGAATTGTAAAACATACCCGTAAAGTTATTTTTCTTGAAGACAATCAAATGGCAATTTTAGGACAGAAAATTAAGTTAATTATTTTGCCAAATGGTTCAGAGATAAGACCAAAAGTTAGCAATTTAACATGGAAATTTGAGGATGCAGAAAAAGGAAAGTTTAAACACTTTTTTCTTAAAGAAATATACGAACAGCCAAAAGTTTTAGAAGGTATTGCTACAAACTCAAGCCAAATAAAAAAGATTTCAGATTTGGTGAGAAATGCTTTTGGAACGTTTTTCATAGCATGCGGGTCTGCCTCTTATTCAGCACTTGCAGGGACTTATCTCTTTTCAAAGATTGCCAAAAAACATGTAAATTTTGCTATAGGTTCGGAATTTAATTATCTTGAGGACTATATTGAAAAAGGAACACTTGTAATACCGATTTCCCAGAGCGGGGAATCTGTTGATGTTATTGAACCTGTTACTCGCGCAAAGAAAAAAGGAGCTAAGATTATCGGAATTGTAAACGTCCTCGGATCAACTTTGTATAGAATTTCGGATTACAAAATACTTCTTAATGCCGGTCCAGAAAAAGCAGTAGTTGCCACCAAAAGTTTAACAGCAATGATAGCTACCATGATGCTTATTGCCTATTCTCTAGTAAATAAATTAAGAGAGGGTCGGACCCTAATCTTGAAATCGTCTAGGAATGTAGGAGAAATTCTAAAGGATGAATATGTGGGCAAGATAAAAAAAATTGCCAGAAAGTTAAAAGACCACGAGCATATTTACGTAATTGGAAGAGGTCTTTCATATGCGACTGCTCTTGAGGCAACTTTGAAGATTAAGGAGGCTACCTATATTCATGCAGAAGGATTTGCCGCAGGAGAGTTAAAGCACGGAGTAATCGCTCTTATTGATAAGAAAACACCATGTATGGTTTTTGCGCCAAATGATGAAACATACGATGAGATAATTTCAAACGCACAGGAAGTAAAAGCAAGGGGAGGGTATATTATAGGAATAGGGCCTAGGAACAACGAGGTTTTTGAGGAATTTCTTTCAACAGGGGACTTGGGTGAGGCAACAATGATTTCCCAGATTGTAGTTGCTCAGCTTCTTGCCTATTTTCTTGCGCTTGAACGCGGAGTTGAGGATCCGGACAAACCCCGCAATCTCGCCAAAAGCGTTACTGTTAAATAAATTTTGATTTCTTAAGCAATAGTATTACCTATTGACTTTTTATTTATCTTATAGTACTATACCGAGCAAAGGAAAGGCTATAAGTTTAAAATAGCCCTAATATGCAGTCCAAAATCAAAAAATTTTTAGTAGGAGTTACTCTTTTGTCGATTATAATCCAATCGACAGGAGCTAATTTTTTTGTTTCTCCGAAAGCTTTCGCTGAGGATGAAGTATCTCCTGTCCCAACTGTTGTACAGGATAGTCCAGTCCTTACCGAAGCTCCGACGGCAAGCCCTACATCCTCGGATATAACACCAATACCAGCACAAGATTCTACTGTTGCAACTCCGGAAGTTTTGGTAATGCCCAAAGAGGAAGTTTCGCAGCCTCCATCAGATATTTCTGAAGATGCTATCTCACCAACTCCGGCAACAGTTGATAATCTTTCTCCCCCAAGTGCAATTGAGAATTCTCCGGAGTCAGCAGTAAGCGCCCAACTGGCTCCAGCAGTATGGCAAACAGCAGATGACGGCAAGGCGACTACTATAAATAATGTAGTCTTAGGCCAGACTTATAGTGCTCCTCAAAACGATAAGGTAAAAATTACTTTTACTAAATTACCCGACCCCTCGGACAAACTGATTGTCAGTGAAGTCAAGTTATCTAGCGAACAACAGGAAGAGCTTTCGGCAGTTTCCGACACGGCTTACGAATTCACTTCGCCGATGGCAGACGGCACATTTGCGTATAATCTGACTTTGCCTGTACCTGCCAATGTTAATAAGGATGAGGTAGTTGTAAAGAGTGCCGAGTCGACAGAAGATCTTGGCAATGCCCAAACGCTAGGCGAGCCAAAAGAAGTTGCAACTGACACCATAACGATCAAAGGACTTACTCATTTCACCGTTTTCGTTTTGGTTAACGATGTCAACGGCGACAACGCCGTCGATGCCACTGATGATATTGCAAACGGTGTTCTTGTGGCAATTGATGACACTTGGGCTGAACAGAATAATGCCGATGCCAATAAGGGCGGCGGCGATGAGCTGCATGTTAGAAGTAAAACAGATGAGAACAAGCGGACATTCGTGAAATTTGACACTTCAGCGATTCCTGCCGGCTCTGAAATCACCAAGGCGACTTTGCGGCTGTTTATGTTCGATGCCCCTCCATCATCGAGAGATTATGAAGCCCGCCTAGTCGTTGAGGGATGGGATGAGGATACCTTAGCCTGGAATAGTCAGCCGGCTGATACAGGCGCGGCCACAGACACCACTTCAACCGGTACTTCAAACAATGTCTGGCGCCAGTGGGATGTCACAGGCGATGTCCAAGCTTTTGTCAACGATGAATTAGCAAATTACGGCTGGGCAATTCGGGATTCAGCGGAGGATTCAGGTACTGCTAAATTAGGTAAATTTAGATCAAGCGATCAGGGAAATGAGCTGAGACGTCCACAGCTGATAGTTGATTTTGCGGCGCCTTCCGACCAGCCTACCGATTACAAATCCCCAATTGCAGAGGAAGCCAGCGGTGGTAACGGCCTTGAAAATAATCCTGAAGGTGCGTTTGATGATGGAGGCTCTGTAGCGAGTCACACCAATAATGCAGCGGGCGAAAGTCATATTTTCTATAACTATAATCCCTTTGAGATTCCGGATGGCTCTACAATTAGAGGCATTGAGGTCAGGACCGATTGGCGTCTGGACGCCACAGGCGGGGAGAATAGTTTGGATGTTGAACTGTCTTGGAACGGTGGAGACGATTGGACTGGCGCAAAATCTGACATTACCGAAACCAATAAGGAACACGTGGCTTCTTTGGGAGGTGCCGCAGATACTTGGGATAGAGAATGGACAGCGGACGAGTTCACTAATGAAAATTTCCGTGTCCGGGCAACGATGAACTCGACCAATGCCGGCCGCGACTTTTTCCTTGACTGGATTCCGGTTCGGGTTTATTACACAGCGGACACGACCCCGCCAGTTTCGACAATTGACTCTCCCGAAGAAGGAAGTTTCTGGAACATCCCAATTGAAATTTCCGGAAGCTCAACAGACGAACCAGCTACAACCGTTGATTATGTCAATTTTTATTACCGAACTTCCGGGGAGGAAGAAAATCCCTGGATTGAAATTCCAGATTCTCAACAGAACAACGATCCATTTGAGTGGTCTTTTAACTGGACTCCGGATACCGAAGGAACATTTGACATTAAAGCTGAGGCGACAGACATGGCTGGTAACACCGAAAACAGCCCGGTTGTTGAGTACGTCACTTATGATGTGAGCGCGCCGCTTGTCTCCACTCCTTCGGCATCACCCGATCCAACCAATCATCCGCCGCAGATTCTGGCAGATGCTGTAGATGCCATTTCCAATATAGTTTCGGCAATCTTTTCGGTTGACGACCCAGACTTTATCTTTGCCAAGCCCTTGGAGGCGCTCGACGGCTTTTTCGACTCTTTAGCCGAAACCCTATTTGGGCCAGAGTTTACCAATGGTATGGATTATCCCGGTGAAGGGGAACATACACTTTATGTCGGTGCCTTTGATGCGGCTGGCAATTTCGGTTCTAATTCGGCGCCCTTTACAGTCGATACAACCGCACCGACGCTGGAATCAGCCGAAACTCAGGATACAAATGGAAATGGCAAGATTGATGCTATCAAACTAACCTTCTCCGAAAACATTGACGATTCAAGGTTAGATCCCGGTAATCCTGACGGCTGGGATGTCGACGATCCCTACAGCGGTGAGGCAATTGGTACAGGCGAAGGCGAGAATGACAACATACTGCTTTTAACCTTCAGCGAAGGGGAGTCTTTTGATACGGGAGCGACTCCAACTGTTACCTATACTCCTTCAGGTGGTGGGGACCTGGACCCGAGAAGCACTCACGATGCGGTCGGCAATGAACTAGAAGACGGAGAATGGTCCACCTCAGATGGGGCACCCCCATTAATACCTGTTGCCGATCCGGCAGCTGGCGACTACTTTAGCGACCAATCAGTAACACTAACCAGCAACGATGACGGTGGAACAGGATTAGAAGGAATCTATTACACGACAGACGGATCAACACCTGATAATTCATCAACCCCATACACAGATCCAATTGCTATTGGTGTTGATACGACTCTTAAGGCAATTGCCTATGATAACGCCGGTAATCCCAGCGACGTCTTGACGGCCGAGTATGGCATTGCGCCGGTGATATCCGATGAAACATCAGGCTCTGTGACGGATACATCAGTCACAATAACCTGGATTACAGATGACCCTGCTACTTCAAGAGTTCTATATGATTCTGTTTCGCATCCATCACTTGGTGGAGCGCCAAATTACGGATATGCCAACTCAACCGACGAGGAAGACGCCGATCCCAAGGTTACTTCTCACTCGGTTGATATTTCGGGACTTACCTCAGGAACTACTTACTTTTACAGAACAGTTTCCCATGGATCGCCTGAAGCAGTCGGCGATGAGAAGAGCGTTACGACTACCAGTCCTGCTACTACTAGCGGAGGCGGCGGAGGAGATGGCCAATCGGACGGTTTGGGTTGCGGATCTAAAGATTGTTCAGGAAATGTTGTCGGAGTGCCCCAAGTCTTGGGAGCTTTAATTTCGCCCCTTGCGACCGGATTTGCGCCTGAAGTTTTGGGAGAGACAACTCCTGAAGCGCAGCTTTCTCCGGTGCCAACCCAGGGAGTTTTAGGAGAAGAAAAGAATGCGCCCGAAGAAAAACCGTTAATTACAATAAACAAAGGTTTTGGATGGAAAAAAATGACAGCAACAGCACTTGTAATTATTTTTGCTATTTTCCTCTTTTGGTTCCTCAGAAGAAGACATAAGAAAGAAGGACTTTAAAAGTTTAGTCTCTAACGGATGCCTCTTGTCAAAAGCGTCACGGTTCAATAACAGTAACATATGAGATTTATCCTAAGCGAAATGAAAAGTAAAAATTTTATTTTATCCCTCATGGCTTTCGTTTTCTTAAATTTAGCTCTATATTTATTTATTTTCCTATTTAACAGCAAAGTACCTTTTAATAACAATAATTATATTAATAATGCCCATCATTATATCCAAGATAGTCGGGTTATACTAAAAAAATTCAAGTTTATAAATGCATTAGGGCAATACGACTCTCAGTGGTATTTAGGAATCGCGGACGTAGGGTATCCTAGAAAGTCCTCAATAATTGATACCGAGAATAAAACAGTTCTTAGTGGACTTTCCTATGCATTTTTTCCCTTTTATCCGCTTGCCATATCTGTATTCAACATCATTTTAAAAAACATAGAGCTAAGCGCGTTCGTATTAACAAATATTTTACTTATCTTAAATTTTTTTAGTCTTTTTTTCGTAATCAAGAAATTATTCTCAGAGGAACTGGCAATAAAAACCATTTTTCTTTTATTCTTTTTCCCATTCAGCATTTTCTACAGAAGTTACTTTACGGAAGGAATGCTTCTTTTAATTATCACTTGGTTTTCTTACTTTCTGGTTCTGAATAGATATTTTTTATCATCGTTATTATTGGGGCTTCTAAATATTACGAAGGGTAATGGAATATTACTGAATTTGGTTTTCTTCTACTATTTAACAAAATTTTTAAAAGGTAAAAAGAATTTCTACCAAATTAAGGAGATTATTTTAAAATCCGTTTTTGCTTTTACTCCTTTTATCGTTTTTCTAATTTATATTTATTTTCAGACAGGAAGCTTGTCATATCTTATTGAAATAAGAGATAGTTGGGTTCCAAATGAATTTCCTCTTCTAAGACTACTCCACAATTTTCTATCTATTCTTTCTTTCTTAAAGCTACCATTACATTTGTTTCATAACTCTAAAATCGATGCACTGGTTGTTTTAATAACATTGCAGCTTCTTTTACTGGGAAGAAAAAAAATTCCCTTGAAGTTATGGCTTGTATCTTTTTCCCTTTGGTTAACACCTCTTATGTTTTCCGATCTTATGTCCTTCACACGACATCAAACGGTTTCTTTTCCTCTTTTTTTATATTTATCAATGGTTTTAAAAGGACCTGTCTATCAGGCGGTTTTCGCTGTATTTATTGCAGGACTATTTATAGTTTCCCTATTTTTTATCAACTGGTATTGGATCGGATAGCTATCTTCTTACAAATACTGCCGAAACATTATCTCCATATACCAATCTCCATTTTCCTTCTTTTGTTAGTTTAATAAGCCTTCCGTACATAGGTTTTGATCTGAGGACTAGGACCCTGTCATATTTAGATTTATCAATGCTTTCCCAGTTCTGAACATTGGTGTAGTATTCTTCAAAAGCACTGTAGCCCTTATCGTCTTCCCAGAGGTGCATTCTGCCATCTATACTCGGTTTAACATCAGGAAAGTTCCAAATCATCCAGCCACCCCAGCTATAGGGAGTAGATAAATTGCTTGAAAGTTGATTTTCCGAAATAAATTCAAGCGTTCCAAAGGAGCACTGGTTTGCCGCAGCTAAACAAAATTCTTTCCAGTTCATGGTCAGATATCTTTCAAAGGGAACTTTAGAGCTTAGAATAAAGACTAAAGTAATGATAGAAATTATACCGGCAGCAATAATTTGATTTGATTTTGAATTTGGTTTGAAAAAATCAGAAATTCCCAAAAGAACAGGAAAAGAAATATAGTACATTGACCAAGCATATCTTCGTTCATAAAATGACAAGGCGATAAAAGGAAGTATCAAAAGAGCAATCGGAAGTTTTTCATTTAATTTCCCTGTTAAGAAAAGAATCGCAACGCCGACCATATATAAAATCATAAAAATTATAAGATTCCACCACTGGGAGGATTGATCGGAAAAAGGAGACCATTCGGAAACATACTTAAGCCATGGATTTCCAAAATGATTTAAAGACTCAAGGTAAACTCCGTATCCAAAAGGATTAAGTAGCGACGCCAGTACAATTCCTAAAAGGACAAGTATTTCAAATTTAACCAATCTAAGCAAAAATTTAATATTAAAATTACCCTTAGCCTCAATAGTCTTTTTTATTGTAAGATAACCGACAAGAAGTATTATTCCCATAATAAAGCCTCCATGAAAGTTCGCCCAAATTAAGAAAAGAGGTATTGCCCACAAGAGATTTTTAGGATTTTTGTTATAAAGAAAGATAATGTAGAAAAGTACTCCGGTAAAAAAATATGAAATCAGTTGCGTTCTGAAAGATACCGCATTTACATTACTAACTAAATACAGAACAATAGGAACAAGAATTACCTTGTCCCAAAAAGAAAGTTTGAAAGCTTTAGTAAGAAAAATAAAAGTTAGCGTTACAACAAGTGCTCCAAGTAAACTTACCCCAAAAAATCCCAGCTTGTTAAAAGAAAAGTAAACCAAAAGATCAGATGCCCATGAATGGTTTACCCATTTATAATCGGGCATCATTGATGAAAATATATTTTCTCTGAGGACCCTTCCTGTTTTGAAAAAGTATTCCCCATATTTCAAATGCCATCCAAGATCGGGGTCAGTAGGTAAATAAAAAGACGATAAGAAAACAGATAGGTAAATAACAAAGCTTATTAAATTTTTCATTTTAAACTGTGGTTTGAGATTATACTACCAATCAGTCCAGTATTCAATTCATATTTCCTTGACAGGACATATATAATAGTATACGCAACATGAAAAACCTAAATCTTCTTATAATACTTATTGTTATTTTGGCACTGGCTACTTTCTCTCAGGAATCATTTTTTAATAAATCAGAGGAAGTTAAAAAACAGACAACTCCTAACCCAACCTCTTACCCATCGCCGACATTAACGCCTACTTCAACTGTTGTTAACCAGACAAAAAATAATTCAACAGTTCAAAGTACTCCATCTCCCGTAAGTTCTGCCAACAATACTATGTATAGTGTAGGATCTTTTATATATCCGGGATCCGCGGTCTCTTTTCAAACAGAGGATAAGCTTAGTCTTCAGAGTTTTGATGATTCATCTAGGATAACAGACTGGTATAAAGAAAAAATAACAAGTTTAAACATGAAGGCTAAATCTTTCGTCCAGACTTCCTCAAACAGAAATATCTTAAATAAATTAGCAGGAGCAAACAGTTTGCTCAAAGTCAATGTGGAGATTTCCAAAAAAAATTCCGATTCAAAAACAGAAATAACAGTTTATCTTGAAAAGTAAAACTTGTTGGGTATTGACAAGGGATTCTCCTTTTGTTATAGTCCGAGCTACCAAGAGCAGCCTGCCCCGTAAAAGGGGCTTTTTTTTACTTAATAATAATTATGGAAGAAAACACTTTACCCTCAAGACGCGCTCGTCTTTTGAATCCTCGAAATTTTGGAAATTTCTTTTCAACTTTAAACCCAGCCCAGAATATAAAAGAAAAAACCAAGGTACTCTTGAGTAAGGTTCTCAGTTCTAATCTATTCAGAAATTTTAAGAATCGAAATTTAATACTCCCGGTTGCTTTTATTATTATTGTAATTTTAATTCTAGGTGGATTTTTATTCTTTGGAAGAAAAGTAGTAAATATAGTTGGAAACGAAAACGAAAAACCTGCACCATCAGTGGCAAAAGCAACAAAAATCATAAACAAAGAAATGGAGTTTCCTATAAAGGATAATAAGGGAAATGTGGTAAGCACTCTTAAGTATAAGATAGAAACGGTAGGGCTTTATGACTCTATAATCGTAAAGGGTCAGCGGGCAAGAGCCGTACGGGGTAGAACTTTTCTTGTTCTAGATCTTAAATTAATAAATCAATACACACAGGCAATAGAAATAAAAACATCTGATTATGTAAGACTTTCTGTAAATAATAAAAATGAATTCCTAGCGCCTGATATCCACAATGACCCCGTTTCGGTACAACCAATTTCAACAAAGTATACAAGAGTAGGGTTTGCCATAAACGAAACGGATAGGAATCTAAAATTACGGGTAGGCGAAATCTCCGGTAAGAAAGAAGAAATTAGCATAAAATTTTAACATGAACAAGAAGGCAACGGCGCAACTTGTAGATGAAATAAACTCGGCTTTGAAAGATCTGATGTGGGGAAGTGTTGAGATCTATGTTCAGGATAATGTAGTTACTCAGATTACAGTTAAGAATATCAAGAAGACCAGAGTTTCAACAAGAGATGAAAGTAAACGGTTAGAAAATAGTAAGAATGAAAAACAGGTATTGACAAATCGAAAACACACAAATATACTTACAAATATAGACTAATATAACAAGCTGACCGCAAACGGAGGCTTTTTCACCGGATCTGCTAATTGGTGGATCGGATGAAGGAGCCTCCGTTTTTGTTTCAAACAAAAACGGATTAGAAAGTGCAACCTCTCCCTTTTTTTCAAAAAAGAGGGGGGAAAGGAAATCTAAAAAGGAGAGGAGGTGACAACATAAATGGACTACAAAAGAAAAATAGGAGTAGCAATTGCAACCGGAGCGCTAATACTTAATGCATTTGCACCACTCGCGTTCGCAGATACAACGATCACCATAAACGGTAACGGATCAAATTCCGACAATGACGCCACCGTTACTTTGAATCAGACAACAACTGTTACTCAAAATAACGATGCAGATGTCAACAATGATGTAGAAGTCAATGCTGACACAGGAGACAACGATGCAAACAATAACACCGGAGGAGATGTTTCAATCGACACCGGAAATGCTGAAGGAAACGTTAATGTGACAAATTCACTTAATGCCAACTCGGCAAATGTTAATTGTTGCAACGCCGGAGACTCCACAGTTAAAATCAGCAATAACGGATCTGAATCCAATAATGATGTAGATCTTAAAGTGAAGAACGACGTAAATGTCGATCAGGATAATGATGCTGATGTTAATAACTGGATTGATGTCAACGCTGACACAGGAGACAACGACGCAAACGGTAATACCGGAGACGGAGGAGTCTCTATAACAACCGGAAATGCCAAGGGCAATGTTTCACTCTCAACAGCAGCTAACCTCAACTCAGCAGTAGTTGGAGGAGGCGATGAAGATGGGAAATCATTGAGCCTTTGGATAACCGATAACGGCTCAAACTCCGATAATGATATAACCGCAGATATTAATAGCGATCTGGATGTTGATCAGGATAATTATGCAGACGTTGATAACGATGTAGAGGTTAATGCCGATACAGGCGATAACGATGCAAACAACAACACCGGAGACGGTGATGTTATGATCGACACCGGAAATGCTACATCAGACGTTGAAGTTGATACAATGGTTAACTTCAACCACGCAGAAACTGATTGCGGATGTGTGTTCGGTGATTTGACCGTTAAAGTTGACGGAAACGGCGCAAACTCAGACAACAATGTCAATGTCGAAGTTGATTCTGATCTAAATGTTGATCAGGACAATGATGCAGATGTTGATAATGAGGTCGAAGTTGAAGACGTTGAAACCGGAGACAACGACGCCAATGGTAATACATCTGGTGGAGACGGAGATCCATCTGTCACAACCGGAGATGCCGAATCAAACGTTGATGTTTCCACATCAGGAAATGTTAACAGTTTTGGCAGCGATTCCGAAATAGACTTCCCGGACTTTGATTTCGATTTTGACTTTAGTTTCTCATTCGATCTTGAAGATCTGTTGGATGCTCTACTTTAGAATGTAATTCTGTTTGTAGGGTAGTCCTCCCTGGCACTTCGGGAGGATACCCTACAAAACAGAAGCACCGAAATTTAAAATTTGAGATTTAAAAAGTTAAATAGCAGATTTTAAACTTTAGAAATTATGAGTAATTTAAGGAAACTACTGGCAATATTTTTGGTACTGTACCTTGTCTTAGGTGGAGCTTCTTCTGTTTTTGCAGAGGCTTCTGAAGCCCCGGAAGCGGCGGAGGTTGAGGAGATAAATGAAACCGAAGAAATCCCAGCAACTGTGCCTGAGGAAGCTCCGCAACAACCCGAGGAAAACAGTAGCAATAATGAGGTGGAAGAAATTCCTGAAATTCCGGAAAGCGATAGCAATCCGGATGACCCCGTCGTATCCACTGAAGGTAATCCTGAGGCAGATGTTTCCAGGGGTACATCATCAGATGGTAATGTTGGAGACACATTTATAGATACCGGAGATGCAAATAGTGATGGAAATATTTTCACCACTGCTAATTCAAATCTTGCAGGGAATGATGACTGCTGCGCCAGTGGTGGAATCGGAATAGTAAATGATGGAAATGGTTCGGGATCCACGAACACTAGTTCTGCAACAGTTACCGATACCAGCACAACTGATCAATCAAACAGTGCGGGTATTCAAAATGGACTTACGGGAGCAAGTGTTTCAGGGCAAAATTCAGCGTCTGATAATGTAGGGGATTCCTTTATCAATACGGGAGATGCTTCAACAACGGGGACTATAATAACCTCCGCCAATACGAACATCGATGGGGTTACAGTCGCGGAGTTTAACATAGTAGATGATCACACCGGTGATTACATACTTGATTTTGGAGCCGGTTGCGTATCGGGATGCGACGGATTTACAGGTCTTGCTCAAAACTCCAATAATGGTTCTAATTCTGATAATGATGCCACTATAAACTCAGACACCACTAACACAACGAATCAAGCTAATAATGGTACAGTTAACAATGATCTTTACTTAACGGCTGACTCGGGAGACAACGCTGCGTCAGGTAACACAGGTGGGGATTCATATGTCACAACAGGTGATGCATCAGTTACAGGAAATGTTCTGACACTTTTAAATAATAACCTTGCCGGAAATGTAATACTTGGGGTTGTTAATATCTTCGGAGACTTAATTGGAGACATTATTCTTTCTGAGTCGGCTCTATCTGCATTTGCTTGCGCGACATGCGGAGGGGACACTACTTTGATAAACTCTGGAAACGGTTCAAATTCTGACAATAATGTTTCTTCGGATCAAATAGTTATAGATACAATTAACCAAGTAAATGTTGCGGATATAGATAATAATCTGATATTGACCGCAAACACGGGCGGAAACTCAGCATCCGGAAATACAGGCGGGGATAGTTATATAACAACGGGGAATGCCGATGTAACTGCGCAGGTATTAAACATAGTAAACAATAATATAGTCGGCGGGAATTGGTGGCTTGTAATTATAAATAGAGCTGGGCAGTGGATAGGGCAGATTGTAGGAGCGCCACAGGGTGCAATGTTTGCAGGATCACAGGGAACAGAATTTGCAGTTGATGAAAATGGAGAAATAACGGCAATTAATTCAAATAATGGTTCCGAGTCAACCAACGATGCAAAAGTTTATCAAAGTACAAAAGAGCACATAGATCAGACAAATAATGCAGATGTAAATAACAATATATATTTATCAGCAAATACAGGGAAAAATTCGGCAAATGACAATACTGGAGGAGACAGTTACATTACAACAGGGGATGCAAAAGTAATTGTAAACTTAGTTAATTTTGTAAACAACAATATTGTAGGAGGAAGACTTCTCGTTACTTTCGTAAATGTTTTCGGAAGCTGGATGGGGGATTTTGTAACACCCGGAGCACAAAAAGACAATGATGATAATATAGCGGGGGTAGGAGGGCCACCTCAGTCGGAAAGTTTACCAAGCAATGATTCTAATCCTCCATCTTCTTCTCCGGGTGGGGGAGGAGGATCGGGAAATTCCGCAATTTCAGGAAACTCAGTTCCGTTTGTCGGCGGAGTTTTGGCCGGTGCGACTGCCGGAAATCTTTTTGCAGCTGCTTCGGGACCATCTCAAGATTCTCAAGACACCCAAACGTTAGGCGTAAATAGTTCCGAGAAAGATAATTCTAAAAAGAAAGTGGATATCAATCTGGCGTGGGCGTTTTTGGCACTGCCGGTCTTAGGAATAGGATTTATTTTAAGAAAAAAAGCATTAATACTTATGGGGAGGATTATCAAATGATAAGGAAAATATTTTCATCCTTGATACTTTTGATGGCCGGTCTGTTTGCAGTATCCGGTGTTTTCGCAGAAGACATTACCGTATCAAATAACGGCGCAGGATCGAGTAACAATGTTCAGATTAACAATACTTCTTCATCAACTGTTGAGCAGACAAATAATGCCGAAATAGATAATAATGTAGAAACAAATGCAAATACGGGAGAAAATTCCACTTCTTCAAACAACGGCGATGCAAACATTACCACAGGAAACATAGAAAGCACCTCTTCAATTACAAATGAAAATATTAATACAAACTTTGCGCAAGATCCTTGCGGGCAATGCGAATCCCAGACGTCTGTTGATATAAAAAATAATGGTTCGGATTCAACGAACAGTATTAATCTGGATATTTTAAATGATGTTGATGTTACGCAGTCCAACTCGGCAGTAATTGTTAATAATGCATATAACAATGCAAACACCGGAGAGAATCAGGCTAACAATAACAATGGAGATGTTGCTATTGATACCGGAAATATAACTTTGGCAACTATAATAAAAAACAAAAAAATAAATTTTGGTTTTGCTGAATACGGATTCCCTCAGAATTCTACAAATATTAGTATTTTAAATAATGCCGACGGGTCAATAAACTCTGTCAATTTCTCGCTTGATAACAACTTGAATTATGATAACAATAATTTTGCCTATATATATAATAATGCTGTCAATAACGCAAATACGGGAAGAAATACTGCAGACGGTAATAACGGAGCAGTTCTTATTGTTACGGGGGATATTGTAAGTGTCATAGAGATAGGTAATGAAGATATTAACGGATCTTTTGCTAAATTATGTTGCGAGAAAGAGATTGTTCCACCTCCGGGGGGAGGGCCAGGACCGGGACCAGGAGGTCCGCCAGGACCTTCGGTACAGCCGCCAGGTGCCCCGTCTCCTTCAGGAGGCGGAGATGGCAAAGTTTCTGAGGGAGCAGGACAAGTTTTGGGAGCGGCAATCGGAGGAGTTCTCCCTGTAACAGGTAATTACTGGCTGTTGCTAATGACACTTTTGTGTCTTACAATGCTTCTTGCGGGATGGTATTTGCGCTTTGGTTCAGATCCATCCCCACCTCTTTATGCAACCATATAGAAAGTTTATTGGAAACGCCTTAATGGCGTTTTCTCTTTTATTACTGGCATTCATTTATTATCCGATTATCGCTTTATATCTTAGTCCTTCTTATGAAACAAAAACAGTAAGTTCTTTTTACATCGAAATTCCCCAAATCAAAGCCAGATACAATGTTTTGGAGAATGTTGATCCATTTAATGAAAAAGAATACAGGAAAAAACTCGAGAAAGGGATCGCCCATGCAAAAGGTACATCTTTGCCGGGAGAAAAAGGAACGAGCTTTCTATTTGCTCACTCATCTGATCTTCCCTGGAGAATAACAAGGTATAATAAGGCATTTTTTAGATTACCAGAGCTTAGAAAAGGAGATAGGATTAATATAGTAAGAAACGGCAAAAGTTTTCAATATGAGGTTTTTGAAACCAAAACTGTTTGGCCCAATGAGGTTGATTATTTATTAGACAATAAGAAAGATCAGTTAATACTTCAGACCTGTGTTCCCATAGGAACATCTCTTCAAAGACTTCTTGTCTTTGCCAAACCCACAGAATAAACTACCCCGCAAAAAGCGGGGCAGTTTTAGAACAGCTTTAAATCCTATTCTATGGACCTGGATCAGGCGGAACCGCAGTATTGGTGTTTCCGGAAACGGTTATCGTGATTGTAGAAGTTGTGTTTCCCGTGTCAACAGTGACATCTCCGCCGTTTGTCGTATTGTTGTTCGCATCATTTAAACCTGTATTTTGAACAACTATAACTCTGGTTCTCACCGTAGCAGTATTTCTCTGATCTACCGTAACTCTTCTTTCAACCTTTATTCTGCATCTATTTGTTGAGTTGTTGCCGTTATTTCTTATAGTGCACGTCTGATCTGCAAAAGCAGCAACAGGCAGAATTGCTCCTGCAATAAGAGAACCTGAAATTATGGCAGCTGCAATTTTCTTTTTAACCTCCATTTTTTTCACCTCCCTTCGCCATCAAAAACTTTAGTGAAGGATGGTTCCACTTTTACATTTAATTAAAATCATATTTCACAATTTGTTTCCGATTCGGCATCGCAAGTATCTATTCCTATATTTCCATTTACCTTATCCACTCCTAATCCTCCCACTAAATTATCGTTTCCTACCCCTCCCGCAAGATCATCATCTCCTTCTTCTCCATCAACTATGTCATTGCCGGTTCCTCCCACCACTTTGTCATTTCCTCCGCCGGCGCTTGCGCTGTCGTTTCCCACTCCCAGATGAATATCATCACTGCCGGACCCTGTTGTGACCTTGTCATTTCCAACTCCTGCGTTAACTTTATTATTTCCATTTCCTGCATCAATAGTGTCATTTCCAACTCCGGAATTTATATCATCATCTCCATCTGTTGTTACAACTACGTCATTTCCAACCCCTGTTGTGACCTTGTCATTTCCTCCGCCAGAGGTAACAATACAATCATTTCCAACTCCAGATGAAATCCTATCGACTCCTTCAAAAGTGATTATCAAATCGTTTCGTACGGTTCCTGAAATATTATCGTTTCCTGCCGTTCCAAAAATGGGTGGATTTGGAAAGTTAATATTTTCGCAGGTTGTTGGCAGAACAAAAGAAATACCAATCGTAAGATCAAATATTATTGTCTGATTTTGAAACTCATTCCCCGAAGCCTCATCAAATGTAACAGTGAAATCATAAGTGGTATTTGCTCCTGATCCTAAAGTCGATAGGGGAATGCCATCGGGGCCTGCGGAATCTAGGAAAAAATTCTCAAGAGTATTGGAATATAAAACAGTCGCGCCTTCCTTAATTTCTATATTCAAAACACTGTCCATGTTTCCCGGATCTGACGTAAGATCTCCGCGAGCACCAATAGGGCGTTGCGTTGGAGCGCCATTTGCAACATTTACTGTTTTAGTTTGCGAAAATCCAGGAAGAATATTGCTTTCATTAAACAAAGGATCAGTCTGCCAAATAACAGTTAAGTCTCCTACGGCATAAACTGTTTTTTTTTCAAACAAACCCAAAACGTTGAAACTGATAACAACGGCAACAATCAAAATTAACGATAATAATGTCAAAATCCCCTTTTTCATATCAAAAACTTACAGCTGCACTTCGCAATACATCTGAGCCCCCAACCATACTTACCCAAAAATTTATTGTAGAACTAACTAGCGTGTGATTATTTAATGTATTAGATCCATTTCCGCTTCCATCTGTTGTGATAAAACCAGAAACTGTAGGCGAGGAAAGTGGGCAAGCACCAGGATCTTGGTTTACCCACAAATCATATGAAGTATTTGGAATGGTTCCCACCAAAGTAACGGATATCTTAAGATCGGATGTTTTAGCAATTGTGACTGTACCTTTGCTGACAGATGTATCTGATGCTCCTCCTGAACAGGTGTATCCGTTGCTTACGAATAAGTTACTTGTCTGCGGAAAGCTTGCTGCTGCCGTAAAGGTGTTACCAGTTGATGTTTCTGAATCGCTGAAAAAGGCAAATGTGCTTGGGATAAAAAGACTTATAACAAGAAGGGGAATTAATAATTTTAATGTAAATAAATTTTTTGTATGACTTCTTTTTAAATCATAATTTACAAACCCGAGGCTATCCCTCAGCTCCTTTCTCTTGCGAACCTCTTTAATGATAGACCAAACTTCAATTAGTATTACAAAAACTGCCGGAAATATAATGAGTGCTGGAAACCCTATGTCTGATTTTGCAAAAGCAAGGACTTGTCCTACATAAGGAATTACTATGTATGTTTTTCCCAAAATGTTTCCGGGCCTAACAAGTCCTGCATCTGGATCATCATTCGCATCACCCTGAGTTCTATAAAATATTTGATTCCCTTCAATAACCGCATCTACTACTCTATGAGTTGTGATTGTTTCTTTATTTTTTTCAGATCTGAATGCGATAACGTCTCCTGTTTTATAAGTATTACTGTCAGTTTTTTTAATAACTGCTACCGATCCAACATCTATCGTGGGACTCATTGAGCCTGAGCGGACAATTAAAGCCTGATTTCCAAATTGCGGAAATGCAATAAAAGCAACTCCAATCGCTATGAATATGAGCACTCATGCTATAACTATATTTAATAATTTAAATACACTCCTCATAAATCCTCCCAAGAGAATTGATTTTTTATTTTTAAAATTTAATATTTTATCTGCCTAAGTCCCCAGGGCGGGAAAGTTTCCAAATCGCTTCTTCCCCACCCTTTTAAAATTTTCTATTAATCTAGTGACTGACAACTGAAATCTGGGTTATTTCTGTGTTGCACTGCTGTAAAAGTAATATCAGCGGTAACAGAATCAGTTTGGGCTTCGTTCCCCAAAGAGCTACCGTCACAATTCAAGCCAGTATTTCCAGTCATATTGCCTAATTCGTTACCAGGATTTGTCAGAGTTCCTGCACACCATGCTAAACCGATGAATTTAGTTTGGCTTTCAATGAATGGCCCACCATCGGTAGTTGAGTCAGCCAAAGAATAAATTACCCCATCAAGGACATCACTTGCAGGACCTATTGTGTTAGAGAACAATGGAAATTCGCCTGATTCCCAGACATTATCACCATCATCAGCCCAAGCAAAAAAGTTTAAGTTTTCTGCAAGTTCTCCACTTGCTACTCCATCGTCATTTTGTGTATCGAGTTCTGTTTGAAGAAATGTATTTTCTTCATCCTCCATATTATTAATGGTTGCACAGACCCATGCATCATTATCAACTACATGAAGACTGATTGTATTTTCACCATAATCACCTGGTTTTATGTCGTTAAAATTAAAAAACTTTTCATTTGTCAAATCTGTTTCGTTCCAAGTGCTTCCCGAAACTGGTTGACCAAGATATGATGCTGTATCATCAACTTTTAGATCAACGCTACCTGCTATGAAAGTGTTGTCTTCTGAAATTTCGGAATCGCTGAAGAATGCGAATGTGGCGCCGATCACCAGAGCAGCAGCTGCCAGAATTGTTGCTCCTGATAGCAAAACTTTTCCATTTATTAAATGTAACATTTTATTTTCACCTCCCTTCACTAAAAAACCCGCATTTACCTAGGCGGGTTTTTGAATATTTTTGTAATGATTTGTAAAGTAGAAAATCATATCTCCTCCGTTTGCGGTCAGAAACACTTTGTCTACAAAAACCGGTATTTTAAAGTTGGTTTTTAAAAAATCTCTCCGGGCGGGCAGAACACAGAGATTTTGTCGTGGGCAGTCGACAGTTTATCTATTAAACGGCATTTGGATTATTGTGTCAAGACGGACAAACTAGATAAAACTACTACTTATGAAAATTTGGATAAAATTATCTTAGAGTTGTATAATATACACCATGGCACAAATCTTAGGGCTTATGATCCTGTCCTCGTTTATAACTTTCGTACTTTTAATTCCCTTCATAGATTTTCTTTATAAACTTAGGATAAGAAGGCAGAAACAAAAAACCGTCGATATTTTCGATAAACCCACTCCTTATTTTGATAAATTTCACTCATGGAAGGAGGGGACTCCCTTTGGAGGGGGACTTCTGATAGTTATTGTTACCATTGTGCTTTCCCTTTGGGCTTACGGACTTTTTAATGCGCAAGTCAACGGATGGGAAGTATTTGTTCTTCTTTTTACTTTTATTTCCTTTGGTCTTCTTGGGTTTTATGATGATTTTAAAAAACTTGTGAACGGCAAGAAATTATCTTTCTTCGGCCTTCGCTTCAGATACAAATTCCTTATCCAATGGATACTTGCCTTTATTATTGCTTCTGTTCTTTATTATCAGCTAGGATATGACTTCCTTTTTATAAGAGGAATAGGACTGGCTAGTCTTGGACTTCTCTTTATTCCTTTTGCCGCATTTGTTATCGTTTCTTTCGCAAATGCTTTTAATATAGCAGACGGTCTGGATGGTCTATCCTCGGGTCTTCTTCTTATATGTCTTGGCGCTTTTTTGGCAATATCTGAAAATCAGCTTGATCAGTCTCTTCGGGTTTTTATTGCAGTTCTTATGGGGAGCGTTGCCTCTTTTCTTTATTTTAATATCTACAAGGCAAGGATTTGGCTTGGAGATGTTGGGTCGCTTTCTTTGGGTGCCGGACTTGCCGTAATAGGCCTTTTGACCGGTAAAGTTATCGTGCTTGCTTTTATAGGAGGAGTATTTGTAATTGAAGTAGGGTCATCCCTTGTTCAGATATTGGGAAAAAGATTTCTTGGCAGAAAAATCCTGCCTGTTGCGCCTTTTCATCTTTATCTTCAAAAAATAGGATGGGATGAGCCCAAGATTGTAATGAGAGCATGGCTTTTGGGATTTTTCTTTGCGATTGTAGGTCTTTACATCGCCTTCATAAGATGAGGAAGATCGACTTTGCCCTTCTTTGTTCTGTAGTATTTTTAACACTTTTCGGACTTTTCATGATATATGATGTTTCTTCGTATGTTGCTTTTCGTGATTTTCAGGATAAGTTTCATTATGTAAAAGGACAGATCTTTTGGGTGGCAATCGGATTTGGCTTACTTACATTTTTTACTTATTTTGATTATCGCAAGCTTTACAATCTTTCTCTTCCGATTCTTATTTCTGCCTTGGTATTTCTTATTTTAGTTTTTATTCCGGGAATAGGAGTTCACGCCCTTGGGGCAAAAAGATGGATAGATGCCAGACTTTTTATAATCCAGCCGGTTGAATTTGCTAAGCTTGCCCTTTCTATCTATCTTGCCTCTTGGTTTTCTCATAAAGAAAGAGGGAGGTTTCCTGCATTTGTTCTTCTTGTGGGGCTAATTCTCTTTCTTGTTATTCTTCAGCCTGATATGGGATCCTCCCTAGTAATTCTTTCCGAGGCGCTTATTGTTTATTTTCTTTCAGGAGGAAACCTTCTTTATTTTGCTGCAGGTATTCCAGTTACTGTTATCATTTCTCTTATTTTTATAAAGATATCACCTTATCGGTATGAAAGGCTTAAGACATTTTTGGATTTTAACCAATCTGCGGAAACCTCTTCTTATCATGTCAAACAAATTCTTATTGCTCTTGGCTCGGGCGGTTTTTTTGGAGTTGGTCTTGGCAATTCTATCCAGAAATATGCGTATCTTCCCGAAACAACCACAGACTCAATTTTTGCAATAATTGCCGAGGAAACCGGTTTTATAGGCGCAACCTTGATAGTTCTTGTTTTCGCTTTTGTTATGTGGAGGGGATTTCTGATAGCGGTGAAGACAAAAGATAATTTTGGAAAACTTCTGGGAGGCGGGATAATAACTTTTCTTTCTGTCCAAACCATAATTAATCTTTCTGCCCAAACAGTCCTGGTGCCTCTTACCGGGATTCCCCTTCCGTTTATTTCCTACGGAGGATCGTCTCTGATAGTAGATTTGTCGGCAATAGGAATACTTCTTAATATTTCAAAACATACTTTATGAAGATAGCTTTTATAGGAGGACACCTTTCTCCAGCTCTTTCTCTGATTGGACAAGCTCCCAAGAACTGGGAAATTATTTTTATCGGCCGAAAATATGTTTTTGAAAAAGATAAGACTTTATCCCCAGAATATAAAACCATAAAAAACCTTGGAATTCTTTTTGAAGAAATTTTAACAGGAAGGCTCCAAAGAAAGTTTACAAAAAATACGATTCCCTCACTCCTTAAACTTCCCGGTGCTTTTTTTAAGGCTTATTCAATTTTGAAAGAACACAAACCAGATGCAGTTTTGGGTTTTGGTGGTTATGTTCAGATACCAGTCGTTTTTGCAGCATTTTTTCTTAAAATTCCCGTTGTATTACATGAACAGACTAGAAAAATAGGTCTTTCCAATAAACTTTGCGCTTTTTTTGCCAAAAAGATTTGTATATCCTGGAGGAGCTCTTTTGATTTTTTTCCAAAACAAAAAACTATTCTTACCGGAATTCCTCTTCGAAAGGAGCTCGTAAGTAAAGCGGAAAGTCAAAAACGAAAAGTGAAAAATGGAAACACAAAACCCTTGATTTTTATAACAGGCGGAAGCTCAGGGTCTCATTTTATAAACAAACTTATAGAAGATTCGTTGGAAAAACTACTTGAAAAATTCTTAATTATTCATCAAACAGGAGATTCTGAGGAATTTAGAGATTATGCAAATCTCAAGACCATTGTATCGAAACTTCCCAAAAGTTTTAGGAAGGACTATTTTATCAAAAAATTTATAGACCCTCAGGAGATGGGGGATTACCTCTTCGACTCTGATTTAGTAATCTCCCGATCCGGAATAAATACAGTTTCTGAGCTTATTTTGTTTAAAAAACCTTCCATTCTGATACCTATTCCCTTTTCCCAAATAAACGAACAAATGGAAAATGCCAAGTTTCTTAAAGATATAGGACTTTCTGAGATAATTGAGCAAAAAAAAGCTACTCCAAAACTTCTTTTTGAAAAAGTAACCGAAATGTTTAAGAATATAGATCAACATAAGAATGCTAATACAAGAGGTTTTATAGACGAGCATGCTGCGCAAAAAATTGTAAAAATAATCGAGAAATGCATAGAAAAAAAATAAAGAGAAAAGGAAAAATTTTTCTTAAGATACTGGTATTTTATTTATTTGCGGCTTTATTTTTTGGTCTTTTAATCATGAATCTTTACCGCTTTCCATTTTTTTCAAAGGATTTGATAAGCCCTCTTGCAAAAGATCAAATCTCAGGGAATAAATCAATTGAGGAAATCTTAAGAAAAGAGAATATTCCTTATTCTTCTGTTTCGGTGGCTTCGGATTCTTCATACTTGGTGGATCTGAGAGATGGAGGACAAGCTATAATATCCAAAAAAAAAGATATTCAAGAACAAATAAACTCTTTACAATTAATGCTTAATCGGCTTACAATAGAGGGGAAAAGAATAAAAACAGTTGATTTCAGATTTGATAGGCCTATCTTGAGGCTTTAATTTAGTTTTATGAATGAGGGGAAAATAGTCGTAGGGATCGATATAGGAACATCCAAAATCGCCACAATAATTGCAAAAGTTGATGATTCGGTAAATGTACTTGGGATTTCCGAGATAAAATCTGCGGGAATAAAAAAAGGCCAGATAGTTGATATAGATGAGGCGGTAAATTCCATAAATACATCCTTGGAGGCAGCAGAACGAATGGCAGGCTATTCTGCCTCTCATGCAATTGCATCAATTGGAGGAAGCCATATAGAATCGCTAAACTCAAAAGGAGTCGTTGCGGTGTCGAACCCGCAGGGGGAAATTGCAGAAAACGATGTTCTGCGGGTAATAGATGCTGCAAAAGCTGTTTCTCTTCCCTCATCCCGGGAGATAATTCATGTTCTCCCGAGAACCTATGCAGTTGACGGACAGGAGGGCATTAAGGATCCTGTAGGCATGAGCGGAATAAGACTTGAAGTTGACACACACATCATATCTGCCAATACAATTGCTATAAGAAACCTTGAGAAAACTCTCTCTGAAGTTGGCGTTGATGTAGATGAGATTGTTTACAACGGGTATGCAAGTAGTCTTTCTGTTTTATCAGATACCGAGAGGGAACTTGGGGTGATTCTTGTTGATATCGGGGCAGGAACTACTGATATTTCAATCTATACCGATGGTTCTGTTGCCTACTCTTGCGTAATAGGAATCGGAGCAAGACACATAACTAATGATCTTGCCATAGGACTTAGAATTTCACTTGAGAGTGCTGAGAAGATAAAAGTTTTTCTTTCAAGTCCAAAGAAACCTTCAGGAGAAGAAAGTGAAGAAGGCGAAACAAAACCCCGAGGAGATGAAATTGATTTGTCTGTCCTGCATTTGGCTGAGGAGGTAAGCAAAGTGTCAAAAAAAACGCTGATCGATGGGATTATAAGACCAAGGCTTAATGAAATATTTACATTCGTAGGTCTTGAAATCAAAAAAAGCGGTTTCGGCGGACAAACCCCCTCAGGAATAGTGATAACAGGAGGGGGAGCAAAGACAATTGGTGTAGTTGAGAGTGCCAAAAGAACTTTAGCAATGCCTGTAAGAGCAGGTTATCCTGCGGATCTTAAAGGAATAATAGATGAAGTTGAGGATCCCTCATTTGCAACAGCTGTCGGACTTGTCAAATATGTAGGGACAATTGAGCCCAGACAGGGTCTTCCTTTTGGCATATCCGTTCCTCAGATACCAAATCTGCGTTTTAATAAAATGATTTCAAAGGTCATTGATTTTATAAAATCCTTTATGCCCTAGGGCTTGCCCCGCAAATCTTTCCGTTCGGCTTTTCAGTACTATTCGTACACGCCTCACGGGGCGATTCTTGCGGGGCTTGCAAAATATTTTTTTATTTGATAGCATGGAATTTGTTTATGCTTATTAAGCCCCAGACTGCAAACTTCGCCAAGATAAGAGTTTTGGGAATCGGTGGCGGCGGCGGAAATGCCCTTACTTCAATGATTACTCAAGGACAAATTCAGGGAGTTGATTTCGTTTCAATAAATACTGATGCACAAGCTCTTCTTCTATCAGCAGCGACTACAAAAGTCCAGATAGGGGATAATCTTACTAAGGGACTTGGTTCTGGAGGAGATCCTGAACTTGGGAGACAGGCAGCAGAAGAGTCCCGGGAAAAGATAAAAAATATGCTTGAGGGGTCTGATATGGTTTTTTTGGCAGCCGGGATGGGTGGGGGAACAGGTACCGGAGGATCTCCTATTATTGCTGAAATTGCAAAAGAGGTAGGTGCTTTAACTATTGCGGTAGTTACTAAGCCATTTGCTTTTGAAGGTACAAGACGAATGGTAACTGCTGAGGACGGGATAGAAAATCTTAAAGACAAGGTAGATACCCTTATTATTATTCCTAATCAGAGGATCTTGGATGTTGTTGATAAAAAACTTTCTCTTCTTGAGGCATTTAAGGTGGCGGATTCGGTTTTGACCCAGGGAGTACAGGGAATCTCAGATCTTATAACCATGCCGGGGCTTATAAATGTAGATTTTGCAGATGTAAGAACTATTATGTCCTCGGCAGGATCAGCTCTTATGGGTATTGGAACCGGGGTAGGCGAGAACAGAGCCCAAGCGGCTGCAAGGTCAGCTATTGCATCTCCTCTTCTTGAGATCTCAATGGATGGAGCACGCGGAGTTTTGTTTAACATAACAGGAGGGCCAGATATAACGATGAGTGAAGTTGATGAAGCGGCAAAGATTATTGCATCTGCCGCAGACTCTGACGCAAATATAATATTTGGAGCAACAATTGATGAAACCATGCATGATACAATCAAAATTACTGTTATCGCAACAGGGTTTGATTCAACAAGACAAAGACTTTCTGAATTTGTGGTTCCCGAGAAAAAAATGCAGGAGGTTCAGGTTCAACAAGAGGAAGCATCTTCTGAGACTCCCGCAGGAGATGAGGAAGACGTCTTCGAAATCCCCGCATTTTTGAGGCAGAAAAACTAGAGGGGGTGAGCTTAAATAACCTGCTATAAGCACCGAGAGGTGCTTTTTTGTTACCTCTGAATCATAGCAGAAACTGCGAAGAACTAACAGGGACTGGCTGGTGGTTTGAAAGTGGGGATTAGGATTTCTTAATCCCTGCGAATGAAGTCATCAAGCTAACTTAAGTTCAAATTTGAAACTCTTTTCGTCCTGAGCGATTTTATGTTTAAATCTTTTATCTGTTTCAAAATGAAAACTCTCATAAGCATTGCGAACCATTCTGAAAATTAAACTAGGATCAACATTTTTTCTTATAAGGGGGTGCATAAATGTTGCTTCTTTTAATGTTGTGTCAGCGAGATGTAAATAATTATCTACGGTGGTTCTAACATCTTTATGTCCAAGTATTTTAGATACTACTGCAACATCAACTCCAGACATCAACAGTTGTGTGGCAAAGCTATGACGGAAAAGGTGGGGATATACTCTTTTTGTAATTCCTGCTTGAATTGCTCTTTTTTTAAGTTGGAATGCAAAATCACTTTCATATACTCTTTTCCCCAATGAGTTTATGAACACTAAATCTTCAGAATTTCTTTCTCCAACTAATTCCCTTAAATTATTCGCTAAATCTTCTGCGAAGAAAACGCTGCGGTTTTCGTTAGTTTTTGTATCTACCAATATTGCTCTGCCTGCAGATAAATCTAGGTGTTTTATTTTTAAATCTCTTGCTTCAGAAAATCTGCAACCGGTAAAAGCTAAAAAACTTATTAGTGTTTTATCTCTGAAATCCAAAAAAGAGCAATCTTTTCCGTAAAATTTGCCATATTCTATCTTCGTCTCCAGTATTGCTTCAATCTCATTTATTGTAAGAACTATGATATCCGATTTTGTTTTCTTAAATGCCTTAAATCCTTGCAGGAAATCATAAGGTAATCCTCTGTCATTACAATATGCAACAAGATGCCGGAAAACGAATAGGTAAGCATTAAGAGTATTAGGCTTCAGTTTCTTTTCATTTTTCAGGTAGCCAAAATATACCTCAACATTTTCTTTTGTTAGTTTTTTCTCACCAAACCAAAGATTTATGAGCCTAATTGTTTTACGGCAGTTATCAACACTATTATCGTCTAGTCCTTCTTTTATTGAAACAAAACTGACAAAATCTTTTTCGTCTATCATAGTCCCCCGTAGGGGACTGGGGATGGTTTGAAGGGGGTGATGCGAAGAACTGTTATTTATATTAAATGCCGGATACATAAAAATCAAGAACTATTTTGGGCAGTTTCGTCTTTTAAACCCTCTGCGATATATCCCTCTAGAAGCGTTTTAATGGGCACTCCTGCTTTTGCGGATTTAATTTTGAGCAGTTGGTGCAGTCCGGTATCAATCCTTACCTGTTTTGTTAATTTTGTGTCGATTTGTCGATTTTTCATCTTAATAATAAATTCCTTTCTTAAATTTCCACGCAAAGTATTGCTTAGAATTTCTAAACTCATACCTTCCCCCTTTCTTCTCTTCCTCCTCTTCTTTATGAGATTTCCAAAATGAATAAGCACCTTGAATACCTAACTTATTTACCACTTTCCGATAAAATGCGTAGTTCTCGAGATCGTTAAACGATAAAGCAATCTTCTCTGCTAATTGAGTTTCTTCGGTGTTAGGTGTAAATTTACTTCTGTTTAAAGCGTATTCCTTAGAAGGACTATCGTTAGTATCGTTATCTACGATTTTTATATTATCGTTATTATCGTTAATAGGAACTCTTGTTTTTAAAGTATTCTTAATATGTTCCATATAAAAACCCCCGTCTCGGGTGGAATCCCAACAGGGGCTTTTATATCCACCCGAAAACCAATAAAAAAAGACATCTCTATTTTCAAGTCGCTCGGCAACTTAAAAATAAAAATGCCTTTATTAAAGTATATAAAACCTTAAAATCTTGTTGTCAAGTTTTTTTTCAATATTATTCCATAAAATACCATACTTGACCTTATTTGACACAAAAATTTATAGGAGATTGAGAATTGTGAGAAGGTTTAAAAATTAAAAAGCTCCGAAAGTTTTACTTCTAGGGCATTGGCTATTCTCCAAATTGTTTTAAGCATTGGACTGCGATTTCCATTTTCTATTTCATTCACAGTAGTCAAGTCAAGTTTAGCCCGTTGTGCCAGATCAAGTTGAGACATTTTCTTTTTTTCTCTTAGTTTTCTAACCTGATTTCCAAACCGTCCTGTTATATTTGACATTTTCTTTTCACCTCTTGATTTGAGTATGGCTTCCGTGCCATACTCTGTATGTAGCGAGAATGCCAAATTTTGAGGCTGTATCAGGCACAAAAAATGAAAAAGGATAAATTAACAAAATTAGTTAATTTTGCAAAATGGGGCTTAGTAATTCTTCTTCTTATCTATATTGCGATTTCACTAAAGACTATTGAAAATAAAATCGAAACAGCAGGAGATAATAATTTCAAAAGATTTGGCCCATTGCAGTATGATTTAGAGGTTGGGATATTGAAGTCAATGATTATTGATCTTGAAGAAAAAATAGACAAACAGTCCCAGCTACTTGAATATATTGATGAAAATACAAGGAATCGTTAAAAGGTTATTGGATCATCGAATAAAGGTAGGATTTATTCTTGTAGCTATCATATTTTTAATTTCTGTTTATTTTCTTGGTCGTCCTCAACCCCAAACATCAACTGAACTTAATAGGACAACTGAATCTACTCCGAAAGAAATTGAAGAATACTATGCTGTCTATAAAAATCCTTATGTTCTTTTTCTTCGCAAAGCCCTTAGTGCTTATCTAGCTGGTGATGGTTCACAAGTTTGTATCTTGCAAGGAGCTGTCAAAGAGGATCACAGAGAGGGTATTATTACCGGCCTCGACGCCTTTGATAAGGAATATTACAAGAGTAAATTTATAGTTGCCACCATTGGTGACAATCAAGAGAACGGAAAAGATATTCAAATTATATTTCAGGATAAGCCGGACAGAATCTTTTATGCTTGGGTGGGGAAGAATCCTGATGGTGATACTTGCTTAATAGGTTTTAACTCAAAAGAATACTTTGATCCGGATAAAGTGAAAGACCTCAATGAAGTTTATAAGGAATTTCTCCTAGATAAAGAACACGCACTTTAATTGAAATTTTAATTTAATATGTATAAGGAATACCCCCTTTTATTAAAAAATTCATATTATAGTCATACTATAGTCATATTATAGTTATGCTATAGCTGTGTTTAACTTATATTTAAGTTGCGTTTTACTTATTGCACTTACATTGGACTAACATTGCAGTTGTGTTTCAGTAATATATTCACCAAAGTATATGTGGGCAATAACTCATACCTCCTGTGTGTTTTACGCAATTAGAAGTGCTAGTCCCCACCATTGTAAATTTTGAAATTCCTTTTGTAGGGTAGGGGATAAGTTATCCGGAAGATATCCAAGCTTATAGTAGAACACTTAGCCTCAAGACAATTTTTCTGTTGAAGATTTAGCCTCAAACCTATGTCGTATTACAATCATTGTGCGACATTGAACGTTCCAATAATTTAATATACAATTTGTTAAGCGAGATATGACTATTGATTTGTCCACTGAATCGGCAATCTTGATTAAGGAATTAGCGTCAGAATTTAATCAAGGTTCATCAACTTGGTATGAAATTATTGAATCATTAGGAATAGGTATTGGGACTTTTTTAGTAGGGATTGGAGCATTGTCCACTTTAATACCTTGGGCGACTAAAAAAAGAGAAGAATATAAAATTAAAAGGAAACTTAAATTTTATAAAGATAAATATCCGGTGGAAAACATTGGTAAATCGTTCGAGCTAATATGGTTCAATGGAAAGCTGATTCTATTTGACTACGAAGAAAAAAAGTATCATCACATATACCCTTGGGACACGGCAGAAGATTTAAACTTTGTATCTTTTGGAATTCATATAAAAGATGACCTTCCTAATCCGAAAGAAAATACGGTTAAGTTAGGTGATGGTAGAGAATTGAAAATAGACGAATATACAAATGGTGGAGGCATAAATACACAAACCTCCTCTCCCTAAATTGATTTTCTGAAGCAATTGGAGTATAAAGTTGACTATGGCTGACCTAATGAAAAGAGCAGAAAAACTTGACAGCTTGCGTCTAAAAGGTATAGCTGAAAAATTAACTCTTGAGGAAGCACAAAATATTGTGAACATTTGGGGAATATTTTTGGAACACTCGGGAGGTGTCAGAATGCTCTTTGCCACCGATATACCTCAATCAATACTACCTTTTCCAATTGAGATATTACAGGGAGCACTTAATAAAATGGAAGCTTATTATTACGAGTTGGGCATGCAAGATAGGGTAAAATTACTAGAGTCAACTGAAGCAATGCTTATGCAATATGAAGAAGATGATGAGGCTATGAAAGCGACTGCGAAACGATATGCCGATAAAAAGTTCCGTGATGTATTTATTACTGGTTTAAAAGACTACCAGATGAGCCAACTTCAAAAAGGTTATTTAGTTGACAAGAAACTTTGGAAGCTATCAGAATCACGCATAAAGGAATTACTAGAATAGTTGCTTCTTGACCTTTCTTCTTAAAAAAATGGATTAATATAACTAAATCATGACCCAACCGCGATATAGTGAGTCTTCTTTTAGCTTCTTTTCAAGTGCATTAAAAGCTTTTGTTGTTTCGTATTCTCCTCTCGGGTCAATAAAGTCCTTAAAGAATAGTTCAGCTACCAAGTATCTGTTTATATCTGCTTGTGTTCTTGCGTTCTCTCTAGCTTTTGCAATAGCATCTATATAAGTTCCTGCCCCTTGAGGTAGATGATAAGAGGGAATTTGATGCGGTGAATATAAATGGGATACTTCCTGATGAACTCTTTTTATTTCTTGCAAAACCTCAAGATATTCCATACTTATATTATATCACTTCTACAGAGGAAGATAAGTGCACCTACACCCGTATTTATGTTTACACTCTCTTTTTGGTAGAGGTGAGCTATCTAAAGCTTTCTTGAAATCAAATGTTTTTCCGTCTAATGCTTTGCAACTTTCACAACTGTCAACAGCACAGAGTATCTCAACGCCTTTAGCAACCTGAGAATTTATTAAACTTTTAATATAATCTTGTTGATGCTGAAGTTTCATCTTGTAGGCTTTATCTCGTATTTCTTTTGAACTTTTACCTTCTTTATCCAAGAAGTTAGCCATCTCTTGATAAACTACCCCCAGCCCATAAAAGTCATTAGATTTCATTAACTCCTCAAGTTTTTGATTAAACCTTTTCCATTTCTCATCCGGCGAAAGTTTTGACATATTGATATTGTAGCATTTACCGAAATTGCTTTTTGACCATAAAAAGAGTATAAAAAAATTATGTTGGTTAACATCTTAATAACTATCGTATTTTTCTTAATACTGATGTATGCAAGCGTAAACCTTTTGGGTCTGTTGGTTAGGGGACTGTTCACAAATCCAGAGCTTGATAAACTTGAAAAAGAAACAGAGCATGATTTTCTAAAAAAAGAAATTGCAAAATCTAAAAAAGCAGATAAAGCTATAAATATTATAGCTCTAGTTCTTATTATAGCCTTCTCTTATGCTTTATTTCACTTTTGGAATATAGGTGTTTTAGCTGTAGCTTTAATTATTATGGCAGGAAGGTTGCCGGACTTGTTGTGGGAAATAAAACATGGTAGAAAAGTTGACCCTGATTTAATGAAAAAGAACGCCTTATATTATATAACATCTTTTTTGCCTTGGGTTGGACTTCCTCTTTTATATTTTTCCCTTTACTAGAGTAAATTTACCTTACAAAATCACGTAAATTCTTCAGTCTCTTGACCTTTTATCTTAAAAAGTCTATATTCTTATCAGGTGTTTTTAGTAAGAATTGAAGCTGAGAACAATGTTTGACTTAGACATCCCCGCATTCCTAAGACAGAGAAACTAAGCAGGGCTTAGATTACAACAGTAGGATAATCAAGGTTCAACCTCCAACTTTAACAACCTCCAACTTTAATGATTAATAAACTCTTGTTTGATATAATCTGGTTATGCAATTTCAAATAAGACCCTATGTAGAGTCCGATTACCCCTTCATTAAATCTATTCTTCAAGAAGCAGATATGTTTGACTCTCTGTGGGACAGTAAGGAGAATTTTAATTCAATAATAAAGAAAAATCCAAAATCAATATTGGTTGCAGTTGTTGATAATAAAGTTATTGGAAACATAATTATTTCTCCTCATGGATCAGAGGTTAGCTTACTTTTTCGTCTGGCTGTTAGAAAGGATCATAGGAATAAAGGTGTTGGGACAAAACTTCTAGAGTACGCTGAAGATAGTGCCTGCAAAAGTAAAGCCAAGGAGATAGGATTTTTCGTAGATTCTAAAAAGAAAGAACTCCAGAAATATTATTTTAAGCGAGGTTATCAAACAAGAAAAAAACCTTATATCTTCATGTGGAAGAAATTAAAATAAATGGTTTAAACGTTTTTATAGTTTTGGAATAAAGTTCCTATGAAAATTGTGGTCGCAAGCGATGAGAGAACAGGTCTTACGGATTTTGTTATTAAATATCTTAAAGATAAAGGTCATAAGCTTACTTATTTAGGAGACCTGATCGATAAAAGGAAGAAATGGAAATGGGTTGATATCGGTATAGAAGCTGCTGAATTAGTTTCAAAAGCAAAAGTTGATCAGGGGATTCTGTTTTGTTGGAGCGGAACAGGGATTTGTATGGCGGCAAATAAAGTAAAAGGCATTAGGGCAGCTTCGTGCTGGGATTCTGAAACTACAAGACTTGCTAGGAAATGGGATGACGCAAATGTTTTATGTATGAGTCTTAGAGCGACCTCTGAACAAGTTGCAAAAGAGATAATTGATGTCTGGTTTTTGACAAAATTTGACGAAGAAAGCCTCGACCAAGCCCATAAATTAGACAAAATGATATAATCAGGGATATGGCTGTTACACCTTCCACTATGCTTGAGTTGGGAACAAAAGCTTTCGATTTTAGTTTAAAAGATGTTGTATCGGGGAATTTGATTTCTCTTAAAACTTTTAAAGACAAAAAGGCATTTTTGGTGATGTTTATCTCCAGGCATTGTCCGTATGTCCAGCACGTGAGGGAAGAAATAGCAGAAATTGGACATGGTTATAAAGATAAAGATATAGGAATTGTTGCGATAAGCGCAAATGATGCAAGTTTGTACCCGGAGGATGCGCCAGAAAGCTTAAAAGAGATGGCGCAAGATCTAGGTTTTGCATTTCCATATTGCTATGATGAGTCTCAAAAAACAGCAAAAGCATATACTGCCGCGTGTACTCCGGATTTTTTTCTCTTTGATAAAGATAGAAAATTGGTTTACCGAGGGCAACTTGATGATTCAAGACCGGGAAACGGCGTACCTGTTACAGGAAAGGATTTAAAATCCGCAATAGATTCAATTTTTGAGGATAGACGAGTTAACCCTATTCAAAAACCAAGCATAGGATGCAATATTAAGTGGAAGAAGGGTAATGAACCATTCTATTATCAAACTCACTAAATCATTCTTAAAATATTAGGTATTCTTGAAGTCAACTCCATTTTAAGCTAGAATTAATTTTATGTTTAAACCCGTAAATCCCAATGTAAATTTTCCCCAAATGGAGGAAGAAATTCTTAAATATTGGAAAAAAAATAAAATATTTGAAAAATCTATAGAATCAAGACCCGAGGACAAGAAGTGGACGTTTCTTGATGGCCCTCCCTTTGTAACTGGAGTTCCCCACTATGGTTCGCTTCTCTCAAGCATTCCAAAGGATGTCTTCGCAAGGTTTATGACGATGAAGGGCTATAGAGTAAGAAGAGTTTGGGGATGGGACGGCCACGGACTTCCAACTGAGAACAAGGTTGAAGAAAAACTTAATATAAAAAGAAAAAAAGACATAGAGGACAAGATAGGAATTGAAAAATTTATCGATGAATGCAGAAAATATGTTAATGAGGTATCAGAAGAATGGGAATGGTACGTCGAGCATATCGGCAGGTGGGTCGATTTTAAAAATGCTTACAAAACATGGGACAAAGATTACATGGAATCGGTTATGTGGGTCTTCAAACAAATGTATGATAAGGGATATGTTTATAAAGGGCTTCGGGTTACCCTTTACTGTCCTCATTGCGCAACGCCAATTTCAAATTTTGAGGTTGCTATGGATGCCGATAACTATAAAGACGTTGAAGACCCGACCACGGTATATAAGTATAAACTTAGAAATGAAGAGAATACATTTATCCTTGCTTGGTCGACTACCCCCTGGAATAAAATCGTAACCCCCGCTCTTGCCGTTAATCCCAAGCTCACCTATTTAAAAGTTAAACAAGAGGGAGAGTTCTTTATTCTTGCCAAATCGAGGATTAAAATGCTTGGAAACAAACCCTACGAGATTATAAGCGAGTTTGAGGGTAAAGATCTTGTGGGAGAGAAGTTTGAGCCCCATTACGATTACTATCCGGCAGAACCCGGAGAAAAGATGTTTGAAATAGTTGGAGGAAATTTTGTGTCATCCGAAGAAGGCACAGGAGCTGTAACAATTGCTGTATATGGAGAAGAAGATTTAAAGGTGATGCAAGAACAGAAAATTCATATAGAAAAACATCTAGATGAAGAAGGAAATATTTTTTCTAATGTGCCAAAATTCGGCGGAATGTATTATCTTGCCGCAAATAAGGCAGTCAATGAAGATTTAAAAAAAAGAGGCTTAATCTATAGTGACAAGAGAGAAAAACATAGTGTAGCTCTCTGTTGGAGATGCCATACTCGTCTTTACTATTCTCCCATAGACGCATGGTATGTTAATGTGCAAGGGTTAAAAACCCTTCTTAAAAAAACCAACGAAAAAGTTAACTGGTTTCCAAAACATTTTAAATACGGAAGATTTTTAAAGAGCCTTGAGAATGCGCCAGACTGGAATATTTCAAGAAATAGATACTGGGGATCTCCTGTTCCTGTTTGGGAATGTGAATGCGGGCAAAGGTTTGTGCCTAGGTCTATAAAAGAACTAGAGGATGAATCAGAAAAAAAAATTGAAGACTTACACAAGCCTTTAATTGATGAAATAACGGTTAAATGTAGGAAATGTGGGAGAAACGCTCATAGGGTTTCGGAGGTCTTAGATAGCTGGATAGAAGCAGGTTCTGCATCGTTTGCAGAGAGACATTATCCATTTAATAAAAAAGAGAAACTCTCAGACTTTTTTCCTCCTGATTTTATTGCAGAATACACAGGTCAAATAAGGGCCTGGTTTTACGTGCTTCATATAATAGGAGGCGCTTTGTATAAATCAAATGCTTTTAAGAATGTTGTTGTCGAGGGTGTAATCCTAGGGACAGATGGAAGAAAAATGAGCAAAAACTATGGCAATTACCCTGATCCCAAGAAACTTCTTCTTGAATATGGGGGAGATGCTTTAAGACTATATCTTATGGGTAGTCCGGTTATGCATGGAGAAGATATTTTGATATCCGAAGAGCAATACAGGAATCAGCTTAAAGGATTAATTCTTACCTTATGGAATATATATAATTTTTTTATAAGCTATGCACTTTTGGATAAATGGACACCTGAGAAAAATAACAAGTCCAATAATGTTTTAGACAGATGGATTTTGTCTAGTCTCAATAAGGTCATAAAGAAAATAACAGAAAATTTGAATAACTACGATACTGTTTCTGCAATTTCAGAACTTAATAAATTTGTTGAGGATTTTTCTAACTGGTATATAAGAAGAAGTAGAAGTAGGGTAGGTATTTTATTAGAAAGCAAGGAAGATAAAAGCAGCTTTTATAAAACTTGCTATGAAGTTTTAATTGTCTTCTCAAAGATACTTGCTCCCATTGCCCCATTTTTGTCCGAGGAGATCTATAGAAACCTTACAGATAGGCAGTCAGTTCATCTGGAATACTGGCCAAAATACAATGAGAGATTAGTAGACGAAAACTTAGAGAGGGAGATGGATGTTGCAAGACAGATTGTTGAGCTTTCGCTCTCCAGGAGAAAAGAGGCAGGGATTAAAGTAAGGCAACCTTTGAAAGAATTAAAAATTAAGAATTCAGAATTAAAAATTAGGGGGGGAATTCTTAAGGTAATCAGGGATGAAGTAAATATTAAAAATATTGAAATGAGTTTGGGAAAAGGGAAGCTTGAAGTGCATCTTGATACGGAAATAACTCCCGAACTTAAGGAGGAAGGGCAAGCAAGAGATATAGTTCGGATGATTCAGGAGGAGAGAAAAAAACTTGGAACCAAGCTTGATCAGAAAGTGAATGTAGTATTGCCTTACTTTCCAAAAAATTTTGAAGATTATATTAAGAAAAGGGCTCTTGTTGAAAAAGTTGAAAAAGGAGACAGCTTTAAAATTTCCCTTTTGTGAGAAGTTCTTTTCTTAAAATCGACTGGGGGCTTTTGATACCCGCAATTGTGTTGGTATTTTTGGGTCTTTCCGGAATTTTTTCAATAAATTTATCATTGTTTCGTTCTCAGGTTGTCTTTTTTGCAGTTTCTCTTTTAGGTTTTGTTTTTTTCTCGCAGGCGAACCTCTATAATTTTAAAAATTATTCTCTATCTATTTATATCGGCTCGATACTTATTCTTTTTATAGTTATTCTTTTGGGAGTAGAAAGCAGAGGTTCTGTAAGATGGATTGATTTTTTGGGATTTAGGGCTCAATTCTCAGAGATATTAAAACCGTTTCTTATGCTTTCTTTAGCAGTTTTTATTTCAGAAAAAAGCGGTCGGTCTTTTAAAATTTTTTTTACTATTCTTGCTTTGCTTTTCCCAATATTTTTTCTTATTTTTCTTCAGCCTGATTTAGGTAATGCCCTTATTTATTTTTTTACTGTACTCTTAACTCTGTTTGCATTCGCTTTCCCATTAAGATATTTTATTTTCTCAGCTCTTACCAGTGTTCTGTTTTTTCCCCTGCTGTGGACTTTTCTTAAAGATTACCAAAAAGAGAGGCTTTTGATATTTTTTAAGTTTAGGGTGGACCCTCTTGGTTCTTCCTATAATGCTATTCAATCTATTATTGCAGTGGGATCAGGAATGTTTTTAGGAAAAGGCCTAGGGCAAGGTACCCAGTCTCTTTTAAGATTTTTGCCGGAAAGACACACAGATTTTATTTTTGCTACTCTGTCTGAGGAATTAGGCTTTGTAGGGGGATTGATTATAGTTTTAACTTTTTCGTTTCTTTTATACAGAATTATCGTTATCTCAAATGATTCAGACGACATGTTTCTCAGGATATTTGCGGTATGTTCTTTTTTTCTCCTTTCAACTGAGTTTCTTACGAATGTGGGAATGAATATAGGACTTATGCCGATTGTTGGAGTTTCTCTTCCTTTTGTTTCATATGGAGGAAGCTCCCTTTTATCAAATTTTATTCTCTTAGGTTTTTTGTCTTCCATAAGTAAAAAATTTGAAAGGAAGGAAGTTCTGGAAATTAAGTAGAATGTCTGCTATAATCGGAAGCTATGCAGTACGCCGTAATAAGAACCGGAGGCAAACAGTACAAAGTAAGTAAGGGATCGATAATTCAGATTGATAATATAGAGCAAGATAAAGAAAATCAACTTGTTTTCAATGATGTTCTTCTTTTGGTAGACAATGGAGAGATTAAAATAGGAAAACCCAATGTTGCCAACGCTCAAGTGAGGGCAAAGATAGTAGATCAAATAAAAGGGAAAAAGATAAAAGTAGGAAAATTCAAATCAAAATCAAGATACAGAAGGCGTGCGAGTTTTCGTCCGCACTTTACAAAAATTATGATCGAGGATATAACTTGGCAAGGAAAGATGGAAAAGTCAGACAAGAAATCTCGATTAAAAAAGATTGTCAAGAAAGGAAAAACTTCTTAAATTAGCTCTTGACTTAGACAAAGACTGGCAATAAAATGATTGTAGATTTTTCACAAGATTAATATGGCACATACAAAAGCACAAGGGGCAGTTAGAGGAAACAGAGATTCTAGGGCAAAGCGGCTGGGCGTTAAGCTTTATCAAGGACATAAAGTTAAGCCAGGCAATATTATAGTAAGGCAGAGGGGGACTAAGTTTTTCCCGGGAGCGGGAGTTGATATAGGGAAAGACCATTCTATATTTGCTTTAGATTCCGGAATGGTTTCTTTTAAAATCTTAAAAGGCAAGAAATTTATTGAAGTTTTAAAGATTTAATTATGGATGAACAAAATCAGGAAAAAGTGTTTGAGCTTGATGTAAATTTCCTTCAGGCAAATCCTCTTCAGCCCCGTAGTGTAATTTCCCCTGAATCTTTAAATGAACTTGTGGACTCAATAAGAGAGCAGGGGATTCTTGAGCCGTTGGTGGTAGCAAAGACTCCAGCAGGATACCAGATCATAGCAGGAGAAAGAAGATGGAGGGCTGCAAAGATCTTAGGACTTCCTAAGGTCCCCGTTGTTATCAAAGATGCAACTCCTCAGGAAATGCTTGAAATGTCAATTGTTGAGAATGTTCAAAGAGAAGATTTAAATCCCATAGAGAGAGCCTTGGCATACAGAAGACTCATAGATGAATTTGGCATGGGTACCAATGAGGTTGCCAAAAGAGTAGGCAAGAGCGCTCCTACTGTCTCAAATACAATGAGACTTCTTTCTCTTCCTGATGCTATCAAAGATGCTCTGGTTGCTGGAGTTATAACAGAAGGTCATGTCCGTCCTCTTGTTTCTATAGGCGATCAGAAGCTGATACTTGATCTTTTTAAGAAGATTCTAAAAGAAAACAGTACTGTTCGTCAAACTGAAGATATGGCAAGACGTACGAAAATTGAGGTTGAGAAAAAGGAGCCGCGGACACAAACAGACAGGCTTTGGGTTCCTGAACTTGATGAAATGTCAAAAAATCTTGAAAAGAAGCTTGATCTTGATAAGGTCACAATATATCAGTCAAGAAGTCTTGCCCGTATCGTTATTGCAATAAGAGGAGACATTGAAGAAACTACCCCAAAAATAAGAGAAATTTACGAAGCTCTTCTTAAAATAGCTAAGGAATCTTAACGATCCCTATTTTATCAGGTGGCCAATAGACGAAAAAAGATTTCCCGATAATATCTTCTCTTTTTACAAATCCCCATTCTCTTGAATCAGAGCTGAAATTCCGATTGTCACCCATTACAAAGTAGTTGTTCTCAGGAACTGTTATTTCCTGTCCTTCTTTAAGAAACGATCCTGCGTATGTTAATACATCTGGTTTTAGGTATTTTGATTCATCAAGCTTTTCCCCATTTAGAAAAACACTTCCATCCTTGATTGATATTTTGTCTTGAGGGATAGCAATGACCCGTTTTATAAAGTCTTTCTCAGGATCTGGTGGTGCCTTAAAAACAACAACCTCATTTTTTTTAGGTGGCGCGAAATTAAGAGCTATTATATTGGTAAGAACATACTCTCTGTCAGTAAAATTTGGGTACATCGAGTCCCCATTTACTTGAAAAGGGCGAAACAAAAACACATAAACAACAAGAAATACAGCTGCGGCAAGAAGAAGCGTTTGGGCAATGTCAATGATAAAAAGATATATTTTTTTTACTATTTCCATGTATTTCACATTGTCTTAGATTTAGCTTCCTTTGTCAATGAGAGTATTCTGTGATAACATATGCTCGTGGGTGCATGATTTAAAGGTAAAACCCGCTTGCAATGGCCGATTAGCTCAGCTGGTTAGAGCGCTTCATTCACATTGAAGAAGTCGGGGGTTCGAATCCCTCATCGGCCACGCCACTTTTTTATGAAAATTCTTTTTTTCTCCCGATTGTTTTATCCCCATATAGGTGGAGTAGAGAAGCATGTTCTTGAGATTTCAAAAATTTTAATAAAAAAAGGTTATAGCATCACAGTTTTAACGGAAAAATATTCAAAGGAATTAAAAACAAAAGGAAAATCTCAAGGAATTAACATAGTTAGGATCAATCCTGGAAGAGATGATTGGTTTAAAAAATTTAGAATTTGGTGGCAGGTTGGGAAATTAAGGAATTTAGTTAGAGACGTAGACATAGTTCATATTCACGATGTATTTTTTTGGTATCTCCCGTTCAGATTTTTACATCCTTCAAAAAAAGTATTTACGACATTCCATGGATATGAAGGAAACAAAATTCCAGGATTTAAAGCAAAACTTATGCATAAAATCGCAGAAAAACTCTCAAACGGAAATATATGCGTTGGAGATTATCTTAAAAAATGGTATGGAACAAAACCGGATTACATCACCTACGGTGCCGTAGAAACCCCAAATCACAAATTACAAATAACAAATAAATCTAAAAGAAAAAATTCCAAATACAAAATACTATTTCTTGGAAGGCTAGAGGAGGAGACGGGGATAATGGAATATCTAAAGGCTCTGTTAATGCTCAAAAATATAGGAACAAAATTTGAATTAACGATTCTTGGTGATGGGAAATTGAGAAGAAAAGCAGAAACCTTTTCAAAAAGTAATAAAATCAATGCGGAATTTAAAGGATTTGTAGAAAACACAGATAAATATTTTCGAGTGTGTGATTTCGTATTCACATCTAGATATTTAGGAATCTTGGAAGCATTAGCTTATAAAAAATTAGTTTTTGCCCATTACAATAATCCAATAAAAGAAGATTATCTTGAAATGGCTCCCTTTTCTAAATTTATCTCAATATCCAAAAACCATCAAGGGCTAGCGAAGCAAATAGAATTTTTTTTAAGAGAAAATGAGACTAGTAATGATTTGATAGGGAATGGATTTGGATGGGTAAAAAAACAAAACTGGAGTAATATTACAGATATTTATTCAGATCTCTGGAGCAAAATATGAAATCGAGTAAGTGTACTGTTTGTGGATCTACAGACACCTTTGAATTATATCCTGCAAATGTAGAGATTGAGAAATTATCTTTTACTTATGTAAAGACACCATGTTCGGGAAAAATTTTTCGAACTGTAAAATGTAAAAAATGTACACACGTATTTTGTTCTCCTATTCCCAAGAATATATATAAGAACTACGAAGAAGTAGTTGATAAGCAATATCTTCGTTATACAGAGTCAATAAAAGTATCTGCTCGAAAAATATTGCCTATTATTAAAAAATATAGAAGCTCAGGTATTATTCTAGATGTAGGGTGTGCAACTGGTGAATTCTTGGAAGAGGCAAGAAATTTTGGATATTCTGTTGAAGGATTAGAACTGTCTAGGTGGTCTTCAGATTTTGTTAAAAGAAAAGGAATAAGAGTTTATAGGGAAAGATTGGAGCAGTTGGCAAGAAAAATTTCTGGCCGATACGATGTAATTACTTTATTCGGTGTTATAGAGCATTTCGAAAATCCCGTTGAGGAGTTGAAGCATATTAGTAAACTTTTGAAACCCGGAGGGTTGCTTGTTATCTGGACAGGAGATATGAGCTCTTTCCCAAGCAAAATATTAGGAAAAAACTGGTGGTACTGGCAGGGACAGCATATTCAGTATTTTAGTCATCAAAGCTTGAATTATTTAGCAAAGCATTCAGGATTTAAGCACATAGCTACTAAAATTTATCCATTTGTGGCGACATACGGTCTCTTAGATAATTCTTTGAGTAGGTATCCTATACGCTCAATCATTATGAAAACAATTAGGCCATTTTTTAAATTCAAGCGCACATGGACATTTTATATACCCGGTGAAATGTTATGGTTTGGAAGTAAAATTTTTGAAAGATAAAACAGTTAGTCTTTTAATATTAGGAAATAATGAAAAAACGAAAGCAATTAAGAGAATACTAAAGGTTGATACGCTTATGATTTTAGTGAATCTATATACTGGTATATCATTATAGGAGAGCTCGACCTTTTGTAATCCTGCAGGAAGTTTTGCATTAATTACTCCTCTTTTTCCAGGATATATTAAATTATTTTTACTGTTGACCGATAAAGACCACCCAGGGAAATAGAGTGTGTTTTCTTGAATTTCAATTGGAGTCTGAGCATTTACTATATAAGTATGTTTTGTGGAAGTCCTTTTAATTTCTTGAACTGTACCTAATCCATTTATAATTTCCAAATGTTTCTCCGGTAGTGCAGAAAACCAAAAATTATTTATGTCTGCCCATTTATTATTCAAGAAATATGCCGTTGTCCCCTCAGTAATTGTGCTAATCCAAACATTTTTTCGTAAAACACTATCGTTAATTTGCGGTATTACTCTTCGGTGTCCCCAATTTAAAATAGTTGATCCTATTGTAATTATTAATAGAATATAAATAAACTTTTTTTTAATTTTAGAATCTGAAAAACTTAGCGTGAAGTACCCTGTAATTACGGAAATACAGAAACTAATTGCCAATGATAAGCGTCCATACGGAATTACCATGTTGAAAAACTGATAATTAGTATATTTCCATATAAATATTGATAATGGATGCATCATAAATATGAAAAATATGCATAAGAATATCCAAAAAATATAATCAGATTGTATTTTTTTTGGGATTTTTTTAAGGATAATCATAATTATGGACATTGCTATTACGAAAATTTGGACATAACCCATGATGAGCGCTAATTCTCCTTTAGGGCCTTGAAATAATAAGCCATACCTCCAGGGGGAAAAGATTAGCTGTGTAAACGGATAAAACTGTAAGTCGCTGACAGCTGTAGATACAGAGAGCTTAAACATGTACGGCGTGTATAAAATAAATGAAATCCAAACATAAATAGAAGCAGTAGCTCCTACAAGTAGGGCAAGTAATTGAAGCAAAGTAGATTTATAGCTTTTATTTCTTAAATCCCTGAACAGAATATATAGAATACCTATTCCTAAGAATACGGTAGCAAGAAGGGGATGGGCAAGAAATAATAGTCCCATAATCAGACTACAAATAACAAAATATTTAAAGCGTTGTTCTTTAATAAATTTAATAATGAAATAGAAGAGCACGGGAGCCAAAAAAAATATAGTAGATTCTCCAAGGGTAGCTCTGAAGTGGACGTCAATAAGGTGATAGGGGCTAAATAGATAAAAGATGCTGCTAACAAATGCCCCAAGCTTACTATTTGTTATCTCCTTGACTAAGAAATACATAGTTATTCCGGACAAATAAAAAACTAAACCAAGATAAATCTTCATGCTTGTAATAAAACTTAAGCCTAAGAAATGAAAAAAAGAAATAAAGTAATATGGAAGATTGTAATTAAAAATAAAAAGCGGATTTCCATAGGTAGCATTCAGTTCCGATGCCCAGGATGGCATCAAATTCCTCTCTCTGAGGGAATCATAGAAAGACATTATTCTGTAAATGTGAATATTAAAATCTCCGCTTTCGTATGTTCCGGATCTAAAGATGCTTATAACAGGAAGAATGGATATCAGAGCTAGAAGAATAAAGAGGTTTATCTTTCTTTTTGGGTAAATGTATCTGTAAATAAGTATCCCTGATAATAGAAGGATAGAAGAGACAAGGTTGACAAAAACCATTCTGTAAGGATCAATCATATGTTCATTTTATCGAATAAAGATAATACTGCGCTGCTGAATATGGTATTGCCGAGAAATGCGATAAAAGTTCATAATTTTCAAGTTTACAATTTCTTAGATTAATTTTTGTACAAAAGTAATTTATATCCCCCCCTTTGATAAAAAGCTTGGTAACTCCTCTTTTTTTAAATAAATTAAAATCTCTACTGTTTCTGTCAAATATGTAATTGATATCGATGTAATTAAAATCTGCATAATAATATCCGAATACTCCGTATGTTGCCACGAGATCATCTTTACTTATATGCTTATCAAACTGCCTACCAAAATCATAATAGCTTGAATTGTCTTTTGAAAGCGTTCTTGTTAGATATTTATTTTTATCTGCCATTCCGATTCCGTAAGGCAAAACCAGCAAGCTGTTTATAAAGTAATACAAAAATAATAAAAATAAAACTATTGATGTTAAATATTTTAAAAATACATGCTTAACTACAAATTGGTACAGACCTATAGAAGCTATTATTATTGCAACAGAATAAAGTCCCAAGAGATATCTTCCGTAGGGATAATTTATAAACATATACTCAATTGCTAAAAAAATAAAAAAAATTGATAAGTTCATTTTTTTCAAATCCTTAATATTGCCCCTTAATTTATAAAGCAAAAAAACAATTCCCAAGAAAAATATTGGACTAAATACTTTAAAATTTTGGGTCCCAAACATTACAAAATTAAACTTAAAATAATTGAGTATCCCAAAGTTAATGGATCCCTCCAGCAACTCCTTATTTGAAAACGCAGGATACACAGGATTACCGGTTAAAATATATGATCTTAGAAACCAGACAGAAGGAATAATGACAGATGATATAGTAAAAAATAGAATTGATTTAATCTGAATAATTTTTGACTTGTAATTTTTAACAATTAAATAAAAAATTAGAGTAATCAGAAACGCAATCGTCCATAGCTTAGTCGAAATCATAGCGCCAATAATAACTCCAGCAATAAATATGCTAGTCATACTTAATTTGTTTTTAATTAATATAAATACCGCGAGTAAAAAAAGAAAAATCCACTGAAAGTCACTATATTGGGATGAAGTTTCTCGCATTACTTCGGGCGCAGTTGCAAATATTAAGGGAGCTATTATCGCAAATTTATATTTTTTATCTTTTGATAGTGAATATAATAACAGCAAGACTAATATGTAAAAAATAAAGTGAATATATCTTGCTGCTTCTTTAGATCCTAAAAATATAGCTATTAAATAGCTCATTTCCGAAAGCTGAGGACTTGCAGAAACCATAATTTGTTCTTTTGAAGGTAGCATTATTGAATGGTTTTTAAGATATTGTACTGGGAGATCTGTGTGATACTGGTCTTCTCGAATCTCCGGTGACTGAAGTTTTAAAAAGCCTATAAAAATAAATAGTGTTATCCATATAAATATCCATTTGTGAATTTTGAAATCTCTATATAACTCTTTTACAAATCTGCTTAATTCGATTCCTTTATTTCTAAAGGAATTTATGGGTAAAAGAGCCAACAAAACACACAATAGTAAATATAAGGTTATTATCGAAGAATACAAAAGAGAAAAGAAACCAATTATTGCCAATCCGCTTCCTATAAATATGTATCCGAATGCAATTTTGATAAAGATGTTTTGTTCTGAAAAATTTTCTTTTTTGAAAATAATGTTTTTTATTTTAGATCCGAGTAAATAAAAAACGGCAATAAGCCCAAGTGATATAAAGATGTTAATTAATAAGTTATAAAGTATTAAAATATCGAAATTAATGCTGACAAAGTCATTTTTTAAAAAAGTCAAAGAAGTATAAATATTAGTTAAATATTGGGACACTGACAGTATTTTAATCCAGAAGATGCTATAATTTCAATCAATCAAATATGAAATCATCTCTTGTCATAACTGTTATTAACGAAGAAAACTCTAGTGGACAGCTAATTGATTCAATCTCTAAACAAACAAAAATCCCTGATGAAATAGTTATCATTGACGGTGGTAGTACAGACAGAACGATAGAAAGAATTAAAGGGAAAATCATTGAATATAAAAAAAAGCTTAATGTTAAATTATTTGAAAAAAAGGGAAATAGATCTACAGGGAGAAACTTTGGTATAAGTAGATCCTCAGGAAGTATAATTCTATCGACAGATTCAGGATGCACTTTGGATAAAAATTGGATTAGAAATATTACGCAACCATTTTTAGATCCGAAGGTCGATGTAGTCGCAGGATACTACAAGGGTTTATATAAAAATATATTTCAAAAATCACTTACTCCTTATGTTTTGGTTATGCCCGATAAAGTCGATCCTAAAAATTTTCTTCCCACTACTCGTTCTATGGCTTTTAAGAAGTTCGTATGGAGGAAAGCTGGAGGATTTAATGAAAATTTATCTCATAATGAAGATTACGATTTCGCTTTTAAGTTAAAAAAATTGGGAGCAAAAATCAAATTTCAAAAGAATGCAATAGTTAATTGGATTCCAAGAAAAAATTTAAAAGAATCATTTGTAATGTTTTTCAGATTTGCACTAGGTGATATAGAAGCAGAAATTATAAGGCCGAAGGTTTTTTTAATTTTCCTAAGATATCTAATAGGTCTTTACTTGATTCCCTTAAATATTATTGAAAAGTCAACTCCTTTGTTAATCTTTTCAATTATTTTATTTATCTCATACATTTTATGGACAATAATTAAAAATTATAAATACGTTAAGCACATTTTAGGATTTTCTTATCTTCCTTTGCTTCAATTCACATCCGATATTGCGGCAATTTCGGGAACTACAGCTGGTTTTGTAAAAAGAGGAAGTCAAATAAACATTCTTTCTCTAGTAAAAAGGAATAAAGTTCTAATTTTGTTGCTTGTCATTTTCATAATTCTCGAACTTTTGATGATGCCGGTTGGTATTCCAAACAAAAATCATCCCTTTACCTACTTTATGGATGAGTGGCACCAATCCCAGGCTGTCAGAAATCTTTTTAGGCATGGAACACCTAATATGCCCGGAGGAGCAAACGGATCTATATTCCAGTTTTTTCTAACAGGAATTTATCTAATCCCCTTTTATCTACTGGGAATTATAAATCCCTTTAACATAAAATCGTCTGTTACGGATATGGAGCTTCAGGAAAATCTTTTTATTATTTTAAGATCAAACACGATTTTATTTGGAGTTTTTTGCATCTTAGTTCTTGCTTATATGTCAAAAAAATATTTTAAACTAAACCCTTTTTTGGTTTCCTTTTTATTTATCTTCAACCCTCTTTGGTTAATTTTAAATAATTATTTTAAATATGACATAGCCCTATTGTTTTGGGTTCTTTTATCATTTTTGTTTTTCTTAAGATATACAGTGAATCCAAACACGAGCAATTTTTTACTGGCAGGATTTTTTTCAGGGCTGTCTCTCTCAACTAAATTAAGCGCAATCCCACTTATCCTCTTGTACATAGTAACTTTTTTGATTTTCACGCCTAATTATAAAAAATATATTTCTCAACTTTTCTTGGGATTATTTATTTTTTTAGCTACCTTTCTATTGTTTGGTGTACCTGACTTAATCTTAGGTAAGGGAAACATTTTAGAGTATCTTCAGTCCAATCTTTTTCGAACACCAGAGACAACTTCTGATATTTATAATATTGGGATGAATTATGCCCAAGTCCTTTTGTATAAAATATACCCAGTAACTTTTGGGCGCGTTTTATATTTTGGATTCTTGTTGTCTCTAATTACAGGTACCTTATTTTATTTTAAGTCAATTTTTAAAAATCGAATCAACATTTTAACACTTTTGTTTTTTATTTTTTTTGCTTTAAGTTTTATTCCTCTTAAGATTGGAGCAGCATCAAATAGGACACTTGTTTTACTTCCTTTTATTGTTTTAATTCAATTAGTGGTTTATGTCAGAATTTATAAATTTATAAAAAGTCATCTTCTTAAATATCCAATCCTAATAGTCTTTATTTTGCTTATGGGGTTTCAAATGTTTGAATCGTTGTCTTGGGTAACGGTAAGATTGAACCCCGATCCAAGAGTGGAATCATCAAAATGGCTGATTGCTAATATTCCCAAAAAAGTTACGATTGGAATTGAAAATATACCGATATACCAGTTTTTACCAGATATAGTCCTAAGGGAGTTTTACTTAGCTCAATATAACAATATTCAAGCTACCAACTTTAGCTATCAGATTATTAATTCTCAAACTGACAATTTTCCCGAAGTTGTAGTTTTAACTAATAGCGAAATAGAAGCTAAATATCTTAAGAAATCAGAGAAAAGGGATATTATTGAAAAAATGGGAAGAAATTATGTTGAAGCTGCCGAATTTAAACCTGATTTTAAATATTTTAATTTAATTAATAGCGAATTCGATTATTATATATCAGGACTTATCTTTATTCCTAATATTTCTTTTTTTGAAAAAATTGAAAAATAATGGATAAAAATACAGCAGTAATTGTACCTTCCTATAGGGAATCTGAGAAAAATATTAAGGCTCTTGTACTGAAAATAAAAAATATTCTTCCAGACTCATTGACAATAATCATTGATGATTCTCCCAAAAAAGAAGCACATAAAATTAAGTCTCTATTAAAAAATTATAAGAATGTAAAAATTATCTTTAGATTTAAAAAATTGGGAAGGGGGAGCGCTGTTATGGAAGGGTTTAAAGAGGCGTTTAAAAATAAAAATATAAAATATTTTTTTGAAATTGATTCTGATTTGGCTCATAATCCTAGCCAGATGCCACGATTTTTAAATAAGATAATGACGGGGAAATGTGATGTAGTAATAGGGTCTCGTTATATAGAGGGAGGCAAAACAATAAATATAGTTTTAAGCAGAATAATTCTAAGCAGAATAATCAATTTATTTTTACGATTTTGGTTGAACATCAAGCTTAGCGATTTTACCGGAGGATTTAGGATGTATAACAGAAAATCTACAGAATTTTTATGTAAAAGTAAAATAAGGTCTAATGGTTTTATAACTCTTTCGGAGACACTCTTTCTGTTAGATAAGAATGGATTTAGAGTAACAGAAGTGCCAATAACGGTCAGTGTGAAAAAAGAGGGTAAGTCAAATGTTGATATAAAAGAACTATTTCGGTCGCTCTTTTTTGTTTTATCTATAAGATTTAATCGTTTTATTAATTAAATGATTTCAAGCTGAGGTAAGGGAAAGATAAGATGTCCGCCTTTTTCAAGATATTCTTTTTCCCTTTTTAAAAATTCCTCTTTAAAGAACCAAGGCAAAACAAGCATGTAATCAGGTTTATCTTTTCTTGCCTGTTGTTCTGAAATGATGGGGATTCCTACTGATGCTATTTTTTTACCCCATTTCTCTGGATTTCTCTCAACTGCATAAGGAATCAATTTTTTATTTAATTTAAAATACTGAAAAAGAGTATTTCCTCTTGTTGATGCTCCATAAACATATATTTTCTTTCCCTTCTTGATTTCGGTTTTTATAAATTTTTTCAGAATGTTTTTATTTTCCTTCACCCTCTTTGCAAACTCTTTATAAATTGTTTTTCTATCAAAATTAAGCCTTTTCTCAGTCATTAGAAGATTTTTAACGGATTCTGAAATAGGTTTTTTTTTCCTAAAGCATATGTATGTTCTAAAGCTTCCTCCATTTATCTCGTTTACTTCCACATTAAAAACCTCAAGATTATGTTTTTTTAGTAAGTTTTGAAGTGACAGCAGAGAATAATATTCAAGATGTTCATGAACAACATTATCGAACGCATTTTGCTCAAGCATTGATTTTAAATAATTTTGCTGAATAACAAAAATACCGTCCTCTTTTAGAATTTTTGTAATGTCGTGCAAAAACTTGTTTGGATTAGCTATATCGTAAAAACAGGAAATAGCAGTAATAATGTTGGCTTTTTTATTGCCTAAGTACTTTTTATATGAGGGGTAGTTAAAATAATCATTTATAACTATATCCGAATAGTCTTTACACTCCTTGGCAAGTTTTTTAATTGGTTCTATCCCTATCTTATAAACATTTTTTGGGTAAAAGGAAACAAGCGTTCCATCATTTGCGCCAATATCAACCGCTATTATTTTATTTTTTCTTTTTCCTAATTTTCTTAAAGAGACTAAAACAATTTCTTTTAGGTGATCCTTCATCGTTTGGTTAATTCCGGATTTGTATCCGTAATTATCGGTATAAAGTAGGGAGGGTGGAGTTGTATGTCTAAGTTGAAGAAGAGAACAGTTCTGACATAAAACCAGTGCCAGTGGGTACTTTGGCGGTTTTTTATTAGTTTTCAAAAAATCAGAAAGATATAGGTTACCAAATGAAATAACGTTAAGTAGTCTTTTGGAATAGCACGCTCTGCATCCTTTAATCGCAACATTGACTGTACTCATTAGATAAAAGTTTGATCAATTATAGATCAAAAGATGATATAATTTCAATAATATTTATGGGCTACACGAAAAGAGCAATAAAAGGTGTGTCTTGGATGTCTGCCTTTAGACTTGTAACTCGGCTATTTTCTTTTTTAAAGATTGCCATATTGGCAAGAGTGCTTAGTCCGTCTGACTTTGGAATTTTTGGGATAGCTTCAATTACCCTCGCACTGCTTGAACTTCTTACAGAAACCGGAGTAAATGTTTTTTTAATTCAGTCAAAAGAAGATATAAAAAAAAATATCGACTCTGCATGGGTGGTCTCAATTGCCAGAGGTGTTCTAATTGCCCTTTTAATTTTAATTTCTTCTCCATTTATTTCATCTTTTTTTAATTCTTCTAAATCTCTTACTATATTAATTTTAATTAGCTTAGTACCTTTAATTCGTGGATTCATAAATCCTATGATAGTTAAGTTTCAAAAAGAACTAAATTTTAAAAATGAATTTTGGCTTAGGTCGTCTATATTTATAGTCGATGCAACTGTCGCAATAATTTTTGCCCTGCTTACACACTCGGTTTACAGTCTTATATGGGGACTTCTGGCCGGGGCGGTTCTTGAAGTATTAGTATCTTTCTTCATAATCAAACCAACTCCCGGGATTAACTTTCAAAGAGCTTATATTTCAGAAATCCTGCATAAAGGAAAGTGGGTTACAGCGTATGGTGTTTTTAATTATTTAGCTCAAGAAGGGGACAGCATTATGGTCGGAAGACTTTTAGGAGCACCTATCTTAGGCGTTTATCAAATGGCCTATAAAATTTCAATAATTCCTTTGTCTGAGATCTCGGACGTATTTAATAGGGTTGTTTTTCCTGTTTATTCAATTATTGGGGGAGATAAACAAAGATTAAAAGCAGCGTTTTTTAAAACGATTGGAGTAATATCTATTTTAAGTCTAATTCTTTCTACAATACTATTCCTTTTTCCAAGAGAGATTATTCTTATTGTATTAGGAGAGAAGTGGCTGCAAGCTGAAGGTGTTCTTCGTGTTTTATCGATTTATGGATTTCTGCGAGCTATTTCGGGCCCGGCGTCCGCTTTATTTTTGGGAATTGAAAGGCAAAAGTATGTAACATTTGTGGTTATTGCAAGATTTTTAACCCTTGTTGTTTCAATATATCCACTTATAATTTTGTTTGGACTAAGCGGAGCAGCTTACTCAGCGCTTCTCTCTGTTCTAATAGAGATTCCTGTTATTATGTACTTTGTGTTTAAAGTTTTTAAGTGAATTAAATTTTTTATTTTAATTATGAAAATTGGTGTTTTTTATAATATTGCGTTTAGCGGCGCAAAAAGAGTGGTTTTAGAGCATGTGAAGGGATTAAAATTGTTAGGGCATACCGTAGATATTTACACTACGGATCAAGCAAATGACATTTTTGATTCCGGAACAGAAGCTAATAGCAAATATTTATATAATTTTTCTCCGATTGAATTTAAACTTCCAGTTTTTAATAGATTTAAAAAAGATTTTATCGATACTTTTTATACTTTAAAAAATGTTCATAAAAAAATTGCCAGAGATATTGATAAAGGAGATTATGATATCGTGTTGGTTCATACAGATATATCAACCCAAGCGCCATATTTATTGAGATATCTTAAAACAAAAAATGTTTATTTTTGTTTGGAGCCTTTAAGAAACGCTTATGAATACTCATTAAGACTTAAGGATAATGTATTTGTTTTAAATATATTTTACGAAAATCTAAATAGGTGGATAAGAAAAAATATAGACAGAAAAAATGCTCGTTCGGCAAATCATATTTTAGCCTTATCTCTATTTGGAAGAGAAAGAATTATAGCTGCTTATGACTTATATCCTAAAATTTCTTATTTAGGGATTGATGAGTCAGTTTTTAAGCCTAGTAATGTAAAGAAAAAAAACCAAGTATTCTTTGTGGCAGAAAAATACCCTATTTATGGATATGATCTTGCGCAGCAAGCAATGAATTTGATTCCTAAAAAAATAAGGCCGGATTTAAAAATTATTGATTGGAAAAAAAATAATTTCGAAAGATTATCTGATGAGGAGCTTGTAGGGTTATACAGGGAATCCTTAGTAACACTTTCGCTAAGTAAATTTGATACTTTTGGATTGGTCCCTTTGGAATCAATGGCATGTGGAACTCCTGTTATCGCCCTAAATGTTGCTGGGTATAGGGAGACCGTACTTAATAATAAAACTGGATATCTAACTGATTTTGATTCCAAGGAAATATCAGAAAAAATTATATATTTGCTATTGCATCCGGAGGAAGTCAAAAGATTGGGAGAGAATGGAAGAAAATGGACAGAAGAGAAATGGACATGGAATAAGCAAATAGAAGAGCTGAATAAATTATTAATTAATTTTGTTAAAAATGAATTCTAATGTTTCGTTAATTATCGTAAGTTATAAAGTAAAACGAGAAATTTTTAATTGTATTAGATCAATAATTGAATCTAAGCCAAAAATTAATTTTGAAATTATAGTAGTTGACAATGATGAGAAAAACACAATTGAAGAAGATTTAAAAAAGCAATTCCCTAGAGTAAAATATGTAAAAAGCCCTAAAAATATAGGATTTGGGGCAGGGTGTAATTTAGGTTCAAAATATGCAAGGGGAGAGGTCTTATTTTTAGTAAATCCCGACACAGAAGTCCCTGAAGGGACAATAGATAATCTTTACAATTTTTTAATTTCGGATAAAAATATTGGGGCAGTCTCCCCTATCTTGCTGAATAATAGGGGAGTCCCCTACTTTGTTCAGGGATCAGAGTTAATAAATCCCATAAACGCTGTTTTTAGTCTATCGGGCATTTATAAACTCTTTCCGAAAAATTGGATAGCCGAAAATTTTTTTTATAAAGATTGGGACAGAAAAGCGGTGCGAGAAATGGACGTAGTTCCCGGAACATCCTTAATGATAAAAAAGAAAGTTTTTGATGAAATTGGAGGATTTGATGAAGAATTTTTTCTTTTTTTTGAAGAAGCAGATTTGTGCAAAAGATTAAAAATTAAAGGTTATCGAAATTATTCTGTCCCAGATGCAAAAATTATTCATTTTGGTGGGATAAGTACAAAAAAAAGAAATGACATAAAAGAAATATTTTCAAAGAGCAGGTTTTACTATTTTAAAAAATGGTATGGCTCGTTTCTTGCTTTAATATTAAAGTTATTTTTTCGATTTAATAAAAATCTTTTATTTTTAACAATCATCCTTTTTCTTGCAGCGCTTCTCCGTTTCTATAAACTAGGGTCAACCATGGAATTTATAGGAGATCAGGGATGGTTTTATCTGTCTGCGCGAGATTTATTATTGACAGGAAACATTCCTCTGGTTGGAATTACGTCAAGCCACACTTGGCTTCATCAGGGTCCTTTGTGGACGTATATTCTAAGTTTAATCTTTTTAATTTCAAATTTTAATCCTGTCGCTCCCGCCTATTTTACGGCGATTTTTAGTGTTCTGTCAACGTTCCTAATATATAGAGTGGGTACAATACTGTTTTCAAGACAAACAGGACTCGTATCAGGTTTGCTTTATGCGGTATCACCTCTTACCGTTTTGCACTCGAGAATGCCCTATCATACTACTTTGATTCCCTTTTTTTCTTTATTATTTATCCTGTTTATTTATAAATGGCTTTCGGGAAAAGCCATGTTTTTTCCCGCTGTCATTCTTGTGCTTTCTATTCTTTATAATCTTGAACTATCCACAACTTCCCTATGGATAGTTCTGGTTTTATTTATGGTATACGGTATTTATAAAAAAAAGCAATTTGTATCCAAACTTAAAAATCCTAAAATAATACTCTTATCGATAATTGGATTTATCGTTCCGATGTTGCCAATTTTGATTTATGATTTTAATCACGGATTTCCGCAAACCTTTAAATTCATAGCTTGGATAGGATATAAGTTTTTAAAATTTTTTGGGCTCCCCGGCGTCGGTTCAATAACTGAACAATCGAGTTATCTTACGGTTCTAAATTTTTTTCTTGAGTCTTACGGAAGATTAATTTTTGCAGAAAGTTATCAGATCGCCTTAATTTTATTGATAATATCTTTTTCGCTTTTCTTTTTTATTCTATATAAAGATATCGGAAAGAAAAAAATTCAATTAGGTTATCTATTAATCGGAATTTATTTTATAATTTCATTTTTGGGATTTTTGATCGCAAAAACTTCCTCTGAGGCATACCTTCCAATTTTTTTTCCTCCGATTATTATAATTGCGGGATTAGTTTTCAATAAACTGATAGTGAGCAATACATTTAAACTTATTGGTATTACATTTTTAATCATTTTAGTAAGCTTTAATGTCTACCCGCTTTTTAAAAATAATTCTCGTATCAATGAGGGATTGTCGTTTAAAAATAGATTGAATGCGGTAGGAAGAATAATAGCTCTGACTCAAGATCAGGAATACAATTTATTAGGTAAGGGTGAAGGAAGCCAGTTTGAGAGTTTTACCATGAATTATGAATACTTGTTGTGGTGGAAGAGTCATCCTGCAAGCCGCGAAAGTGTAAAAACTAAAATTATAATTTCCGAAACATCAAAGGGTATAATAATAGAGAAAAAATGATATCTGCTGTTATTTTAACTAAAAATGAGGAAAAAAATATAGAAGATTGTATCAAGAGTGTTAAGTGGTGTGATGAAATAATCTTAATTGACGATAATTCAACTGATAAGACGAGAGAAATAGCTGAAGAGCTGGGCGCGAAAGTCTTCAGAAGAGATTTAAACGGTGATTTCTTTTCTCAGAGGAATTTTGGTTTGGAAAAGGCGAAAAATGAGTGGGTATTCTTTGTAGACGCAGATGAGAGAGTAACTCCTTCGCTTTGCGAAGAAATAATCGGATTAACCAATAATCCAATTAACCAATGCAGCGGGTTTTATATTAAGAGAAGAGATTTCACATGGGGTAAGGAATTGAAGCATGGGGAGACGGGAAATATTTGGCTTCTGCGACTTGCAAGAAAATTACAGGGAAAATGGGAGGGGAAGATTCACGAGGAATGGAAGATTAAAGGAAAAGTGGGGAAATTAGAAAATTCACTCTATCATTATCCTCATCAAACAGTAAATGAATTCCTTACGGAAATTAATTTTTATACCAATCTCCGGGCAAAAGAACTCTTTGAAAAAAAAGTCAGATCAGGATTTTTAGAGATTATTATTTATACTAAAGGAAAATTTATTCTCAATTATTTTTTGAAGCTCGGTTTTCTAGACGGGATACGGGGTTTAATATATGCTCTTATGATGAGCTTTCATTCATTTCTAGTCCGCGGAAAGCTTTGGCAATTATGGCAAAAGAAATAGTAAACATCAATGTACTAAAAGTTCTTATTATAGTTTGTTTGGTTTCTTTTGTTTTTGGTGAACTTATTCGTTTTTCAATTTTTGGAATTGAAACAAAATTATTAGATCTTACAGTTGCGTTAACTTTTGGCTTTTGGTTGATATATTCATTCCTGAAGAAAAGAATATCAAAAACCATTTATGCTCCAGCACTTATTTTTTCTATTTACTGTTTATGGACCCTTTTAATAAATCTAAAATTTTTGGATTTAAACCAAGGTATCGTCTCGTTTGCATATTTATTAAGGTGGGTTGGGTATGCAAGTCTTTTTACAATAGTCAGTAGTTTTGATCGAGAGTTTAAAGACACAATTAAATCATATCTTATTTTCATTGGCGCGATTATTGTGACAGCAGGATTTATACAATTTACTTTCTATCAAAGTTTAAGAAATCTTTTCTATTTGGGTTGGGATGAGCATTTATACAGGATGTTTTCAGTTTTTTTAGATCCCAATTTTGCCGGAGCTTTTTTTGTATTGTATTTCCTTTTTTTGTTGGATTTGATATTCGAAAATTTGAAAAACAAAAAAAAATTGCTTATTTACTCTTTTCTTTCAGTCTGTACATTTCTTGCGATACTTTTAACTTACTCAAGAAGTGCATTCATAATGCTTATAGTTGGGGCTGTGATGTTTTTTATTCTCAAAAGAAGACCAATCTACATAGTTATCTTAGTTTTTTTATTTGTTGTTTTAACTTTTCTTCTCCCAAAAGCTTACAAGACCGAAGGAACTAATTTCTTAAGGATAGTATCTTCTGAGGCAAGGTTTGACTCTGCGAGATTAGCTTTTAATATTTTCAAGGACAACCCAGTATTTGGAGTGGGTTTTAATAGCTATAAATTTGCAAGACAGAGATATGGCAGCAAAATTTCTGTGACAAGTCATGCGGATGCGACTACGGACAATAGTTATTTATTTATTCTTGCAACCACTGGAATCATTGGACTAATCCTATACTTATCTATTTGGTATAAGCTGATAAAATCAAATAAAAAATTATCTTTGTTTATTCCGTCAACAGTCTCTATTTTTGTGGGGAGTCTATTCATAAATGGCTTGTTTTACTCATTCATTATGTTTTGGGTGTGGATAGTAGCGGGGATTATGGATAATAACGAGTAAATAATAATATGCTTAATGATGTTATTAATCGACTTAAAGGGTCAAAATAATCTATTTGACGTCTATTATTTTTTAATTTTTGAATGTTTGGGTAGGAAGAATTAGTTTTCTCAATTACTTTGTATATCGTAAGGCCTGCGTCTTTATCAATCGTTGCGTATTCGTTCAGCGAATACAGCCTGATTACATCTTCTAGGAAATATCCCCTAACGTAAGAAAGTGATATCATATGGAGAAATGGTCCCGAATACAATCCATATGGATCAGATAGCGCTTGGGAGGTAACAAATATAGGTTTGTTATTATCTAGGTATCTATCGATTATTCTCCCTATCTCTTTCTTACTTAAAGTTGTTTCGTTTGTAAATATAATTTCGCCATTATAATACCCTTGAACCTGAGGACGTGCGAAATGACTTTCAATCAAAAGCCCTTTAGGAAGTTGTTGAACAAATTTTTGTTCGGTAAGATAAGGTATGGGCTGCTTTAAAAGAGTCAAAGCTGGTAGGGAAGAGGCCAGTACATATAAAATTACCAAAAGGCATAATATTCTTCTTTTTTCTAAAAATATTGCGGCAAAAAATGCAAATCCAAACCCTGTGATTGCAGCATGACGGCCAAAAAGGAGAGCGTCGAAGTCAAACCATTGATTTACAATAAGAGCTGGGATAATCCATAAAAACCCAACGGTGAATAATTTTTTACTATCCTTAAATTTCAGAATAAGCGAAATTGCACCCAAAAAGAATATAACAGAATTATTATTTTGTAAGAGCGGAATAACAGCGTTTCTAATAAGTCTTATTAACGTCAAAAATGAATGAATGGTTGGTGTAAAGGCTATTCCTTGACCAAATAAGTATTTATATATTCCGTTTTGAAAAGATATATTCAAGGCGTTTGCAATAAAGAAACTATTTAATAAACCCGCTAGAATGACGGCGATAATTACCGCAGGAAGGGTAATAAAAATCTTTTCTTTCTTAAAAAAATATATTACAGATATTAAAAATGGTAACCATAGTATGACAAGGGGGTGAGTGAGAAATGATAAGGCAAAAAATATACAGCCAGCAAAAAGAGTAATCCTAGAGTGTTCCTCCTCTTTTCCATATTTTGCTAAAAAAATATTGATATTAGAAAAAAATTTATATATGTTGACTCAGTCATGATTGAGACGTTCATTATCCAGTACAATGGAGTAAGTGTTGCGATAAGTGATCCAATAAAGGCAATCCTTCTATTTGTTACTATTTCAATAAAACGATAAAAGCAGTAAATGCCAATGGTAGATAATAAGATCTGAGCAACAATGATTGTTAGAGAAGGATTAAACCCAAAAAAAATAGCGCAGCGGAATATTGGCCAATATAGTAAGATGTACCCGATATGAAGAGGGAGATGTCCGGAAATTATTGCCTTAAAGTAATCAGGGTTGAAAAATCTGTCTAAATATTCCGGGGCATCAAAAAAAACAGGGAGATAGTTAATAAAGATAAGCCTAGATAAAATGAATACACAAAGTGGAATAAAAACTTTCCTATTCATTCAATTCATTAAAGGACTTACGGAGAATAATTGACCTTTATATTTTTTTCTGTTTTATTGCCAGCTTTGTCTTCTGCGATTATTTTTATTTCGTTATCTCCATCATGAAGAGTCAGATTGTATGAAAAATTATTTTCCTCATCAATCTGCGCCCAAAAGCTGTTAACAGTTACTCTTGTTCCCGAATCTGTTTTTCCGGTAACAATAACCGTGTTCTGATCTTTTTCAAATTTTTGGCCTTCTGTTGGCGACTTTATCTCAAGAGATGGAGGTTTATTCTGATAAATAATAATAAGCTCATCAGAGAAGTCGCTTTCTTTATTATCTTTCTCAGCTTTTGCTTTTATTCTATTTTCTCCATCATTTAAAGTTATTAAAAAAGAGAAAATTCCATCCTTCTCAACTTCGTTTTTTTCAAAAAGGGAACCGTTAAGATAAACTGAAACTGTGGATTCTGCTGTTGACTGCCCTGTTATTCTTGTTTGAGCACTGTTTGTGGCAGTAAAAGGTATATCGAGTATGGGCGCAGTTACAAAGCTTTCGGTTTCGGTTTTAACGGTCTCATCAGCTTTGCCCAAGCTTCCTATAAATACGGAAAAATTTACAAGAAGGGGAATTCCGAATTTCACAAGAAGGAAAATAACTACAAGTATTCCAAGAGCACTTAATATTAGGTTTTTTTGAGACTGCTTTTCAAGCCGCTTTGAAAGGCGGGAATATTTATTCCTATTCATACTTCGATAAAACTCAGTACGAGTTACTTCAATTAAACTTAGTACAGAATGTGAGCCGGAGGTGGGACTTGAACCCACGACTTGCTCTTTACCTGTCCGCCGCTTGCCTGAGCCAGGAGTGGGATTTGAACCCACGACCTCGGCTTTACGAAAGCCTTGCTCTACCAGCTGAGCTATCCTGGCAAGCTATGGCAGGCGGGCGAAAGAGCTACTCTACCACTGAGTTACTCCGGCGAAGCCGAGTTTGACTCGACAACAAGTCTATTTTATGAAATTTAACCCTCAAGAGCAACTATTGACAATAAAAACTATGAATATATAATAGTTCTGCTCTGTCTCGTTTTGTATGTCAAACTTTCTAGAAGGAGATCCTCGTGAAAAAAGAGCTCGAGAAGAAAAAGTAAGACAGATATTTGAAAGAGCTGGGGTAATTCAAGAAGGCCATTTCCGGCTGGCATCAGGACTTCATACAAGTAAATTTGTGGAAAAGACTTTAATTTATCCGTATACAAAAGATACTTCAGATCTTTGCGAAATGATCGCACAAGATTTTAAAGATAAAGACATAGGAATAGTAGTAGCGCCCGCAGTAGGTGGAGTAATTTTATCGGACAAAACGGCAACTCATTTATCAAGGATGAATAGCAGAGAAGTTCTAGCAGTGTTTGTCGAAAAGATAGAAGGAAGGATGCGGTTTCGCAATAACGAATTAAGCGAGCTCGTTGAGGGCAAAAATGCTCTAATCGTAGATGATGTGTTAACTACGGGTAAGTCAATTAGAGATATTATCAGCGCAGTGCAAGGAGTTGGTGGAGTTGTTGTTGGAGTTGCTGTTTTGTGTAATCGAGGCGATGTACGCCCGGAAGATGTTGGGGTGGATAAGATAGATGCTCTTATTACTTTAAAATTAGATTTGTATAAGCCTGAGGAGTGTCCATGTTGTACACGAAACGAACCATTATGTATAACTTAATCAATTAGACTTCTGTTGGTCTTGAGGGTTTTCGTTTGTATTTTGTTGCGACTTTAAGTTCGGTTATCGCTTTTATCATCTCAGCCTGTGCTGTTGCAAAATCTTTTTCACTTCTTTTCTCCTCCATAAGCTTGCCGGCTCTTCTTTGGGCTTCTTGAGCCTTAAGAACTTCAATATCCTCTGCTCTTACAGCATAATCTGCAAGTATGCTTACATTATTTTTTTCAACTTCAAGAAAGCCTCCTGTTATTGCAAGTAATTGCGTTGAGCCCCCCTTTTTAACAATAAGTTCTCCCGGGACTATCTTAGTAAGAAGTCCGACATGATTGGGAAGTATTGTAATCTGTCCATTTTCGCTTTGGACTACAACTTCATCGACATCATTTTTGTAAACTATCTTTTCCGGTGTAATTATTTCAAGATGAAGATTCATATCAGCTGCGCTTTTTAACCTCCTCAAGTGTCCCCGTCATAAAGAAGGAAGATTCAGGAATTTTATCAACCTTTCCCTCAAGAATTTCCTTAAATCCTCTTACGGTATCTTCTGTTTTTACATATCTTCCGGGCTCTCCGGTGAATATTTCGGCAACAAACATCGGCTGGCTTAGAAATCGTTGAATTTTTCGAGCTCTTGCTACAATAAGTTTGTCTTCATCCGAAAGTTCATCGATCCCCAAAATTGCAATAATATCCTGAAGATCCTTGTATCTTTGGAGAACTCTTTTGACCTCTTGGGCGACCTGATAATGTTCATCCCCGACGATACTTGAGTCAAGGATTCTTGAGGAGGATGAAAGGGGATCAACAGCCGGATAAAGTCCTTGTTCGGCAATTGATCTGTCCAGTGTTAAAGTTGAGTCAAGGTGCGAAAAAATTGTTACAGGTGCAGGATCAGTATAGTCATCTGCGGGCACATATACCGCCTGGACAGAGGTAATAGAACCTTGTTTGGTTGAGGTTATTCTCTCCTGAAGCCTTCCCATTTCTGTTGCGAGAGTAGGTTGATATCCAACTGCAGATGGCATCCTCCCAAGAAGTGCTGAAACCTCAGATCCTGCTTGAGCAAAACGGAAAATGTTATCAATAAAAAGGAGCACATCCTCATGCTTTTCATCTCTGAAATATTCAGCCATTGTAAGAGCGGTTAATCCGACCCGAAGTCTGTTTGCAGGAGGTTCATTCATTTGTCCAAATACCATTATTGTTTTATCAAGTACCTTTGCTTCTTTCATTTCCAAAAGCAAATCATTTCCCTCCCTTGATCTTTCTCCGACTCCTGCAAAAACAGAATGCCCCTTATGTTCAACAGCTATATTTCTTATAAGCTCTTTTACGACAACTGTTTTGCCCACCCCCGCTCCTCCGAATACTGCAATCTTTCCTCCTTTGGTAAAGGGCGCTATCAGGTCAATAACTTTTATTCCAGTTTCAAGAATCTGTGGTGTAGTTTCTTGTTGTATTAAAGAAGGAGGATCTTTATGAATTGGCTCAAGCTTAACATTTTTGAAATTAAAAGATTTTCCATCGATAGGTTTTCCCAATACGTTGAACAGCCTTCCTAATGTTTTGGGTCCGACAGGAACCTTAATAGTTGCACCTGTTTTTTTTACTTTCATTCCCCGCAAGAGTCCGTCTGTAGGTCCAAGAGCCAGCGCTTTTGCCTCGTTGTCGCCAGTGATAAATGCAACTTCAAGAGTCAAATCCTTTTTTTCTTTTGTCGCAACTTGGAGAGCTTCATAAATAGATGGAGCTCCATACGGAAATCTCACCTCAACCACAGGCCCTTGAACTCCTATTATAAATCCTTCGTTTTTAGTCATATAATAAAGCCGCTGCTGCGCCTCCTATATCCAGAATTTCGTTTGTAATTTTTTCTTGCCTTTGTTTGTTGTACTCAAGTTTTAGATAGTCTATGATATCTCCTGCATTTTCCGTAGCATTTTTCATAGCAATCATTCTTGCTGCTTGTTCTGATGCGTAGCTTTCCAAAAGATATTGATAAAGGGTCATCTCAAGATAATGACGAAGAAGAGCAGGAAGGATCTGGGAAGGGGAAGGCTCAAATAAGGTAAACGAGACTGTTCCCTCTTTATCAACACTTTCCGGGATCTTAATAGGGAGTATAGCTTCAACTTTTGGAATTTGTGAAAATACAGATACAAAGTGACTGTATAGAATTTTAACCTCGGATACTTTCTCCTCTAAAAAATAATCGTCGACTATTTTTGCAAGAGGATAAACCATATCGAATGAAGGAAGCGTTGTGCCAAACTCAAAAGATGCTGCTATTTCTTTTCCCAATTTTGCGACGGTATTTTCGATTTTTTTTCCTACTGTAAGATAGAAAATGGCTTTTGTATTTTTATCTTCATTTAAGAGCTCTTTTGTAATGCTGGTAATCAACCCTCCGCACAGACCTTTATCGGGAGAAAAAACCAACAACAAAGTTTTTTTTGCATCTTTTGAAGCTCTCATATAATCGGTAACCACATCCTCAGGAAGTCTGTCGGCAATATTTTTTGCCAAAAAAACAAGTTTTTCAACATAGGGTCTGGACGAGAGGGCCTGATCTTGACCTCTCTTAAGCTTTGATGTTGCTATCATCTGCATTGCTCTTGTCGTTTTTGAAACATTAAGAGCCGTTTGTATTCTTCTTTTAACCGTTAGAATGTTTGCCATATTAGGAATTAAATGTTTTCTTAAATTCGGTTATTGCTTTTATCATTTTTTTTATTGTTTCTTCTTTTGGCTTTTCTCCATCCTCTAGAGCTTTGATGATATCTTGGTGATTTCTTTGAACAAATTTATGGAACCCTGTCTCAAACTTTTTTATAGATTCAACAGGTATATCATCTAAATACCCATTTGTAACGGTCCAAATGCTTAAAATTTCAAGAGACTCAGGTAGGGGGCTGTATTGGGGTTGTTTTAGAATTTCCGTGATTCTTTTTCCTCTTTCTAGTTGAGTTAGTGTTGTCTGATCAAGTTCTGAGCCAAATTGAGCAAAAACTGCAAGCTCCCTGTACTGAGCAAGATCAAGTCTCATCTTTCCTGAGACTGACTTGATTCCCGAAGTCTGAGCAGCACCCCCAACCCGGGACACTGAATTGCCTACATTAATTGCAGGTCTTACCCCCGCATTAAAAAGGCTTGATTCAAGATAAATCTGCCCGTCTGTGATACTAATAATATTAGTGGGTATATATGCTGAGATATCATTTGCTTGAGTTTCAACAATTGGAAGGGCTGTTATTGATCCCCCTCCGTGCTCTTCATTGAGCTTGACCGCGCGTTCAAGTAACCTTGAATGAAGGTAAAATATATCACCCGGATAAGCTTCTCGGCCGGCAGGGCGTCTTAAAACAAGCGAAATTTGTCTGTATGCCCATGCATGTTTTGAAAGATCGTCATAAACTACAAGACAATCCTGTCCTTTTTCAAGAAAATATTCCGCAACTGCAATTCCTGCATAGGGTGCAAGATACTGAAGGGCAGCAGGATCAGATGCACAAGCAGATACAACTATCGTGTACTCCATAGCTTCGAATTCCTTCAATCTTGCAATTACCTGAGCTACCGTGCTTTGCTTTTGTCCTATCGGGACATAGATACATATAACAGGCTTTAGCTTAGATTCCTTTGTGGGTTTTTGATTGATAATCGCATCAATTGCGATTGCTGTTTTACCAAGCCCCCGGTCGCCTATTATAAGTTCTCTTTGCCCTCTTCCTATGGGTATTACGGCATCTACTAACTTGATGCCGGTTTTAAGAGGAGTATTTACAGGTTCCCTTTCTATAACTCCGGGGGCAATTTTTTCAAGAGGCATTATTTTCCCGGTTTTTAAGGCGGGTTTACCATCAAGCGGTGTTCCCAACGGAGATATTACCCTTCCGATCAGTTTATCTTCAACAACTACGCTTAAAATTTTGCCCGTAGTTCTTATTTTATCTCCCTCTGTTATATCCGTACCTTCCCCTAAAAGAATGATGGATGCAAAATCCTCCTCAAGGCCTAGGATTACCCCCTTTGAGCCGTTATCAAAAGCGACTTGCTCTCCTATGAAAGACTGAGAAAGACCTGAGGCAACTACAACTGCGTCGCTGTTTCTTTCGACTAACCCGACATTTTTAAATCTTTTTTCCTGGGAAAAAGTCGCAAGACTCTTCTCAAGTTCCTTAATAATCTCTTCGTTTTTACTCATAAGTATTTTCTATGTGCATTATAAGATTTTCTAAGGAATCTTTCAGGCTCATTTCGTAGACGATATCGTTGTCTATTATTCTTAATCCCGCAATTAAGTGGGGGCTATAAATGAATTCAATCCTTTTATTTGGGAAAATGCCTCTAAATTGTCTTTCATAAGTTGTTGTTTTCTCAGTTTTTAATGGCGAATAAACTTTAACCGTATTTTTTTGTTCAACATTTTTCAACGTCTTTAAGTAAAACTTCAGCTCTTTTTTTTTAAGTTTTGACGCAACAAGTTTAACCAGATTAGAATCAAGTCGACCACTTACAAAACTTTTTTGTGCAAGTATTTTAATTTTTTTATGCATTTTTAGTCAGACTTTTTTATTTTTTTTATGGCGATTTGCATAAGCTGTTTTTGCTCTTTCTCCCCAAAAAGGTTTTTTAGAGATTTTTCCAAGAAATCTAAGGCCATATCGCTTACTCTCATTGCTATTCTCTTTTCTGTTTCTTTAGACTCCTTTTCCATCTGTTCCTTTGCTGATATCAGCATCAGTTCTGTCTGCTTTTTTGTCTTTTCTTCAGCGCCTTTTATAATTTCTAAAGCCTGGATTTGGGTATCTTCTATTATTTTTTCCGACCTTGATTGAGCTTTTTTAAGAATTTCTTTTTCTTTAATGTAAGCCTCTTCAAGTACCTTTTTGCCTTCTTCTGCCTCCCTCAGTCCCTCCTTTATTGTATTTTCTCGTTTCTTGAGAATATCAAGTATTGGTTTTAGGGCAAACCTTTTTAATATGTAAAATATTATTAGAAAATTAACTATCTGGGCGATTAAAAGGAGAGGATCTATCCCAAAATTCTTGATGATTTCCATAAATTAAACCTCATTTTATAAAAGCCAATATAAGAGCATAAATAGCGATTGCTTCTGCAAAAGCCATTCCCAAAAGCATTGCCGGCAAAATTCTGCCTGCCGCCTCAGGATTTCTTCCTATCGCTTCCATAGCCTTTGCTCCAATTAGTCCTACTGCCAAAGCAGGAAGCATTCCTCCTATTGCGATTATTATCCCTCCTGTAAAACTAAAACTCATAAAATTCACCTCCTTGCCTTTTGGTACTCCCTATGCGAAGTTGTAAGGATTGACATAAATGCCATCGTAAGCATTGAAAAAACCAGAGCCTGAACTAATCCCACAATAATCTCAAGCATTAAAAACGGCAGAGGAAGAATAAAGGCAAAAATACCCGACACTGTTGAGAGAACTATCTCTCCCGCAAAGATATTTCCAAAAAGACGGAAAGAAAGAGAAATAACTTTGGTTATTTCAGATATAATTTCAAGAACTCCAATAAATAAATTAATAGGATTTAAGGAAAAAAATCGGCTCAAATAATCTGCAATGCCCAATGTTTTTATGCTCATAATATGGGTTGCTATAACAGAAACAAGAGCAAGTCCTAAGGTGGTATTTATGTCACTTGTTGCAACTCTGACAAGCGGAATAAGTTTTTTATGTCCTTCATAAGTTTCAAAAAACCCGATGCTTGAAACACCGGGTAACAATCCGCTCCAGTTTGAAATAAGTATAAAAATAAAAAATCCCATAAGATAGGGAAATATTTTTTTTGCATTTTCTCCAGAAACAGATTGTGTAACTTCGTAGAAAGATTGTATTGTTATTTCAACAACATTTTGAAATAGTCCCGGGATGATCCTAATGTTTTTTGTTATAAAAAGGGATCCGATTAATATTAAAAAGTCAACGAATATGGTGTTTATCAAGGAATTTGTAACCTTAAAAATGCCAATATGAAAAATAGCTTCCGCTGGGAACGAAAACATCGTAATCCTATTTTATGGACAAACTGAGGTTAAGTCAAGAAGCGAAATTACCAACTGTCACAATTTTTTCAGCAATGATAACCGGTCTTTCATTTTTGGTGTCCACTTTTCCTTCAACAATAATTACCGTATCTTTTTGAATATAACTTTTGTACTGTTCGAATACTTTGGGAAATATCACGCATTCAACCACTATGCCTTTCTCATCCCCTATGGTTACAAAAGCCATTTCGCTTCCGCTTTTCTTGGTGAAAATTCTTCTTGTGTGCTCAACTATTCCACCAATTCTTACCCTTACTCCCTCTGGCTCCTCAATCACAAGTCCCATTTCATGAGTAATCTTTGATTTAATAGACATTAATTCGGAAAGCATAGGATGGGAGGTTAAATAAAATCCGAGGAATTCTTTTTCAAAATTCAACTTTTCTTTAGAGGAGAAATCTTCGACATTGGAGTCTTCTATTTCTGTTTCAAATTCTTTAGCTTCAAGGTCTTCTTCAAAAAGAGAGCCTTGACCTTCATTTTCTTTTTTCTTTCGTTTGTTAAGCTTATCGATAATCTGAGGATAATTTATAAGAAGAGAGGTCCTTTTACCAAATAAATCCATAGCCCCTGCTTTTATCAAGCTTTCTATGGTTTTTTTATTGACTGCACCTAGATCCACCCTTTGTAAAAAATCTTCAAAGCTTTTAAAGGGAGCCTTTTCTCTATTTTTAATTATCGTTGATATTGCCGCTTCTCCGATATTCTTTATCGCTGACAAACCGAATCTGATACTTTTACCATTTTCGATCGAAAACTCGCTATCAGACTTGTTTATATCGGGAGGAAAAATTATTATATTAAGCCTTCTACATTCCGCAACACCTTCTGCAATTTTTTCATTTTTCGAAGGCCCGGAAGCTCCCCGAGATTCAGCAGTAAGGAATGCCGTCATAAATTCAACGGGATAATGCGCTTTAAGATATGCGGTTCTGAATGCAATAGTCGCATAGCAGGCAGCGTGTGCTTTGCCAAAACCGTATCCCGCAAAAGGCTCGAAAAGATTCCAGAGATTTTCGGCATTTTTTTTCTGCATTCCGTTATCTATGCATCCTTCTACAAACTTATCATGCTGTTTTTTCATTTCTGAAGGAATTTTTTTGCCAACTGCCTTTCTGAGCTTATCTGTTTCTGCCCAAGAGTACCCTGCAACTTTTATAGCAGTTAGAAGAAGGTCGTCTTGAAATGTTATTATTCCGTAGGATTCCTTAAGAATATCCTTAAGTCGGGGATCAGGATAAGTTATTAAAGATGGGTTGTGTTTTCTTCTAATAAATTCGGGAATATTAGCCATAGGACCCGGCCTGTAAAGTGCTACCATTGCCTGAAGATCAAAAATGGAAGTTGGTCTTAGCTCTTTTATATACCTTCTCATTCCGGCAGATTCAAGCTGAAATATTCCTGTAGTTTCCCCTGATGCTAAAAGCTCGTAAGTTTTCTCATCATCAAACGGAAGTACTGAAAGATCTATTTTTGTCTTCTTGTTTTCTTTTATAAAACGAAGGGTTTCCTGAATAATTGTTAAATTTCTAAGACCCAAAAAGTCGATTTTTAAAAGTCCCACCCCGTCTTCCCCTACGGTGTACATATCGTATTGAGTTATAATTTTGTTTCCGTTGGGTTCTCTTTGCAAAGGCGTATACTCAGTCAAAGGCTTATCTGCTATTACTACACCTGCGGCATGGACTGATGCATGTCTTGCAACGCCTTCTATTTTACGGGCGAGATCAAGAAGTTTTTTTGTTTCCGGTTCTGTTTGATATGAGATTCTGAGATCCGGGCTTTGCTCAAGAGCCCTGTCTATCGTCATTGCGTGTCCTTGCCAGCCTGGAGGAATCATTTTTGAAATTCTGTCGGGATATGAGTAGGGCATTCCAAGAACTCTTCCGGTATCTCTAACCGAACCTCTTGCCTCGATAGTGCCAAATGTTATTATTTGAGCAACTTTGTCTCTACCGTACTTTTCAGTCACATATTTAATTACCTCATCCCGCCTGTTATCAGCAAAATCCAGATCAATGTCAGGGGGCGAAGGTCTCATTGGATTTAGGAACCTTTCGAAGGGGAGTTTGAAAAAAAGCGGATCAACATCTGAAATTTCTAGTGCATAGGACACTATCGACCCCGCATTTGAGCCTCTTCCGGGACCGACTGTTATCCCCACGCTTTTGGCCCAGTTGACAAAGTCAGAAACAATTAGAATATATGTTTCATACCCTTTCTTAATAATTATGGAGAGTTCATATTCTGCTCTTTCTTTTATTTCTTTTATAGTTGTCTTATATCTTTTCCTAAGGCCCTCATCGACCTTCTTTCTTATATATTCAGATGGAGGAATATTTCCCGGAACATCAAAGAAGGGCATTATCCATTGACCCAGCTTTATTTCAAGGTTACACATGTCAGCTATTTTTACGGTATTTTCTACGGCTTCGGGATTCTGAAGAAAAAGACCTACCATTTCTTCCTTGCTTTTGATATAGAAATCTGGAGAGGATATCATTGAAAGTTTCCTTTCTTTATCATTTAAGGTCGTCTGAGTCTGTATGCAAAGGAGGACTTCTTGCGCCTGAGCATCACGAGCATTTATATAGTGATTGTCGTTTGTCGCTACAAGAGGGATTCCAAGTTTTTTAGAGAGACTTATTAGCTTTTCGTTAAGAGAGTCCTGGCTCTCAACATTTATATGTTTTTGAAGCTCCAGATAAAAATTTTCTTCCCCGAAAATCTCAAGAAGCTTTTTTGCTCTTTCTATACCCGTTTCATCTTGGTTTAGGACGAGCGGCTCTGAAACATAGCCATTTACACAAGACGTGAGACATATCAGCCCTTCATGGTATTCCCTAAGAAGGTCAAGGTCACTTCTCGGTTTATAGTAATAGCCTTCAAGGTTTGCTATTGATATTATTTTCATTAAGTTCTTATATCCTGTTTCGTTTTTTACAAGAAGTATTAGGTGATTTGAGTCTGCGTCTATTCCTGCTTCTTTGTCATGCCTTGATCTTTTTGATATGTAAATTTCGCAGCCTATTATTGGTTTTATTCCTGCCAGTTGACATTCTTTGTAAAATTTTATGGCTGCATACATATTTCCATGATCTGTTAAAGCGATCGCTTTCATACCAAGCTCTTTTGCTTTTTTGACCATATCTTCTATCTTGGATAATCCATCCAAAAGAGAATAATCGCTATGATTGTGAAGATGCACGAAATCTGTCATTTTAGTTGTTCATTAATTAGACCAATTATTAACTGTGGCTCTACTTTTTCTTTTAATAATGCTATTGTTTTTCCTATAAGAAACTGTAAAGCTTGTGTTTTACCTTTCCTATAGTCCTCTGCTGCTTGGGGATTTTTCCGGAGAACTTCTTGAACAGATTTTTTTACTTCCTCCTCGTCTGCCTTAACATAGGAAGTTTTGAATTTAATGGTTTTTATGAGTTCCGCCGGAAGCGTATCTTTTTTAATGTCTTGCTTTCTATTGATAATGAAATTCGCAATTAATTGGGGGCCAACATTGTGTTTTTTTCCTACCCGTACAGCTTCCTCAAAATACTCCGCTTCCTCTTTGTTCCTAATAAGTATCTCTGAGTCGTATTTTTTTATTTTATATTCTTTACTAAACCTCTCCATTTTTACTTCTGGGAGTTCAGGTATTTGTTTTTTTATATTTAATAATTGATTCTTAGCCCATCTTAGAGGCGGAATATCAGGTTCTGGGAAATATCTGTAATCGCTTTCCTCCTCTTTAACTCTTTGACTTACGGTTTTTTGTTTATTATCATCCCATCCTCTTGTTTCCTGAATTGGAATTTTTCCCGATTCAATAATCCCTTTTTGCCTTTTTATTTCATAATCTATCGCTTTTTCTACAAACCGGAACGAATTTATATTTTTTACTTCAACTTTGTAACTTGGCAATTGACTCATTTGTTTCTTGGTAGTATTTGTAGTACTGGTATTATTTGAGCGAAGCGATATATTTGGTTCAAGCCTCATATCGCCCTTCTCCATATCAGCATTTGAAATGTTAAGGTATCGAACAATTTGCTGAAGCCTCTGAAGATACTCCTTTACATCTTCTGGATTTTCAAAATCCGGTTCTGTGACAATTTCAACAAGAGGAACGCCTGATCTATTAAAATCAATTAAAGTTATATCCTCTCCGTTTATGGTTTCATGAATAAGTTTTCCCGTATCCTCCTCCATATGAACTCGTCTTATTCTGATTCGTTTAAAATTTTTATTTTTTGATTTTGAATTTATTTGTGATTTGGGATTTGAGATTTTAGAGCTTAGATCAATGTATCCGTTGATCGCGAATGGTTCATCATATTGGCTTATCTGATAGCCTTTTGGAAGATCCGGGTAAAAATAATTTTTTCTGTCAAACTTTGAAAGCAGGGGAATATTACAGTTTAACGCCATACCAAGCATTATGCACCATTCAATCGCAGTTTTATTTGGTACAGGGAGCGCACCGGGAAGGCCTAAGCAAACTGGGCAAGTGTGCGTATTTGGTTTTTGTCCAAAATAATCTGCGGAGCATCCACAAAACATTTTTGATTTTGTTCTAAGCTCAACATGTACTTCAAGTCCAATAACGGGTCTCATAGATTCTCGATTTGCTTTCCTGTCTGAAATAATTTTCCTTCTGAAAATTGCGGTCCTAAAATTTGCATACCAACAGGAAGGCTATCTATAAAACCAATTGGTACAGACAGCCCGGGGATACCTGCCAAATTTGCTGTCACTGTATAAATATCGGAAAGATACATCGATAATGGATCTGCCTTCTCCCCTATTTTCCATGGAAGGGTAGGGGATACAGGAGTTATAATAACATCAACTTTCTTAAAGGCTCCATCAAAATCTCTTTTTATAAGAGTTCTTACTTGCATTGCTTTTTTGTAATATGCTTCATAGTATCCTGAAGATAAAACATAAACTCCAAGCATAGTCCTTCTTTTTGCTTCATCCCCAAAATAGGTTCTGTTGTTGCCGTATCTTACCCCGTCATATCTTGCAAGATTTGATGATACTTCTGCCGGTTGAATTATGTAATAGCAGGCAGTTGCGTATTCTGTATGCGGAAGGGAAATGATTTCAATTTTTGCCCCTAGTTCTTCAAGTTTTTTTACTTTTTGTTCTACTTTTTCTTTTACTCTTTTATCAAGACCTTCTAGAAAATATTCTTTAGGAATTCCAATTCTTACACCTTTTACACCTTTTTCTAAGTAGCCTTCATAATCATCGACCCTCTTGTTTGGCATAGTCGCGTCATTTAAATCTTTACCTGCCGTAATAGATAATATTAAAGCCGAATCTTCCACATCTTTGGTAAAATGCCCAATACTGTCAAGAGATGAAGCCATTGCGACTATTCCATATCTTGAAACTCTTCCGTAGGTTGGCTTCAGTCCTACAACATTGCAAAAGCTGGCCGGAAGTCTTATCGATCCGCCTGTATCAGTCCCCGTTGAGGCAAGACACATGCTGGAAGAAACAGAAACTGCAGAACCCGAGCTTGAGCCGCCCGGAACATATTCTTCACCCCAGGGATTCCTAGTGGGTCCGTAATCAGAATTTTCCCCGCTTGATCCATGTGCCCAAGCATCGCAATTGGTTTTTCCTATAATAATCGCACCATTTTCTTCAAGCTTTTCAATAACTGTTGCGCTATATTGTGGAATATAATCATCAAGGACTTTTGAAGCAGCCGTGGTTCGAATGTTTTTTGTAAGATAAATGTCTTTTACTGAGATCGGAATTCCAAAAAGAGGCAAATCTGTCCCGTCTTTTATTTCTTTATCTGCCTTTCTTGCTTTTTCCAAAGCTTCTTTTTCACAAACTGTAATGAATGCATTTAGTTTTTTTCTTTTTTTTATCTCTGCGAGACAAGATTGAACTATCTCAAAGGACGAAAATTTTCTTTTTCTAAGACCGTCTCTTGCCTGTTTTATTGTAAGCTGATTTATGTTCATCTCAAAATTTTTTTTATTTTAAACATGCCATTGTAGTTGCTTTTGGAATTTGAAGTAGCTTCTTTTTGGGAAAAGGATGAGGCGTTCTTATCTTGTCTTATTACATTCTCGAGTCCAGTTACCTGACTAGTAATTTCAGTATTTATTGTATTTGCTTTTTTTAGTTTATCTACATATGATATGATTTCGGATAGTTGTTTTTCGAACTTTTTTTCTTCATTTTCCGAAAGAGGGAGATTTGAAAGCTTTGCAACATGTTTTACATTAATTTTCATGTTTTAATTATATTCGGCCCGAGCCTTTTTATCAATGGGAAAGGATTGTGAATTATTCGAATGAAGCAATTTTTTGAAGAATATAATCGTGTGCTTTTTTCTCAAGAGAATCTTCTAATTTCTTGATTTTAACCCCTGCTCCATATTTAAGTATCAAAGCCTTACTGATTAAAAAATCTGCTATTTGGGGGTTTTTGGGAAGAATTGGCCCGTGGAGGTATGTTCCGATACTATTTTTGTAAATTGCGCCTTCTGTTTTGTCTCCGCCATTATTGCCAAAGCCCTTAATAACCATGCCAAAAGGTTTTAGGTTATCTCCAAGACATGTTCTTCCTCCGTGATTTTCAAAACCCACTATTGGGCTTGCAAGGTCGGACCTTGTAACGATGTTGCCGATGAATCTTTTAGTGTAAGCTCCGGGGTGTTCAGTATGTAAGTCAAAAATCCCAAGTCCTTTAATTTTTGTCCCACTTGCATCCTTGTAATATTTGCCCAAGAATTGTAAGGCTCCACAAATGTAGAGTCCAGGCGTCCCATCTTCAACCTTCTTTTTTAACGCTTTTATTTTTTGAACTGTAAAGTCTTTGGCAACAATTTGTTGCTGGATATCTTCCGCCCCTCCCATAAATAAAAGATTAATGTTTTTCAAAAGTTTAATGTCAAATCCAACACTTAGATTTAAGATATCGACTCTTATACCGCGCCACTCGCACCGTTTTGTTAAGACATTAATATTGCCTCTGTCTCCATAAGTGCTCATAAGTTCAGGATAAAGCCAGCCAATTGTAAGCTTGTATTTTGTATCTTGTATCATGTATTAAGCTATAGTAATTTTTTTCCCGTTAGTATTTTTCTAAGATCCAGCATGGCAGAATAAGTTGGCAATATATACAGAATTTCCTTTGCTTTTAATTTTTTAGTTTCTTTACCTATTGCTTCTTTCAGATCTTCATAAATTTTTAATTCGTGGTACGTTATTCGTGATTCGTTATTCGCATATTGCAAACGAAGAGCCATGTCATAAACTCTATCGCCCGATACTGAAACAGATCTAAAATTTTTAAAATAATTTTCAAAATCTACATCCCATATCCATGACACATCCAGTCCGTCAGGAATTCTATCATTTAAAACAAATAATACGTTCTTTGCTTTTAGTTCATTTATAGTTTGTAAAGACTGGTTGAAGCTTGCAGGATTTTTTGAAAGAAATATCTGTATATTTTTGCCGTTATACTCGATTGTCTCTTGTCTTCCGAAAGCCGGTTTAAATTTCTTCAAATAATTTTTAATCTTACTCTCCCCAATTTTTAAAACTCTAGCAGTCAGAATTGCAGCGTGAGTATTGTATTTATTATAGATACCGGGCAAGGGATAACTTTCGTAATTTTCAATGTCAGGCTTTTTTCTTTTAAGCCCGCATTTTTTGCATTTCCAATTCCCCAAATGAGAAAACGTGACTCTTTCGTAACTAAGTTTTTCTCCGCACCTTGGACAATATGTGGAGTCCGAGGCATGTTCCTGTATAAACGATTCTCCTTTTACTGAAAAGTAAAAAGAGTTATTTTTATTATTTCCCAAAAAAGCTATTTTAGGGTCGTCTGCATTTAGAATAAGAGAGGTTTTTATATCAATCTTTTCCAAAGATTCTTTCCATTTATTAGCAACAATATTAACCTCACCATACCTATCCAGCTGGTCCCGAAATAAATTTAAAAGAACTAAAGCTCTTGGTTTTAAATTATCCAAAACCAAGGAAAGGGTATTTTCGTCAACTTCAAATATTGCATAATCAAACTTTATATTTCCAACCAAGTTAGAGTTTTTTATCAAAGACGAAGCGATGCCGTTGAGTAAATTAGCACCGGCTTCATTTTGAAAAACTTTATTTCCGTTTTCTTCTAGAATAGTTCGAATGAGTTTTCCAGTCGTTGTTTTTCCATTCGTTCCGGCTATTAATACAATTTTTAAATGTTTATTTCTGGTCAACTCTCTTTTTATAAAATCTTTATATGTCTCAACGGCTATGTGACCTGGCCAAGTGGATCCAGAACCAATATTTAAGGTTTTACTAATGAATATAATTACCTTACCAAGAAGGACGAGCAAGTAAATCATTACATTGAGCGGAGAATTTTAATTCTTTCTTCTATGGGAGGGTGTGTGTTGAATAAACTTGAGAAAGGGTTTTTGCTTTCTTTGTTCTTAAAGGGATTTGAGATGAAAAGGTGAGCAGTTGCATTGTTTGCGTTTTTTAAAGGATATGGGTATTTTGAAATTTTAATAAGCGCAGAGGTTAGTCCTTCTGGGAATCGCGTGAGAAGAACTCCTGAAGCATCAGCCAAGAACTCTCTTTTTCTTGAAACTGCAAGCTGAATGAGTATTGCAACTATTGGGGATAAAATTGCAAAGATTATTCCTATGACCATCAACACCCCCTGGGCGGAGTTTCTTTCATTGTCTCTTGAGCCGCCAAACCATAGACTTCTCATAAAAATATCAGATATTAGCGCAATAAATCCTACCAGAATTGCTACAACAGCCATGAGCCTTATGTCAAAATTTTTGATGTGTGATAATTCATGAGAGATAACTCCTTCAAGTTCGGTTTTTGCCAACATATTCAAAAGCCCTGATGTTACACAGACTACTGCTTTATCAGGACTCCGGCCGGTTGCAAAAGCATTTGGAGAACTATCGCTTATGATGTATATCTTGGGTATAGGCTGACCCGAAGCAATACAGAGGTTTTCAACAGTGTTATAAAGTTGCCTATTGTCTTCTTTTTTTATTTCCTTTGCGCCCGATATCGCAAGCACCATTTTATCCGAGAAATAATAGCTGCCTAAGCTCATTATTCCGGACAGAATAAGCGCGGCTCCTACCAGTGACAGCCCATATCCAAGTGTTTTTGCAAAAATATATATAATTGTCGTTATGAATACGACAAAAAATACCATAATAAGCCAAGTTTTCAGCTTATTGGAGGAAATCTCGGAGTAAATTTTCATAATTAGAACTTGACTTCAACTTTTTTTTTATCTTTCTCGTCGGTTCCAAAAAATTCTGCTTCTTTAAAATTTAATATTCTTGCGAAAAAAACATTCGGGAATATTTGAATTTTGGTATTGTAGTCAAGAACGCTTGAATTGTAAAATTGCCTTGAATAAGCAATTTTATTTTCAGTATCTGATAATTCCCCCTGAAGCTCCAAAAAATTCTGGCTTGCTTTAAGATCTGGATAGTTCTCTGCAACAGCAAATAAAGATTTTAATGTATGAGTTAGTTGATTGTTTACAGAGGCTTTCTCTTCGGGTCCCCTAGCAGTCATTAAAGCTGATCTTTCCGCAGTTATCTTTTCAAATAGTTCCTTTTCATGCTTTGCATACCCTTTTACTGTTTCTACAAGATTCGGGATTAAATCAGCTCTTCTTTTAAGTTGAACGTCAATTTGAGAAAGTGCTTCGTTGATTCTGAGCTTTGAAATAATTAGACTGTTGTAAATGTACCACAGAAATAAAAGTACTAAAACAATGCCTATAAAAAAATAAAAATTCAACCCTTGTCACCTCCTAACTTTTCAGCCATTTGACAAATTCATTATAGCTTAAGTTGTTTAGTATGTCACTTTTTTTCGCCCAGCCTCTTCTTGCTATAGCAACGCCAAACATCATAAGCTCCATTTGCCAAAGAGCATGACTGTCGGTGTTAATTATAAATTTTACCTCTTTCTCGGTTGCCAGCCTAATGATTGGATCGGGAGGGTCAAGCCTTGACGGCCAGCTGTTTATTTCAAGAGCTTTATTATTTTTCTTGCAAAAGTTAAAAATTTTTTCCCAATCGAGCTCGTACCCAGACCTTTCGTTAAGTATTCTACCGGTGGGGTGGGCTAGAATTTTTGCTTTTGGATGTGTTAGGCCTAGGATAACTCTCTTTGTCATTTCATTCTCATCCATATTAAAAGAGCTGTGTATAGAGACGACTGCTCCGTCCAGTAAGTTTAACCCCTCATTTGAAACTGCGAGACTGCCATTGGGAAGCACATCGATTTCGAGCAATTTAAGTATACGAATATTTTTATTACCCGATAAAATTTGATCAATTTCTTTGTTTCGGGCCTTTATTAGGGATAAAATTTGAGTTTTGGTGTGTTTTGAAATACTTGGATTGTGTTCTGAAAAACCAATATACTGGTATCCCATGATTTCCGCCTTTTCTGTTATTTCTTTAATTGTGTTTTTTCCAAGATCGTGGCTTGGTTCAATCGGAAAACTTGAATGTAAATGAAGGTCTCCATTTATATCTTTAAGTTCAACGAGTCTAGGGAGTTTATGTCTTTCAGAAAGCTCTATTTCTCCCGTATTTTCCCTCATCTCGGGAGGAATCCAATCAAGCCCAAGCGCAGTATAGAACTTTTCTTCGCTATCATAATTTTCCATTTTCCATTTTCCATTTTCCATTCTCCTCTTAATCCCGTATTCTGAAAGTGACAACCCCTTTTTGAGAGCAAATTCCCTAAGCGCAATATTATGGTTTTTACTGCCTGTAAAATGCTGAAGAAGCGAACCAAAGGCATGCGGCGGCTGAATCATAAGATCAACCTGTCTTCCTCCTGAAACCAGAATGGATGATGTAATATCTCCTTTTTCAATAACTCTTTCTTTGTAAGGGTACTTCGTAAAGTGTTCTATAACCTCTTTGGGGTGGTTTGACGCAACTGCAATATCAATATCTCCTACTGTTGGCATCATCCGCCTTAAGCTTCCAAGAGGTTCTGCCTTCTGAGCATACTTGCTTTTCTTAACATAAGCCACCATTTTTTTGGCTATATCAAATGCATATGGAAGTACCATGCGCGTGGTCTTTCCTTTTCCAAGCTTAAATTCCTTCAGCGCCCTGAGAATATCTTTTTCCGACTTTTCGCCAAAACCCTCAAGTTTTGAAATTTCCCTTTTCCTTGCTCGTTTTTCAAGGTCATCTATGACTGTTTGCGGATTGTTAAGCTTAAATTCCTTGACAAGCCTGTACGCTCTTTTTGGTCCGAAGGTTGGTACGTCTGTCAAAACAAAAACCGATTTCGGAATTCCTTTCAGAGCCCATTCAAAGTGTGAAACCTTACCCTTTTTAAAAAGTTCTACAAGATGAGACCTTATAGAAACCCCGATGCCGGGAAGTGAATCAAGCTTATCCTCTTTGTAATAATCATAGACCTCAGAAGTTAGATTGCTTACAGCATCGGCTGCCTTCTGGTATGCGATTATCTGAAACCGGAGTTTTTTTTCGTTCTTTATCGTATAGGCGATAGCAATGTTTCGGAGAAGTTTTGCGATTTGCTGATTACTCATTGACAAAAATTATAGCAGAGGATTGACTAGAATTCTATTATTTGCTAGGATACGAACGCTATGGGGTCATAGCTCAGTTTGGTTAGAGCGCTTCCCTGTCACGGAAGAGGTCGCGAGTTCGAGTCTCGTTGGCCCCGCATAAAAGCGGAAGATCGTCCCGTTTGGCGGGATCGAGCCCGCCTATGCATAAGCTTCGACGGGCAAGCCCGATTGAAGGGAAGTGCGTAATCTTTAGGACTAAAAATCTGCCCCGTAAAACAACTGCTCGGAAAGGAGGTTTATGCCAAGAAAAAAAAATATAAACAAAAAAAAAGCTTCGATATTGAATTTAATTCCAAACCTCAATTTAGAAGAATCCTATGTTAGTCTGGCAATTGGCTTGATAGTTGTTGTAATTATTGTGGCCTTGGGAGTTATTTTCGTAAAGAATCAAAAAAAACAGGACACAAGTTCCCTTGAGTTTAAGCCGGATATTGAATCGCAATTGTCCCCAAAACCCGGAGAAAAAGGAGCAAGGAATTACACGATAAAACAAGGAGATACCTTATGGAAAATTTCAGAGGACTTTTTCAAATCGGGGTATAACTGGGTAGATATCGCTTCTGCAAATAAATTGCCTAATCCAGATGTTATATCAGCCGGAACAAAACTTGTTATTCCCGACGTAAAATCCAAGGAAATTACAGTGCTTGCAGAAAAAAGTGGCGAAAAACCGTCAATTTCGGGAAACAGTTATAGGGTACAACAAAACGATAATCTTTGGGAAATCTCCGTAAGGGCCTACGGAGACGGATATTCATGGGTCAAGATTGCAAAGGAAAATAAGCTCACAAATCCGGATCTAATATTCTCAGGTAATGTTTTAAAAATCCCGCGATAGGTGAACGGAGTACGAGAATCGAACTCGCTTCTCCACCTTGCCTGCCCGCCATAATTTGAGCGATGAAAGGGGATCGAACCCTCAGCCTTCTCCTTGGGAAGGAGACGTTCTACCATTGAACTACCATCGCATGGCAAATGCAGGCGGAGGAAGGTAGTATACTGCCGGTGTACTAACTCCGCGCTTAATTATTATAGCAAATCAGAATAATTTTTTATTTTTTAATTATTCCCATTTTCTTAAGAATTTTAAATGAGTGGATCTAGTTGTTTTGGGACCCGGCCGGAACATTAATATGAGTTCTTTTAAAATCTTTAATTTCCTTGTCTGCATTTTTTATCCATCTTCTCATTTTGGGTAAAGCTACGGTTAAGCTGGGTAAATTCAAACCGCCTGAAGTTGCCAACGCAATATTTGCCCATTTAGGAAGAACCTCCAAAACCGAAGAAGGGATGGAAACGGCAATTGCAGTTGTAGAAGCTACGGTAATAAATACATACATCCCGTAAACTAATTTTGCAGTCAAAACATACGATTTGCCACGCTCAAATAGTCTCCTGTTTCTCTCATTCATAGGCGATTATACTACAAAATTTTGTTTCAGTTTTTAATTTTAACACAAATAATATAACTTAAGTTACCCATAGAAAAAAGCGGAGAGAGTTTTACGGAATGAGTTGAAAAATGCCCATTGACGGGGCCTGGATAGTTTTGATAGTATTAATTGTGCCCCTATCAAATAGATTCGACAAGCTCACTACAGGCAAGCTCAGAACTAAGTATATTTTTGTCTCAGGAGGAGTAATTTCGGGAATCGGCAAAGGAACTACAGTAGCCTCTATTGCCTTTCTTCTGAAATCTGCAGGATATAAAGTTTCTCCAATAAAGTTTGAAAACTATTTAAACATTGACGCGGGTACCATAAATCCCATCGAGCATGGGGATCCTTTTCTTTGCGAGGACGGAACTGAAGCGGATATGGATATAGGAAGCTATGAAAAGTTTCTTCATGAGGATATGGGAAGAAATAACTTTGTCACAATGGGTCTTATATACAAAACCGTTATCGATAGAGAAAGAAGATTTGAATACAATGGTGAAGATGTCGAGGCAATTCCATATATTACCGATGAGGTGGTAGAAAAAATTGATAGGTTGGTTAAAAAAAATAATTCGGATATCGCGATAATAGAACTGGGAGGAACAGCAGGAGAGTATCAAAACGTCCTTTACTATGAGGCGGCAAGAATTCTTACTTTGAAAAAGCCCGGCGATGTTGTTCATGTTCATGTAACTTATGTTCCTACCCCCGGCCACTTAGGCGAACCCAAGACAAAGCCAACTCAACTTTCAGTAAAAATGCTCAACTCAATGGGTATTCAACCGGATTTTATTGTTACAAGGTCTGAGAAACTTCTTGATCAAAGAAGAAAAGACAGACTCGCGCTTTTCTGCAACATGCATACAGAAGACATAATTTCAAGCCCCGACATCCCAACGATTTATGAAATTCCAATGATCCTTCATTCCCAGAGCCTTGATGAAAAAATTATGAAAAAATTAAGCCTTAAGATCAGAAAACCCGATCTTGTTAAATGGAGCAATTTACTTGAGAGACTCAAAAAAAAGAAAAAAAAGATCATAGAGATAGCGATTGTGGGAAAATATTTCGGAACAGGAGATTATCAGCTTAAAGACTCATACGCGGCTTTATTTGATGCTATAGACCATGCGGCATGGAATCTTAACACAGATGTTAAAACAAAATGGATTGATGCTGAAAAAATAGAATCCTTCTACGCTAAAACTTCGGAGAACAAGAAGGAAGAAGCTTTGAAACAAATTATAGATAAACCGGACGGCATAATAATTCCTATCGGTTGGGGAAAGCGGGGAGCAGAGGGAATGATAATTGCCGCAGGCTTTGCCAGAAGAAACAAAATTCCCTACCTTGGACTCTGCTACGGAATGCAGCTTGCAGTAGTTTCTTTTGCAAGAGATGTTTTAGGATTCAAAGACGCAAACACTACCGAAAACAACAAGTTTACAAAATATCCGGTTATACACCTTATGCCCAAGCAAAAAAAAAATATGGAAAAAAGGGCCTACGGAGGAACCATGCGGCTTGGAGCATGGGATGCGATAGTCAAAAAAGGCACAAGAGCTTATGAAATATATGACAAATACAATGGGTTTGTTAATAAAAGTAAAAACCTTACATCAGAGCGACATAGACATAGGTATGAGTTTAACGATAAATATACGGGTGATTTTGAAAAAAATGGATTGATGATTTCGGCAAGATCGGTTGTAGAAAAACTTGCTGAGATTATAGAATTGCCCAAAGACAAACACCCATTCTATCTTGGAACACAGGGTCATCCAGAGTATAAAAGCAGACCCTTAACTCCTCATCCAATTTTTCTTGCCTTTATTGAAGCCTGCCTCTCCAGCACTCTCCGGCACAAGGCGAACAAAGCGGGCTTGTAAAAAGACCTAAGCTTAAGCTATAATTGATCCTTATGATAGATTTGAATTTTGCACCAGGGGACATTGTAAAAGTTTATCAAAAAATTAAAGAGGACTCAAAAATAAGGACCCAAATTTTTGAAGGCACTGTTCTTAAGATAAGAGGAAGGGGAGAAGATAAGACATTTACAGTAAGAAAAATTGTCGCAGATGTGGCTGTTGAAAGGATATGGCCGTTAGACTCTCCTTCTTTGGAGAAAGTGGCGGTAAAGTCCCATCCTAAAAAAAGAGTGAGAAGAGCAAAGTTGACGTATCTAAGAAAGTCTTAAAAATGAGGGTTGCAAATCCCATAGCCAAAATAGGCGAAGATTTAGCCTGCAAATATCTTCAAAAAAAGGGCTACAGAATAATAGAAAGGAATTTCCGAAAAGGATACGGAGAGCTGGATATCGTTGCTATTGAAAAAGAGTCCCTGGTTTTTGTTGAAGTGAAAACCAGGATAGGAAATCTATATGGAACCCCCCTTGAGTCAATAACACCTTGGAAACTAAGAAGCATTACAAAAACTGCGGTTTTTTATAAAACTATGAACAAGAATCTTCCTGACAGCCTTCGGATAGATGCTGTTTCGGTAAAACTTTACCATGATAAAAGTTTGGAAAGCATAGAGCTTGTAAAAAATATCAGTCAGTAGTCTTCCTTTAGAATCCTAATTCTATCTCTTATCCTTGCGGCTTTTTCAAAATCAAGTTCTCTTGCCGACTTTCTCATTTCAGATGTGAGTTTGCGGATTAGGATTTCTTTCTCATCCGCAAGCATGACTTCTTTTGAAGACAGAGAAAGAAGGACATCAAGATCCTTATCCTCGACCTCTTCTTTTTCAACAAGTTTTGCCCTAATTTCTTTTTTTATTCCTTTAGGTTTTATGTTATGTTTTTTATTGTAAGCAATTTGAATAGCTCTTCTTCTCTTAACTTCTTTTATTGCTCTACTCATAGAAGAAGTTATATTATCCGCATACAATATAACCTCGGCATTTATGTGTCTTGCCGCTCTTCCCATTGTTTGAATCAAAGACGTTTTGCTCCTTAGGAATCCCTCTTTGTCCGCATCAAGAATTGCTACCAATGAGACTTCGGGAAGATCAAGGCCTTCTCTTAAGAGATTTATTCCGACTATTACATCGTAATCACCGAGGCGAAGTTTATCCAACACATCCTGACGGTCTAAGGTTGCAATATCGGAATGAAGGTACGAAATTTTTAATCCTTTTGCCTCAAGAAACGATGACAAATCTTCTGCCATCCTTTTGGTAAGTGTTGTAACCAAAGTTCTCTCCTTCTTTTTTGCCCTTTTTTTAATTTCTGATATGAGACCATTAATCTGTCCCTTAGCAGGTTTAATGGTGATCTTCGGATCGATGAGTCCGGTCGGCCTTATTAATTGTTGGACTACTCCGTTTTTATATTCTTTTGCCAAAGACAGCTCATAATCTGAGGGGGTTGCGCTTACATAGATAAATTGCGGCATTTTTCGATTGAATTCTTCAAATTTTAGGGGCCTGTTATCAAGAGCTGAGGCAAGCCTAAATCCATAATCTATAAGAACTTCTTTTCTTGCCCTATCGCCTCTATACATTCCCCGGATTTGGGGTAGACTGATATGCGATTCATCTATTATGCAAAGCCAGTCTTTACTGGGGCGTCCTTGATCAAAATAATCAAGAAGGGTATAAGGAGGTTCTCCCGGATTTCTTCCTTCAAAGTACCTTGAATAATTTTCTATTCCGTTTACATATCCTACCTCTCGTATCATCTGAAGATCAAAATTGGTTCTTTGAATAAGTCTATGAGCTTCAAGCTCTTTTCCCTGATTTCGCAATTCTAAAACTCTGTTTTTAAGGTCTTTTTTAATTTCTTTAAAAACTTGCCCGTAAGTCTTAGGGTCTGTCATATAGTGCTTTGCAGGGTATATCACAGAAGCCTGAGGTGATGCGATAGTATTTCCGGTCAGAGGATCAAATTCTTGAATACCTGTCAGAAAGTCTTCTTTGGTTTCCAATCTTAACCCAAAGTCGGAATATGAAGGGAAAAGATCAATGCTGCTGCCTCTTACTCTGAAGACTCCGCGTTTTACAGTGTATTCATTTCTTTCATACTGAAGGTCCGCAAGTCTTAGCACAAGGCTTCTCAATGATGCCCTCATTCCTTTTCTTGCCTCAAGAATAAACTTACCGTATTCAACAGGTGATCCCAAATTATAAATGCAGGAAACGGATGCAACCACAATTACATCGTTTCTTGCTAAAAGATTTGCGGTTGCCGACAATCTAAGCTTATCTATTTCCTCGTTTATTTCTGTTTCTTTTTCAATATATGTATCTGTCTGGGGAATATATGCCTCGGGTTGGTAATAATCATAATAAGAAACGAAGTAACAAACCGCATTATTTGGAAAAAAATCCCTAAATTCTTGATAAAGTTGCGCCGCAAGGGTTTTGTTATGAGAGATAACAAGAGTGGGCTTTTGGACTTTCTCAATCAAATTCGCAAGAGTGAAAGTTTTTCCCGAACCTGTCACGCCAAGAAGAACCTGATGCCTTGTATTGTTTCCAATGTTTTCAGAGAGCTTTTTTATAGCTTGGGGTTGATCTCCTGTCGGAGAAAAGTTTGAAATTAATTTAAATTTCATGGTGATTCATTTTAACATTATTGAGGTATTTTGAGTAGATTTGTCATCTTGATAAGTTTGTGTATTTTTCGTATAAATTTCATATGCTTCGATTTTACTCAACATGCTGAGCGGAGCGGAACGTATGGCCGGTGTTCTATATAAGAAAGAAAGGGAGCTTCTGGAATATCTTGCGCAATTTCAAGCCCAATACGGATATTCTCCGACTCTTTCTGAGCTTGCAAAGGCGACCAATCACAGAAGCAAATCGACAATCCACGCTCTCATAAGATCCTTGGTGGAGAAAGGGTATGTGCAGAAAGTAGAAGGAAATACCAGGGTTCTTAAGATTATTGAAGACAAGGTAAAAATGAATTTTCTGGGAGTTCAGCCTTCTATAGATCTTCCTTTGATGGGCTATATAGCTGCGGGAAAACCTCTGGAGCCCCACACAGATCCGAACGCAACTTTTCAGGTTTCAGCTTCACTTCTTTCCGGAAAAAGAACTGCCTATGTGCTTAAGATAAAAGGTTCGTCTTTAATAGAAGATGGGATACTTGATGGAGATTATGTGGTTATTGAGAAAGAAATTGATATAGCAAATGGGGATATAGTAGTTGCAATAGTCGATGATAACCTCGCAACATTAAAAAAATATTATAAAGAAGACGGAAGAGTAGTATTAAAGCCCGCCAATTCACAGATGGATCCTATATACCCAAACAAACTTATTCTTCAGGGTAAGGTTGTTGGTCTTGTAAGAAAGTTTTAATTGTTTTATTTTTCTAAAATAGATTTAATTACCTCATGGGAATTCTTTATTTAGTGGCAACTCCAATAGGAAATTTGGAAGATATTTCTCTTCGTGCGGTAAAAACTCTGCTTGAGTCTGATTTAATAGCTTGTGAGGACACCAGAAGAGCGGGGATACTGTTAAACTCTATAAAACCTATTTATCAAAAGATTTATGGAGAGAACCGGAAAAGCCCCGAGCTTATTTCATACTATGAACAAATTGAAATGAAAAGAATAAGCCAACTGATAAACGGCCTTAAAAACGGACTGAAGATATCTCTTATCTCTGATGCGGGAACCCCTGCAATTTCGGATCCCGGATTTAAGCTCGTCAGAGAATGCATAAATTGCGGCATAAAAATCATATCAATTCCGGGTCCTTCAGCTTTGATTTCGGCACTTGTTTCTTCAGGTCTTCCGACAGATAAATTTCTCTTTGCAGGTTACCCTCCTCGGAAAAAGGGGAATAGAAGTAGATTTTTTAAAAGTATCCTTAAGGCAAAAAAATATTTAAAATTTACCATAATTTTCTATGAGGCTCCTCATAAGCTACTCAAAACCCTATCCGAAATTAAAGAAATTTTTGGTGATATAGAAATAGTTATAGCTCGTGAAATGACGAAAATCCATGAAGAGACAAAAAAAAGAAAAATATCTGAATTTCTTAATTTCTACGGCAAAAATAATCCCAAGGGAGAATTTACAATTGTGTTAAGTTGATTTAAGGTTTTTAATTTCATCATTTATTGCAAGAAGCCTGTTATATTTTGAAACGTTCTCTCCCCTTGAGGGCGCGCCGAATTTGACATAATCGGCTGATACCGCGACAGAAAAATCTGCAATAAAATCATCTGTAGTCTCCGCACTTGTCGATGAAACAATAATTTTAAGACCGGCTTGACGCGCTACTTCGATTACCGCCAAAGATTCCATAACCGTCCCTACCTGACTGGGTTTTATCACGATACCCGATATTGCCTTCTTGTCTAATGCAGTCTGGAGTCTAAAGGGATTAGTTGATGTTAGGTGATCGCCTACGATTATGGTATTTTGAGAAATTTTCTCAGAAAGCTCAGCCCATCCGTCCCAATCCTCCTCGTATAAGGGGTCTTCAAGATATAATATGCGGAACTTCTTATCTAACTGAGAATAATAGTCAATAAGGTCCTGAGTCGTAAGCTGCATTACGCTGTCCTTAATTTTATATTTCTTTTCCGAATAGAAATTGTTTGCTGATGCGTCAAGTCCTAAGAAAACATCAAAGCCAAGTCTTAGGGAAGTGTTTTCAATTGTTTGCTTTAGAATATTAAAGCCATCCTCATTGCTTGGGAGACTGGGCCCGAATCCCCCTTCATCGCCTATAAGAGTAGGCAAGTTTTTAAACTCTAAGGCTGATTTAATAAGACTGTAAGTGTTTACTCCTATTTGGAGTGCTTCAGGATAGCCCTTTGAAGTTGCCGGAATAAGAAGAAAAGACTGAAAGTCAAGATTCCCCCCCGCAATTCTTCCCCCGTTGAAGATATTAAAACAAGGAGTAGGAATCTTAAGCGCCAAATTTTGTTTGTTAATATGCTCTTTTAAGTAAGCAAAAAGAGGCAGGAGATAGTTTCTGGCCGAAGCCTTAGCAATAGCCATAGAGACCGGAAGAATGCTATTTACTCCAAGTCTTGATTTATTCTGGGTTCCGTCAAGTTCTATCATAATTCTGTCAATTTCCTGCTGTTTATCTGATTCCAGTCCTATAAGTTTTGGTGATATGATATCTACTACATTTGACACAACTTTTTTGACTCCTTTACCGTTGAACCTCTGTGGATCACCGTCTGTTATTTCGGCTGCCTCAAATCCCCCGACCGATGTCCTTCCCGGCACTGATGCAGAAGCTACAACTCCGTTTGACAACGTAACTATTGCTTCTACTGTGGGTATCCCTTTTGAATTCAGTATTTCCCGAGCTGTTATGCTTTTGATTTTTGACATAGACAGGTATATATTATTTTATGTTTAATAAGAGGTAAAATTCAAGCTACTTTTTAGAAAGCTCTGTTTTAAAATAATCAACCCATGGAATAAGACCCGGATCCTGCCCATATAGAAATGACAAATATAGTGCTAGGTATCCACCAAAAAAAAGCAAATCGAGAATCTGGGAAATTTTTTCTCGTCCTTGCGGTTGATACTCCAATACTGGAATGCTGTTTTTTTTGACAACTTCTTTTGTTAGGGTAATTCGCTTTTTCAAATCATCTGAATAAAGATCTGAAGACAAAAAAAGCACAATAAGTTTTTTATCTGTTGGATTTTTTAGCCCTTCCATTAGATGATGGTTAAGATCAGGCAATTCGTTAAATGAAGAAAAACTTTTTGCTGTTTCGTTTATTTGATTGCGTAGTACGTAGGCATTTCCTTTTAGGAACTCCGCAGCAAAAATAACGGGTATACCCTCAAAAATCTTTTTTGCAAATTCTATTGCTTGCGATTTAATCTTTTCTTTTTCTCTTCGCAGTTCATCAATTGTCCGCTGGATAACTCTATCTTCGATCCGCACTAAACCAATTTGATTAAGAATTGCTATAGCACCTAAGATACTATAGCCAGTGCCTAAGCGAGGTTGACCACAAGGGTTGTATCGGGGATCAAAAACAACTCCTGGTAAGCTATCTATGTTTAAGAGCTTCGCTAATGAATTATTACTTGCTATCCATGTTACCTTTGCATCCTTAGCTAATGCTATTTTACCTGCTGAAAGTACCTCTTTTGTTGTGCCGGAATAACTACTAAGTAAAACAAGCGAAGATCTTCCAACATAGGCAGGAAGATTATAATCATCATTGATGTAAACGGGAATTGTTAAAGTTTCTTTAAAAAGATTTTGAATTATTCTTCCGCCATATGATGATCCACCCATTCCGCAAATGACAACGTTTTTAATCTGATTATATTCCTGCGGGTACGTTATATTTTTAACATCTGTCCATATTTGCTCGCATTGATCAACAAACATCTCTGTCGATTCATAGACATTCTTTGGATCCAATTTTTTTATCTCTTCCATGTTTGTAAGATCAATCATAATTAGTGCCCTGAAGTGTCCCAGTTTTTACTAACAACATCGAATCTATCCAGTTTCTTTTTAAACAATAATTTTATTTTGTCCAGTTCTTCCTCTGTCTTTGCCTCAAATCTTAAAACTAAAGTTGGTGTATTAGAGGATGCGCGCACCAGTCCCCATCCACTATTTAAGTAAACTCGTGCCCCGTTTATATCGATAATTTTATATCCCTCCTCTTTAAATTCTTTAGTTATTTTCTCAACAACATTATACTTGTCTTCGTCGGTTGTCTTCACCTGGATTGTTGGAGTCGAGACATAGTAGGGAGTTGAGGAAATAATCTCAGAAAGAGGTTTGTTTTGGGAGGAAAGATATTCAAGAATTTTAAGTGCTGCAAAAAAAGCATCATCAAATCCGTAAAAATCGTCAACAAAGAAAATATGTCCGCTCATCTCTCCTGCCATTGCAGCTTTTTCCTCCGAAAGCTTTGCTTTTATATAAGAGTGGCCTGTTTTCCACATTATTGGAATTCCTCCATGGGCTCTTATATCCTCAGGCAACGCTTCTGATACCTTTACATCAAAAACGATTTTTGCTCCGGGGTGCTTTGATAATACCAAGCGTGAAAGGAGAATAATATATCTGTCCGGCCAGATTATATTTCCTTTTTCATCTACCATACCTAATCTGTCCCCATCGCCGTCAATGGCAAAACCAAGATCACACTTATTTTTTACTGTTTCTCTCCCTGTATCTTCCATCATTGATAAACCGTCTGGGTTGGGGGTGTAGTTTGGGTAGGTCGGATCAACTTTGGTAAAATGTTCAACAACTTCACACCTTGCTTTTCTTAAAAGCTCAGGAGCAAAAAAACCCGCGGTTCCATTCCCTGTGTTTACCAATACTCTAAATTTTTTTGTTATAAATGCTTTTGAAAGTAAATCATTTATATATTTCTCTTTAATATCTTTTTTGGTAGTTTTCCCCTGCCCGTTTACAAAATTTTCTTTTGCTACAATATCATAAAGCTCCGCAAGTTCGTCGGTCAATAAAGTATATGAAAAATCAGTTCCAAATTTAACTCCGTTCCATCCGGCAGGATTATGACTTGCCGTAATCATCACCAAACCCTTTATGCTGAGGAAATACTGGGACCAATAGCTCATAGGCGTAGTAACGGTTCCAATATCAGTAACATTGATTCCCGATTCAATGAGGCCCTTTACCATACTTGCGTGGAAACTTTCCGATGTTGCTCTTGCGTCATGGCCGACAACAGTTTCATTTAAATTTCTTTTTTTAAGAAATGCTCCAAATCCGCGGCCTAGATAATACAAGGAGGTGTCGTTGAGCTCATCGTCTGACTCTCGTCCGCGAAGATCATATTCACGGAACATGGTCCTCTTAAGATGCGGCATACTAAAATATTAAATATCAAGAAGGAGAAAGTCAATGGCTGCCGTTGCGGAATTTACCTTCCCGGTTTTAATAGAAAGATCAACCATAAATATTTCTCTATATAATTTAGTAAGATACTCTCTTGTAAATAAAAACGCTTGTTTCTGGTATTTACTTTTAATCCAAGGTGCCATTGTTTTTACTTCATCAATATCCGATCTATCCGATATAGCTATTAGAATTCTTATTTGGCGGACAAACATATAAATAATCAGCTCAATTGGAGTTTGCTCAATAAGTTTATGAAACAGAAAAATAAGATTTTTTCCGTTTCCAGGCTTTATTGAATCGAGAAAATTAAAAATAATTTGAGGGTACTTAAAAAGAGATACTTTTGCCTTTGAAAAAAGTCCAAGCATTTTTTTACCTACCTCTTTTTCTTCCCATAAAACAATATCTGAAGAATTTTCATTTTTATTCATTATGGAAACAATTTCCTCAAGTTCTTTCGAAAATTTCTTTTTTGAAAGAAGATTTTCTATTATTAAATCCCTGGAGTCATGAAATAAATTTTTGCTGTTGAAAAATTCAATAAGATTAACCGAGCTTAAGCTTTCTCCTTCAAAAAAAACCGGCTCTTTCAGATTTTTTTTGATGTCCTGATAATAGTATCTTGATTCCTCAAGATTGTCTCCATGAATTACAAATATCATATAGAATTTTTATATTCTTTAAAAAGTTTATTTACGATCGAACCAAGGTGTCTTCCCCTTGACCGGTGGGGAAGGAGTGACCCTGAAAAATTCTTTGGTATATGAAGGAGTTCGTGAATAAGAATTTTCTTTTTGTTATCATCGGGCAGCCGGTCATAGTATTTTCCCAAAACTTCAATTACATAAGCAGGCTCAATTGACAAAGCTTTTTGAAAAATCTTCGGCATTGACCATATTCGCGCATAGGACCTGGATTTTGACCCATGGGTTCGGAAACAAAAAATACGGGAGGCCTTTAAGTGGGGAAGCGAAATAGATTTAAGTAATTGCTCTATATCTTTCTCAACATCCTTTGCTTCTTCCCACTCCATAATGTCAATTTAAAATTTTAAATTTGAAATTTCAAATTAGGTTAGGTGTGCTTATCCGCAACATACGACGCGCCATAAGCGTCTGGTTTTGTTTTTGCTACAAATCCATTGCCTGTTACCATACCAACGACTTCTTTTATCATGTCCCTGGTATCTCCGTGCTCTCCTACATCAATGTGAATCTCAAGGTTGTAAGAAGGTACGTTTCCATTCAGTTTTTTCTTAAGAAGAGGGACAAATCCTGATGCAAAGTTTAAAGAACTCATAGTTTCTGCATATATTTTCTCCCTAAGATTGTGGATGTTAAAAGCTGTTGTTCTTTTCCAGAAATATTTCCCCCCAAATCCTTTCCTGTGCACCAGGATAGCAGTTACCAAGCTTATGGTTTTGGTACCGTTAATTTTTCCAGGTTTTTCATGAGAATCTGTACCTATAACCAAGCTATAAGCGGCCTCCGGCTCATTTTCAAGAAACAACCTAATATTATCGATAACCTCATTTATCTCAAGCTGACCGTGAGTCACGCTTTGATAAAGACCGTTTTTGAGTTGATTTACCTCCATATTCTATAGATTATATCATATTTTAGCTTCAAAAAAAGAGGCTAAAACCGGAAACCGAGGGTGCTTGTTACGCTTCCTAAAGTTTCTTGAAAAGCAATTTTATTTTTACCTGCCGTTTTCTTTACCTTCTTTGCAAGTTCCAAGACAAATTTTAGGGTTTCTGGAGTACTTAAGTCATCGTCCATAAGTGCTTCAAATGTTTTCATATCAGATTTAAAGTTTCCAATGGTGCCTTTTTTGTCTTCAAGCGCCTCTTTTACCAATAGCAGTTTTTTTTTGCTCTCCTTAAGATCATATTCGTCATACTCAAACGGCTTTCTGTAGTAATTGCTCAAGAGATACCATCTTATATCATCTCCTGAGTAATACTTGCGAAGCTCATTTATCATGATGAGGTTTCCGAGTGATTTAGACATCTTTTCCCCGTTACACAATATCATTGCTGTATGCATCCAGTACTTTACAAAGGGGGTTTTGTCTGTGTAGCTTTCTGACTGGGCTATCTCACTCTCATGGTGGGGAAAAATAAGATCCTTTCCACCTCCGTGTATGTCAACCCTGTCGCCTAAGAACTGATTAACCATTGCCGAGCATTCAATGTGCCAGCCCGGCCTGCCTGTCCCAAAAGGAGCAATCCATGCCGGTTCATTTTTTTTTGACTTCTGCCAGAGGACAAAGTCAAGGGGATTTTTTTTGTTTGGATCCGACGGATCTCCTCCTCTTTCCCTTGAAAGGGCTATCATTTGATGCCTGCTGTATCTCGAAAGTTTCCCGTAATTTTTAAATGCAGCGATATCAAAATAAATATTTCCACCACTTGAGTATGCGTAATTTTTATCAAGGAGTTTTTGAATTATTTTTTTAATGCGTTTCATTGAACCGGTCGCTTTTACAAAGTGAGTGGGAGGAAGAACGTTTAAGTACTCCATGTCTTGCGTAAATTTTTTTGTCCAAAAATCCCCAAGTTTCTTCCAGTTTTTATTTTCTATCTTGGCAGTCCTCAGAATATCATCATCTACGTCGGTTACATTTTGCGTGTAGTTAACTTTGTATCCACTAAATGCGAGATACCGGACTAATACGTCAAAGAATACATAGGTAAAAGCATGGCCTAGATGGGCGATATCGTATGGAGTCATACCGCAGACGTATATGGAAACTTCTTTGTCTTTAATGGGTTTAAATTTTTCTTTTTTACGACTTTGCGAGTTAAAAATCCGAAGCATAAAAAATCATCATACTACAAACTAAATAAAATAAAGCGTCTCAAAATTGCTATCGGGGGGAATTTAGTACCGCCAAGGGGATTCGAACCCCTGATTCTCTGGCTGAAAACCAGATGTCCTGGGCCACTAGACGATGGCGGCGTTTTCACCACCAATTATATCATTTAATATAAAGGCCAACAATTACCGTCTATTTAAGCTTTCCTCTTATATCTTCGACTATATCCCTTGCGCTGCTCTGGCCGCCCAGCCCAAATGCTATTCCTCCTGCAATCGCAAGCATCGCAACAAATCCCGTGAAGAGTATTTTTATAAGATCCGACGCAACACCAAGCTGATTTAGCGCAGCCAAAATTACAAAAATACTGATTGCCCATCTCGTAATTGAGGCAACCGTTCTTGATGTTTCTGCTGATATTCCTTTTGTTGAAGCGAGGATCACGTCATGCGCAAGTCTTGCCACTACAAATCCTACCAATATAATAATTACCGCTACAAACACGTTCGGTAGGTAGAGAATTACCTGATTTAGTACAACATCGACTCTTGGAAGCCCCCACACGTCTGCTGTCGGCAGTAAAAATATAATTATCACAAACCAGCGAACGATTTCTGCCAGAATACTTGACCATGCAAACTCATCTTTTGCCTCTGGCACCCCGTATTTCTTAAGAAATGATTCAATTCTAAGAGCCTTGAATAATTCAAGAACGACTTGTTTGAGAATTGAAGCTACGATAATACCGATGAGAAGAATTATTAATCCCAGAACAAACTTAGGGACAAAGGCAACAAGAGCTGAAAGACCTATGTTAATAGAGGTTACTAATGTTTCGCCAATGTTTGGCATTTTATCACCTCCTTTCGGACAGTGTCTAAGAAAAGATTATAGAATTTAGATAATCTTGTCAAGTTGTACACACGCTGATATAGTTTTACAAGTGGGTAAGTCCTTTTGCGCCTATTTGTTGTAAAGGGTAGACGATTTTTAAAAACTGGGTTATAATATCATAGCCATTTTGCTTCAGGTGTTAACGGACCCACCCCGCTAACGCCTGAACGTAGCGGTGGCTAGTAGGGCCGTTAGCTCAGCGGTAGAGCAGTTGCCTTTTAAGCAATTGGTCACAGGTTCGAATCCTGTACGGCTCACCAATATCAAATTTTTGGAGATTGAAATAAAAATTCCGGTTGAGCCAAACATAGACCCCGGATTGATTTCTAGATAAACGATTGTCTCGCTTCTTTTTTTCCTCTATAATAAAAGATTGATTTATATGGATAAGATAATTATAAAAGGTGCGAGAGAGCATAATTTAAAGTCTATAAATGTAGAGATTCCCAAAAACAAGCTTGTTGTTTTTACAGGTCTTTCCGGAAGCGGGAAATCTTCTTTGGCTTTTGACACTATTTATGCGGAAGGGCAGAGAAGATATGTAGAAAGCTTATCATCATATGCCCGGCAATTCTTGGGAATTATGAAAAAACCCGATGTAGATTTAATCGAGGGTCTCTCTCCTGCGATATCCATAGATCAAAAATCTACCTCTCATAACCCAAGATCAACTGTTGGAACAGTCACTGAAATTTATGATTACCTAAGGCTTCTTTTTGCGCGAGTAGGCCATCCACATTGCCCAAATTGCGCAAGAGAAATAGCACATTTGTCCAAAGACCAGATAGTTGATTCTATTTTTGAGCTTCTCAAAAAACAAAATTTAAATATAAAGCTTGCCAGGATAAAACTTTTGATCCTTTCCCCGATTGTAAAAGACAGAAAGGGAGAATACTCGCAGCTTTTCCAGGATATTAAAAAAAGAGGATACAAAAAAGTACGAATAGACGGGGAGATTTTCTCCCTTGATGATAATTTTGTTCTCATTAAAACAAACAAGCATACGATTGAAATTGTTATAGATGAACTTGTTCTTACAAAAGACACAGACAGACTTAGGATTTCAGACGATGCTGAAAAAGCACTAAAATTTGGAAACGGCGAGCTCATAGCTTCCATAATAAAAGATCCCGGGTTCAGTCTTCCTGACAAACCAAAGAAAATGGAAGACGAACTTTTCTCGGAAAAATTTGCCTGTCCAACGTGCGGAATATCGCTTCCTGAGATAGAACCTAGAATTTTTTCATTTAATACTCCTCATGGTGCATGTCCTACCTGCAATGGCTTAGGAACTGTTCTTTCTGTTGATAAAGATCTTGTTTTTAATAATAATCTTTCGATATCAGAAGGGGGGATTCTCCCATTCCCAAATATTTACTATCAGGATACTTGGTTTTCAAGAACTTTTATAACCTTCTGCGAGAAAAACGGTATACCTCTTACCAAAAGATTCTCAGAAATTCCGGAGGATAAAAAGAAACTTCTTATAGACGGGACCGGAGATAAAGAATACGAAGTAAAAGGAAAGAACCGTTGGGGAAGATCAACTGTGATATATGAGCCTTTTTCGGGGGTTCTTCATGAAATAAAACAAAAATACACAGCAACAGAATCTCCATTTATGAAATCGCAGATTGAGAGATTTATGAGATACGAGATTTGCTCTTTGTGCCACGGGGGCAGACTTAAAAGGCAGGCACTATCAGTTACAATTGATGGGAAATCTATAGTGGAAGTGTCAGACATGGCAATTTCTGATTCCCTAAACTTCATGAAAACCTTAGTTGGCAAAATTTCAAAAAGAGAAGAAGAAATAGGAAAATTAATAATAAAAGAGATTAAAGACAGACTTACCTTCTTAATGGATGTCGGACTTGATTACCTCACATTATCACGGGGTGCACAAACCTTAGCTGGAGGAGAAGCTCAGAGAATAAGACTTGCGTCACAGATAGGATCAGGACTGACCGGAGTCTTATATGTTTTGGACGAACCGTCAATCGGCCTTCATCCTCGGGACAATAATAAACTGATTATGACGCTTAAAAAACTTAGAGATCTTGGGAATACAGTAATCGTAGTTGAGCATGATAAGGAAACTATGGAGAAATCGGATTTTATCTTGGACTTTGGTCCGGGAGCAGGAGAAAAAGGTGGAGAAATTGTATCAAAAGGACCAGTTGAACAAATTAAAAACGACCCGAATTCATTAACCGGCGCTTATCTTTCGGGAAGAAAAAAAATCGATATAAAAACAACAAACGGAATTTCGTCAAACAGGGTCTTAAGAATCTTGAAGGCAAAAGAGCATAATCTTAAAAACATAAATGTAGAATTTCCGCTTAAAAAATTTATCGTAATAACGGGGGTGTCGGGAAGCGGTAAGTCAACTCTCGTCAATGACATTCTCTATCATGGCTTAATGCAGATAAAAAATCCGTTCCACAGAGAAAAGCCCGGAGATTTCCAAGGACTTGAGGGGTATGAGAATATAAAACATGTTTTTCTTATTGATCAATCACCAATAGGAAGGACACCAAGAAGCAACCCCGCAACATATACCGGATGCTTTACTTATATAAGAGACTTATTCTCCAAAACCAAAGAAGCAAAGATAAGAGGCTATAAACAAGGCAGATTTTCTTTTAATGTAAAAGGAGGAAGATGCGAAACTTGTCAGGGAGAAGGACAGATAAAAATAGGAATGCAATTTCTGCCTGATGTTTATATAAAATGCGAACTTTGTGAAGGAAAACAATACAACTTTGAAACCTTAGAAGTACAATTTAGCGGGAAGAATATTGCTGAGGTTCTTTCGATGAGTGTCTCAGAAGCTTTCGAGTTTTTTTCTTTTGTCCCCGGACTTTTTCATAAGCTCTTAACATTAAATGATGTAGGACTTTCCTATATAAAGCTTGGGCAACCTGCTCCAACGCTCTCAGGAGGAGAAGCTCAAAGAGTAAAGCTTGCAACAGAACTTTCAAAAAAAGGGAAAGACAGCCTGTATCTTCTTGATGAACCTACAACGGGTCTTCATTTTGCCGATCTTCAAAAGCTTCTAAATGTATTAAGAAAGCTTGTTGATCAAGGCAATACTGTTATAGTCATTGAACACAACATGGATATTATCAAAAATGCTGACTTTGTAATTGATTTAGGCCCCGAAGGAGGCGAAAAAGGAGGAAAGGTAATTGCAAAAGGAACCCCAAAAGACATTATTAACGTTCCTGATTCATATACTGGACAATTCTTAAAAAGAATTCTGTAGTTTCGTTTTTTTATATCCTGGCTACTTATTTAATTTAAAAAGTTTTAAGCTTTTAGCTTTCAGCTTTCAGTTTTAAGCTTTTAATTATATACTTATTCTAAGTGAAAAAAATATTATTGGTATTCTTGCTTCTATTCCTCCTTTTTCTGCCTGGGAAAACATCGGCATCTTCAAATTTTGATGCGGATTATGACATATCATATGCGGTTTCAGAAAACGGAAATACCCGTGTTGAGATAAAAGTTGCCCTTACGAATAAAACTTCATCATATTATGCATCTTCTTACAAAATAAACGTGGGTTTTGATGATCCTAAAAATCCGAGAGCATCTGACTTAGGAGGCAATATTCTTAAGAGTGTTTCTAAAACCTCCGAAGGACAGGAAATAAATGTTATTTTCAATGACAGGATAACGGGTCTTGGAAACAAGCTAAATTTTACAATTGCTTTTGATACTAATGAAGTTGCCAGAAAAGTAGGCAAAATATGGGAAGTAAATATACCAGGTTTTTTAAGCCAATCTGATTTATCAGACTTTAGTGTTTATGTTTCCGTCCCTTCCTCTTTTGGCTCTCCAAGTTTTGTCAAACCCAGCCTTTCAGATGGACTTAAGAAAAATGAAAACATTTACACCTTTTCAAAAGACCAGCTTGGGAATTCGGGTATTTCAATTACGTTTGGAAATGAGCAGATTTATAAATTAGATTTGACCTATCACCTCTATAATAAAAACCTTTTTCCTATTAAAACAGAAATAGCTCTTCCTCCTAATACAGGGTATCAGGAAGTTGAGATAGACAGCATTAACCCTAAGCCTTCAAACGTAACGATAGATGAGGATGGAAATTGGCTTGCACAATATACTCTTTCCTCCTCTCAAAGGCTTGATGTATCCTTGAAGGCAAAAGTCAAAATCTCTCTTTTTCCTGAAAAGCAAAACTACACCGAAGAACAACTGCAAAGCTACCTAAAGGAAGACAAGTATTGGCAGATATCAAATAACGAAATCAAACAGCTGTCAAGAAACCTTAAAAACCCGAAATCTATATATGAGTACGTTGTTAAAAAATTAAAATACGATTATTCAAGAGTTGAGACTGAAAAACCCAGAATAGGCGCCGCCGGAGTGCTTCAAAAACCTGAATCCGCAGTGTGTCTTGAATTTACAGATCTTTTTATTGCATTGGCAAGAGCTTCAGGAATTCCGGCAAGAGAGGTGGACGGATACGCCTATACTCAAAATACCAGAGAAAGGCCTTTGTCTTTGGTAAAGGATGTTTTGCATGCCTGGCCTGAATACTATGATAGAGAAAAAGCCGCGTGGATTATGGTTGATCCTACTTGGGGGAATACAACCGGCGGAATAGATTATTTTGAGACTCTTGATTTTGACCACATTGCGTTTGTAATAAAAGGGCACGACAGTACCTATCCGGTTCCTGCAGGCGGGTATAAACTGCCGGGGAATGAAAAAGTTAAAGATGTAAGAGTCAGTTTTGCTAATGAATTTGCACACACCAGCCCGACCCTTGAAATTTCAGACAACATCCCCAAAAATCTGACAGCAGGACTTCCCCTTATGGGAAATATTACGCTGGAAAATACGGGAACACTGCTCTCTTTTCCCCAAAAAATTACAGTCAGATCTTATTATCTCAAGCCCAATTTACAAAATATTTACTTAAAACCTATACCTCCATACGGAAATTTAGTCTTGCCTTTATCGTTTGAGGCGGCAAATCCTTTGACAAATAGAACAGATCTTATTAGAATTGGCCTTGGATCAAATTTGTTTGAACGCAGAGTAAGAATTTACCCGATTCTCTTTAGTAAATGGGGGTTGGTTGTAGGAGGAGGAATATTAATTGTCGCAATTTTTATATCAGCACTTGCCTTCAAATCCTGGAATATACCTTTTTTTGGACAAAAAGGGTAGTGTCCTTTATGTCGGAAAAGCAAATAACCTAAAAAAAAGGGTCACAAGTTATTTTGCCAACCGTAAAAGCTTAGGAGAAAAAACCCGAATCCTCATAAAAAAAACACATAAAGTAAAAGCAGTAAAAGCTCACTCCGAAATAGAAGCTCTCCTTCTTGAAGCAAATTACATAAAAAAATATTTACCTTTCTACAATTTACGACTTACAGACGGAAAAGTATATCCCCTTATCAGAATTACCAAAAAAGATAAGTATCCTAAGGTCCTTATAGCAAGAAGACAAGACGACAAAAACTCAATTTATTTTGGTCCTTATCCTAATACAGGGGCTATGAGGCTTGTTTTAAAAACAATCAGGAAAATATTTCCCTTTCAATCTGCTCTAAGCCACCCGAAAAGAATCTGTCTTTATAACCATCTGAGGTTATGTCCATGCCCGCCTGTTTTTGACAGTGAAAATCTTAAAAAGAAATATAGAAAAAACATAAATCATATAATTAACTTTCTATCGGGGGGAACAAAAAAAGTACTAAGAGATTTAGAAAAAGAAAGAGATACGGAAAGCAAAAAGGAAGAATATGAAAAAGCAAATAATCTTCAGGAAAAAATAAACTCGATTCTAATTGCTACAAGTCCTTCTTATCCCTCTTTTGACTCTCAAGTTAATCCCAATCTAAAAGAAGATATAAAAAATGAAGAGCTGTTGGTCTTAAAAAAAGAACTTAAAAACACAGAGTCGCAAGTCTCCTCACTTAAAAGAATCGAATCTTTCGACATATCAAATATCTCAGGAAAGTTTTCCACAGGCTCCATGGTTGTTTTTATAAACGGAGAAAAAGAAACATCACTTTATAGAAGATTTAAGATAAGATTTACAAAAGGAAAACCAAATGACTTTGCGATGATTTCAGAAGTTGTATCGCGCAGACTAAATCATAGGGAATGGCCATTTCCAGATTTGATAATAATAGATGGAGGGAAAGGACAGGTATCTTCTGCTCAAAAAGTATTCAAAAGAAAAAATCTTGATATTCCTCTAATCGGAATTGCAAAAAGAGAAGAAACAATAGTAACATCGGATTTTGCCGTAATTAAATTACCAAAGAACTCCAAAGCTTTACATTTAGTAATGAGAATTCGGGATGAAGCCCACAGGTTTGCCGTTTCATACCACAGAACGATCTTTTCAAAAACAGTTAAGTCCTAGTCTCTGAAAATAGTATAAGTATAGGGAAGATAGAGAAAAGAAGCCGGCGGATCATCAAGAAGATACTTTTCAAAATCAGTGTAAATTTTCTTCCTTTCGTTAATGTCAGAGACTCTTCTGCCGTCTTCAAGAAGCTTATCAATTCTAAGATTCTTGTACCCCGTTATATTACTTGTTTGTTCTGAGTGCCATAAGGTATACTGATCGGGATCTTTGGGCAGGTTGTAATCTCCCAAAAAAAGTTGGAATTGAGATGGAACTGAATCAACTTCCTCAATTTTAAGAATGGCATTAATTTTTTTGAAGTTCTCTTTAATAATATTTGCGGTTTTTCTGTGCTGGGGGAGAGTCTTAAGCGTAAATGTAAGACCTGAGGATTTCGATGCGGATTCCGAGGAAGATATGAGTTCCCTGGCATGCACTAAATCCTGAAGAGAAATTTTGGTTCCCGTACTTGCCCATGAACTTGGGGAAAAGGGGGAAGAATTCCGTTCTCCATCCTCAAAAGCATCGGGCATTGCATAAAAAAAAGCTTCCCGCACCCTTTTATCAGAAAGAGTGGGATCTTTTGTATTATAGAAAACTGTCACCAGTTTTTTCTCATCAAGTGATCTTGAGGATTTTACAGACTTGAATGAAGTTAATTTTTTTCCTTTAAACAAGGGGTCATTAATTCCTAAAGCTCTTGAAACATCACCCACAACAAAGCCCATTTTTAAAGCCTCCTCAGTAGGAAAAAATTGATATCTTATAATATGAGGTGGTTCAAAATTTGACACAAGATCAATAGAGGATACAAAATCTCCATTAAATTTTATATATTTAACCCGATAATCTCCTACACCGACAAATCCCTTTTTAAAAATAGGTCTTGCTACTGTGACAGGAAAAGGCGAGTATGGTTCTTTAAGGACGAAGGTAATCGTATAGTCATCGGGCCTTTTAACCTGCGTATCTTTGAAGTTGTAGTTTATATATTTTGATGTAAAATGAGTTCCGTCTGCAAAGTAGATATTATTTTTTAAATAAAACGTGTACTCCTTTCCATTGTTCCCGATTTTCCAGCTTTTTGCAATATCGGGTCTTACGACGCTACCTTTGTCAACAAATGTAAGCCCTCTTGAAATTTTGTAAAAAATTGAGGGAGGAAGGTCATTAATTGTATATGTACCCGCAATTCCCACAGTTTCTCTTGAAAGAAAAGGAAAAGCCGAAGGTATTATTCTTACAAAATATCTGAGCGCAAAAAATACGAGAAGCCCAAGTATAAAGAAAACAAGAATTGTTTTTCCCCATTTCTTAAAATATGCTCTGATCAGCCAAAAAATCAGGCGCCGTCTGAATACGATCATAAAAACAATTTTATATTATTTAGCGGAAAAAAGCAGAGATATGAGTCCAAACAAAAAAGCAAGAACAACGGTTGCCCAAATCAATATTTTTTCTATACTTTGTTTGCTTCGATAAAATTCTCCGCCTCCGCCGAAAGTCCTTGACAACCCCGATCCCTGAACTTGAAGAAGTATTGTTCCTATTAAAGCAATCGGTATTATAATTTGGATAAATTTTATAAAAAACATAAATAAAATTATATATTCTTTGCAATTGCTTTTGCAAGTTTTTCCGAATCGTGATAGAGAGGAAAACCTTCATAAACCACATCATCTTCGATTACTTTGAAGGGGTACCTATTCTGCCCATTTAAAAGAGGTACATATTTATATTGATGTCGCCACTGTTGTGGGATTTCAGGCTTTTGGTTATTATTTATCAAAAAGGTATTAAAAATGATATCTCCGCAGTGCTTTTTTATAGCCTGCGCAAAGTCTTCTATTGTGTATCTTGGTGTTTCAAACGGCTTATTCGCTACATTTACAACAAATAACTTTTCTGCATTTGATTTTTTGATATCCCCAAGGATGGACGGTACCATAAGAACGGGAAGAATTGTAGTATAAAGATCTCCAGGGCCTGCTATTATTATATCTGCGTTTCTTATAGACTTGCGTACCTTTTCATCTACATCGGGATTCTTGGGTCTTATAAAGAGCTTTTTGATCTGCCCCTTGAATCTGCCAAGATCTATATTCTCTTCCCTTGTTACGATATGGCCTGTGGATGTTTTTGCCCAGATGGATATTGGGGTTGTGGTAGAAGGGTAAATTTTACCTTTTGTCTTAAATATCCTTTGAATCTCCAAAAGCCCTTTGTTGAAATCCTCTTTTATTGAACTCAAGGCGACAAGAATAAGATTTCCAAGTTTTTGTCCGGGCAGTAAATTATCAGGGCCATATCTTCGTCCTTTAAACCTGTACTTAAGAAGATCTATTAATGTACGGTCTGCTTCCGATAGCGCAATCAAACAATTTATAATATCACCCGTGGGAAAAGTTTTGTAATATCGCCTTAATCTTCCCGCAGAGCCTCCGTCATCCGCCATTGAAACGACTACGGTAATATCGTTGAAATACTCCTTAATACCACGGAGGAGATTGGCAGTTCCCACCCCGCCTCCAAGACAAACTATTTTCTTATTAACCATGTCAGGAAAGTAATTATAGCAGATAGAGTAAGTCCTGACACTATAAGGGCAAAAACTTGATTTACTTCTGTTCGGGGAATTATAAATCCTGAATAGGAAAAACCTTTGAATAAAAAGGACGTTACCTTAATTTCGGGAACAAAAAGAGTAAGAAGGTAAAGAATCACAGTATTTGAAAGAAAAGAAAACGTTCCAAGCGTAAGTAAATTAAAAGGCAGAGCAATAAGGTCAAGCACTGGTTTTATTATAAGAAACATTATAGACAATACCGCTCCTCCCAAAACAAAAGTCTCAATTCCTCCTGTAATTTTAACTCCAGAAATAATTTGAGTCAGAGCGAATAAAGAAAATGAATAGAAAACAATGTTTCTTATGATTGTCCTCATGTATTTTTTAGATTAATATTAAAATTGTATAATAACTCTATGAAATTTCCAAATTTTTCTGAGGAAAAAAAGCTGTGGAGAAAAGGAATTGTCTATGTGATAGGGGTGGATGAGGTAGGAAGGGGATGCTTTGCAGGGCCAGTTGTTGCCGCCGCTGTTATATTTAAAAAGGGCTATAAACTTGACGGCGGACTACTTTCAAAGATAAATGATTCAAAGCTTGTTGCCCCAAAACTCCGTAAGATTCTTTCAGAAGAAATAAAAAGAAAGGTTCTCTCATTTGCTATTTCCAAAGTAGGGATATCAACGATAAACAAAATTGGAATCGGAAAAGCAACCCAAAAAGCAATGAGAAAATGTATTATGGCTACCATAAAGCGAACAACAAACCAAGCGAAGAACAGGTCACTTATTTTTGTCTTAGCAGACGGGTTTCATATCCGCTATATCCGCGGGGTAGGGCTTTCCCACCAAAAAGGTATAATTAAAGGTGACCAAAAAAGCATTTCTATTGCCGCCGCATCAATTATTGCAAAGGTTTATAGAGATAAATTAATGAAAAAACTCAATAGAAAATATCCGGGATACGGATTTTCCCGTAACAAAGGTTATGGAACCAAATATCATCAAAAGGCTATGAGAAAATACGGTCTCTCTGATATCCACCGCACCTCATTTAATTTAAATAAGTTCCTATGAAAATCTTTGGAACAGATTATGACGGAGTAATTATTAATATTGAGCCTCAAAAAGCATCGGCATTCGGCGAACTTCTTTATAGAGAATGGGGAGTTGATAAAGATGAAGCATCAAGGTTTTGGATGGAGAAAGGCGGAACCTCAAGGAGATATAAATTTGATCATTTCTATGAAAACCATTCTGGCAAGAAATTAGCAGATGAGACCTACGAAGTTATTGAATCAGAATACAGCAATTTATTGAAGAGTAAATATTATCCGCAAGTTAAGCTATTAGATGGGGCGCTGGAACTTCTCAAATTTGCCCGTACTAACTTTAATTTTACTTTTATATCAAGCGGTATTCCCACAGAAGAAATTAAATATTTAGCAAATCTCAACGGTGTTTCGCACAATTTTGATTTAATATTGGGCACTGGTGGTCGAAACAGCTCAAAAGCTGATCATTTTAGACAGATAATCCAAGAACGAAAACCAAATTTAACTATCTTTGTTGCAGATAGCCCTGCGGATATGAAAATCGCAAAAGAATTTGGCGCTATTCCAATTGGAGTTCTAACTAATCACTCGAGGGAAGAACTTTTAAACGCCGGAGCATCTGTGACATGCGATCTTAATAATGTTATATCAGTGATTAAAAACTACATTAAACTACGAAGGTAAGCTAAACGTTTTATATTCCAACACCTTGAGGTGAAACAGCTTCACTGTCTTAAGTCTCGCTACCCGTGTTTTTGTACAGTAGAACAGTCTACGGTACTAAAATAGCCTCGCTACCTGTTTTGCTCGTCACCTTAAAGGTGAAACAACTTCGCTACCTGATTAACAAAATGATTGTAGTCGGATATGAAGGAAGGTAAATGTTGTTATGATATAGCTCTTATAGTATAATTTAGCGGACGGGCCGCTAGCTCAACTGGCAGAGCAATTCCCTCTTAAGGAATCGGTTCGGCGTTCGACTCGCCGGCGGCTCACACTTCGGCAAGGCTTCGACGATGAGCTCAACCGAATCGCTCAGTGTAAACCGTGCGCCTGTAGCTCAATGGATAGAGCACTTCGCTTCGGACGAAGGGGTTGGGGGTTCGACTCCCTTCAGGCGCGCAAAAAATTTATCATAAACTTCGTATCCCATAGCACTATTATTCCTTCTGTGGTATAATCTTCAGTTACGTTATGAAGAATTTTAGAAAATGGGTTGATTTTGCGATCCAATTTGTAAAAATCCATAAAATAATTTCATTTGTTATTTTACTAGCCCTTATAGTAATTTTATTTGTCTTTAAGCCCGGAGAACAGACTCCGGTTGCCACAGAAAAAGTAAGAAAAGAAAATATTTCTCAAACAATCTCTATTACAGGCAGCGTTGACTCTAGTAACACGGTAAATTTAAGCTTTAGGGTCTCAGGAAAGCTGGTTTATTTGGGGGTTAAAAAGGGGGACTATGTTTATGCCAATCAGACAATCGGAGCGTTGGACGAGCGAACTGTGCAGAAAAATTTAGAAATTGCGCTCATTGATTATTCAAAACAGAGACTTACCTTTGACCAAACAAAAGAAAATAATCAAAATAGAACCATCGAGGGTGCATTAAATGAAAGCATGAGAAGAATTCTTCAAAATAATCAATATGATCTTGATAAATCCGTAAAGTCGGTTGAACTTGCAGATCTTGCTAGAGAAGAGTCTGCTCTTATAACTCCAATATCAGGAGTGATTACAAAAGCAGATGCAGAAACCCAAGGTATAAATATTTCAACAACAACGACATTTATGGTAACAGATTTAAATTCGTTAAATTTTGAGATGGACGTAGACCAGGCGGATATAGGAAAAGTAAAAGTAGGACAATCAGTAAGAGTAGTTCTCGATTCCTATCCCGATGAAACACTTGCTTTAACTATTGATGGCATCGATTACGTATCTCATACCACATCAACGGGAGGTGATGCTTTCACCGTATCGGCAAAGATACCGATACCTCCTGATTACAAAGATTACAAATATCGGGTTGGGATGAATGGAAATGCCGAAATTATCATAAGCGAAAAAAATAATGTTTTATCAGTTCCTTTATCGGCCATTGAAGACGATAATGTATATGTAAAAACAGAATCCGGGTTCTCGCAAAAAAAAGTAAAACTAGGACTTCAGAGCGATACAAGAGCAGAAATTACAGAAGGGCTGTCAGAAAACGACACAATTGCAAGCGATATAAGCTCAATACCAAAACAAGGGGATTTGAGAATCCCATTTTTGAGAAGATTCTTAAGACGTTAAAGTGAGAGATGAAAGATCAAGAGTTAATAAATCTCATAAATATAACCAAAGATTATGTGATAGGTGACGTTGTCACAAAAGTATTGAAGGGGATCTACCTTAAGGTAAAACGGGGAGAGTTTATCGCCATAACAGGAAGGTCGGGATCCGGAAAATCCACCCTCATGAACCTTATCGGACTTTTGGATACTCCAACAAACGGTTCATATATCCTTGAAGAAGCAGATGTTTTAAAGTTTAAAGAAGATGAACTGTCGGATCTAAGAAACAGAAAAATAGGTTTTGTATTTCAATCCTTTAATCTTCTTCCTCGTTCTACGGTTTTAGAAAATGTTATCCTTCCAGGGATTTATGCCGGCGTCGATAAAAAAACAAGGGAAGAAAAAGGAAGAAACTTGCTTTTGAAACTCGACCTTCTTGAACAAGAGAGCAAAAGACCGAATCGGCTTTCAGGAGGACAGCAACAGAGAGTTGCGATTGCAAGAGCCTTAATGAATAATCCCGATTTAATTTTGGCCGACGAACCAACAGGAAACCTGGATATAAAATCAGGACAGGATGTTATGCGCTTGTTAAAAAAATTGAATAGAGAAGGGAAAACAATTATCCTCATAACGCACGAAAGAGATATCGCAAAACACGCAAAAAGAGTTATTGAACTTATTGACGGAAAAATTAGCTAAACATGGACTTAAACGAACTTCTAAAACTGTCATGGAGAGCGCTATTGGCAAATAAGCTTCGAAGTTTTTTAACAACTTTAGGAATTGTAATAGGCGTATTTGCAATTATTCTTCTGGTTTCAATTGCTTCAGGGCTTCAGACGTATATAACAAATCAGATACAGGGATTTGGGTCAAATTTAATATTTATAATTCCCGGAAGACTAGGAGGCGCAAGAACCCCCGGAGGAGTTATGGTAAATAAACTTCTGATCCAAGATTCCCAAAATCTTTCGGTAAAGTTAAAGAATGTGGCCGACATTGCACCTGTCATTCAGCAAATAACAACTGCAAAGTATCAAAACAAAGATGACGAGGAAACATCTATACTTGGGACAACTGCAAATTATACTAAGACTGTCAAGAACGCGGTCGTTGAGCATGGAAGATATTTTTCCCAAAGCCAGGAGTTATCAGGTGCAAAAGTTGCCGTAATAGGACAGACCGTTAAAAATAACCTATTTGAACTTGAGGAACCTGTCGGCAAAAGATTTTTTATAGGAAACAACATTTACACTGTCATCGGTGTTTTAAAGAAACGCGGAGCAATTTTTGGAATCGATCAGGACAATACTGTCATAATTCCTTTATCTTCGGCTAAAAGGCAGTTTGGCGTAAATCAAGTCAATGCTATTTATATCTCGGCAAACAACGAATCTCAAATTCCATTTATAAAAGACCAGATTAGCAGTGTTCTTCTTAAACGGTTGACCAAAGATGAATTCACTATACAAACTGCAGAATCAAGTCTTGAAATTGTCACCAATGTAACTAATATTTTATCGCTTGCTTTGGGCGGCATTGCGGCAATTTCCCTTCTAGTTGGAGGCATCGGTGTTGCAAACATAATGCTTGTTTCAGTTACAGAAAGAACCCGTGAAATAGGTCTTAGAAAAGCACTTGGCGCAAGAAGAGCTGATATATTAAAGCAATTTCTTCTTGAGGCAGTTATTCTTTCCTTAACAGGAGGAGTAATCGGCATAATGCTAGGCATAACAGGATCATTGATCCTTGCAAGACTTTTGGTATCTCAAGTTACAATATGGTCTGTATTTATCGCTTTTGGATTTTCTGTTATAGTAGGAGTTGTATTTGGAATGGCTCCTGCTATAAGAGCCTCGAAACTTTCTCCAATCGAAGCCTTGCGATATGAATAAAAAATCAAGGAAGGAGGTTTTCTTAAAAAGTCTCAAATACCTTTTGGGATGGCCAATTTCAGCTGTCGCATTAGTTTTCTTAACGAATCTAATATTCTCAAATTTTAATGAAGTCTTTCCCTACCTTATAACTCCGAATTTATTCCTTCTTATTCCTTCATTTTTTTTCTTTCTTATATTTTTCTTTCTAAGAGCCCTAACGTGGCAAAAGTTATTAATCTTCAATGGATACAACATCCCCTTTAAGGAAACCTCATATCTCTGGACCATGGCAGAGTTTAGAAGATTTGTTCCGGGATTTATCTGGTCCTATTTAGGCAAAACCGTTTCTTTCTCAAAAAAAGGAGTAGATAAGGAAACGATTGCGAGTATGATTCTTTCGGAGATCAGTCTAATTGCCACAGGTGCTTTTATTATTTCTTTATTCTCGATTCCTTTTGTTTTTCAATATTTAACTCTTGTTAAAAACAGCATCTTTTCTTTTTTAATTATCTTATTGGCCCTTATTCTTACAACTCTCTATATCTTCAACAAAAAAATAATCAGGAAAGTTAATCTTCCCAAGCCGTTTAATTATATTTTTCTTGTTCTTCCCAGATTTAACCCATATGAAAACTTTATTCTTGTTTTCATCTCCTCCGCCTCTTTTTTTGCCTTTTCCTTCGCATCATATCTTGCAGTTTCCTCAATTGTCTATCTTCCGGTTGACAAAAGCCTATACTTAACCGGTTTTTTCGCTCTTTCTTTCCTTGTAAGTTTTTTGTCCGTTATTGCTCCGATGGGCTTGGGAGTAAGGGAAGGGTTTATAACATATGGACTTGCCAAGCTTATTCCTCTTGAAATAGCAGGATTGTCCTCGATATTTGCAAGAATTGTATTAATTATCTCGGAAGTTTTATTTGTTCTGATTGTAGCTGGTTTAAGAAACATAAAAAACAAATTTTTTCTAAAAGCAGAGAATTTTTTAGAAAGAAACTTAAGAGAAGCGATTCTTTGTATTTTAATATTTGGCTATATATTTTATTTCACATCGGTAAGTTTCCTTCGTTACGATAATTTTTTTACGGGAAGATTTGATTTGGGGAATATGGATCAGACGGTCTGGAATACCATAAACGGAAGAATTTTTCAGTTTACAAATCCGGACGGAACGAATATAATTTCACGTCTTTCCTTTCATTCAGATTTTATATTAATCTTAATTTCTCCTCTTTATCTTATCTGGTCGCATCCAAAGATGCTACTTGTGCTTCAATCCATAGTTTTGGCATTTGGAGCACTGTTTATTTTTTTGATATCAAAAGAGGTTTTAAAAAATAAAAATCTTTCACTTATCTTTTCCGTTGCATATCTTTTTAATCCGCACATTCAGCATGCTAACCTCTATGATTTTCATCCGGTAACAATTTCAACGACTCTACTTCTTGGAGCTTTTTATCTTATGGTAAAAAAAAGATTAATTCCATTTTTATCTTTTCTATTTCTTGCTGTTCTTTCTAAAGAGAACGTTTGGCCTATCGCGGGAATCTTTGGAACTTACCTTTTTATAAAAGGGAAAAGAAAGTGGATTGGTGGTCTATTAGCTTTAATCTCTTTTTTGATTTTTTACCTTCTTGTTGCAAGGATAATTCCTGCTGTTAAAGGCTCGGAGCATTTTGCATTATCTTACTATTCAGAGCTGGGGGATTCTCCCTCTAGTATAATCGGCAATTTTATTTTCTCGCCCATAAAAACAGTCTCGCTGATTCTTCAGGGAAATCCATTTTATTATTTATATACATTGACTCTAAACTTGGGATTCTTACCGTTCTTAAGTCCATTTATTCTCTTTGCCCTTCCTGATTTTTTTATAAATCTATTAAGCGCAAATTCCCAGTTAAGAGAAATTTACTATCATTACAATTCAACTATAGTTCCATTCTTATTTATTTCTTCCATCTACAGTGTTAGATTTATTATGAAAAAATTCCAAAAAATTCCCACTCGGATTTTTGGCCTCTATCTTATTTTATTTGCAGTCTATTCTTCTTATCTTTTGGGACCGCTTCCATTTTCCAAAAAAGCAAATATAGCTGTCTTTACAAACCAGCTTACCGAAAGGGACGAGATAGAAAATGTATTGGAAAAAATTCCAAGACAGGCAAGTGTAGCGGCAACCAACAATCTTGGTTCTCATTTGTCCCAAAGGCAAAAAATTTTTACTATTCCAATTGGAGTAGGGGAGGCAGATTATGTAGTTTTTCTTCTTAACGATCCCTTTGCCCAACCCTCTCTTGAGGCGCAAAAAGAATTAGCGGAAAAATTAAAACAAGACACCAGATTTGAGATTTTATACGAAAAAAAAGATTATATTGCTTTCAAGAGAAAGTTAATAAAATAGCACCTCTTGTAAAACTATTCCAAAAACATCTACGATAATAATATGGTTACAGTTCTCAAGGCCTCAGGGGAAAAGGAGCCGTTTTCCGAAGAAAAGGTTCTGAATTCAATTGAAAGAGCAGGAATTCCGTATGATATTCAGGAACAGGTATTAACCCATGTTAAATCAAAATTGTATGAAAATATAACAACAGGAGAAATCTACGACCATATAATCGAATTTCTTGATGCTTCACCATCTCCGTTTCTGGCAACAAAATATAATTTAAAAAAGGGAATTATGGAGCTCGGTCCTACGGGTTATCCGTTTGAGGATTACATTTCTGAAATTCTAAAAACTCAAGGATATGAAACAAAAGTAAGACAAATTCTTGCGGGCAAATGCGTCACTCATGAGATAGATGTAATTGCAGAAAAAGGGGGAAAACGAATTATGGTAGAGGCAAAATTCCACAACGGAGCAGGAATAAAATCCGATGTTCATGTAGCTTTGTATACTAAAGCAAGATTCGATGACTTAAGATATCAGCACCATTTTGACCATGCCTTAATTACCACAAATACCAAAGTCAGCTCTGATGCTCTCAAATATTCACTTTGCTGCGGAATTACGGTAATAAGCTGGGATTATCCAGAAAAGGCAAGCCTAAGAGAACTTGTTGAGGAGGCAAAACTTTATCCTATAACCTCAATAAGATCCTTAACTGCTTCCCAAAAGCAAATGCTTCTTCTTCATGGAATTGTCCTTTGCAAAAACATATGCCTGAACCCATCCCAAATTAGTATTTTGGGATTAAACCCCGATCAGGAAGAAAAAGTTCTCTCCGAGATGAACTTTTTATGCAGGAGCCAAAGTTGACTCCCTTGCGAGCTTGGTCCTTTCGTATTTATCTGCCATGTAGCCGTTGGGGACTGTCGTAAGCTTATCGGAGTAGAGGAGAAAGCCGTTTCGAATTGTATGATCCCCAAAACGTTCATTAATTTTATCAACCGCAGATAAAAGTTTATTATTTTTATAATTTGTATCAAAAAGCGGGAGGGTCAGATTTTTCGCGTCTTCCAAAGAGGAAACCCAAACGCTTATTTGTCTAATATAAGAACCCTTCTTATTAAATATATTTTTATCCTCATCAAAAAGAGAATTGAATAAATTAAAAATCTGCCTAGAATCATCAAAATGGAAATTAAAAGTTTTTCTCTTATGAATATTGATATTTCCGCGCAAAGAAAATCCTATTGTCCTTGCTTTTTTATTCAGTCTTCGAAGCTTAATACAGACTTCTTCCCACAGTTCATAAGTATTTTGTAGAATTTTTCTTTTATTAAATTCATTGGCAGGCAAACAATAATTTCTTCCTACAGATTTTACATCTGGTGCCAATGTGTAGGGAACAACTTGCGAATCGTCAAAACCTATTCCAATGTTCTTGAGAACATTAGAATAAACTTTCCCAAATTCCTTTTCCAGAATATGAATATTTTCATTCCTTAGATCCAAAAGATTATATATCCCTAGTTTATTTAATCTGTCGGCGATTCGCTCACCTATCCCGCAGACGTCTGTAAGTTTTGCATTTTTATAAACTTTATCTAAATTTGCTTTATTAATCTCAAATATTCCATCCGGTTTTTTAAGGCCTGAGGCAAGTTTGGCCAAAAGCCTATTATGAGAAATACCAACGGATACCGTTATAAATTCCCCAATTTCTTCTTTTATCCTTTTTTTAATTTCAAAAATAATTCTGTGGGGATTATCATTAAATAAATGGAGGGTAGGGGTAATATCCATAAATACTTCATCAATTGAAAAGAGTTCAATAAAGGGAGTAAAATCTTGGGAAATCCTAAGAAACTTTTTAGAGACCTCAAAGTATTTGACAAAATCAGCAGGAACAAGAATTAAACTAGGGCAGATTTTAAATGCATCATAGGATCTGCTTCCTGTCTTAATTCCCAATTTTTTTGCCTCACGGCTTGATGCAATAATACAGGTTCTTCCGTTTGTAGCCGTGACCCCTATGGGTTTTCCCCGAAGCTTAGAATTATATTCCTGTTCAACGCTTGCAAAAAACGAATCAAAGTCGATATGAAGAATTACTTGCCTCGCCGAAAGGCAGGTCTGATTCATAATACAAAAGTAGAACAAAATACGAAAAAAAACAATACGACAAAAGGATACTTTTGACATCAAGATTGTTTAAATTTTTTTGTACCTCTTGACTGAAACTCTGGTTCCATGCTACTATCCCCCTAGGGGGGATTATGGGTATTGACAAAACTATCGTAGCTTTTGCATCTTTGATTGGAGCTTTATTTACCTTCTGGTTTTTTTTGATGAAGAAAGATAAGGTCATCAAAGTAACTGAAGATAGTATTGATATTACAATAGACGGAGGTTACTCGCCAGAAGTTATCGAAGTTTCAAAAGGAAAAAAGACAAAGATAAATTTTTTAAGAAAAGACCCTTCAGGTTGTCTGGAGGAAGTTGTACTGCCGGATTTTAATATCAGAAAGTTTCTGCCCTTAAATCAGAAAGTGACGGTTGAGATTAATCCTAAAGAAAAAGGAGAATTTAAATTTTCCTGCGGAATGAATATGTTTCATGGAAAAATTATTGTTGGTGGTTAATTCTTAGCTACTCAGATAATCAAATATGTTAAACAACCAATTGACCAAGCGGAGCTTTTTAATAAAGGGCATGCATTGCGCATCATGCGTGCGGATACTTGAGGAAACATTTAAAAAAATTGAGGGAGTGAGTGATGCTAATGTAAATCTTGCAACTGAAAAGGCAACCGTTACCTATAATCCTAACAAAGCAGGGGACAGAGAGTTTTCTTCAGCAGTAGCAAGTGTAGGATATGAAGCTATTTTAAACCAAGGAGAGGCAATAGAAGATGAAGAAAAAAAAGAAAAACTAAGAGAAATCAGAAAATTAAGAAACAAAGTAAGCTTAAGCCTTATCATAGGCACATTCTTAGTTTGGGGAAGCTTTCCGGCCCTTATAGAAACTGCTCCTTTGATTTTGAAAAATTTTTGGATTCAACTTCTTCTTGCAACGCCTGTACAATTTTGGGCAGGATTTGAATTTTACAGAGCCACGATTCCTGCCCTCAAACACAGAACTGCCAACATGGATACTCTTGTTACCATAGGTACAACCGTTGCTTATTTCTATTCTGCCTTTGTTACTGTCTTTCCGCAGGTTGTTAAAAACATAGGGGTTGAACCTGCTCCTTATTTTGACGTAGCAACTATTATTATTGGTTTAATTTTATTGGGTAGATACTTTGAAGCCAAAGCTAAAGCTGGCACATCTGAAGCAATCAAAAAATTAATTGGGCTGCAAGCTAAAACAGCAAGAGTATTAAGAAAGGGAAAAGAAGTAGATATTCCTATAGAACAAGTAGTTATAGGTGATGTTATCAGGGTAAGACCGGGTGAGAAGATACCGGTTGATGGAGAAATTTTGGAAGGTGATTCCTCAGTTGATGAATCAATGGTAACAGGAGAAAGTATCCCGTCTGATAAAACAAAAGGGGATACTGTGATTGGCTCAACCATCAATAAAACCGGAACTTTTGTTTATAAAGCCACCAAGGTAGGACAGGAAACTATGCTTTCGCAAATTATAAAACTTGTAGAGGAGGCTCAGGGATCTAAGGCTCCGATTCAACGATTGGCAGACTTGGTTTCCTCTTATTTCGTTCCAATTGTAATCATACTCGCAATCATTACGTTTGCCCTCTGGTATATCCTAGGACCCACACCTTCATTTCTGTTTGCAATGCTTAATACTGTCGCAGTTCTTATCATCGCCTGCCCTTGCGCCATGGGCTTGGCAACTCCGACAGCTATTATGGTAGGGACAGGTAGAGGAGCGGAGAACGGAATTCTTATAAAAGATGCAAAAAGCCTTGAAACAGCTCATAAGATAGATACGGTAATTTTTGACAAGACTGGAACCCTTACAAAAGGGAAGCCTGAAGTGACAGACATTGTTTCGACTTCGCAGGTCAAAGGCTTCGGACCTGCTAGGTCGGTGCTGCAACTTGCGGCATCTTTGGAAAAAGGGTCAGAACATTCGCTTGCCGAAGCAATCGTAAAAAAGAGCGAGGAGCAAAACATGAAACTTGAAAAAGTTTCACAGTTTAAGGCAATTCCGGGATTTGGCGTAAGGGGAACTATCGAAAGACAAAACATTCTTTTAGGCAATCGGAAACTAATGGAAAAAGAAAATATCTCAATTAAAGGACAGGAAGATAAAGTAGAGGCGCTTGAAAATGGGGGAAAAACAGTTATGATACTTGCCGTTAACAAGGAACTAAAGGGTCTTATTGCTGTAGCTGATACCCTGAAAGAAACTGCATCAGAAGGAGTCAAAGCACTTTATAAAAGAGGCATTGAAGTTGTAATGATTACAGGAGACAATCAAAGAACCGCAAGTGCGATAGCTCAAAAAGTCGGAATAAAAAGAGTGCTCTCGGAAGTTCTACCGGAGGATAAAGAAAAAGAGGTGAGGAACATTCAAAAAGAGGGAAAGACAGTTGCAATGGTAGGAGACGGGATAAACGATGCTCCCGCACTTGCCGCATCAGATGTGGGAATTGCTATTGGCTCGGGGACAGATGTAGCAATTGAAGCGGCGGATATAACGCTTGTAAATAAAGACTTAAGATCTGTAGCAAAAGCAATTGAACTTTCTAAAAAAACCATGAGAACAATAAAATTAAATCTATTCTGGGCTTTTGGTTATAATATAAGTTTAATTCCTGTTGCTATGGGTGCTTTGTATCCCTTTTTTGGGATTCTTCTTAATCCGATATTTGCATCTTTGGCAATGGCAACATCCTCGATTTCAGTTGTCCTGAATTCCTTACTTCTTAAAAGAACAAACTTTGATTGACATATTTTTCAGAGGGGTTAATTTTAACTATAGAATCTTTGGGGTGACCGACCGGACTCGAACCGGCAACCGCTAGGTCCACAACCTAGTGCTCTAACCATTGAGCTACGATCACCATTTACTACTGTTGACTTGTCCGCCAAAGCCTTGGCGTCGGCGGAGCTACATCCACCATGTAAGATTTTTCTTATTATAGCATTTTGGAGAAAAAAAACGGGCGGGTTAATCGGGTGAATTATATTTTGCTGAAATGTGTTTAACTACTAAATTTATACGATTAAGCTGGCGGGGGCTTGGCTTGGTTTCCGAACCCGATAAAACAGCTCTTAAGGAAAGGTCTGGTCTTATGCTCGCGACAATTCTTGAGGGCGATCTTTCATTTTCTGCATACTCCAAATAAACTATTCGATTTTCCAAATTTGGCCCTTCTCCTTCAACAAGCCAGTAATATCCGGCTGGAGTATTATTCATATCAAGACCGACCATAACTGTAGAACGAAGCCCTGGAATGCGCGATTTTCCCTCCTGACTCCATCTTGCTTTTCCAACATTCCTGATCAGACTTCTGCCTTCCTGAGCAATTCTTTCCTCAAAAGTTAGGGACTGAGGTTGTTCGGAGGGTGCAGTTCCGGGTTTTGATTCTGCTGCCATTTTAATCAGCTTATTGTACCACTAAGTTTATAAAAATCAATAACTAATTTAAAAATGTCAAGTTTTGTATTTTATCTCTTCCTTAACTTTCTTCCTAAACATTAGTCCAAATATAACTCCCATCAAAAATCCTCCCACGTGCGCCCAGAATGCAATTCCTCCAGTATCAGAAGAAACTCCTATAGAGCCTGCCCCTGAAATAATTTGGAGAATAAACCAGTATCCGAGCATAAAACCTGCCGATACATTTATTATTGCAGGAAACCCAAATACAGGGATGAAAGTCCGTATTTGAGAATGCGGAAAAAGCACATAATACGCGCCCAAAACACCCGCTATTGCTCCTGATGCACCAAGCATGGGGATCGTGGAGTCGGGCATAAAAATATACTGGGCGAAATTCCCGGCGATTCCCGAGACAAAATAAACCAGAGGATAAAAGAAAAATCCCGTATAACCTTCCACATTATCTCCAAATACCCAAAGGAACCACATATTTGAAACTATATGAAGAAATCCTCCGTGTAAAAATATTGCAGTTACGAAAGGTGTAAGAGTTGCGAAATCGGAAAAGTTTACCAGAGAAGGGATAAGAGCATATTTTTCTATCAAAAAATCGGGGAGGGGAGAAGTAATCTGCTGAAAAAAAACATAAACGGTTACCGCAATGAAAAGGATATTTAAAAACGGGAATCTTCTTGCTTTTATTTCATCGGAGATCGGAAACATGATGTTAAGTTTAAAATCTAGAATTCAAAATTCAAAATTAAAAAAATTAATAAAATTAGGTCTAAATTCTGAATTATAAACTATGAACTCTAAATTCTAGTGCGCGCCTGAAGGGAGTCGAACCCCCAACCTTGTCGTTAGAACCGACCTGCTCTATCCGTTGAGCTACAGGCGCAAAGCACAAACCAAATACATTTTACCAAAATTTTAAAATAAAGCAAAAAACTTCTTGTTAGAATTTTGCTATAATAGGTTTGTGAAGGGTTTTATTTCTTATTTATCAAGAAATCAATTTATTGCAGCCCTTTTTTTAATTGTCCTGGGGTGGTTTTTGATTAGAATAAAAGAGATTTTGATTGTTCTTTTTATTTCATATATCCTCATGACATCTCTCCAGCCGGCAGTCATATTTTTAAAAAAGAAAAATATTTCACACGCACTTTCCGCAACTATAACTTACCTTTTGCTTCTTGCCTTTATTCTTCTTCTAGTTCTTCCTATCCTGCCTTTTTTTGTTTCTCAAATTCAGTCTCTTGCAGTAAACTTCCCGAAGCTTCTTCATAATGCTTCAAAAACCATAGGAATAGGAATTGACTATTCTGTAATTAACGATTCAATTTCCTCATTTCTGGGAGTCTTAGGCAAAAATATAATCTTTATTACCGGCAAAGTTTTCGGGGGGTTTTTATCCGTATTGACTGTCTTGGTAGTAAGCTTCTATTTGCTTTTGTATCATGACAGGTTTGAAAAATTAATTGTAAATCTTTTTCCGAAAGAGGAGAGGGAAAAGACTCAGGAAGTCTTTGAAAGAATCGAGTTAAAACTGGGTCATTGGGTAAGAGGACAACTGGTGCTTTCATTATTTATAGGAGTTATTACTTGGGTTTTTTTAACTTTGGTCGGGATAAAATTCGCTCTTCCTCTTGCATTTCTTGCCGGTCTTTTGGAAATCATCCCTACAATCGGTCCTATTATATCTTCGATTCCGGCAATCATCGTCGCCCTTACGGTTTCACCGGCTCTTGCAATAGCCGTTGCAGCAGGTTACATAGTAATACAAGCGATTGAAAATAATATTTTGGTTCCCAAGGTCATGCAGGCCGCAGTCGGTCTTAACCCTGTTGTTATAATTGCCGCAATCCTAATCGGAGGAAATTTGCTGGGAATCTTAGGAGCGCTTCTTTCCATCCCATTCCTAACGGTTCTTACTATAATCTTCCGCGCCCTCCAGGAATAATGTATTTAAAAAGAAGAAGATGAAGCTAGTTAGAAAAACTTTTAAAATTCCAATTCCTGAAAAATCTCAGCCTTATAATTTTGATTATTTTCTCACTCATTATGTTTTTCAACCTTGGGTCATTGAAGGAAAGGAACTGGTTAGACTTTTTAAACTTGCTTCCGGCAAGTTTGTTTTAGTCAGGGTTGGTTTTAAGGAAAAAACACAACCCACTCTTGTAATTTCTCTTATTTCAAAAGGGAAATTAATTACAAAAGAAGAAAGGTGGGTTATCGATATGATTTCCTGGAACTTCGCAGTTAATGAAGAAGTTAAATATTTTTATGAGGGAATTTGTCAAAAAGACCCGGTTCTAAAAGCGGCAAGTGAGGAGATTTACGGTGCACATCTGAGAACCGATCCTTATGTTTTCGAATCTGTAATTGGAGTAATCGTAGCTCAAAATGTTTTTTTCAAAAGGATTTATGAAATGACAAGATTGCTTTGTGAGAAATTTGGCGAAAAACAAGAATTTAACGGAAAAGCATATTACACTTTTCCCACTCCAGAGCGTTTAGCAAGGTCCGATCTTGCAAAAATCCGAGCTTGCAAAGTTGGCTACAGGGATAAATACATAAAAGGAGTTTCGCAAAAGTTAGTTAAAGAAAAAATCAATTTGGATGATTTAAGAAAGATTGATAATGTCAAACTGATTAAACAAAAACTCATGGAATTGCCGGGTGTTGGTCCTTATACTGCTGATTTAGCAATCGCCATCGGATTCAGACTTCCTTCATTTCATCTGGATTTGTTCAGCAAAGAAGCGATGTATCAATTTTATTTTGAAGGAAGAAAAGTTAAGGACGAAACTATTAGAAAATTTGTTGCTAAAAGATGGGGTAAGTGGAAACATTATGCAATGCTTCTTCTAACCACTAATACCGATACTTGGGCAAAAAAACTTGGTAAACCTTTCCGTCTTAAATCAGGAGCAAAAAAACAGTTAAATTTTAAAATGAGCGGGTGAAGGGAATCGAACCCTCGTATCCACTTTGGAAAAGTGGTGTTCTACCATTGAACTACACCCGCAAACTAGCAATTAGTTTTTAGTCTCTAGTCATTAGTCGTTAGTCATGTCTAAAGACTAACAGTCAACAACCAAAGACCAAATTTGTCGGGGACAGAGGACTTGGTTCGACTTTGCTCACCATAAACTTCTCGTCCTCTGTCTCTTCACCAAATCCAGTGCTAGACACTGAGCTTGTCGAAGTGTCGGGGACAGAGGACTCGAACCTCCGACCTCACGGTCCCAAACCGCGCGCTCTAACCAACTGAGCTAGTCCCCGCTTCGTCGCTCCGCTTCTCAGCGCAAGCTTTCAATTAAGTTTTCTTTTTTCTCTCTCCTTAAGCCTTTAATTTGCCTTTCTCTTTTTGCCGCCCCGAATCTTGTTTGAAATTTTTCCCAATAAACCAATTTAACTGGCCGCCTACTTTGCTGAACAAAGGTTTTTATTCCTCGGTTGTGCTGCAAAATTCTTTTCTTAAGATTCCAGGTAATTCCTGTATACAGCACACTATCTCTGCACTTTACTATATAAACAAAGTATGCCATCAGATAGTTTACCCTGAGCAAAGCGAAAGGGTGCCGCGGGAGAGAGTCGAACTCTCACGCCGTTTCCGACAAGGGCTCTTAAGGCCCTCATGTCTACCATTCCACCACCGCGGCTTGCCTGCCAAACTCGGCGAGCCTGTCTTCTATTTTACTTTAACTTCAGGTTATATTCAACTGTGCTCGGGCGGCTCAGCTCCCAAAGACTTCAGGGAATAATCGAGCAAATCTTTCATTTCCTGCCTCCTGTTATCGCTTCCAAGAATAATTCCTATAATTTTATGCCCCTTGTAATCCAAATAAGTAATCAAGCAAAGTCCAGCTTCATCTGTATAGCCCGTTTTGACTCCCTTGACGCCAGGGTAACTTGTGAGAAGGTTTGTCTCATTTTCTAAATAGAACTCCTTATGGCTGGAGGTTTGAGGAATACGATACGAAACAGTAGACACTACTTTGCGAAAAACTGGAAGGCTTGAAAGAGCAAAGCGCGTTATAACCAAAAGATCCTTTGCTGTTGAATATTGATTGCCATCTCCCTCAAGCCCGGAAGGGTTTGTAAAGTTCGTGTCTGAAAGCCCCAGAGCCTTTGCTTTATCATTCATTGCCTTAATAAAATTCTCCCGACTATAAGTGTGGTTGCTTGCTAAAACCTCTGATGAATCATTACCGGAAGAGAGTATGAGTCCGTAGGCAAGTTCCTCAAGACTTAAAACTTCTCCTTCCGAAAGCCCCATGCTGTTTTCTCCTACAAGATTTTCTTTTAAAACTTTATATCTGTCATTATCTTTTGGATTTTCCAATGCGACAATTGCCGTCATAACTTTGGTGAGGGAGGCAATCGGCAGTCTCTGTGTGCTATTTTTTTCATAAGTTATTTTATTTTCTGTCAAATCATAAACAAGAACAGATTTTGCTGTTACTTCAGGGATTTCGTTGGAATTCCCCGCTATAAAATCAAAAAGAGGTTGCCAAAGGTCAATAGTTGAAACTTGTTCATTTACAGCTGCTGTAAGAAAGTCAGGAAGAGGGGACTGGAGTTTATAATTTTGACCACTTCCATACCTTATGAATCCTACCAGTAATAAACTTATAATGAAAATGCCAAAAAGAAAAAGGCGGACCCTTCGCATTCTAAGAATTGTACCAAACAAATACAGTGAATAAAAGCGAACTTATTAAGATTTTTTAAACTGGCAATTTAATTAGACTGGTCAATTTTATATAATAAAAGGCATGGAGATTTTATTTTTGATCTTTATAGTTTTGGGATTATCTCTTTTTGAAGTAATCACAAGTGTCGATAATGCAATTATAAATGCCGAGGTTCTGTCGGGAATGAGCAAAAAAGCTCAGGGATGGTTTCTTTTATGGGGCATTCTTTTTGCAGTTTTTATCGTCCGGGGTCTTTTGCCATTTCTTATCATTTGGCTTTCAAACCCAAGCCTTGGACCTTTGGGAGTTATTTTTGCCTCATTCTCCAAAGATCCGAGAGCGATTCACGCAATAGAACAGTCTTCACCGCTTCTTCTTCTGTCAGGGGGAGTATTTCTTATCTTTCTTTTTTTCAATTGGCTGTTTTTGGAACCCAAGCATTTTGGACTCCGGGGAGAAGGATTCTTTCAAAGACAAGGAGCCTGGTTTTTTGCTATTGTATCTATTCTTCTTATGGTAATCGTATGGTTTGCGCTTTTGAAAAATCCAATGCTTGCTTTTGCAGCTGTTGTGGGATCTACTGCTTTTTTTATTATTCATGGATTTAGAGGCTTTGCAGAACAGCAAGAAAAAAGACTTATGAAAGGCAGCATGTCTGATGTAAGTAAAATTGCATATCTTGAAGTTTTGGACTCAACTTTTTCGATAGACGGGGTAATAGGAGCATTTGCTTTCACATTCTCTGTTCCATTAATTCTTCTTGGAAACGGGCTGGGAGCCCTTGTTCTTCGAAAACTCACGGTTTCAAATATCGAAAGGATTAAAAAATATAAGTATCTCAAAAACGGTGCAATGTACTCGATACTTTTCCTTGGAATAGCAATGCTCCTGGATGCCTTTGGATTTGAGGTTCCTCCATATGTTTCCCCAATTGTGACTTTTGCTTCGGTCGGATACTTTTTCCAAAAATCAAGAACAGAAATTGGCAAAGAACCCATTTCATGACAGACAATAGACTATTTTCAAAAAATAAAGTATAATTGTTTTAGCATAGACTTCTTTTGATAACTGATTGCTGACTAAACCAACAAATAGTTTCGTCAGTCAAGTTTGTCAGAGAAAGTTAAAGTTAAAAGAATGGAGGTGACAAACATACATGGCTAAAAAACTATTTGTTGGGAATCTTTCGTGGGATACCAACGACGCAAGTCTTTCCGAGCTTTTCTCAAAAGCAGGTACGGTAGTTTCTGCAAATGTCATCATGGATAAATATTCTGGACGGTCCAAAGGATTTGGTTTCGTCGAGATGTCATCAGATGAAGAGGCAGATAAAGCAAAGCAGGAACTAAACGGACAGACTCTTGACGGAAGGCAGATCGCAGTAAGCGAGGCAAGACCATTCCAGCCAAGAGACAACAATCAAAGAGGCTTTGGAGGCGGAGGACGAGATAACGGCAGGGATCGAAGAACCAACCGCCCAAAATATTAAATTTTTCAATAAATAATAACCAGTAAACCTTCCCTCTATTTTAAGAGTGGGAGATTGTTTTTATTGAACTTAAATTAGTCTTCTGATATCATGTAGGCGTATTGCCGGGTCGTCTAATGGTAGGACAACGGACTTTGGATCCGTTTATCTTGGTTCGAATCCAAGCCCGGCAGCAAACTCGGACTATAACCCTAAAGCTGGGATTCAGCTATAAGGATCAAACGGGTCTAGACCGGCACGCTCAGCCAGATGACAAATTTGTGAATACGATGATTGAGAGGCTGATGACGCAAAGACCTGAGCGCGGAGGTCCGCTTATGACAGTAGGTAATTGGCTTGAGATATAACGATTAGACGGGTCTTGGCCGGCGTGCTCAGATGGGATGTGATAAATCGTGTAATTTTTTCTCCTCAACATTTTGGTCGTAAATAGGACTACAATGTATTTATGGATGGCAATACCCAGCAAAGTTTAATTCTTCTGACATATAAAAATAAAGTTCTTCTTATGCATAAAAGCGACAGTTCAATTGATAAAGAAAAACACCCGTGGTGCCTTATCGGCGGAATTAAAGAGAAGGAAGAATCTTTTGAAAAAGCGCTTGAAAGACGTGTACACGAAGAGATGGGTGTAAAAGTTGACAACGTTGAATATGTATCGGAATCTTGCTATCATGTCAGACTAACTGACGACAACGTAAATAAGATTCAAAGAGCAGAAAACCAACTGCTTGATTTTTTTACTCTTGGAGAAGTGAAAAAGCTTTTTCTCTCAAACACAACAGCGCAATTTATATCAAAGCATAGCGCTCTTATATAGGAGACAAATATTTTCAAACTATAATCTTTTTGACGTATTTTGTAACGTATTTCAAGAAATATCTTTTCAAAATTGATTTAATTTTTTTATTTTTAATTTCTCCTATTTTTGTTATTAAACTCTCAAAAGTATCCACATGTACAAGATTTTCTAGTTGTTTTAGGTCGCTTATTGAGTTGATTTCAATTCGTCCTGATTCCTGAAGTACACCAATTACTGAAAGTAAACCTTGTTTTAGAGCAAGAGATGAAGACCATTTACTTCCTTTGAACGGCTTTTTTAATCCTATTAATGGAACAATTTTATTTCTTTTCTCCTAAATAAAGTGTTTAGATAAACTTCGCTGCCTCCTACCCCCTTAGTTCTAGAAAGTTTGGAGACGTGAGGAAGTAAAGCGTCTCTTGGATAAATTCTTTCACCAGCAAGGAATACTTCATGTCTCCAATATTTCCCAGTTTTATTTTGAGTAGGGACGGCAAAAACAACACGTGCTTCTCCTTCCAAAATTGGACTGATCATTTTTTCGATATGCCCAGATGTGAGGTTTATCAAATCGCTGTCACAAAAGAATAAAAAATCTCCTCTTGCTTCTTCAATTCCCTCTGCGACCGCTGTACCTTTACCTTGATTTTTTTAAAGTTTATCAATTTTATCTTATTGCCGAATCCTTTTAAAATCTTAAGACTCCCATCAGATGATCCGTCGTTTATGCAGATAACTTCATCAATCAAGTCAGATTTAAGTAGGGTGTCAATAACTTTTCCGACTCTTCCCCCTTCATTAAAAACAGGAACAATTGCGGAAACTTGAGGTTTTTTATTATTTTTCATGAGTAATCGCTGATGTAAAACAGTTTCATATTATATTATTTATCTCACATACTTTTGAAAATCAAGTTTAGTCCCAAAAACGAGACACCGCTATAGTGATATAATGGGTCCTGACCGGTATGCTCAGCTACGGAATAGAAATTAAGCGGGGTAGACGAGTGTTCCTTCGGGTGTTTTTTGATCGACCTTAATACCTATTTCTTGCCCCTTTTTACCTTCATCAATTTGCTTATGTTGAAGTTGCATTGATTCTGCGACCTGTTTAAATTCACTATCACCCTTAGCAAATTTTAATTTGCTTCCGGCTTTCAATTTTCCTCCAAGCCTTACTATTGCAACTCCTATCTTATCGTAATAATGTACAACTTTTCCGATCGGTTTATCACTCACGTTGCCTCACCTCCATTCTTTTAATTTGTCGCGGTGAGGCGACAATAAATTATTTTCTGCTATAAAGTCCGACTAATTCCGCCTCATCCGCTACTAATCCATCCATTTTCTCAAGAATTTGTTGTTTGGCAAGTCCCTCTGGCACATCAAGCATTCTATCCAGAGCATAAAGTTTAAAAAAATATCTGTGGGTTCCTGACTCGTCTCGATTCTGCAAAGCAGGTGGGGGACATGGGCCGCCGTATCCTTCCTCTCCAAAATCAGTCATACCTTGAATTCCACTTTGAGGAACCGAATTTTCTTCAACTTTTTTTGTTGACGGATCTATATTGTAAACTATCCAATGGACCCAGGTTTTTGAAGGCGCATCAGGATCATCAGCTATCAAAACAAGGCTTTGTGCATTTTTTGGAATATCGGAAAATTCAAGAGGCGGACTTATATTTTCTCCGTCACAAGTGTACTTGCCTGGAATTTTTTGATTGTTGCCAAAAGCCGGACTTGTTATGGTCATAGATTTTTCTTTTTTCTCTATCTTTGTCTTGCTCTCAGTTTCCTTAGCTTCTCTGTTACCTTGAAAAAATGCAAAGCCCGCAACAAATACTATTAAAATTAAGACGAGAAGAAATATCAACCATTTCTTCACGAATATATAATCTTATATTCGGGGAAAATTGTCAACTCCGAGGCTTTTTGGTAAAATTAAGATAATCGCCGAATATGCTCTGGTGTTGGAATCGGCAGACCCGCCTGCCATGCCAGGATGGCGAAACCGGTAGACGCGTACGGTTCAGAACCGTATGGGGTAACCCTTGGAGGTTCGAGTCCTCTTCCTGGCACTATGGCGGGCAGGCAGACTAGCTTCAGAAGTTAGTGCCCGCAGGGCGTGAGAGTTTGATTCGCTGCCAGAGAGAGTAGAGGATTAATTGAGTAGATGATATAATATCTATCCACGCCGAGGTGGTGAAACTGGTATACACGCAAGATTGAGGTTCTTGTGCCCTTAAAAAAGGCGTGCAGGTTCAAGTCCTGTCCTCGGCACCCGTTCGGTTCGCTTCGCTCGCTCAGGGCAAGCAATCGGACTCCTAGCTCAGTTGGAGCGGAGGCGTTAGCTGAGCTCGCCTGCTTGACAGGCGTGGAAAGAGCGTCTCGTTTACACGCGTCCGCCAGAGCCTGGATTCGTAGCTCAGTTGGCTAGAGCGGTCGCCTCAGGCGACAGGTCAGATATAATGTGGTACGTTTACATATTAAAAAGCTTAAGAAATGATAGGCTTTATACTGGATCAACTAATAATATTGAAAGGCGGCTACATGAACATAATTCTGGACATGGTAAGTATACAAGTTTAACAAAACCTTTCAAGTTGATCTACAAAGAAGAATATCGGACTAGATTAGAAGCACGAAAAAGAGAATTATTCTTAAAAACTGGTAAAGGGAGAGATAAGTTAAAAAAATTAATTATGGGTACTTAGCTCAGTTGGTAGAGCGTTGCGTTTACATCGCAAATGTCGGGGGTTCGAGCCCCTCAGTACCCACATTGCCGAAGTTGCCAACGTGGTCAAGGCGCGTGTCTGAAGAACACGTTATCGGTGTTCGATTCACCGCTTCGGCACCCTTTGCCTGCGCTCAGGGCAAGCTAGAAAGTTTACACTGAGGAGCAAAGCGACGAAGTGCGGCGGTAATTCAGCGGTAGAATGCTTCCTTGCCAAGGAAGATGTCGGGGGTTCAACTCCCCTCCGCCGCTCAAAATCTCACCCGACTAAACTTGACAACTGAATCTAAAGTATGCCAAGATAAGGTATTAATGAAGAAGTTAATTCTGTCCACAACCTTCTTTCTGATGACTCCATTCGTACTCTTTCTAGCCTTGGCTTACCTTTCTTATTTTTCATACACAAAAAGCGCAAACAATGATCTTTTATCAAGGGTAAACAAATCTGTTGCATTTGCAGCTTTACCGAGCTCGGATAATCTTCTTGAAGACCAGATTTTATCAAGGGACGGACGGACAGAGAATCTTCGAGATTTCTTTGCCCGCTACAACTCTCCCCTTGAGCCTTTTTCAAACAAACTGATAGAAGCTTCTGAAAAATATGATCTCGATTATAGACTCCTACCTGCGATAGCAATGCAGGAATCAAATCTTTGTAAGAAAGCCCCTTCAAATTCTTACAATTGCTGGGGCTTTGGAATTTATGGAAAGAAGGTAATAAGCTTCTCAGGCTTTGAGGAAGCCATAGAGGCGGTAGCAAAAACGCTCTCCAAAGATTACAAGGCTATCGGGCTTGTTACTCCTGAGCAGATAATGACAAAATACACACCTTCAAACAACGGTTCCTGGGCGTATGCGGTCAGCCACTTCATGAATCAGCTTTAATAAACCCCTATGTAAACCTATAGTTTGGGACTTGACAAACCTATAGTTATGTACTATAATTCCCCCAGATCCTAAGGTATGCCATTTCCAAATGCATACGTTAGGATTTTTTAATGGCTTTTAACGTCATATCTTTTTCCGCGTAAACCCGTGTTCTATTTGTGTTCTAGAAGAATCCAATATGAAAACAAAAATATTTATTTTAGTTATTCTTTTTATTTTATTCTCTCTTTTCACCGGAGAAGCTTACGCTTTTGAGAAATCTTCTGGCTCATCTGCCATGCTTGCAAAAGCAGGGGAAATAAATAGTGAGGATAATCGTGTAAAAACCTTAAGATCTTTCTTTGAATATTATAATTCTCCTCTCTCATCTTATGCTCAAGTTTTTATTGACAGAGCAGATGAATATAATCTTGACTGGAGATTGGTTGCAGCTATATCAGGAGTTGAGTCTACATTTGGTCTTGAGATTCCCTATGGAACATATAACGCTTGGGGATGGGGAATTTATGGAAATAATGTAACGTACTTTAAGTCCTGGGAGGACGGAATCACAACGATTTCAAAGGGTCTTAGAGAAAATTATATAGACAGATGGGGAGCAACTAATATTTACGAGATTGGAGCAATTTATGCGGCCTCACCCACATGGGCTGTGCGAGTTGAAAGTTTTATGGAAAGAATTGGAAGTTTTGTTCTTCTTGATCCTCAGGACAGTCTTTCTATTTCGCTATAAACTTTGTATAATCTGAGATGCGCGGACCAGAGCGATGAAATTGGTTACGGGCGGGAATAATAAAGAAATTGTAAATTTAAATGCGGGCGTGGTGAAACGGCCCGCTTCGCAAAATCGTCAGCGAGGCGAGCAGACCTGCCTCGCCGATTTGCCAAGGTGGTGAAACGGTAGACACGCATGGTTTAGGACCATGTGCCGAAAGGCATGGAGGTTCGATTCCTCTCCTTGGCACCGGCTTTGGTAAGGCGGGCAGGACCTATTGACCGTAAGGTCATGGGGATTCAAATCCCTCCGTCCGCACCCTTTTTATGGAAAATAAAGTAGCAAGAGAAGAAGACGGAACTATAATACTTAGCATCGCTATACCTCAAGGTCTTATTAAGAAAACGGTGAATGAGATCATTGAGGAGACTGCGAAATCGGCAAGTATTCCCGGATTTAGGAAAGGAAAAGCTCCTCGGAAATTAATCGAGCAAAAAGTTGACAAAGAAAAAATAAAAGAAGAAGTTCTAAAAAAACTTCTGCCCCAGGCTTATGCTGATGCTGTCAAGAATAACGACATAAAACCCATCATTAATCCAAGAATTCACGTTGAGAAACTTGAGGATGGCGGGATCTGGACATTTACAGCAACAACATGTGAAGCTCCGCAAGTTGATCTTGGTAAATACAAAGAAGAATTAAAAACTCTAAACGCAAAAGGAAAAATTATAATACCTGGAAAAGACCAAAAGCAGACTAGCATTGAGGAAATTATTAGGACTCTTTTGGAAAATATAGAAATTAAGGTTTCTCGGATAATAGTAGAGCAGGAGACAGAGAGACTTCTTGCTCAAACTCTTGACGAGATAAAAAGATTGGGCATTACTTTAGATCAATATTTAGTCTCAACCAGAAAAACCGTTGATGATCTTAAAAGAGACTACGGAAAAAAAGCTCTGGATGATATCAGGCTTGAATTCGCACTTGCAAAAATTGCAGAGGTTGAAAAAATAACAGTTTCAGAGAGCGAGATCGATGATGCTATAAAGAATGCAAAAGATGAAAACGAAAGAAAAAGTCTTAAGGACAATAAGTACCTTCTGGCAGGTGTCTTAAGACAGCAGAAAACACTTGATTTTCTAAGGAATTTGTGATAAGTTTAAGCCTTATGAAAGGTAAAACAACTAGGAAAACGCATCAAGGCTTTGTAGATCAAAACCCTATTGAGGTCATTAAGGGGATAGGATCAGGCATTGCCGACTCTGCCTTAAATAACTTGGGAAGACAAGGTATAAACCAGCTTTGGGAACAGATGCTCGGCGCAGATACTTCGAAAGACGAAACCTCGGGGGATCTAAAAGAAGGGGAAGAGATAATCTTAAAATCCAAAAAAGAAACACCATTCAAAGAATCAGGACTAAATTATAGAAGGGAAATTATAGACGCTGAGAGGGTATCTACGAGAGAAAACCAAAGAGTAATTCAGTCAAAAATCCAGGAAATTCTCGTTGAACTTAAAAAGCTTTCTCAGACATCTGCCGAGATTGCAATGGAGTTTAAGGAAATAACCGTAGAGCAGCGAATCGAGAAGCCCGGCGAATATCATATTTCATTCTTTCAATGGATGTTATCATTAGTAAAGGCGGCAAGAGTAAAAATAGAAGATTCGGGAGCATGGCTTAAGGTTATGAGAAGCAAAAAAGCACAGAGAAACTACTGGGCAATGTTTAGAAAACACGGTACAACTTTTGGCCTCTCAAACGAACGCGTGGTTGCAACTCAGACGGGATAAAATTCCTCTATTTGAAGAGTGGATGAGCGAATAAATATCATCAAATATCAACGGTGGATCCGACTGGACTCGAACCAGTGACCTTTGCAATGTCAATGCAACGCTCTAACCAACTGAGCTACGGATCCGCGCTTTAAGATTTTATCAAAACCTATGGCTAATTACAATTTCTCTGCTATACTATATTTATGGCAAGATTTGAACAAGCTGCAAAAACCTTAAAAGAAATTCTTCTCAATAATTTCCTAGGCGGACTTGCCTGGGCTATTGGAGCAACTGTGGGGATTTCTATAATCATTTTCCTTTTAACGAATGTTTTCAGAAACGTTGGATGGATTCCGTTTATTGGTGATTTTATCTCCAATCTAACTAGTTATGTTCTTACGAATTTACAAAGCAACCCTCAATTGGTAAAATAGCGCAATAATGAAAACCTCAGGGATTAAAGATCATAGACAAATCGGACAGGAACTGGACCTGTTTTCTTTTCACGAATATGCTCCCGGAGCAATATTTTGGCATCCAAAAGGCTGGATTATATATCGGACATTACAGGAATTTTTAAGAAACACTACTTTATTGGAAGGGTATTTGGAGATATCAACCCCCGTTCTGATAAAAACGGGTATCTTTAAAAAATCTGGGCATTTGGAACACTTTAGAGAAAATATGTTTAATTTTCAAATAGAAGACCAGGCTTATTCTCTAAAGCCAATGAACTGCCCAGAGTCAGCCATTGTCTACGGTTCGCAAATTAGAAGCTATATTGATCTTCCCATAAAACTTTCAGAATACGGCATTCTTCACAGGAATGAATTAACGGGAGTTCTGGGAGGAGCTTTTAGAGTAAGGCAATTTACTATCGATGACGCCCACTTGTTTGTGCGTCCGGATCAAATAGGGAAAGAGATAAGTAAGCTCTTAAGACTTGTAATTGAGGTTTACAAATCATTGGGATTTAAACCTAGGTTTTACCTGGCAACAAGACCCGATAAGGCAATGGGGGATGTCAAAACTTGGAAGGAAGCTGAAAAGGATTTAGAAATTGCATTAAAAAATGCCAAGGTAAATTTTGGTATAAAACACAAAGACGGAGCTTTTTACGGACCGAAGATTGATATTCATATTAAAGACTCACATGGCCGGGATTGGCAGCTTGCAACCATTCAGTTGGATTTTCAAATTCCGCAAAAAATGGAAATATTTTATGTTGATAAAGACGGAAAGAAGAAACAGCCTGTTATGATCCACTGTGGAATAACAGGTTCAATCGAAAGATTCATAGGGATACTGCTTGAACATACACAGGGGAATCTGCCTTTCTGGCTTTCTCCTGTTCAGATTTCAATACTTCCTATAACAGAGCGGCAAAATAGAGAGGCTAGGAAAATTTATGAGAAACTTTTAAAATCAGGGATACGGGCAGAATTTGATAACAGGGGAAAAACTCTTCAATCCAAAATACGGGACGCTACTTTGCAAAAAGTTCCATACATGGGTATAATAGGAGACAAAGAAATAGGAAGCGAATCTATCTCGGTAAGAACAAGGGAGGGAAAAGATCTAGGACTTATAAAAATACCCGAGTTCCTAAAAAAACTAAAAGAAGAAATTGATAAAAAGATTTAGAAGAAAACAGGAAAATAAAAGACGCTACAGAACAAATGAGTTTATTTTCTCAAACACGTTGCGTGTTATTGATAGTTCAGGAAAACAGATAGGTATACTCTCCAAGCTGGAAGCTCTTTCAAAAGCAAGAATGTTAGGTCTTGATCTTGTAGAAATTGCTCCAAATGCAAATCCTCCTGTTGTAAAAATAATAGATTTTAAAAAATTTCTTTATCAGGAAGAAAAGAAAAAAAGAGAAGAAAAAAGAAAATCAAAAACCTCTGAAACCAAAGAATTAAGACTGGGTCCCTTCATGAATGAGCATGACCTGATGGTTATTATTAAAAAAGCCAGGGAATTTATTGGGGATGGAAATAAAGTTAAATTTGTAGTAAAATTCGCAGGAAGACAAATAGCACATCCTGAATTTGGGGAGAATGTACTTACTAAAGCCATAAATTCTCTTTCGGATGTTTCTAGGATTGAAAGAGAAAAACACTTCGAAGGAAGACAGCTTATTGCTATAATTTCTCCAGACAGAAAAGGAGGATTAAGTCCAAGCCATGCCAAAGCAGAAAATAAAAAAATCGGTAAGTAAAAGGTTTAAGATTACCAAAAAGGGGAAGGTTCTTTTTTCCCATCAGTATCAAAGCCATCACAAGCTTATAAAATCCAAGAGAAGACAAAGAAGACAAAAGGAACCAGGACAGCTGAAGGGTAAATTTGCAAAAAAAGTTAAACATATGCTTGGAAAAGCATAATACCAGCTACTAGTAATTAGTAGCTGGCAACTAGTTTATGACCAGAGTAAAAAGAGGGATCATCTCAAGAAGAAAACATAAAAAAATTCTTAAGGCAACCAAAGGATACAGGGGAACTAAGTCAAGACTCATTAAAGTTGCCAAGGAAGCAGAGCTTCATGCCGGAGCATATGCCTTTCATGGAAGAAAGCTTAGGAAGAGAGACTTTAGATCCTTATGGATAACCAGAATAGGCGAGGCTGTAAAAAAAGAAGGCCTTCCTTATAGCAAGTTTATCAGTAAACTTAAAAAAACAAACATCGAGCTTGATAGAAAAATATTAAGCGACCTTATCGTAAATGATCCTGAGGTTTTTAAAAAAGTAGTTGAATCGGTTAAAAATGTATAAAATTTTTTCTTTCAGATTCTTTTTTAACTCCTGACCGGGGAGCAAGATTTTAAGTGACGCTCCCCGTCTCCCAAAAGGATGACAAAGGGAGTTTTTTATTGTTTTTAAAAATGGCAGATTGTGATATTTTATAAATATGGAGGAGGAACTTATTCAAATTAAAAACTCGGCTGTTTCTCTTATTCTTGAGACAAAAGATCAAAAAGAATTAGAGGAACTTAAAATTCGGTTCATTGGAAGGGGAGGTAGATTAACTTTGGCAATAAAGGAAATCCCTAAACTTACTTTGGAGAAAAGGCCTGATATAGGAAGACTTGCAAATGAAGTCAAAAAATCAATTGAAGATGCAATCTCTTCCCAGGAATACAGACTTAGAGAAACAAAAACCAAAAAAATCAGGGAGGAAATAGATAGAACGGAACCAGGAATAAAACCAAATATAGGTCACCTTCACCCCCTAAGCCAAGTTCTATATGATGTAGTTGATGTGTTTAAAAGTCTTGGATTTCAAGCTGCAGACGGACCTGAGATAGAAACAGACTATTATAATTTTGAGGCGTTAAACATTCCAAAAGATCATCCTGCTAGGGATACTCAACAGACTTTCTATCTTGATACAAGAAACAGTAAAGTTGAACCTGGAGAAATAATTTTACGCACTCAAACATCAGCAATGCAAGCTCGAGTAATGGAAAAAGCTAAACCTCCGGTAAGAGTAATCGTCCCCGGAAAAAATTTTAGATATGAGCAAGTAGATGCATCTCACGGATTTGAATTCTGGCATTGCGAAGGGTTTCTAGTCGATACAAATGTAAAATTGACAGACCTTTTTGGAACAATTGATTATGTTTTAAAAAAACTCATGGGAGAAAATATAAAAATAAAATTTGCGACTACCAACTTTCCTTTTGTCGAGCCGGGAGTTGATACCTATGTCCAATGTACGGTTTGCCAAGGAAAAGCTCGCCTGCCGAACGGGCAGGGGTGCGGTTTCTGTAAAATGTCAGGATGGAGCGAAATAATGCCTGCAGGAATGATACACCCGAATGTTCTAAAGGCTGTTAAATATAATCCAAAAGAAGTATCAGGTTTTGCCTTTGCGATAGGATTATCAAGACTCGCAACTTTGCGCTATCAAATGAACGATTTGAGACTCTTGACAAATCCAGACCTACGAATTCTTGAACAATTCTAATGAAAATAAAATTCATAATTCTTAATTCATAATTCTTAATTCTTATGCTGGCGCCTTTATCTTGGCTCAAGGAATATGTTGATACGAAACTTTCTCCAAGAGAACTGGGAGATCGTCTTACTGAAGTAGGATTAAGTACTGAAAAGATAATAAAAGATAAAGATGATATTATTTTTGAATTTGAAATAACACCGAATCGCCCTGATCTTCTTTCTATACTTGGGATCGCTCAAGAGATTGCGGCAATTGAAGGCAAGAGCATTAAACACTTCAAGGGCGTAAATATAAACTTAAGTCTCAAGAAAATTTTGCCTCTTAAAATACAAACTGATCCCAAAATAAATCCAAGATTTACCGGAATAATAATAGACGGCATAACTGTAAAAGAATCTCCGAAATGGCTTTCGGAAAGATTAATTAAAATCGGACAACGTCCCATAAGCAATATAGTTGATATTACAAATTATGTAATGCTTGAGCTTGGAAATCCTATTCATGCATTTGACTACAACAAAATTAAAGGCGCGGCAATGAGGGTGCATCAGACAAAAGGAGAGGAAAGATTTACAAGCGTGGACGGAATTTCATACCATTTGCCAAAAAATGCTGTGGTAATTTCTGATGATGAAAAAATTATTGATCTATGCGGCATAAAAGGAGGAGAGAATACGGGAATTTATGAAAAAACTAAAACTATTTTTATAAGAGTCCCTGTTGAAGTTCCTTCGCTGATAAGAAGAGCTTCCTTGTCTTTGGGTCTTCGCTCCGAAGCTTCCTCCATATTCGAAAGAGGAGTAAATGCGGGCGGGACACTGAATGCCCTGCAAAGATGCGTCAATCTTGTGCTTGAAATTGCAGGAGGAAAAATAGCAAGTAACATTTACGATATTAAAAAAGAAGAATTTAATCCATGGAGACTTGATTTAAGTTTAGAAAAACTTAAAAATGTTCTTGGGATTTCTATTGCGGAAAGCAAAATCTTAAAGATTTTAGAAAACTTAAATCTTTCGCCCGAAAAAATCTCAAAAGGTACAATAAGAACAGAAATACCTACATATAGAAATGACCTTAAGGCAGAAGAAGATCTTATAGAAGAAGTTGCGAGAATCTATGGATACAACAATTTCCCAAAAACCATACCATCCGGACAGACTCCCGTAAAACCTCCGCCTTATTATAGAGATTATAGATTAGAAGAAAAAGTTAAAAATATATTTAAAGAGGCCGGTTTTTCAGAAATCTATACGTACAGTCTGATTTCTGAAAAAGATTTAACCGATAACGAAATGGATCCGGACAAAACTTTGCGAGTTGACAATCCCGTAAGTAGAGAATTTGAGTACTTAAGGCCAACTCTTATGATCAATCTCAAAAAAGCCGTAGCTCTTAATAAACCCAATTTTGAGGATATAAATTTATTTGAATTGGGTAAGGTGTATAGAGGAGCTAACTTAGATAAAAAAGAAGAATCATATTTTCTCTCGGGAATTTCAACAAAAATGAATTTTGTGAAAGTAAAAGGGGTGATTGAGAGATTATTTGAAGAGCTGGGAATCAAAGAAGATCCATCGCAGTACGTAGAAGCAATTGAAGAAGGAATATTTTTTGAATTAAATTACGATGAGTTTTCTGAAAAAATAAATCTTAATAAAACCTTCAAGCCTATCCCCAAGTATCCTCCAATCAAAGAAGACCTAGCACTAATGATGGCTGATAAAATTAAAACTGGAGATATTATAAGAGAGATAAAAGATCAAAGTCCTTTGATAAGAGAAGTAAGTCTTCTTGAAAAATTCCAAAATATTAGAACCTTTCATATTGTTTATCAAAATCCACGAAGAAATTTAACATCCGGGGAAGTAGAGAAGATAAGAGAAAGGATTCTTGTCCGCCTCAAGACTAAGCTCAAAATAAAACCTAAGGACTAGGTATCGGTGTTAGGGTCGGAGATGGTGTCGGAGTTAGGTTTTCTTCTTTTTTAGAATCTGTGTCTGAAGATCCCTGATAATCTGAGGTTTCGGTCGGAGGATGGTATTTTTCATCTCCTGGGTATTGACTAGAAAGCCAATCATTTATCCCTTCTTGCCATCTGTTCTTCCCATCAGTTGAAACAGGATCCTCCTCATGGAAAATAATATAATCTTTGGTATCGTAATCCCGATTATCTACTTCCCACTTACTTGCAAGTTTCGAAGACTCATGTTTTGAAAGTTTTACCTTTTGATAAATACTGCCCGGACCTGTAGGCTCTGTCCCCTTTACAAAATATTCAGAACGAGTGCCCTGACCGTCAACAGGAAGACCGCCGCCCAGAGCATCTATCTGAAGCGCTATAACATTATCCGGCTTTCTCGGCGGCTCATCAGCCTTTTCTCGAAGCACGTATCTCATAATCCTGTTCCAAACAGGTGAGGCTCCTGTTGCACCCGATGCTATAGCCGGATTCATGGGACTGTTATCATTATTCCCAACCCATACACCTACAACAAAAGATGGGGTGAAACCCACTGTCCAGTTATCACGTTTTTCATCAGTGGTTCCTGTTTTAACAGAAACTGTTTTTCCGGGGATAACTAGATATGAATTCGGACCGAAAGCCAAGGTCCTTGCATTATTATCAAGTAAAATATGGGATAAGATAAATGCAATTTCGGGCGATAGAACTTTTTCTCCAGATCTTTTTTTATTTTCAAATAATTTATTTCCTTTAAGATCTGTAACCTTTAAAATTGCAATCGGATCTTGCTTTACACCTTGATTTGCAAAAGTAGAATAGGCAATCACTTCGTTTAAAAGACTTGTTTCTCTCCCTCCTAAAACAAGAGAGAGTCCTACGCTTGCGAGGTTTTCTGATGTAGGCTTCCAGTTTTCAATACCCATAGAATATGCTCTTTCCATCACATCTTTTACTCCGATCCTTGCCAGTGTTTTAACAGCAGGAATATTTATAGAATTTCCCAATGTAAATCTTATCTGCATGGGGCCATGAAATTTTCCGTCATAATTTACAGGCGTATATATAGGATGAGCTTCCTCGCCTGTGGGGAAATCCGTTTCAACATCCATTATCATAGACGAGGCGGTGTATCCTTTCTCAAAAGCAGTTGCGTAAATAATTGGCTTAAGAGAAGACCCCGGCTGTCTGTTTGCAAGAGCGGTGTTAAAGTTTCCGTCGTTTTCGGTATCAAAATAATCCTTGCTTCCTACCATTGCCAAGATCTCACCCGTCCCAGGATCCATAACAACTGCTGATCCATTTCCCACATTATAGCCCTTTAATTTCTCAAGTTCTTCTTTGATAATTTTTTCCGCTTCTTTCTGAATTTCATAATCAAGCGATGTTGTAACCTGGAGACCGCCTTGTTCAACCGCCTGCTCACCGAATTGTTTTGCAAGAAGCTGTTTTACGAAAATAACGAAATGGGGAGCCTTTATTGACAAATCTTTTGAAGAAAATGTCTTCTTTTCAATTTCGCTCAAGGCTTTCTCTTTTTCTTTTCTGGTTATATATTTCTCAGAAACCATTTGCGTTAAGACATCTTCTGTTCTTTTTATATAGAATTTTTTTCCACTGCCACCATAAGGAGAATAGACGCTCGGTGCCTGGGGAAGACCGGCAAGAAAAGCACTTTCCGAAAGATCAAGATCCTTTACCTTTTTGCCAAAATAACTTTGGGCTGCAGCTTCAACTCCGATATTGGCTCCGCCATACGAAACGTCGTTTAGATACATTTCAAGAATCTGATCTTTTGAATATTTTTGGTCAACTTGAATTGCAAGCATAAGCTCTTTTATCTTTCGGGGTATCGTTCGTTCAGAAGATAAAAGGACATTTTTAACAAGCTGCTGAGTAATTGTAGACCCGCCTGAAAGACCCTTAAGAAGCAGTATATTTCTTATTGCCCGAAGATACCCAATCACTGAAAACCCTTGATTTCTGTAAAAATCTTTATCTTCTATTGCAATTGTTGCCTCCTGTACTGTTTTTGGGATATCGGAGAGCTTTACATAGGTTCTATTTCTGGTTTGGTAAACAGAATATAAAAGAATCCCTTTCCTGTCATATATTCTTGTAGACTGACCAAGGGGGGCTTCTATTAGTTTTCCAGGAGCAGGAAGAGCTCTTCCATACCAAAGAAAAAGAACCACCATAAGAATTACGAAACCAATTAATCCGAAGAGGGAATATCTTGAAAGCTTACTATAAAGAAGAACCTTAGAGTTTGTATTTGCAAATCTTCTCCGCCGGCTCCTCCTTGCGTAATCAACCATAGTAATTAGTATATCAAATACTGGTAACTAGTGGCTAGTTACCAGCGGCTAAGTCGTGATATACTTAAGTCATGGATAAGATTGGTGAACTTTTAACAAGAGGGGTTGCAAACATCATCCCTTCCAAAGAAGAACTGGAAAAATTACTTCGAAGCGGAAAAAAATTAAATGTCTATTTAGGAATTGATCCAACAGCTACGAAAATTCATTTAGGTCATGCAGTATCTCTTAGAAAACTTCAACAATTCGCAGATTTAGGACATAACGTTACATTTTTAATTGGGGATTTTACTGCTCTAATAGGAGATACTTCTGATAAAGACTCTGAGCGTCCTGTTCTAACATCCACGCAGATTGAAGATAATTTTAAAACCTATAAAAAACAGGCAGAAAAATTTTTAGATTTCTCAAAAATTAAGGTGAGATATAATAGCGAGTGGCTTGATAAAATTACGTCCAGAGATTTTATAAAGCTTGCCCAACAATTTTCTTTTGGAGATTTTGGATCAAGAGAACTCATCAAAAAAAGACTACAAAGTGGGCGCCGCGTGGGTCTTCATGAAGGGCTTTATCCTGCAATGCAGGGATATGATAGTTATTTTATGGACACTGATATACAAATTGGGGGAACCGACCAAACATTCAACATGCAGGCAGGACGAATCCTACAGAAGAGCTGGAGGAACAAGGAATCATTTATTCTTGCCAATGAATTTCTTGCGGGAACTGACGGGCGAAAAATGAGTAAGACCTGGAATAATACGATCTGGCTTGAGGACAAGCCTTTTGACATGTACGCTAAGGTTATGGCGATAAACGACGATTTTATTATTCAATATTTTTTGCTTGCAACTAATTTACCTGCGTCTAAAATCGGCGATAACGAAAATGAATTGAAGAATAAACTCAATCCTATAAATGTCAAAAGGGGTTTAGCAAGACAAATCGTTAAGGAACTTCACGGGGAAAAAGAAGCAGAACAAGCGGAAAATAATTTTGAAAAAACCGTGCAAAAAAAAGAGGCGCCAAAGGACCTTAATGTTTTTGTTCTTGAAAAAGTTATGGCAATAGATGATGTTCTTGTTCTTACTGGGCTTGCGGGAAGTAAGTCTAAAGCGAGAAGACTAGTGGAACAAGGTGGTGTTTCTGTTGACGGAGAAATTATTAGAAATGCAAATGAAAAAATAAAAACTGGAATAATAAAAGTCGGAAAACATAGATTCATAAAAATAAAAATCAAAAAAAACTAATCAGAATACAATCTAATAATCTAAATCATTAGACTTTAAATATATGGAGATTTTTAGGAAACACCAGTGGATTTGGAAAATAATCGTAATTATAGCCACGGTTGCTCTGATCGCGACATCTGTTCTTCCCTTTTTTAGTTTTTAGTCTTCACGAATATGGATCTCAAGACACCTGTGGGAAAAGCTTCTGGCATTTACAAGAAATATGCCGGAAGACTTGAAAAATTGGGTATAAAAACTTTTGAGGATTTTATTTATTATTTTCCTTTTCGATATGAAAATTATTCCTTAGTTTCAAAGATAGAAAAAGTTCAACCGGGTGAAATTGTAACCATAAGAGGGAAAGTTTCGGATATAAAAAACGAATATACAAAAAGATGGAAAAACCTTCAAAAAGCAAAGATAGAAGATGAAACGGGAACAATAGGGGTGATATGGTTTAACCAGCCTTTTATTCCCAAAATAATGAATAAGGGCGACAATGTTTCGCTATCCGGAAAAATAGATCTTTTTAAAAATAAATTGGTAATGCAATCACCTGAATATGAGGTTATATATAAAAATGCCGGAACTATTCATACGGGAAGATTAGTTCCGATTTACAATGAAACTAAAGGAATTTCATCAAAGTGGATTAGGCGGCAAATATACAAAATCCTTGAAGAACACAAACAAAATTTACTCGAATATATTCCTTATCCAATTCTAGAAGAGAATAACCTAATTGGAATAAAAGATGCCATTGAAAATATTCACTTTCCAAAAAATTTAGATACAGCAGAGGATGCAAGAAAAAGATTTTCATATGATGAATTTTTCTTGCTCCATTTAAGAGGCATCATCAGGAAGAATGAATGGGGGAAGAAAACGGTCTCAAATATTTTTTCGATTAACAAATTTAAAAAAGAGATCGGGGAATTTTTATCCAAACTTCCATTTGATCTTACGACCTCCCAGAAAAAGGCAGTAAGAGAAATTTTCCAGGATCTTGCGTCAAAAAAACCTATGAATAGGCTTTTGGAAGGAGAAGTTGGATCGGGAAAGACAGTTGTCGCAACAATTGTTATGTATTTGTCATATCTTAACGGTTTTCAATCAGTTCTTATGGCTCCGACAGAGATTCTCGCGCAGCAACACTACAAAACAATCTCTGAACTACTTACTCCTTTTGGAGTACGAACTGATTTAATAACTGGTTCGAAAAAATGGAAAATGAAAAATGCTCGCCCCGCGAAGCTTGGGCGAAGTGGGGAAAAATGGAAAATGGATATTATGGTTGGTACACATGCTGTTTTATCCGAAAAAATAAATTTTAAAAATTTAGGACTTGTTGTAATAGACGAGCAGCAGAAATTTGGAGTAGAGCAGCGAGCGATTATCCGGAAAAAAGGAAAAAATCCTCATCTCCTTACAATGACCGCAACTCCAATCCCAAGAACTGTTGCCCTTGTCTTATATGGAAACCTAGATCTATCTCTTCTTTCGGATATGCCAAAAGGCCGAAGAATTGTAAAAACATGGCTTGTCCCCCCCGAAAAAAGAATAGATGCATACAAGTGGATAGAAAATCAAATTAAAAGGCAGAAAAGTCAGGCTTTTATCATCTGTCCCTTTATAGAAGAGTCTGAAAGTATGGCAACAGTCAAGGCGGCAGTAAAAGAATTTGAAAAACTCAAGAATATTTTTAGAGATTTTAAGCTTGACCTTCTTCATGGAAAAATAAGGGCTGATCTTAAAGAAAAAATATTAAAAGAATTTAGGGAAGAAAAAACTAACATATTGGTTTCGACTCCTGTTGTTGAAGTTGGGATAGACATACCGAATGCAACGATAATTATGATTGAAACCGCAGAAAGATTTGGCCTTGCCCAACTTCATCAGTTGAGGGGAAGAGTAGGAAGGGGAAATAAGCAATCTTATTGTCTGCTTTTTACGGATTCCAAAAACGATAGGACAATCCGAAGATTAAAAAGTCTTGAAACTATTTATAATGGCGCGGAACTTGCCGAACTTGATCTTAAGTTAAGAGGACCGGGGGAAATTTATGGAACAGCCCAACACGGTTTGCCTGCGCTTAAAATTGCATCATTCTCGGACTTTGAATTAATAGAAAAAACAAAAAAGGAAGCTGAGAAAATTTTCCCAGAATTATCAAAGTTTCCCGATTTACTTAAAAAAATAAACAGTCTGACTCTATCCCAAGTCTCTCCCGATTGAAATAAAAAAAATCCTTCTTTTAAGAAACATCTTGCAGGAAAAATAGAATTAAAGTAAAATACGTAAATGCCGCAAGAACCCAAGAGAAGACATTCAAGACAAAGAAAAGGAAAAAGACGAGCGAGTATAAGCTTATTAATACCGAAAGGTGTAATTTGCTCCAATTGTAATGCAATAAATGTGCCTCACACAGTATGTCGAAAATGCGGATATTATCAGGGAAGACAAGTGATTAAAATTGAAGAAAAACAAAAGACAAATGAAAAATCCTCTTGACCCGAGACACAAAAAAAGACAAAAAATTATCGAAGATCTTTTTAGAAAAAGCTTTCATAACCAGCCACTAGGACACGAGGTAAGAGAAATAATTCCTCACCTTAAAACAATTGATGAAAATATCAAAAAGGCGGCTCCTGAGTTTCCGATAGAAAAAGTGAATAAAATTGATCTTGCAATCCTAAGGCTTGCTATTTATGAACTTCTTATTAAAAGAGGTCAACCGCCGAAGGTAATTATTGATGAGGCAATCGAACTTGCCAAAGAATACGGCGGTGAAACAAGTCCTTCCTTTATTAATGGTGCGCTTGGGAACATTGTTCAAGATTTAAAATGAAGCTTCCAAAATTTAAAAATAGAAAATTTTTCGAACAAGCTTTTATACATAGGTCCTATCTTAATGAAACAAAAGAAAAATTATCCTCAAATGAAAGGCTGGAGTTTCTTGGTGACAGCGTTCTTTCGTTTGTGGTCTCACAACATCTCCATGAAAATTATCCTAAATTTGACGAGGGGACATTGACTAATCTTCGGTCTTTGCTTGTAAATACACGAACTCTTGCAGAAGTTGCAAAGGAACTTAATTTTGGAGATCTTCTTAAGTTATCCAAGGGGGAAGAGGAATCCAAAGGGAGGGAAAACATAAGTCTTCTTGCCAATTGTTTCGAGGCATTTGTGGGAGCCTTGTTCCTTGATCAAGGCGTAACAAAAGTATCTGATTTTCTCAAGGACGTCCTTCTTTCAAAAACTGAGATGCTTTTGGCACAGAAAGTTTTAAAAGACCCAAAAAGCCTTCTCCAGGAAAAGATTCAGGCAAAAAAACAAATTTCTCCTTCATATAAGGTTCTTGGAGAAGAGGGACCGGCCCATCGGAAGGTATTTACCGTAGGGGTATATGTTGAGAAATCTCTTCTGGGGAAAGGAACGGGTAAATCTAAGCAGGAAGCTGAAAAAAATTCCGCAAGGGAAGCTTTGTTAAAATTAAGAGAATCGGGTTAACCCCGATTCAATCGGGGTTGAGAATAAAAAAAATTAGTGCTAAAATAGCATTCTATGTCAGTCGTAATCAGGTTAACAAAAGTGGGAAGAAAGGGAGAAAGTAGATTCAGAATCGTTGTAAAAGAAAAGAGAAGCAAAAGAGACGGAAAGTTTATTGAAGCACTCGGCCACTATCAAAAAAAGGAAACGGGAGTCGTTAAAAATATAAATATGCAAAGGTATAAGTACTGGATTTCTGTCGGAGCAAAACCAACAGAAAAAGTAGCAAATCTCTTAAAATAATGAAAAATGCCCTATCCCATATAGTATCCTCACTAGCAGAAAAAAGAGATAAAGTAAAGATAGAGGAAGAGTCGGACGGAGAAATTATTACTTTTAAAATTTTTGTTGATAAAAACGACATGGGAAGAATTATCGGAAAAAACGGCAAGATAATAAGAGCAATAAGAAACGTCATGAAAATTCCAGCAATAAAACAAAACAAAAAAATTAACATTCTTCTTGAAGAGCAAAACTAAACCTTTATGACTATCTCGATACTCACGCTTTTCCCCGAGATGTTTGAAGGTCCTTTTGACCATTCTATAATCAAAAACGCTGTGAATAAGGGACTCGTTAAGATAAATTATATTAATATAAGAGATTTTGGGATTGGAAGGCATAAAACTGTTGATGATAAACCATATGGGGGAGGTAAAGGGATGATTCTCAGGGTAGACGTCCTTGAGAAGGCGATTGAGAATACAAAAAAAAGTTTTAAAGAAAAAGGGAGGGAAAAGGTAATACTTTTTGATCCAGCCGGAAAAAAATACCATCAAAAAACAGCATATAGGTTATCAAGTTTGGAACATCTTATCCTTGTCTGCGGACATTATGAAGGGTTTGATGCAAGAATCAAAGAATTTATTGATGAAGAAATCTCTTTAGGCGATTTTATTCTGACAGGTGGGGAGATACCGGCAATTGCAGTCGTTGACAGCGTCGTAAGGCTCATAAAGGGGGTCCTTCATGATAATGTTACAGACGAGGAATCATTCTCAAGAAAAGAACAAGGAGGGCTTCTTGAATATTTTCAGTATACGAGGCCTGCGGAATACAAAAAGCTTAAAGTTCCTCAAGTACTTCTTTCAGGCAATCACGAAAAAATTAGAAAATGGAAAGAAAGAAATGCAAGGAGAATAACGATACTTAAAAGACCCGATCTTTTGAAATCTAAAAAGGCGAGCTAGCAGAGGGAGAGGACGGAGAAGAAACTTCTAATAAAGCGACTATAGGTCTGTTCCATTCAGATATTTTAGAGACTAAGTTTTGTTCCTTCTTCGATAAATTAACTAGCTTCTCGTCTTCCTTAGGCTGAAAAGGAGAAAAAGGCTTATAATAAAAAAGGGTTGTTACTGAAGCCGAATTACCTTCATGGACAACATCGGAAACATTAGACAAGGGAAGAGTTTTTGACAATTCCCGCAAAAATTTCTGAGTGCCTGAAAGATTTGTTTTTAAATTTAAAATCAATCTTAAAGACGGGTATCCTTGTGTCCTTTCGGTTATTTCAGATATTTTTCCAATCTGCAACTGGTAATCACTCAGGGACACCCCAGATTTTCCCGCAGCATCAGAAATTGCGCTTAGTATTCCATCGTAATCTTTTGTCTCCGGCAAAGCGGATAATAGAGCCTGAAGATCATTGTCTAAAGAGGAGTCATCTTGGGATAACAAAGTTTCCATATTACCCTTTAGAGTTCTAAGTTTTTGGGTTTCCTCCTGTCTTTTTTTATTAATACTCCCCAAATCCAAAACTCTTGGCAGAATAAAGCCCAAAGACAGAATAAGACAAACGATTAAAACAGTAATGTACACTAGATGACTTCTGTATTTTGAATATATTATTCTTATTGTTTCAATATCAATATTGACTTTTTCTCTCATAATCTATCTGCCTTAATTGCCAACGAATAAGTACCTGATCTAGAATCAAAAGCAATATTGTCAATTGTCATGCTTTTAATCTCTTTTCCGTTTTTAACTAAATCCGTTATGTTTTTAACGAAAGCATTAAGATCTAAAAGAGAATCGGATCTTGCTGTAAGCGCAATCTCAGTTTTCCCTATCTCAAACGAACCAATCGAAACTCCCGAAGGCACATTTGATAAGAAAACTTCTATTGTTTTTTCGTAATTAGATCTCCCTTTTAAAATTTCCCCAACTGCCCCTATTCTGTCGTTTAGAGCCAGGATTTTGGTTTCCCGGTTTCTGAGAAGTTTGATTCTTCCGATTATGGAAGTTTGTTCCTTCACTATGGAAGAAGGAGAAATTCTGCTCGTTAGAATAAATACCAAAATTGAAAGAAAAAGAACCAAGAGTAAAAAACCAATAGACAAAATCCGAAGAAATTTCAAAAATGAGTCTTCTTTTACGGTTTCGATTTGAGAAACGGCAAGAAGATTGATGTCACTCTTCATAATCTTTTAAGGCAAGACCCACTGCGATAGTATAATCAGACGCATTTTCTACAATTTCTTTGGGAAAATCTTTTACATTAGTTAAAATTTTAAACGGATTTGCGATAACTGTTTCTATATTAGAATTTTGGGCAAAATAAAGATCAATATCGGGAAGCTTAGCCGTTCCTCCTGTTAAGATTATCTGTCTTATGGGCTTGTCGTCTTTATATTTCTCTTTGTAAAAAACCAAAGCCTTTCTGACTTCACCCAGTATCGAATTTAAAATAGGCTCGGTTGCCTTGCCAATTTTCCCTCCAAAAGCCTCTTTCGATATTCCGTAAGTTCTTTTATACTCTTCTGCTTGATCAGGAGTAAACTCAAAGTCTGTCTCTATTGCTCTGTTAATTGCCATTCCTCCTGTGGGCACAGGGTAGGTAAAAACTACAATTCCCTCCCTTATTAGAGTTATAGTTGTGCTTACTGAGCCTAAATCTATAATTATTGAGGATGGAAAGTCTTCTCCTGTAATAAGCGCTCTTACCATAGACAATATTTCTGTTTCAAGAACATTTATCCTAAATCCTGCCATTGATAAGACTTTTTGGTATTTATTGATAAGGCTTACGGGGGCTCCGACCATAAGAACCTGCATCTTCTCAGAACTAGTTGTCCTTGGGGGTCTTTTGAGAACACTCCAGGCAAGTGTTATTGAAGATAAGGGAACTGGTATATGTTGTTCTGCCTCCCAATAAATGGCAGAGGAGAGCTCCTTATCGGATAAGACCGGCATGTCTACAACCTTTGTATAAACCTGACTCTCAGGAAGCGCTACATTCACAAATTTGGTTGTTATTTTTGCATCCTCAACGGTTTTTTTTATTACTCCTGCCATTTCCTCTTCATCAAGCGGAGATTCAGAAGTCATGCCCTTTAGGGATGAAGGTGAAGTAATAGAAGCCTCAAGAGTAAAACCATCTTTTGTTTTAGAAAGCCAGACTGCTTTTATTGTCCTAAGACCTATGTCAAGACCGAAAGATTTTTTTTCCATTAGTTTTTGGGAACTAGAAGACCATAAAGGAAAAATTCATTAGGCAGAGAGGGATAGGGCTGAAAGATGTTAATTTTTCTTTTTATATCTGAGCCTGTCACTTGTCCTTCCGAAGATACCAAAATTCCCTGGGACGGAAGAGATGGGCTTCCCTCAACTGCTATAACTGCATCTTTATAAAGGGGGACTACCCGAACGATAAGCCCGTCTTTAATATTAACAGGATAGGAGAAATGGAAGGTTTTTCCTCCAATATTTTTTGCTGAGGCAACGCCGGTAAGAAAATTATTCTCTCTGGAAGAGCAACCACCATGGACTGCGTTTCTTGAAGCCTTCATATTGGAAAAATTAAAGGGAGGATCACCGCCTAATGCGTAGATCTCCAAATCAGCCTCATTGCAGGGATCGCTGGTCTCTCCCCAATAAAAAGTTAGGTCTCCTTCCCATGTCTCAGACCAATTGGGGCTGGTGGGGCTTGAATGCGACACGAGCCAAACGTTTATTCCCTCATCCTTTAAAGCTGGGTTTCCTCCGTTTAGAATAAGGCTTATCCCGCTTTCTTGGGAAACAGTGGCGTTAAAGCTTGTGTTATTTGCAAAACTCCCCGAAGGAATTGAGGTTCCTTGCTGAAGCGCTTGCTGTACCCCTGCCTCTGCCGCAGTCAGAGCCTTGGCTGATTCTGCTTCTTCTGTTGAAGTTCTAAGACTTACTATACTTTTTGAAACAAGAGATAAGCCTATTGTCGTAGAAACAACCATTATCAAAACGACTATGAGAAGGGTTTGCCCGCGCTCCTTTTCTTTTTTTTTATAAGACATGTCTTAAGAGTATCAATCAAGGGCAAGAGTGTCAACCCCGATTCAATCTGGATTCCCACACCATTTCCAATGAATCGCCTCAATCTTTGATATCAGAAAAAGGAAGACGCTTTGTAAACTGTGATGGGAAAACAAACGATTTTCTTGGAAGTGGTGCGAATTAGTAGTTTCTTATGCCGACTGATGTCTGAAAGGGGATAGCAGTTTTTTGCTCAAAAAACTGGCTTGTTGTTTTTTTGGAAAGCGTAAAAGATATATTTATAAGAGGGGGGGATGATAAGCCCTCTTGGGTACAATAGATAGAGCAATTATCCACCCTTACAGAATTTGTATCTATAAGTGACTGCTTAAGCTCTCCGCTTTCTGAAGCGATTTCTCCTGGATCCCCCGAAAGACAGGAAAAAACCGTAGTTCCACCGTCAAATCCGGTTACTTTTACGAAATTGTATGAGATAGGGGTTGGAGTAGGCCCTGATGTGGGAGTTGGGGTGGGGGTAGGTGATGGAGCAATATAGTCAACTTCAGCCCAAACTTGAGCTACTCTAACTGTTGAAACTTCTCCAGCTTGAATGCCAATTTGGATGGGAAATCTACTGACAGCTGGCAAACTAGTTGTCCAACTGGCATAAGGAACTGTTGATGCCCAACTTGTAGTTAATGCTACGCCTGGGTCTTTAAAGGTGAAACTGCCGTCAGATTTGCGATATCCAAGAAGCAAATAGGTAGTATCAGCATCAGTCTTGCGGGCTTGGGCAAAGACGCGAATTGCAGTAATGGTCGAACCAGCAGGAGGGGTGAAACTGGTTGCGTACCAGTCAATAGTACTGCCAGATGATGGGGCTTGGACATAATCTGAAGTATTTAAGGTTTCCTCATCAACACATTGCCAATTAGCTGTACAGCCAGTCCTAGTCCATCTACTTTCAGCCCAAGGGCCAGTTGGTCTTAAAGTAGCAGACGTTGCGGGGGCAACTTGACGCGTAACAAATGTTTTTGGGCTATCAAGCATTGGGATTAGGCTTGCAAGTTTTGAAAATACGGAGGAAATTTCTTTCTTGCCCAGATCGCCAAATCCTTGAATTAAATTTGCAATTCTTGAAAAAAATCCCAAACGAGGCGAGGGAACAGAAACCACCGCAGGTGTGGAAATGACAATTGGGGAACTGCAATTTGCGGTATAAACAACGCCATCTGTGCTTACTCCATTGAACTCTTCGGCGTATTTTATCATTCTGGACATCTGGGATATAGCGTAATTTCCGTTTGTGCGTACAACATCCATAGATTTAGCCTTGTCGGCTATGCGCAAAGACGAAACAATAGTTCCCATAATTACAGCTCCCACAACAAAGATAACTATTATTACTACCAATAGCTCCAAAAGTGTAAACCCCGCACCACTTCCAGAAAATCGTTCGTTTTCCCCATCACGACTTGCCAAATGCCTCCGGCTTCCTAATATTAAATTTTGAAGCAATTCGTGGGAAGTGATGCGAGATGAACCCACTCCAATTTTCTTTTCTGTTATTTTCTTCATACTTTATGATCCTGATTTAAATAGACACGATATTAATTGTACTTTATGGCAAAAAGGTGTCCCGGCAGGACATTTGCTGTCAGACCAGTAAACAGTCGCCGTAACTTTTGTCCTGTCCACAGTGGTAGGCAGACAATCAGTATTTCCATCATTTGCAACATAGTGACTGAATAATATTTCTCTTGAGAATGTCCCTAAGTTGGAACCGCATGATGTGCCCAGAGGAGGTGAGATAGTTTGGTCTTGTCCAAGACAAGAGTAAGGAAGATAGGATCGAAAAGTAGTCCAATCTGATTGAGCCTTGTTTTTCACAATCTCAAGCCCTTCCTGTGCATATTGGTTCGCCTGATTTTGACTGGTTGAAAACTGTCCACCCTTCAAGGATGAGATTACTATTACAACTATTGCAGATATCACTATAGTCGCGACTCCAAGTGCAACCAAAACCTCAAGTAAGGTTTGCCCGCTAAGATATCCTGCTGTAGGAAATTTTTTCATTTTACATTGCCCTGGGAATCAACCGTAAGGGTCTTTTCTTTTCCATAACCCTTCAGCCTAATTGTTCCTCCGCTATGAACTCCTCCTGTTAAAACAGGGAAAGAATATGTCGTTGGATTGGTTGCAGGAGAATCCAAAAAAATTATGTTTGAAGGAAGCTTTTTATTGAGAACAACGAATGTTGCTGAGCTGCTACAAACAGCCTCTAAGCTATACTGGGCATTTGTTGTATCTAGGGAAATTCGGTATCCGGCAAGGCTGCCCGAACATGAAGAAGGTTTTATTTGCGAGTAGGCTCTTGATCTTGCGAGATTGAATAAGCTGATAATATCGCTTGAAGCGCTGTTTAAGGCTTGGGATTGGCTGTATGTTACAAAGGCCGAAACTCCTACAACAGATATTACAGCTGAAGCACCTATCACAATAAGAAGTTCAATAAGGGTAAATCCCAAGTTTCTGGACGACAGGGATTTTATGATTTTGATGTAAAAGAGGGGCATATTAAGGACTGGTTAAAACATACCATTTGCCGGATGAACAAGTTCCACTGCCGCCAGGGGATGTTTCTTGGATATCGGATCCTGATTCTTGAGCATTTTCCATACAAGAGGCAAGGGTATATGTGGAACCGCTCGGAAGGTAATAATAAATTCCTCCATTCCAGTAGGTTGCGCCGCTTGGATCACAGGGTACTTTTTGCATATAAGTTGTGGCAGGGGATCCTGCTGTAAGAGAAGATCCGCAGGAGGGGAGAGATCCGGGATAGCTTCCGGTATCTGATCTTATTAGCTCAATTGCTGATTGAATTTGTCTTACATCTGATTTTCTCTGAGAATCCCTTGCTCTTTTTCTTACTTCTGCAAAATTCGCAATTACAAGGGTGGAGAGTACCCCGACTATAGCGATGACAATAAGAAGCTCAACAAGAGTAAATCCCCGTAATAATTTAAAATTTGCCGTGCGTCGCCAGAGGCTATGCCGGCGGCGCGAAATTCTTGCCCTGAGTTTACCGAATGGATGAAATTTGAAATTTATTCTCATGGTGTGGTATTTGGGCTTGAAAGTCCGAAATTACAAGGTTTATCATTGCTTGTCCCACAAGACTTAACCGTATAGCCTGTTATATTGGTCCCAATGCTTGGACATTCTTTGTTTGTAACATCTAAATTTGGACAAAGCTGAGGATCATCTGTTTTTTCCAAAGAAGCATAAAGCCAATATGACTGCCCATCTGAAGGAGTATAGTAAATATACTTTCTTGTACTGGATGGGTCTTGGGGTAAAGTCGGCAGATAAGGACCCCAGGGGTTTCCCCAATTAAGATTTAAGATTTTATAACTTGTTTGGGATGGATAGATACCATAATCTTGATAGTAAAGCTCCAGAGCCTTCTGAAGTTCTTTGAGATCAGATTTCCTCTCTGCATCTCTTGATTTTTGAAGTTGTCCAACTGGATCAATAACAGAAAAAAGCCCGACCGCCATAATCCCAATAATTCCAACAACAACTAAAAGTTCAACCAGGGTAAAACCAGACGAATTATGAATTCTCCGAAAAAAAGGCTTAACGCGGCTCCGAGGATTAGAAAAGGACCAAAAGGGATCGTAGTACCTCTTAACTTCTTTTTTCCCCATATAATCAGTATGGAGCCTATAATTGCTCCTGTCAAGAATGCTGTATACAAAGCTATAATAATTTTGGGAAATCCTAAGAAAAGTCCCAGAAGAAAGGAAAGTTTCACATCCCCAAAGCCCATACCTTTCCCGTGGGTTATAAAGTACAAAAGAAAGAAGAATAAAAAAGCACCCATTCCAGAGAATATATTATTTATAATTGATGGTTGATGATTGAGGATTGGAGAATAAATGGTAAATGGTAAATGGTAAATGGTAAATATTAGTACGGCGGGGTATAAAATCTTATCTGGGATAATCCCATATTTAAGATCCGTAAAAAAAATTACTATGAAGGAGGAAAGAATAAATAAATAATAAATGTAATTTATTGCTAAATTGTTAAATTGCTCTATTATTATATTGTTAAACTGATTGCTGGTTGCTAGTTGCTGATTGCTTAAATATAGAAATGTCAAAACAAACATTAAACCTGTCACTAACTCTACCAGAGGATAATAAGATGAGATAGACAACTTGCAGTATCTGCATTTTCCTTTTAGAAAAACGGAAGAGAAAAGGGGAACCATGTCATACCAGGCAAGAGACTTCCTGCAATGGTCGCAATATGATCTTCCTTTAAGGGGGGACTGCCCCTGTGGAATTCTATCAATCAAGACATTTAAAAAGCTCCCCACGCATATTCCAATGATAAAAAGAAAAAATAAAAGAGCTATAACCATATCTTTACAATAACACAAACCGATTCTTGACAAGGTCGGACATTGTCAGTTATCCACAAATACGATAATGTTCACCATTTACTAAAAACGTAGGTCTGCCTGGCATATATTTAAAATATCAGACCGGCTGAAGTCTTATCAACCGATGTAGCAAGACTAACTCATTCCCGGTGTGACGAAGAGGTGACGAAGCGATGCGACGAAGAATGCTTTATATTTTCAGGAGAATTATTCGACGAAGGTTGGATTTAAAGTTGGAGCTGTTAATGCATCTGCTGTACAGGTAAATCCTCCTCTACCATTTTGGGTTGAGAATACCCACCATACAGTTTGTCCGGTTGCACACTTACTATCATTTAGCTGAGACTCAAGACCCGTGAATACTATAGTTTCAGTAAGATCTGTTGGATCATCTACTACATAGCACCATCCACTCTGGTTTCCCTGCTGTGTAAGTGGATCATGCGGACCCGTCACAGCAGTACAGTCACCCCAAGTTGTTCCACTTCCGGCAGGGTTGGTAGGAATAGTTTTAAGATCTTGAGACGTTTGAAGTGTGGTAAGATAGCTTGCTGGTGCAGGATATTTGCCGTTATGGGCAGTGTAATAGGACTGAAGAGAGCGACCAATCTGCGTAACTGCGGAAACTCTGTTTGTGTCTCTTGCCCGGGCTAACTGTTCACCTGGGTTAACTGCCAGAAGAACAATTGCTGCCAAAACTCCCAAGACTGCGATGACGACTAAAAGTTCGATAAGTGTAAATCCGCGGGATACTTTTTCTCTAAGAAGTTTGGACAGGTAACCTTTCATTTTTTAGTATATTATAAGTATGAACAGATTTTTTATGGCTTGTCAAGTGGCAAAATAAGGCTACTTAATTGTTGAAATCAAACTATATATTGGTGTTATTACGGAAATTAGAAGAAAAGCAACCCCAAGTCCTAAGGTTACCATTATAAGAGGCTCAAAAGCAGTTGTAAGAGTTTTTATAACCTGATCTGTTTCTTCCTCAAAATACTCCGATGCTTTCATAAGAGTTTCATCAAGTTTTCCTGTCTGCTCTCCAATCTTTACGAGTTGGATGAGAACTCCGGGAAAAAGACTGTATGATGATATAGCATCACCTATGCCAACTCCGTTTTCAACCTTCTTGGCAATGTCAACAACTGCATTTTTGTAATGTATATTCCCCAGAGTATCTGATGTTTGCATAAGAGAATCAACCACCAAAGTTCCTGATCCTATCAGAAGACTTAGTGTCCTTGAAAACTCCGTAAGTATAATCTTTGCAATAAGATTACCAAAAACAGGAATTTTTAAAAGGAGATTGTCTATAACCAATTTACCCGCCTCTGTTTTATGCCACCGTCTGAAGATAAATATACTGATAATGAAAATGCCTATCAAAAAAGGCCAGAAGATGAGAAAAAAATTGGAAAAGGCAATAACTATTTGAGTCGGAAGAGGGAGTTTTACATCAAGGCTTTTATAAACGGCCGAGAGCTGGGGTATAACTACAGTCATCATTATAAATACAACAGCGATCATAAGAATAATAATTATTAAAGGGTACAGAAGGGCACCTTTAATGGTGTTTTCCAGTTTGACCTGTTTTTCAAGATTATCTGCAAGACGAAGCAGTGCCTTATCCAAAAGCCCTGAGGTTTCCGCCGATTTTATAATCGAAAAATAGATTTGCGAAAATACATCTGGATTCCTTGAAATGGCATAAGAAAAAGTTTTTCCCTCTTCTGTATCAGTAACTATCCTGTTGATAACATCAAGCATCAAGTTATTTCCTGTCTGTTCTTTTAGGATATGGAGAGAATTTGAAAGAGTGAGACCTGAATTAAGCATTACCGCAAGTTGCCTTGTAAACAGAACTAAATCTCCCTGCCCGACTTTGCCAAAAAAGGGAATATATGTAATCAGCCTATATTTTGTGTCCAAAGTAACTGTTATGGGGATTAGGTCTTTTGACCGAAGGTATGAAACAGCTTCTTTCTCGTCCTTTGCCTCAATAATTCCTCTTATTATTTTATTGTCTTTAGTTATTGCTTTGTATTTAAGTTTCACATGTAACCTATAAGTCTTAAGAGTTCATCTTGGCGAAGAGCATAACTTTTAGCTATTTCAAGACTTATTGCTCCTGAAAGAACCAGAGAGGAAAGCGAAGATTCAAGAGGAATCATTCCGATATCTTGAGAGTTTTGAATAATCGAATCGATAAGATAAGTTTTCCCTTCCCTAATATTGCTTGCAACAGCAGGAGTCCCAAGCATTAGCTCAACAGCAGGGATTCTTCCGCCCGATATTTGGGGGAGGAGTCTTTGAGAAACAATTCCCTTAAGAACTGCCGAAAGCTGTGTTTTTATTTGTGATTGTTGATTTGAGGGAAACACATCTATAATTCTATCAATGCTTTGAGAAGCAGAATTTGTATGAAGAGTCGATAACACCAAATGTCCGGTTTCTGCTATTGTCATGGCTGATGCAATTGTTTCAGGATCTCTCATTTCACCGATCAAAACGACATCGGGATCTTCTCTAAGTGCTGCTTTTAAAGCCGCTTCCCAGGAATTTGTATCCAAACCCATTTCTCTTTGTGAGATCAAACTCCTACCTTTGGGATAAACATATTCAACAGGATCCTCTATTGTAAGTATGTGGACAGATCTGCCTAAATTTATTTCATTTATAATTGCTGCAAGCGTTGTTGATTTTCCATGCCCCGTAGGACCGGTCACCAAAACAAATCCCTGCTTAAGAGACGCGAAGTTGTGAAGAATTTTGGGAAGATTTAACTCCTCAATAGTTCTTATTCTAGGCTCAAGAAACCTGAACTCAGCACACATCAATCTTTTTTGAAAGTATAGATTGGCTCTAAATCTCCCCAGATTCCCCTGAGTTTCCCCACCGAAATCAAAAGAAAAATCAAGCTCTTTCTCTTTGAGAAATTTATCTTTTTGAAAGGAATTTATTAGAGAAAAAATCATTGTTTCAACTTCCTCCTTGGAAAGAGGAGGGGAGTTGGAGAGATAATTCAATGATCCATCAACTCTCATAGCAGGAGGCGAACCTGGGACAAGATGAAGATCAGAAGCTTTATTTGTAACCGTCAAATGTAAAAGATTTTGAATATCCATACCCTATAAAATTTCAAATTTTAAATTTTAAATTTCAAATTATTTTTATTCCTGTGCTACTCTTATAACTTCCTCGGGAGTCGTAATTCCCGCAAGAACCTTAAGATAACCATCTTGCTTCATTGTTATCATTCCTTCCAAAACCGCTTCCTTCTCAACTGTCGCACTATCCGGATGTTCAAGTATTAGGCTTGAGATTTTGTTTGACACGGGAAGGACTTCAAATATTCCTATCCTTCCCAAATACCCGAATCCTCCGCATTTTTCACATCCTTTTCCTCTATAAATTTTTATCTCTTGTCCGTTTGAGGAAGGAAACAGTTTTCCCAAAACATTTCTTATTTCTTCAATTATCGGTCTTAGGGGAACATTTGCTTCCTTGCAATAGAGACAGATTTTTCTTATTATTCTCTGTCCCACGATTGCATTCATGGTGGATGAAAGAAGAAAAGTTTCTGCTCCCAGATCGACAAGGCGAGGAAGGGCTCCTGAGGCATTTGAAGTATGAAGAGTGGAAAAAACCAGATGACCGGTAAGTGCCGCTTGAATAGCAAGTTCTGTTGTTTCCTTGTCTCTTATTTCTCCGACCAGTATTATATTCGGATCTTGCCTGAGGAATGACCTAAGTCCTGTTGCGAAAGTAAGACCAACTGCGGGATTTATCTGAACTTGATTAACCCCTGTCATTTGATACTCAATAGGATCCTCAAGTGTCATTATATTAACGCGGGAAGTATTTAGTTTCTCTAAAACTGAATAAAGAGTAGTAGTTTTCCCCGATCCCGTCGGACCGCAGACTATTATTATTCCATGGGGTCTTAAAGTAGCTGTTTCCAAATTCTTAAGAGAAATCCCGGAAAGCCCAAGATCAGGAAGAGTCGGCACTCCTCCTGACTTCCTAAGAAGTCTCATTACAATTTTTTCACCAAAAGCTGTCGGCATTACTGAAATACGAAGATCAACCTCATTGTTCTCTGCTTTAAAGTTAAATCTCCCGTCTTGCGGAATCCTATGTTCGTCAATTTTCATATTTGAAAGAATTTTGGTACGTGATATTACTGCTTCTTGTACTGTTTTTGGGAGGCTTAACCGGTCGTACAAAATTCCGTCTATTCTGTATCTTACTCTGATTCTGTCTTCCTGAGGTTCTATGTGAACATCGGAAGCTCTGCTTGAAACTGCATACTCAAGAATGGTTGAAACAATCTTGGCAATAGGCGCCTCTTTAATAATCTCTGCTATTTCCCTGCTGTCTATAGTGCGGGGCTTAGTTAATTCTGTAGTCTCCTTTATAGCTTTTCCGACTTCTCCAACAATTCCCTGTTTATATTGTTGATCTATCACTTTTTTTAATTCATCTTCGGAAGTGGCAAAAATTTTTATATCAAGACCAGTTTTCTGTCTTACAAACTCAAGTGCTTCAAGGTCAACAGGATTTGCCATGGCGATTGACAAGGTTCTTGTTTTTTCATCAAACAGAAATGGAATAAGACGGAATCTCTCTGCAACAGCTCGAGGAATCATACTCAAAGCCAAAGGAGAAAAAGAAAAAGAGGCAAGAGAGATAAAGGGAACGCCGTAAAGCTTGGCCTTTACTTCTGCCAGCTTCTCAGAAGAAACCAAACCTAAGGAAACAAGAGTATCTTCATACGGTTTATTAAGGCTCGCACTCTTTACTTTTATCTCATCTGCTTGCGCAGGTGTAATAAGATGGTCTGAAAGAAGAACATCAAGAAGACTTCCTGATGATAGATTTCCTGATGATAAAGATGCATTTGTGTCCTGGTTGGGCATTACTTCTATACTAAGGAAAATTAAGCTATAATGTCAAGGCAACGCCGAGGCGAGGTTGCCGCAGACCCCGCTTTCACACGCCACGAAGCGTTCCGCCAGCTGGCGGATGAAAAAGCGAAGTGGCAAGAGCTTACGGGGTCAAGAAACCATAATCTATGCAATCCGTTTTAATAGCCTCAAAAAATAAAGAAAAAGGAGTCACAAAGGCTTTTGATATTTGCAGAGAACTTAAGATCGAAGAGTTAGACATCACAAGAGAAGAATTTGAAAAAACCGCAGGAATAGAAGATGTAAGAAATATTCACAAAAAAATATTCCTAAAACCCATAAGAGGAAGGTCAAAAGCCGTAATTCTTGCATCTTCAAATGGTTTTACAATTGAAGCTCAAAACGCACTTTTAAAGATTCTCGAAGAACCCCCTGAAAACACTATTATAATTCTGGTTGTTCAAAGTACTAATTTGTTGCCCACAGTTTTATCAAGATGCAAAATAATAGAACTGAAAAGTGAAATAAAAATAGAAGAACAGGATCTTGGGGATTTCTTGGAAATATTAAACTTGGATAGGGCAGGGAAAAGGCTTAAGATAGCGCAGGATTTTGGGAAAACTAGAGACGAGGGAGCTTTGTGGCTTGAAAAAATGATACTGGGAGGTCGAAAAAAACTTCTTGAGGAGATTGCAAAAAATAAACCTTTTGAAAAAACGGCAAAAGTCATTAAAAAGCTTCAGGAAGCACACACTATTATAAAGACTACCAATGTCAGTCCCCGCCTCATCCTTGAAAACACCCTCATTTCTCTCTAAATTTTCGATCTTTTCTGTCTTTTTTGATAGAATTAGAGTTATCATTCATGCTTTCAAAGCTTAAAAATTTTTTTTACTTTCCGGGAGCTCATTACTTCCGATTTCTTGCAAAGCTAAAATTATTGCGATGGAAACCTTATATAATAGTAGTGACAGGCTCAAGCGGCAAAACTACTCTTCTTCATCTTATAGAATCCCAGATGGGGAATAAGGCAAAGTATTCGCACCTTGCAAACAGCTCTTATGGCGTTCCCTTTGATATTCTAGGTCTTAAAAGAAAAACTTTAATGGTCTATGAATGGCTGTTTTTGTTTATTCTTGCTCCCTTTATGCTTTTTAAGAAAAATCCGAGTGAAAAATTTTATGTTGTCGAGACGGATTGCGACAGGCCAGGAGAAGGAAAATTCTTGGCAACGCTTCTTAAACCCAAAATAACCCTTTGGACAGGGGTAAGCCGAACGCATACTGCAAACTTTAACTCGGAAGCTACAAAGGGGAAATTTAGGAAAGTTGAGAAGGCTATTGCATTTGAATATGGTTTTTTTATAGAAAAAACTTCAGAACTTGCTGTTGTAAATGGGGACTTAAATTTTATTGCCGAAGAACTGAAAAGAGCAAAAGGGAAAGTCGTAAAAATAAGCATTAAGAATCTTAAAGAGTATAAGGTAGGGTACAGCGGTACGGTTTACCGTACGGAAGACAAAACTTTTGAATTTAAATTTCTCCTTCCCAAAGAATTTTTTTACTCTCTTCAAATGATGTTCGTAGTTCTTGATAAACTGAATATAAAAGCTGACCTTAGTTTTAAAAATTTTTCAATTCCGCCTGGCAGAAGCAAAATCTTTAATGGAATTAAAAACACTACTATTATAGACAGCACTTACAATGCAACTCCTGAAGCTGTTAGTGCTGTGCTAAATATGTTTTCCACCTATCCCTCAAAAGATAAGTGGCTGGTTCTAGGAGACATGATTGAACTTGGAAATGAGGAGAGAGAGGAGCATGAGAACCTTTCTGAAAAAATTGCAAAGATAAAAGCAAGAAAAATCATTTTGGTTGGTCCAAGACTCTCTAAGTATACGTATACAAAACTAAGAACTAAGAACGAAAAACTAAGAACTAATGACAAAAAAGTCGTGAGTTTTATAATGCCCAAGGAAGCTCTTTCATATATTGAAAAGAATCTAAGAGGGGGAGAGACAATTTTATTTAAAGGGGCAAGATTTCTAGAAGGCGTTATAGAAAATCTCCTTGAGGATAAAAGAAATATAGATAAATTGCCCCGGAGAGAAAAAGTGTGGGAGAAAAGAAGAAAAAAATTCGGCTTATGAGAAAATCATCAATCCTCAATCATCAACCATCAATATACATACTCCATGGCTGGACTTATTCGCTTGAAAAGTGGAGCCCTTTTATTGCTCATCTTAAACAGAGTAAGCTAAATCCTGTACTCCTTAAGATTCCGGGCTTGACTAAAAAAATAGAAAATCCATGGACGCTTGAAGACTATGTAGATTGGCTTTTTAATATAGTTAAAAATGAAACAGGAAGCATTAATCTGATCGGGCATTCAAATGGAGGACGTATTGCCATGGCTTTTGCCCTAAAATATCAAGATAAGATCTCAAAACTAGTTTTAATTGACAGTGCCGGAGTTTTTCATGACAAACTGCCCCTAAAAGTTAAAAGAGTGGTGTTTAAAGCAATTGCAAAAACCGGAAGAAAATTTTTATCATCAAAAACAGCGAAAAACCTTTTATATTTTCTGGCAAGAGAGACCGACTACAAAGATGCCTCCGAAAACATGAAAAAAACAATGATAAATCTAATGGAGGCAGACAAAACTCTTGAAATAGAAAAAATACTTGCTTCTACTATTATAATATGGGGAAGAAAAGATTCTATTACTCCTTTATCTGATGCGAAAATATTAAATCAAAAAATAATCAATAGCAAATTATATATAATCAATAATGCCCGCCATTCCCCTCAATTCACAAATCCCGAAGAAACTGCAGGAATTATTTCAAATTTTCTATGAGCATATTTAATTCTCTTGGCTCAAATTATGATTTTAATTTTGTTCTAAAATCTCTTTTTTCCCATGATTTAAGAAATGAATTAATAAAGTTTCTTGAGAAAAAATATCAAGGCGAGGCTATTTTGTTATTCAAAGGAAGACAAGCAATAACGCTTGCTTTAAAACTTTCTAACCTCCCCCCAAACTCTCTTGTTGCAATAAATGGGCTTACCTGTTATGCAGTATATGATGGGATTAAAAAAGCAGGATATGAAACAGAGTACATTGATTTACCACTAGGAAAATTAAATTTCGATGCCGCAAATTTGAGGAAAAAAATTCAAAAAAATCCGAATATTAAAGCGGTGATTGTCCAAAATACCCTAGGTTACCCTTGTGATATTGAAAACATTTCAAAATTATGCAAAGAGGAAAGCATTATTCTTATTGAAGATCTTGCCCACTCAATCGGAACAATTTACAAGAATGGAAGGGAAGCGGGAACAGTTGGCGATTTTACAGTACTTTCTTTCAGCCAGGACAAAATCGTTGACGGGGTATCAGGCGGTGCATTGATAATAAGACATAAGAAATTTCAAAAAACTCTACAAAGCTTTAAGAATCCTCCTTTTTACAAACAGCTTACTGATACTCTTTATCCCTTACTCACTTTCGTTATTAGAAAAACGTACGATTTAAGATTGGGGAAAATCATACATTTTGTTTTGAGGAAAACAAATTTACTGTCAGTCCCCATGGATAGAACCAATTATAGTCTTTTAAGTCTTCCCGGTTTTTACTCAGGCTTAATTTTAAAATCTTTTAAAAATTTGGGAGGAGACCTTAATCATAGAAGAAAAATTTCAGAGATTTACAGCAAAAACCTTAATTCCCAAATTTTATCAAAAGAAATAGCAAACAATACAAGAAAATCTTCTAGTCTTAGATTTCCAATATTTATAGAAAAACGGGATGAACTTATAAAAATTTTAAAAAGGGAGGGCTTTTACCTATCCGATATTTGGTATGACTATCCGATCGCTCCAAAAAAATTTGCTAAACTTACAAATTATAAAGGGGACTGTTCAAGGGCTGAGAAAATCTCAGGGAAGATTTTTAATCTTCCGACCCACAGAAATATTTCAGAAATTCAAGCTCTTTATTTGGCAAAACTTATTAATGAATGGGTAAAATAACAACCAAAAAAATTGAAGACAAAAAAGAATGGGAAGATTTTATAGCCTTTCATGAGGAAGCCAATTTTCTTCATTCATGGCATTGGGGACAGTTTTATGAAAATCTCGGACAGAAAATTGAAAGGATAGGGTTTTTCAGAAATAATAAGCTTGATGGCGTACTGCTCTCAATAGTTGAGGACGCCAAGAGAGGCAAGCATCTGATAGTGCCCGGGGGTCCCATTATTGATTGGAAAGATGATGAAATTGTCGATACTTTTATCAAAGAAATTAAAAAAATCGCATATCTTAATGACTGTGGTTTCATAAGAGTAAGGCCACAACTCTTATCTTCCGATTTTTCAAAAAATATCTTCAAGAAATATGGGTTTATTGATGCACCAATGCACCTTCATGCAGAATTAACATCCCAACTTGATATCAAAAAGCCAGAAGAAGAACTTTTAAAACAGATGAGAAAAACCACGCGCTATGAAATAAAAAAGGCAGAAAAAGAAGGACTAAGAATTGTAACTTCTCAAGATCCCAAAGAAATAAAAAAATTTTATGATCTTCAGATTCAAACATCGAAGAGACAAAAATTTATTCCCTTCTCTCATAGATATTTGCATGAACAGTTCAAGACGTTTTCACAAATAAACGCGGCTTTAATATATAAAGCATTTTTTAAAAATAAACTTTTAGCTGTGGCTTTTATCATCTTTTATGGAAATGAGGCAGTTTATCACTATGGAGCATCGACAGAGGAGGGAAGAGATCATCCAGGATCATATCTTATTCAATGGGAGGCGATTTTAGAAGCCAAAAAACGAGACATGAGCCGTTATAATTTATGGGGGGTATCACCTGAAAACAATCAACGCCACAGATTTTTTGGACTTTCTCTTTTTAAAAGAGGCTTTGGGGGAGAAGAAATAGAATATCTTCATGCCCAAGACCTTATACTTAATTACCCAAAATATGCTATTAATTTTGCAATAGAAACAATCAGAAAAATCACAAGAAATGTATAACTATTCTACGCTCAACCCCAGGGGTTGGAAGTTGAACGGGGTTTGGAAGTTGGAGAAACACAGAGATCGGGGCAGTTTTCCCTAGAAATTTAGCTTGAATTCCTGTATAATTATTTTATGGCTTTATCCAAAACCAAACTTCAAAAAGGATCACCCCCTGATTATTCTGCAAAAACTATACAGGTATTAGAAGGCCTTGAGCCGGTCCGGAAAAGACCGGGGATGTATATAGGTTCAACCGATATCACAGGTCTTCATGAAACATTGCGGGAAATAATTGATAATGCTGTTGACGAGGCATTGGCAGGTCACGCCAAAAACGTTTGGATAACCCTTAATCCCGATAACTCGGCGACAGTTATAGACGATGGACGAGGAATTCCGGTTGAGATAATGCCCCAGTATAAAAAATCCGCGCTTGAAATTGTCATGACCAAACTCCATGCAGGCGGAAAGTTCGGAGGATCTGCTTACAAAATATCGGGCGGCCTCCACGGAGTGGGAAGCTCGGTTGTAAATGCGCTTTCCTCCTGGATGTGGGTTGAAGTAAAAAGAAATGGAAAAACCTTCAGACAAGAATATCAAAGAGGAGCACCCAAAACCAAAGTTTTAGAAGTTAAAAAATCAAATGGCCCTCTTCCCAATGTAAGCTTGGGTCTTAAAACCGGTACAATCGTAACATTTTTACCGGATGGGAAGGTCTTTTCAACTTTGGAGTTTGATTTCGATATTATAAAAAAGGCCATAAGAGAAAGAGCTTATCTTGTACCAAGTCTTTACTTTCATCTTTATGATCTTCGAGAAGGAAAGAAAAATGAGGTCCACTATTATTTTGAAGGCGGAATTACCTCTCTTGTCGCAAGACTCAATGACAACAAAGATCCGCTTCATAGGGTTATTTTTATAAAAAAACAGGAAAAAGAAGTAGAAGTTGAAACAGCTCTTCAATACAATAACGGTTATTCTGAAAATGTTGAGAGTTACGTAAATGTAATTAATACGGTAAATGGAGGAACTCATCTGACGGGTTTTAGGATGGCTCTAACTCGGGCAATAAATGATTATGGAAAGAAAATCGGAGCCTTTAAATCCGAGGAAGATTCGATAACCGGAGATGATACTCGAGAGGGTCTAACTGCTGTCGTCTTTATAAAAATGCCCCAGGATAAGATCCAGTTTGAAGGCCAAACCAAAGGGAAGCTCGGAAATGCCGAAATCCAACCATTGGTTTCGACAATTATAAAAGAAGGTTTAAGTACTTATTTTGAAGAAAACCCGTCTGATGGACGAAAAATTCTTGAGAAAGTTTATTTGGCTGCCAAAGCAAGGCTTGCGGCAAAAGCAGCAAAAGAAGCAATCTTGCGAAAGGGAGCTTTGGAGGGCTCATCTCTTCCGGGAAAACTTGCGGACTGTCAGGAAAAAGACCCGGCCGTCTCGGAACTATATATAGTAGAGGGGGACAGTGCAGGCGGATCGGCAAAACAGGGAAGAGACAGGAAGTTTCAGGCAATTTTGCCTATCGGAGGAAAGATTTTAAATACCGAACGCGCAAGACTTGATAAAATTATTGAACATGAGGAACTTAAAAATCTAATAATTGCTCTTGGAATGGGAATAGGGGAAAGCATCAGGTTTGAAAAACTTCGATACCATAGAATAATCATAATGACTGACGCAGATGTGGATGGAGAACATATAGAGACATTGATACTGACATTTTTCTACAGACACTTACCTGATATTATAAAAGAAGGATTTCTCTATATTGCACAACCTCCGCTTTATAAAATCCAATCAGGAAAAGAAATACAGTACGCATACTCGGATGATGAAAAAGACAAAACTATAAAAGAAATAAAAGCAAAAAATGGAAAGCTAAATATCGTTATTCAAAGATATAAGGGTCTTGGAGAGATGAACCCCGAACAACTTTGGGAGACCACAATGAATCCTCAAAACAGAATTTTAAAACAGGTAACAATAGATGATGCTGAAGAAGCAGATGCAACATTTACAATGCTTATGGGCGAGGAAGTCCCGCCCCGCAAACACTTTATCCAGTCAAACGCAAAACTCGCAACGCTTGATTTATGATAGACGCAACACCACCAGAAGGCCAACCAAGAGAAAGAGTAATAGAACTAAATGAATGGTTCACGCCTTTTGAGAACTATGACAGTATTTCATATGATGAACCAGAGCCAGAAGAGGATCCTTGGACCCCAGATGAAGCAAGGTTTAAGACAAAAGAATTTCAGCTTGCAAATGTTGGTAAATTTAGCGCTTTATTATTGTGGGAACAACAGGGGACAAGAGATGCAAGTTCATTAACCAGCAATTATCTTCTTGTACTTCCGGCATCTGAACGACTTATTAGAGGAAAAGAATTCCAAGTTGAGCAGGAAAAAATGGAGACAAGACCAATGTTGTTTGATATTAAATTTATGGACGAGAAGCTTATGGGTCAAGCTATGCCCTTTGGTATTGAAATGGAATTACCATCTGGACAAATAACTGAAGGAAGAATTACTCCTATGGAAGAGGTTGGAGATGATAATGATAATATACCAAGTGCTTTCAAGAACTGGAATCTAAATGGAGAGAAATTTGCTGCTCCTATGATTCCCGAAACAGCAAATATTATAAATAGGTGTAGGATTCGTTTCGTGCCTAGATGAAGTATGGATGTTAAAAAAATTCCCGTCGGGGACAATCCGCCGGAAGAGATAAACCCCTAGGTGCCGCTATGAATCCACCTCCCAGGTGAATTAATCTATAAGAAGATGTTTGATCGCATTAAGCTCTCTTTGGTATCCTGCCTGATCTTTTAGAAAAGCCTCATACTCTCCTGAGTCTTTGAAGAATCCCAGGATCGTGCTGGTCTCGCAAAACGATTCTTTTTGCGCAACATATTCAGGCAACGACGACCATGAGTAATTAACCAACGAGTCAAAATTTTTTACCAGATATGAAGTCATGGGATTAAGATGGATATACCTTGAAACATGTATTAATTGCTCATCCGTTTCAACTAAAACCGCCTTAAACTGGTCTAAGAAAAGCGGCCCGTCTCTTTCATTTTTAATATTGAAGTACCTTGTATAACTATTTTGAAAATTAGATAGAAATTTTGATATCCCCTTATCATAAACTTGTCTTAAAAGTAGGTGAAAATGATTTGGCATCAGACAAAAACTTAGAATATCTATTAATTTAGGTCCGGCTTTTATTTTGGTTTGAAGTCTATTTCTTTCCTCAATGGGAAGTTTAAGAAATTTGGAAAATCTGACTAGGGGAGTAACAAATCTGTAATGATCAATAACAGCTTTGGCTCTTTTCAACTCTAACTTATCGGTAAATGTAGGACGATGATCTATTCCCCGATTAAAGACATGATAAATTTGACCTTCAACTAGTGGGAGCAAACGTCCTGGCATATACCTCTTATTTTTAATTAAAAATCCCTAGGTGTCAATAGCAATCCACCTCCCAGGTGGATAGGAGAAAATGAGACTTGTGAGCTGGGGAATATTCGAATATAATATTTTTATGGATCTATCGAAGATAAAGGTGGGGAAGAATCCGCCGGAGGATGTAAATGTTTTTATAGAAATACCGCAGGGTGTTTCGGTTAAGTACGAGCTTGACAAAGACTCGGGTGTAATTTTCGTTGACAGATTTCTTTATACAGAGATGAATTATCCCTTTAATTACGGATTTATTCCCAACACTTTAGCAGATGATGGTGATCCGGTGGACGTGTTGGTTTTAAGTAGTAAACCTGTGGTGTCGGGCGTTGTAATTCCATCAAGACCAATAGGGATGCTTGAAATGGAAGATGAGGCAGGAGTGGACAATAAAATAATTGCAGTGCCATTACCCAAGATTGATCCAAAGTTTAAAGACTATAATGACGTATCGGATATTCCGCAAAAGACAAAAGATGATCTTAAGTATTTTTTCGAAAACTACAAAAAAACCGAACCGGGAAAGTGGGTCAAAATCAGAAATTGGATGGATAAATCTGTTGCCTTAGAAGATATTCAAAAATCCATCACCAACTACTCTAAGAAGTAATTCAGAATCTAGAATTCAGAGTTCAGAATTGAAATTCTAAATTATAAATCATTCTGCATTCTGAATTTTAAATTTTAAATTCTTATGGCTGATATTGGCAAAGTAAACAAAACAGAAATAACGAGGGAAATGAAGAAAGCGTATCTTGACTACGCGATGTCTGTTATTGTCCAGCGCGCACTTCCTGATGTAAGAGATGGTCTAAAACCGGTACACAGAAGAATTCTTTTTGCAATGCACGAAATGGGACTTTCTCATTCTGCAAAATACTCAAAAAGCGCTAAGATTGTCGGAGAAGTAATGGGAAAATATCATCCGCATGGAGATATGCCTATTTATGATGCGCTGGTTCGTCTTGCCCAGGATTTTTCTCTTCGTTATCCTTTAATTGACGGACAGGGAAACTTCGGCTCAATGGATGGAGATCCGCCCGCTGCAATGAGGTATACGGAAGCAAGAATGGCAGGGATAACCTCCGAAATGCTTTTTGATTTGGATAAAGAAACGGTCGATTACCTTGAAAATTTTGATGCAACACTTAAAGAACCTGTATTTCTTCCAGCAAAATTACCAAACCTTCTTCTCATGGGATCTGAGGGAATTGCTGTGGGAATGGCGACCAAGATTCCGCCTCATAACATCTCCGAGGTCATAGATGCAATCGTATTTACTATTGACAGGACAAAAGTATCAAAAGATGAAAAAGTATCAAAGATATCAGAAACCTATTTCTCAAGTAATGTAACCATAGATGAGCTTCTGGAGTTCATAAAAGGCCCTGATTTTCCGACGGCTGGTGCGATTTACGACATTACCGAAATAAAAAACGTTTATACAGTGGGTCGGGGAAGAATTTTGATAAGGGGAAGAGCAGAAATTGAAGACATAGGTCAGGGAAAATCGGCAATTATAATAACCGAACTTCCTTATCAGGTAAATAAGGCGCTTTTAGTCGCCCGAGTCGCAGAGCTTGCCAAAGAAAGGAAAATAGATGGAATCTCAGATCTTCGGGATGAATCCGACAGACACGGAATGAGAGTGGTTGTGGAGTTAAAGCGCGATGCAGCACCAAGAAAAGTACTTAATAACTTATTCAAACATACTAGTCTTCAAACAACCTTCCCGGCAAATATTGTTGCTCTAGTCAACGGAACTCCCCAAACCCTAAATCTTAAGACAATACTTGAGGAATACCTAAAGCACCGATTTCTTGTCGTTACGAGAAGATCTGAATTTGAATTACGGGAAGCAAAAGCAAGACTTCATATCCTCGAGGGGCTTAAGATTGCAGTTGACAATATTGATGCGGTAATTGAAACCATCAAAAAATCCAAAGATCAGGAAGAAGCCAAGCAGAATCTTATTAGAAAATTCAAACTTTCGGAAATTCAAGCAACGGCAATTTTGGACATGCAGCTTCGACGTCTTGCAGCACTTGAAAGGCAGAAAATTGAAGACGAGTATATCATGGTCAAAGAAACAATTGCCTATCTTGAAGACCTTCTTGCAAATCCGCCCAAAATTCTTAAAGTAGTTAAGGACGAGCTCCTCAAACTTAAAGAAAAATACCAAGACCCAAGACGAACCAAAGTTTTCAAAAGCAAAGTCGGAGAATTTTCGGACGAGGATCTTATCCCAAACGAACCGACAGTGATCACACTTACAGAAACAGGTTACATAAAAAGACAGAGCTTAACTTCCTTTAAAACTCAGCATCGGGGAGGAAAAGGAATAAAAGGTATGACTACAAAAGAAGAGGATACCATATCGCATATCCGTTATGCAGAAACTCACGACAATCTTTTTTTCTTTACAAACAAAGGTAAGGTTTATCAAATAAAAGCCTATGATATCTCAGAATCTCAAAGAACAAGCAAGGGCACGGCAATAGTCAATTTATTAAATATTGAGCAGGGAGAGAAAGTCGAATCTTTTATAAGCTCGGGAAAAGATGAAAGAGGAGAATATGTATTTTTAACAACACGGAAAGGCACGGTTAAAAAATCAAAAATAAAAGATTTTGAAAATATAAGGCGAAACGGAATAGTTGCTATAAAGCTTGATAGAGGAGACGAGCTCACATGGAGTGAGTTGTCAAGCGGTGAGAATGATATTATTTTGGCAACTAAAAACGGTAAAGCGATTAGATTTTCCGAAAAGGGAGTAAGGCCTACAGGAAGAGCAACTAGGGGAGTTCGGGGAATAAGACTTGAGGGGGAAGATATTGTAATTGGTATGGATGTTATAAATAAAGCGGGGGACGATGATCTTCTGACAATTATGGAAAACGGTCTCGGCAAAAAAACAGCGTGTAAATTATTCAGGGGCCAGGTAAGGGGAGGAAAGGGAGTAAAAGTTGCAAAGGTAACTTCAAAAACCGGAAAAGTAGGTTTTGCTCAAGTCATTCCGACAAACTGTGAGGAAATTATTATTACATCCAAAAGGGGTCAGGTCGTAAAGCTTGAGATTAAATCAATTCCCAGACTTTCCCGGGACACCCAGGGAGTTATCTTGATGAGGTATTCAAATCCAAACGACCACGTCGCATCCGCCACTTTTATTGGGAGGGGATAATGAAAGCTGATGGGGCGGACGAACAAATGCGAAGGAGCCCGCTTGCGAGCGAAACCAAGTCAGACTTGGTAAGCAAGACAAGGGCGGAGGTGCTTTTAAGATGCGAGTTGACGGTCAAGAGATAGCACAGAAGATTTTCAATGATCTCAAACAAAGAGTAGATAAACTTAAAGGAAAGGGAATTACTCCTCATCTTCACATAATTACACTGACGAGTAATTTTGCGTCAAAGGTTTATGTTTCTCAGAAAAAATTAAAGGGAAAGAGAATCGGCGCAAAAATAACAGTTGAGAATTTGGATCCGCAAATCACAACCCAAGATCTTTTGAAAAAAATTCATAAACTAAATAATGACTCATCTATTCATGGGGTCATCGTCCAAAGACCACTACCTTTTCAAATTGATGAAAAGAAAACTGCCGAAGCTATAAATCCCAGAAAAGATGTTGATGGCTTTCATCAATATTCTGATTTTTCCCCGCCGGTCGGAATTTCGGTTCTAAAAATACTTGAGAAGATTTACAACTCTTTTGAAGAAAATTTAAACTTTGAAGGCTGGCTGAAATCAAAAAAAATCACAGTGGTCGGTGGGGGGATAACAGCTGGAAAGCCTATTATAAAAACTTTGGTAAGAATAGGAGTTAAACCCCTAACTGTCGCGAGTCAAACACAAAACAGAGCTGAAATTTTGAAAAATTCAGATATTATAATTTGCGCAGTCGGAAAACCAAATATTCTAACAAAATCAGATATCAAAAAGGGGGCAATACTTGTTGGAGTAGGAATGTTCATGGGAAAAGATGGTAAGTTCCACAGCGACTATGAAGAAGAAGATATAAAAGATACTGCTTCTTTTTATACTCCGACCCCGGGTGGCGTGGGTCCCGTAAATGTAGCAGAACTTTTATCAAATCTCCTAAACGCCACCGAAAATTAATTATTGGAAGATAATACATCTTAAACCCCACAATTGATTTTAATTATCCTGTAGTATATAATTCGTATTCAGTAAAATGAACAGCGTTGAAGTAAATTATCCATTTAATTTAGAGGCGAGGAGAGAACCTGCCCCGAATTTTGCGGTTCTTACACCATTTGAGTTTCTTGCCGACTTTAGACTCGAAACACAAAGAGCAAAAGAAAGAGTGTGGGGACAGGCAATGGATATGCAGACAGGCCATCCGGGTAGTGCATTTTTTCATATTTTTGAAGAAGCTGTTAAGAAAGGTCTTGATACAAGACTCAACATTGACTGGTTTTCAAGGCTTTCATCTGAACCGGGAATAAATATCAAAAAAGACTTTCCGCTTTTGGGAAACGGATACCATAGATTCTGTGCAAATCGTAATGACCAAACTTATAGAAGGCTTTCCGAAGTGGGGGTAAAAGTAAATTTTCTAAACTCTCCTGCTTCTCTTCAGAGAGTTCTTCCGTTCTTCGGCCGAAACCATATAAAAATGTACATTGTTGATAATATTGCATGGATTGGAGGAGTAAATATAAGCGATGCATCATTTAAGGGAATAGATTTCGTGGTGAAGGTTACTGATCAAGAAATTGTCGAGGCTCTTATAGCTCAGTTTGCCAGAGTAAATGAAAATAAACCCAAAAAAGATTATAAGGTTGATTTCTCAGACGGCAGTAGTCTTATTATAGACAGAGGAAAACCTGGTGAATCCTTGGTACTTGATACTGCCGCAAATCTAGTTGATAGTGCCCGGCAAAGTGTAAGAAATATTTCTTTTTTTACTCCGGATGGAAAATTTCTTAGGACTCTTAAAAAAGCCCAGAATAGGGGAGTGGACGTTGAAGTATTAATGCCGACAGTTGTAGAGGGTGTATACAAGTTAATTAATCTATGGAATAGATTTTTTATGGGCGTTAAAAGACAACGAATTCCTTTTAAAAAATTTGATGGCAGACTCCATGCAAAGCTTTTGATTGTGGATGGGCAAATCGTAATGTTTGGCTCTCATAATCTTATGCAAAGTGGAGTTCGGGCAGGAACAGAGGAAATTGCCCTTCTGTCAGGGAACCCTGAGCTTGTTACAAGCCTAGTTGAATTTTATGAGACAGCAAGAAAAGGAGTGTAAATCTAAGGCGTTTAAGTAAATTTTGTAAATTTTCATTTTATACTATACTAAACTAAATGAAACCTGCCCAGCTGCAAGTTATTAATTGTCAGAAAAAGCGCAATAAATCTCAAGTAAAAACCCCGGGCCGACAGGGATTTACCCTAATTGAACTTTTAATCGTCATCGCTGTTTTAGGAGTCTTAGCAGCTATGGTATTGGTTGTTGTTAATCCGGGAAAACGGATGGCACAAACAAGGGATGCCCAAAGAAAAACTCAGCTCTCCCAAGTAAAAAGGGCCCTTGAAGCCTACATGGCAGTAAACGGCAATTATCCTTTGACCGGCGTTAACAACGAAGTTTTTGGTGATGCTGTTGATTACGGCAATATGGGTTACGAAGGACCAAATGGTTATATCCCTAACTTGGCACCGAATCATATAAAAAGGCTACCGCAGGATCCGCGACTACATACACCGGGCAGCAAAAATAACAACTGCAATTCAGATCATGCTGGTTTTCTCTACAAATCAGACGGGGTTGAGTATAAAATAATCCTCCACTGTACCCCAGAAAATTATGATGATGCTGACAAAAACTTTATTGATCCCACACGCGATGGCGATTCTGTCTGGGGTGAGATCGTCACTCCCGAAAATTGTGCAAGCCAAGTTACCGGCTCCGGAGATCCCTGGGCTTATGCCGTCTGGTCCTCGGAAACTTCCAAGTGCTGGTAACCTTTATTTATTCCTAAAATGGAAAACCTCGTGGATCCTTCGATGAACTCCCTCCAAAGGCGGGCAGGGAACAGGATAAATTCTCACTTATTACCACTATGAAATGCCTCATGCACATCCCTGAGTTGCTTATTTGTTACATGGGTGTAGATTTGGGTTGTTGAGATATTTTTGTGGCCCAACATTTCCTGAACCGAGCGAAGGTCAGCGCCGTTTGTGAGAAGATCCGTTGCAAAAGAATGGCGAAGAGTATGAACTGTTGCATCCACCGGCAAACGCGCCACTCTCACATATTTTTTAACAATTCTTTCAATTGATCGGGCGGTAAGTCTCATTTTTTCTCCCCGGTTTTCGGGAATTTCTTTTCCGGAATAACGAATGAAAAGGGGATCGTAGATATCCTCGCGAGTTTTAAAATATTCCGAAAGCCATTGAGCCGCCCTATCGGAAATAAAAACAACCCGAGCCCTTCCTCCTTTGCCAATAACTCCAAATTCTCGACGGTCTAAATTTATTTTGTCCCGATTAAGAGAAACCAATTCTGAAACACGAAGACCGGTGGAGAAGAGAAGTTCCAAAATCGCTCTGTTTCTCTTGCCCTCAGGTTCTGAAGTATCTATGGATATCACAAGCCTGTCTATTTGGTCTCTGTCTAAAAACTTTAAGCTTCTGCTTTCTGCTTTTGGCAGATCTATTTTTGATGGTTCTAAAGTTTTTATGTCGTTTTTTATAAGGTATCTTAGAAAAGAGCGAAGGGCTATCACATAATAATTTTGTGTTATTCTTTTAAGAGTTGATCCTTTCTTATCAATTTTATTTGAAAGATAAACCCTGTATTTTCGAACTGTCTGAAGATCTAAATTTTTTATCGACTGGCCTGAAGAGTTTTTAGAAAACCAGTCATTGAAAACCTCAAGATAATGCCTGTAATCTCTTATAGTAAGTTTGCTGCAGTTTCTTTCAATCTCAAGATATTCTAGGAATTCGTCGATCAAATCGGGCAACAATTTCATGGTTAGTCTGTTATTCGTTATTGGTTATTCGTAATGAAGTTTTTAATTTGCTTATCATGCGGGCAAGTTTATTAACCCAATCATAATGTGAATCAAAATCCTCTTGATTGATATATTTCCTGCTTCTAGGAATTGATAAGATTGCAGCGCACTCAAAACACGATCCCTTAGATAGATCCAGAAAATGCCTAAAGTTCCTCTTGGTACGACTAGTCCCTTCAGCTATGTTTAACGCAATCGATACTGAAGCCCTACGAAATTGATTTGTTAATCCAAAAATTTCATCTTTTGGCCATTTGGAAGTCAAAGAGTATATGCTGTCTACAAATCTCAACGCTTCTTGATATACGTTTAAGTCTTCAAATCTAAATTTGTTATCCATCGAAAAACTAAGAACTAACTAACCAATAACTAAATTGTGCGACATGGAAACATGAATGTCAAATTGCGAACAACAAGGAACTAACTAACCAACTAACTATGTCAAACATTGACGCCGATTAAATCGGAGTTTATCGGCGTTGACAACAAATCTTATTTACTGATAATATCAAAATATGACAGAGATAGGAACTAGCGGACAACCTTATAGAAAGAACCTTGATGTTCCAAGGTTTCAAAGAGAACACTCCCCAAAGTCCCAGAATAAAATTTCTTTTAAAGGTGCTCTTATTCGCGCCGCAGCTCTTTTGGGATTTGTGGGAACAGGTGTTGCAATTGAGCAGAATTTACCGGAAAAAGCCGCAGAGAAGATTGAAGATGCTGTAACTGCGGGTGCTGAAAGTGTTCAAAAAGCTGGAGAGACAGTTGTAAGTTTTTATAATGAGAACGAAGAAATAAGAAGGTTCAATGAAGAAACCGCAGGAAAATTAAACGGCACAATTCCTCTTGGAGAAGGAGAGAAAATTTTTGAGAGGGTAAAGGTAGTTCCGGCAGGCGCAACCTATGAAGAACTTTTAAAAATGCAGCAAGAGGGAACTCCTGTAAACGTACGGGATCATCCGGGAACAAGTACTCCAACCGGTCAGTTTACTCGAATTATCGGAACTCTTCCCCAAGGAGCAATTATTGAACACGTTGTTATTGTAAAAGGTACCAAACCTCATCCGGGAGTATCGAATGACCCTGCTGAATGGGCTGCATTCGTATACAGAAAGCCAGGATTAGATCCCAATGAGCCCGGGGAAATTGGTTATATTTTCGGTATTTTTGTAAAACCGCAACCTCAAGAGGCTGCAATACTTAATCATCCCTCTCAATAATCTTATACAGCTGGGCTGTTAAATCTAGAACTTCAAGTATACTTAGCGAAGATATACTAGTATACCTGTAGTTAAAGCTCTTTAGGTTTTAAACTTAAACTCTATTTTCTTCGTAAGGGCGGACTCGTCTCGCCGAAGTCTCTTGACGTAGGCGGATTTATCTCGCCGCCAGACGGACCAGATTTCTCCCCTTTATATTCGTGAACAAAAACCCCCTCCAAACCCTATCAACCTCAAGCGGAGGCAAAAAATTTTCATACAATTTTTCTTTCGCCCAATGACCCATTATTCTTCCGACTAGATTGTTAAAAAGATTTAAATTAAAATATAGAGGTATATCAACCCAATTAAAAGATTCAAGGGTAACAATATGAACAACTGATATACTCATAACGGGCATGGCGGAAAAAAAATTCTTGTATCGAAATGCGGATTTTTGGGAGTAAGTTTTTCTTTTATGATTAATTCACTTAGGGCTTGTCTCAACTGCTGATTAATTTTTGCAATAAATCTCTCACCCATTGGTGTTTTGCTTTTTTTTCTTGAGAGTTCTTCCATCATTTCTTGCCCGGGGATTTCGATTCTCCAACCCTCAGGAATTGATCTTACTAAAGATTGTGAGCCATTTTCTTCCTGAACTTTTTCTCCCCAGAATAATCTTCTTCGTCCCGTAACAGATCCATCCGTATTAACACCAGCTATCGATCTTGATCTATCCATTGGCAAATCGGCAATTATAACTTTTCCTTCAATTCCTGCAGCTTGCAAGAGTCTCTCGGCATTTGTTCTGTTGAGCTCCATTTGCTGGGAAAACGGACCACCATATAGATTTACAAAATTCTGTGATTGATGCGGATCTAAATTAAACGGCTCCCAATCTCCATTTACAGGAACCGGGATTGGCTCACCGTCTTGATTTGCCTCTGGCGCTTGATTCGAAGCCTCGACATCTTTTTCCTCATCAATTCTAGAAAATAGAATTCCTTCTCTTGATATAGGAATTGGCTCTAGCCGGATTGGTTGAAGTTCGACAGAACTTCCTACCAGCTGTATAGCCCTAAATGAGGAAACTTCTACCGGTGGTTGACCAAAAGACCTTTCTACGCTCATAAGTTTGAACATTTTAACAATTAAACAAAAAAAGTCAAGAAAAAATTTCCTAGGTGAATCCTATAGTAGGGGAGCGCACAGGAATATCAAATATTAAATAGTAAATATAAAATAGAGGATGGACAATAGGATATTACAATTTTTAATATTTAACCTTTGATTTTTTATCTGGTTTAAGCCACTTCCCCCAAGAAGCAAGCACGAGAGACGTCGTAAAAGTATTATTGTACGACATAATCAGTTCTCGCTTCCCGGCATGCCTTACTCGCCATTTTCTGAAAAACTATTTATGGAGGAACTAAAAAAAGGGAGATAGAACAAGAAAGGTACGTACTCCTCCCACAGAGAACTGTTTTTGTCTTTTATCTCTTACTTTCTATTTTAATTTAAAAATCTTCCTCACTCCCTGTCTTCGTATAGGAGTCTTATTTAGATTGCAAAATCAAGCTAAATATCAATTTTCAGCCTCAAATTTGTGCGTTTTGGCAAACATTATTTATTCACCATAAGAGAGTAAAGAAGGAGCCGTTCGACTTTTTTTCATTTGCCTTTGGGTTGAAATCTATTGCAAGAAACACACAAAAAAAGAGAATCGCTAGGTAAAACTGTGAAAACTTATATCGGTTTAGCATGAAAACAAAATCTGACAAATAATTTTCGGAAAAAAATATCCTATAATTTAATCTGCATCAAACTGTATCATCATATTATGGGACGCTTTGGGGGCCTCCATGAGGTTGACCTTCTCCCCTCTTCCCCAGTCTTAGGGGGTAAAAATTTATCCAGCACCACTTTTTTTCAAAAGTCATACTGGATTTAGCCGCGCCACGAAGTAAAAATTAATAAAGTTACTAGCACTACGCAGGCAACCCAAATATATTCCCACATGATACTCTTAAACAGTCTTCTGTCAATCCAAACTTGAGAAAGACCTACTACAGTATAAAAAACCCCGGTCAAAAAAATAGCAAGAACAGTCGGTGTGCTTGGCCATAACCAAAGCATACCGCCAACCTCAAGAAAAAGAAGCGTTAAAAGCAGGGACCAGTGAAGATTTAAGTTCAAGTTTTTTTCAAGAGTATGAATCCAGACAGAATAGATAACAAGAGGAAACGTATAAAGAAAAAGGGATGAAATAAAAGGGAAAAAATTAAGATGAAGGGAAAAAAGTACATTAGATAAGAAGAAATAAGAAACTATAGTTATTACAAAAGAAACGGTTCGAGCAGATGATAAAAGAGCAATGGTCCTGATAGATGAAACAGTGAAAATATTTTGACTAAGATATAGAGAATAAAGACCAATAGCATAAAGAGACGTCGTGAAGATTCGGGTTAAATACCGCGCGGGGGCAAGAAAGAAGAAAAGACCAAATGCGAGACTAAAGAAAAAGGGGAGAATAAAAACTTGCCAGTAAAAATTTTCTTTAAGGTCATTATATAAAGCTATAAATAAGAAGATGTCAGCAAATACTGCCAGAGTAAAAACCGTATAAATTCCCGATTTCCCCAAAAGATGTTCGGCAATAAAGAGACCTACGGAAAGGATTATTACAGAGAATATAAATTTCTCTCTTTTGGTAAGCTTGACAAGCGTCTTTACCACTCTATTCCCTTTCATTCTCGCTTTTCTTCTAAAATTCATGCTATTGTTTTAAATTAGAATAAACTTTTTGTACATCATCTAAGCTATTTATTGTTTCTAGGAAATTTTTTATCTTACCTAATTGTTCTCCTCCAACCTCAACTTGAACATTAGGCTTTCTTATGAGACGCGCATCTTCTACGTTTAATTTTTTTTCCAAGAGATTATCCCTTACTCTTGATAAATCCTCAACTTTTGTATAAACAATAACTTTTTTCTCTGTCTCCCCTATATCCTCTGCTCCAAGATCTAAGGCCATTTCAAAAATCTCCTCAAACGATTTTCCATTTTTATTAATTACTATCTGTCCCATTTGCGCAAATTGATAAGAAACAGATCCTGGCTGGCCGAAGCTTGCACCAGCTTTATTAAAAATACTTTTTATTTCCGAGATTGTCCTTTGGGGATTATCTGTCGCAGCCTCTATTATTAACAAAACCCCTCCCGGAGCAAAACCCTCATAGACAACTTCCTGTATGTCCCCTTCCCCCTTTTTAACTCCCCTCTGGATTGCCCTATCAATATTCACTTTTGGCATATTTGAGGCTCTTGCCATATCAATAGCAAGTCTGAGTCTGAAGTTTTGAGAAGGATCCGTTATTTCCCCACCCTGCCTCACTGCAATTGTAATTGCATTAGCAAGTTTGGTAAAAGTAAGTCCTCTTTTTATATCGGTTTTTTCTTTCTGTCTTTTAATCTGAGACCATTTAGAATGTCCGCTCATAAACTAGTTACTAGTCACTAGTTGCTAGTAGCTATTATTATAATATTTCTATCTTGACATTTGCAAAAAACAATAGTAAACTTTTCGTCATATTTTAAACCTTTTTCGATGGCATCTCTTAAAACTCAAGCAATTCATACGGCACTCTCTGGAAACTGGCAGAAAGCTATCGAAATCAATAAGGTTCTTATAAAACAAGACCCCCAAGATATTGATGCTCTAAACCGGCTTGCATTTGCGTTAAGCACTATGGGGAAGACAAAAGATGCACGTCTTACCTATAAAAAGGTCCTTAAAATTGACTCCTTAAATCCTCTTGCGCTCCGGAATCTTAAGAAATTAGGAGACGGAAAACTTTCCGTCTCCCCCATCTTTACCTCACAAATAAAAAATACTTTCATAGAAGAGCAAGGTAAAACTAAAGTAGTTGAGCTGGTAAATGTTGCTCAGCCTTTTGTTATCAATAACTTAAGAACTGGACAGCTTCTAGAGCTTGTTGTGAAAAGATCAAAAATTTTTATACTTACCGAGGAGAAAAAATATATAGGAGTTCTTCCCGACAATATTGGAAAAAGGCTTATAAAATTTACAAAGGCAGGGAATAAATATGAAGCCTATGTTAAATCTTCCTTTGAAAAACATGTGATAATTTTTATAAAAGAGGTAAAACGTGCGGCAAAGCTTAAAGACCAACCCTCATTCGTAAGCTCGCTTGATAAATCTCTTAGTTTTGAAAAGGATTTTGAAAAGAAATTTAAGGATCAGGATGGTTCATTCGAAGACGAATGATCACTTAAGAACACTATTCTTCCTTTCTTAAGATCCTCCGCCGCTTTTTTGATCTCCCTTTTACCTGTTTGGGATCTTAATGAAAAAATCGCCCAGATCAATGAGAGTATAAAAATAATTATTAAAACCCAAAAAAACATCCTTAATAAGGAGAACTTATTTTGTAATCCTCGCCTATTACTAAAGTTATGTCAGCAATTTTACTGACCTTCTTCTTTCTCAAAGTAAATTTTAGCACATCCGAAAGCTTTTCTATAGTATAATTTTTTTTACCTTCGTAATAAATACCTGATTCTTTTGATCTTTCTCCTGTTGAAACAAGGACAACATTTCCGCCCATATTTGTCACAAGACGGGCATGTCTTTCCCCCACTCCCTGTTCCTGTGTCGCATTTACAACTTCTATCGTGGGCCTTTCCGAGGTAATTTCAGAATCTTGGAAAAGAAGATTTAAAATTTTCTCAAGTGATGACTTGTCTATCTTGGGGGAAATTTCCCTGACAAGGATATTTTGGGGACTTACGGTTTTTGAAAATAAGAACATTTTTAAAAGATCTACAAGATTTAGACTTTTTTTCGTGGTTTTTTTAAAAATGATGTCAGAGGTTATTTCGGATACGGTTTTATTCAAATCAAGATTCTTTACTTGGATACCTGCGTCTATGGGAATCTCAAAATATCTGTAAGGGTTTCCTGTCACGCCTTTTACTTTAAGAATTGAGACAGAATGATTCTCTCTTACAAATGAAATTAATTCTCCCTGTTTCAGGTCCGTTATAAAAACCGTAAATCTGCTTCCTCTTTCAAACCTACTGTCTTTGATTACTAAAAAAGCCTTAAAAACAAAGGATAAAATAATTGCCCCTATTATTAGGGCAAAAAATATAATTGCAGGAAGAGTTCTGTGGGATGAATTCTTTTTTCTCCTCATTTATTAGTCCTTTTTCTTTTTGGAGACTATTTCGGGCATAACAAATGTGGGAGAGGACGAAAAGCCGGAAATGAATTTTGAAGATTCCTTCTTTTTCTTTTTCTTTTCTCCTTTATAAAATCCTCCAAATCGTCCCATCTAAATCACCGACTTTGTCAAAAATACAATATATAAAAATACTAGCAGCTTCTGGCTTTAAAAATCAACTACAGAATGTTCGTTCCTAGAAATTAAAATGTTCAAAATTTTCTCTACTATTTCTTCGTTTGGCGCATCCAGATCGGGAATAAGTATTGGGATGTCGGGATGGGCTCTTTTAAATTTACGTATATTCGCTTTTCCAGATTTAACCTGAAGATAAAAAGAATCACCTTCGTTGGTAAAAATCTCTTCCTGCTTTATCTGGCTCTGATCCACGAAAGAATGTTGTAAAACCTGCAATTAGTTCTCTCTCCATCAGAATACTCAGAGCAAGGCCAACCCTAAATTCTGCTCTATGACCTCTCTTCCTAGGGTTTTCTCTAGGATACCTCATGTAGGATTCGTTCCCCATTCCCCCTCTTTCGTTTTTCATATGGCAGATTATCATATAAAAGTATCTAAAAGGCAAGTGGAGTTGAGCTTTGAAGTGTATTTAAGAGCTTAGCAACTCAAAAAACTTTTTTAAATCACCAGACAGCTGGTTTTAAAAATCAACCCTTTATCTTTTTAGTCTGGGGGCTTCAGGTGGACTAACTTGTATTCCGTTTCTACTAAGGAATCTGTATGCCAATCCTTTATGCTCTAATAAACGACCGTTGGAACGGTCTCCTGCTCCCTGATCACATTCCCGTCTTAGTTGACGGGCTAAACCCCCGGCCATTTCATAATCTCTTGAATCTTCCCGCAGGACTTTGGTCTGTAGCCTTTCTAACCCCTCTTGATATTGTTCGCAACTCATTTCGGAATTATATAAATCTTTATCTTCAAAGTCAAATTGCTCTTAAATAGTCCCACCTGGGAGGTGGATTTATATTGACACCTCGGAAGGAGTCGATAAAAAATTAACTAGTTCCTGTGGGAGCGGGCTTTCAAGAAAAATTATCTTGTTTGTTTTAGGATGTTGAAAAGAGATTTTTGAAGCGTGGAGAAAAAGACGGGGGAGAATTTGGCGATCTTTTCTTGCTGTTTTTCTGCCGGCATAGAGAGGATCCGAAAAAACCGGATGATTAATGTATTTTAGGTGAACTCTTATCTGATGTGTCCTCCCAGTCTTGGGATAGAGTTCAAGAAGTGTGAATCTTTCATTGGAAATTGGAAATTGGAAATTGGAAATTACTCTGTAACTTGTTACAGAGTCTCTGCCTCCTACGACTATTCCGAATCTTGTTCTGTTGTAAGGAAGTCTTCCAACCGGCACATTTATCTCTCCTCTATCCGGCCTCACTTCCCCATGAACAAGAGCCAGGTATACTTTTTCAACTTTCCTTTGTTTAAATTGTTTCTGAAGAGCCAAAAAAGACTTCGGATTTTTTGCAATAAGCAAAAGCCCTGAAGTTTCCTTATCCAGCCTATGCACCACCCCCGCCCTTATGGCAAATTCCAAATCCAAAGCACCAAATTCCAATTTTTTTTTATTGTTTGAATCTTGTAATTTACTTGGAGTTTGTAATTTGGGATTTGTGATTTTAAGATAATGTTCTGCCCAATCCTGTATTGTTTCCTCTTTTTCTGTATCTGCCCTATTTACTGTAATTCCTGAGGGTTTATCAATAACCAAAATATCCTCATCCTCATAGATTATTTTTATATTCATCTTCTCGCAAACCTTATGATTCTCTCCTGCCTGATAAACAAAACGAGCGAAACCAACAGCGTTAAACTTAAGAGAAAATTATTTGGATCTTTCAAAAAAATCATATTCTTAAAACTCAAAAAGATATTTGCAATAAGAGAAACTGAGGAAAATAAGACAAGAAAAATAAGACCCGCACTTCCGTCCTTTATGACTCCCTTCTGAATATACCTATACAAAAACTTAAAAAAAACATAAACAAGAACAACGTAGCTTAAAACAATGAAAACGGGAACAAAAGACATAAGAGTTTTCCCCGATAAAATGAAATATCCCAAGTATCCTATGGGAAGAGAACAGAGTGTGCTTATTGAAAAATAATCAAAAATCCTGCCTAGGGGAAGGTTTTTAAGGCGGGAATAAAAGACCAGAAACAAAGATCCTCCGACTATACCGCCTGAAAATACAAGTCCGGGAAAATAAGGGAATAAAAAAAACACCAGAGGATTCGTAAACATTTTGAGAGAATAAAAAGCCGCATAGAAAAGTCTTGAGAAAAAAAGCCCCGCAAAAAAAGCTAAAAAAGCTATGTTAAAAATCTTTTCCGTTGAAAGATCCTTTCTAAGAAAAATCAGATCATCACGCGAAAGATAGTAAATAACAAATAAACTTATAAAAAGGCAAATTGCAATAAAAATTAGAAAAAAATTCATAGTCAGTCAAATGCCCAGAAAATAAAACCCAGGATAAGCATTATGATACCAAATCCTATTATAACTGTGGCGACTCCCAAAAGATCCGCAAGTCCTCCCGCTAAAATTACAGGAAGAAAAGAAACGGCTCCAATCAGCGCATTTAAAAATCCATAGATTCTCCCTCTCATTGATTCATTTGTTTCAAGTTGAATTGTGGTATTTGAAGGAACAAAGACCAGGGAAATAGCAAAACCCATAACAGAAGCCATGACTACCACAATATGAAGCATGGTAATTTCAAAAGGAAAAAATCCTAATATGCTATTAATAAATCCGTCCGATACCGCATTTTTTACAAAGGGGAAGAAAATAAAAGAAACGCCTGCGATCATAAAACCCAGACTTGAAAGCCACCTTCTATTAAATCTTTTCCCGATACTTCCTAAGATAAAAGCACCAATCCCCATACCTACTGCAGCAGGGGCAATAAGAATCCAGGACAGACTTTCAAGTTGAATTTTAAGAATAGTTGTTGCGTATCCCGGAGCAAGAACAGCAAACATAAAGATAACCGCCTGTGCAATAGTAAGCATCATAAGGGCGTACATAACTTTTCGGGTTTTTCTTATAAAAAGAAGGACTTCTCTAGTTTCTGAGGCAAACGAGGGAACCTTATTTGATCTAAAGAAGGTTATCTTTCTGTTCCTATGGATCCTCATAGGAAGTATGAGGAAAGCGCTTATAAAAAAGAGCGCTGACAGAAAAATAAAAGTATTAGTCTTTCCCAGAAGAAGAATGACGGGCCCTGAGAGAATATAGCCAAGAAGTGTAGTTATATAGATTCCGAAGGAAAAAACAGCATTGGCAGGAAAAAGAAGGCTTCTTGAAACCAAATTCGGAATAATTGCGCCTTCTGCGGGAATAAAAAATTGAGTTGCAACAGCGATTAAAAATGTAAAAGCATAAATAAGTCCGACATGAAGATCCGCAAGAAAAAAGGGTATAAGAAAAACTCCGCGAAGCAAATTTGTCATAAATAAGACTCTTTTTTTGTTCCATCTGTCAACATACACGCCACCGATAAGCGAAAAGAGAATAGCCGGTATTGTAAAAGAAAGAATTACTCCTGAAACTGCTGTATTTGATAAGGTAAGCTCGTATATAACGAATATCAAAACAAAATGCTGCATGTTAAAAGCAAGCTGGGAAAAAAATTCGGAGATCATCATGAAGGAAAAGGAGCGAATCGCAAGGACGCGGACAATATCATTGCCCCTTAAGGTTTTTTTGAAAACTTCCATAATTAGGCTTTCTCGGTGTAGGCTCCGGTTTTGGTATCGATACTTATTGAATCCCCCGTCTTAATAAAAAGGGGAACTTTCGTTTTTATTCCATTTTCCAAAATAGCGTCCTTGAAAACGTTCGTTGCTGTATTTCCGCGAACAGACGGACCTGTTTCCAATACTTTAAACTTAATCTTGGAAGGTAAATTCAGGGAAAGAGGTTCATTGTTATAAAAGCTGAGTGAGAAATTATCTCCTTCTTTTAAAAATTCGTGGCCGGAGAGCTTGCTTAAAGAAATACTAACTTGCTCAAAATTACCAGGGTCCATAAAATAAGCCAAGCCTTGCCCTGAGGACATTCGGCTGAGCTCAGTCGAAGCCCTTGCTGAAGGGTCTTTATATAAAAATTGCAGATCTTTTTTAATAAGATCTATGTTGTTTACACGGGCGCCGCTTATAAAGCTTTTGTTGATAGTTGCGCCCGAGAGAAGATTTTTAACTTTTACTTTAATATTGGCGCTTCCCCGGCCCATTTTGATATGTTCATAAGAAAGGACTTGATAAATTTGTCCTTTTTCTTCAAAAACAATACCGGCCCGAAGTTCTGTAACAGAAATCATAACATTTAAATTCTAATTTAAAAATTCCAAATTCTAAATAAATTACAAATTCAAAATTCCAATTTCAAATGTTTAGGATTTTGATTATTTGAATTTAGATATTATTTGGAACTTAGGATTTTGAATTTAGGATTTTCTCTTTATTCTTATAAGCCCTGAGCAAGGAATTACATTTACTCCTCTTCTTTCTAGCTCATCCAAGAATATATTTGCTCCGATTGAATCCGACGCCATATGCCCGGTGTTAATAAAATTTATATGTAATTTCCTCAACTCTTGAACTACGTCTTCAGGCACATGCATCTCAATAATGGTTCCTACTCCTGCTTTTGCTAACTCAACGTAAAGTTCCTTTGATGCATTTGTTCCTCCTGTAAACGAAACAAAGATTTTCCCGGTTCTATTTTTTTCAGACCCCGAAACAAGGCTTGGTCCTGCTTTTCCTTTTGTCGCTTCTACAAATTCAGGAATTTTATTTATCTCATCCATTAATTCTCCTACTGTAGTAAATTTCTTACCTCCTAAGTATTTTTTGATGAACTGATGTCCTAAATTATCCCAAATAGTATGGAGGGCAAGAAACGGAACATTTAACAGCCTTGCTGCATCTGTTGCTTGCGTATGATTCCTTGGATCTATCCTTCTTTTTACCTGAGACATTCTCTCTTGAAAAAGTACATGTGCTACATTTGCAGGGACTCCTGCTTCCTCAAACATATCTATCTGCATATCCATTACTTCATGCAAAGAAGCAAGCGCATGGCCTGATGGATGATGGGAAATTAGAAGATCAAATCCCCCTTGTCCTGAGCCTGTCGAAGGATGCCCTTTTTGACCCCGATCTAATCGTGGTTGATTTAGGCGATCCAAAAGAAGAACTTCTGCGACTCCGGCATCTATTCCTGCCATAAGTTTTTTTACTTGAGTCCTAGGGTCACCGTATAAAATTCGGGAATCGGAGTAAGGATTCTTCAAAGATTCTCTATCGAAAAACTCCTTTTTCTTGGCGGGCAATTCCTCATAATCTTTTTTTGTTCTTTCCAAAAATCTTTTAACACCATTTGCTCCTCTGGGATCTGTCTTAATCCCCATCCCAATTGCCAAATCATAAATTTCTTGAAGTGTCATGGTTCGAGTTCCCTCACCATGATACGCAACGGAGTTGAATGTATCATAAGGGAAAGTATATAATATATAAGCTCAAAATTCAAAGGTCAAAACTCAAAAGTAATCGAATTGCTAAATTGCTGAATTGTTTTTAATTTTGAATTTGAGTTTTGACTTTTTTCGGGGCGGGTGGCGGAACGGTATACGCGATAGTCTCAAAAACTATTGACCGCAAGGTCTTGAGAGTTCGAATCTCTCCTCGCCCACTTTGAAAACTGTCAAGTATGCTTGAAAAAATCAGATCATTTTTTATAAGAGAAAAGCCACCTTCCCAAGCTGAAGGTTTTACCATCAAGGATCAGATGGTTTTATCAACGCTTAACTTGGAAGGTGAATCTAAAGAGTCTTGGCTTTGGGCAGCGACAACTAAGTGGAATGTTCAAAAGAAAGGCCAAATGATTCTTCTTACTCCGACTGATGTAATGGAGATTGTTCGGCTATCGATCCAAAGAGGTCTTGTTAAGGAAGCCGAATCTGCGGATTCTTCGCCTGTATTGACTGTCGATTTAACAAAAAGAGGTCGGGCTTGCGCCAACAAGATGGTAAAACATCCTTTGTTTTTAAGACAGGATCTGACTATAGAATTTCCAGCTTGACTTTCCCAGAAGTACACCCCGGGGGTGAATTAACTTCTTCACCTGAAAAGGGAAATCATGTCTTATTCTCTTCTGATATAATTGTCTTCATAATATTATGAAAAATAATAGGCCGTTGGTTGGCGTTTCGGTAATTGTTAAAAAAGGTAATAAAGTTTTAATTGGAAAACGCAAAAATATTTTAGGACATGGAGAATGGGGTTTTCCCGGAGGACATTTAGAATTTAAGGAAAGCTTAGAAGAATGCGTAAAAAGAGAGGTAAGAGAAGAAGCAGGAATTAAAATTAAAAATATTAAATTCCAAGCCGCAACAAATGATATAAGACCGGGGATAGAAACGCACTATGTGACACTTTTCTTTACATGTGGCTATAAATCTGGAAAAGTAAAAAATATGGAACCTGAAAAATGTGAAGGCTGGAAATGGGTCTCTTGGAATAAACTCCCTCGTCCCCTTTTTCTCCCAATAAAAAATTTCCTCAAACAAAAATTTCGACCTTGAAAAAATTTTTTCAACGTATATAATAAGCTACAAGCTATCGATATGAAAGAAGTAGTAATTAGACTTAGCTATGGACTACGTCCTAAGCATTTTCTAGAAGAAGACGCTACTCCCCAAGATTTATTTTCGTACTTACGAGAGTTTTATCAGAACTTTGCCGGCGGTATTGACAATGCTTATGATATCGAAACAACGGGTGAAAGAATAAATTCTGTATACGTGGGTCTTATCAGAAATTATATTGGAACAGAACATTATCTTCTTCACTTTCATCAATGGCTTAACGGTCGTAAGCTATCTCGGAGCTATAAAGTATACCCAAATAAATTAATACTTTCTTCTCCCGAAGAAGATAGTCCGGGTTTTGAAGAGATTCCTCAGAAAACTGACGGTGAGCATGCATGGTTCATAACTTCGCATCTTAAAGTAGCAGGAATTATCAGATTACAAAGACAAGGTCTTCTCGAAAGCTCTCGTAACTGAATATTCCTTCCAAGAATTTCAACCCCTTTAATTCTGAATTCTAAACTCTGAATTCTTTTATCCTACTCCTCCGCCCGTATTTCCTTGATTATCACCTGTTCCCTGATCGCTCCCCGGAACAGATCCTGGAGTTGGTGCCGATGGGCCAAAAGGAGCAGTTGGTTCTGATACTGGTCCTTGTGCTCCTGGTTGAGGAGTCGTCGGCTCAGAAGGCGCGCCCGGCGTGGGAGTTTGATTTCCTCCCGGCACTTGATCACCCTGATTAGGCCAACCCTGATTTGGCTGATTTGGGCCTTGTCCCGGTGTTTGATTTTGATTATTATCCATTAATTATCACCCCCCTCTGTAGAAAAATACGAAATCCGAAATTCTAAATCCTAAATAAACTCCAATTCTTAAATCTCCAAATTTTCAAAACGTTTTGAATTTTGATTATTGTGATTTTAATATTATTTAGAACTTAGAAATTAGTGCTTAGAATTTTTCTCCTATTCTTCTCTTTTTTTCTCTACATTGTAAAATTTTATCCTATCTCCTCGGAAAAGTAAATCTATTTCTCCTGTCGGTCCGTTTCTGTGCTTTGCAATAAGAAGTTTTGTCGGAATAACATTTCCGACAGATTCCTCAATGCGATACAAAAACATTACGACATCCGCATCCTGCTCGATTGCGCCTGATTCTCTAAGATCTGCAAGCTGCGGTTTTTTCTCTCCTCTATGTTCAACTGCACGGGACAGTTGTGATACGGCAAGCACAGGAATCTTAAGTTCCCTAGCCAAATTTTTCAAAGATTGGGAAACAATTGAAACTTCCTGAACTCTGTTATCGTAGTGTCTTCCCGGATCAACAAGCTGAAGATAATCAACGATCAAAAGTTTGATTTGATGCTCAAGCTGAAGTCTTCTTGCTCTTGTTCTTATTTCCGAAACAGAAATTCCCGGAGTATCATCTATGAAGATGGGTGCATCTGCCAAAACCCCCATTGCCTCGGATAATTTGGCAAAATCGGTTTCTGAAAGTTTGCCTGTTTTAAGTCTCCATGCATCAACATCTGCCTGCCCTATCAAAAGCCTGTCCACCATCTCCTCCTGACTCATCTCAAGGGAAAAAATTCCGACAGGATTATTTTCGGATGCTGCTACGAATTGCGCAATATTTGCAACCATCGCAGTCTTTCCCTGCCCAGGACGTGCAGCAAGTATCAAAAGATTTGATGCCTGCATTCCCGAAAGAATATTATCAAGATCTACAAAACCAGTTTTTGCTCCCCTAAGTCCGCCGCCTCCTTTGTGAAGCTCATCGATTCTGTCAAAACTTTCAGCAAGCATTTCTTTAAGAGGGACAAAACCCCGAAGGCCATGACCCTGGGAAATTGCAAAGATTGAGGACTCAGCTTTGTCCAAAAGTTCATCTGTTTCTTTTTCCTCCGCAAACCCCATTTCTGCAATCTGTCCTCCAAGTCTTATCAAAGATCTTTTTGTAGAAGCTTCCTTAATAAGTTTGGCATAATGCTCAACATTTGCTGCGGTCGGAACAACATTTACCAAATTGGTAAGATAAGAGGCGTCAATTGAATCTTTTTTGTTTTTCTTAAGCTGGGTAATTAGGGTAAGGATATCAATAGGTTTTCTTCCTTCATAAAGTAGGAGCATGGCGCTATAAATAGTCCCATTTATTTCATTGTAAAAATCCTCGGGTTTCACAATCTCAGAAACTATACTGATCGCATCCTTATCAATAAATATAGCTCCCAAAGCACTCTCTTCTGCCTCTTCATTATGGGGTGGGACCTTCATGTTTGCCATAAACAACTATTTCAATAAAACTATTTGGGTTTCAGTCGGCAATTTATCTGAAGTTATAACAAACTTTGAGGAAGTCTCATGATCCTTTGCAAGAAGATTTACGGCTTGCTCAGCCCGGTTTCCCAAAAGAAGAATAACGTTTGGCTCATAAGCTGTTACCATAGATTCCTTAAAATCTGAATCAACATTTAGAATTAGAAGATTGCAGATTGTCCCCTCTTGTGTCTTTTCAATCCCGCTTGTCCTTCCTATAAAAACATTTACATTATCGACATTGAAAAAATAATTAAAGTGCCCATTGACTTTTGTTCCTGAAATTCTCACGCCTCCCACTTCGTACTCTCCCCCTCCTTTTATAATTACCCGTGCGTCTTGGGCTCTTATTGCGGCCTGTCCAGAATCTTCAAACTCCTTAAGAAAGATCACCGCATCAGCTCCTGTTTTTGGGGTTTTTAGGACAGGGTCCACCAAAAAACTTGCGCTTTTTCCTTTTATTTTTATGGTGTTTTGATTAAGTAGTGCTACTTCCACCAAACCATCCTATCACAGAAGTATTTTTCTTGACAAGTAGTTCTTTTTATCCTATCATTCCTTTATTCAAAAATGAAAACCGAAAAGGTAGTTCTTTCTTTTATTGCGGTACTTTTGGGAATTTTAGTAACTGGAGTTGCATTTTATCTATATCAGGCAACAAAAAAATCTCCCAACACAAAAACAAAAATTATTACAACTTCAGTGTCAACTCCAACACCCAAACCCTCTGTCTTTCTTTCTGTTAAAGATCCCCAGAATGAAATCGTAGTAGATAAAAAAGTTGTTACTGTATCCGGCACTTCCTCAAAAGATGCCGTGATTGTAATTCTTACGCCCATCGATCAGAAAGTTCTAACGCCCTCCTCAAATGGAGATTTTTCTACAACCTTGAATATTGACGACGGGCAAAACTATATTGAATTGACTGCAATTGCACCCAATGGAGAGGAAACGAAAACAACAAGAACAGTAAGTTTCTCCAAAGAGGAATTCTAAATGAAAAAACTTAATATCTTTATATCAAGTATCTTAATATCTGTTTTTTTAATATCTTTTCTCTTAATATCCAAGACCTATGCTCAAACTCCCTCCCCATCAAAAAGTCTTATTGATAATCTGACTTCCAAAATCGCTTCCCGCGTTGCACAACTTAAACTTGTCGAAAAAAGAGGAATAATAGGAAAAGTAACGGATGCTTCAAGCACTCAAATTACCACAGTCGATCTTTTGGGAAATACAAGATTCGTAGATGTTGATGAATTTACAAAATTCGCCTCTTCCTCCTCTAAGACTTTTGGAATTTCGGATATTGAAAAGGGGTCAAAACTTGGAGTACTCGGACTTTATAATAAGGACTCAAGAAGAATTCTTGCAAGATTTGTGGAAGTTCTTAATCTTCCCGAAATTCTTCACGGGGTTATCTCCGAGATTGACAGCGAGAATTTTGCGCTTTCTATAAAAACAGAGAAGAACAACTTTTCCATTGATGTTGAAACCTCAACACGAACATTTTCTTTTGATTCAAAAGAGGGCGAACTGGTAAGATCCGGCTTCTCCCGTCTTAAGATCGGACAAAATATAATAGTGGTGGGTTTTCCTGATCTTAAGGAGGAAAGCAAAATTTCAGCAACGCGAATTATAATTTTTCCTGACATTCCAGGAAATCCCAAAATAAAACTCTCTTCCTCCGGTAAAAATTCCGAAAACGAGTAATTCCAAATGGGCATACAAAAACTTCCAAAGCTTCTTGAGGATTACAAAATTGACGGAATTCTTATTTCTTCTGTCCCAAACATAATATATCTGACTGGATACTCCGGTTTTTCGTATCTTGAAAGAGAAGCTTTCTTACTGGTGACACAAAAACAAAAATTTTTGATAACAGACGGGAGATACAAAGAGGCGGTTTCTAAGATTCCCGGATTTAAATTGATTGAGATATCTTTCAAAAACCCTCTTGATAAAATTTTTGAAAACTTATCTAAGAAAATCAAAAGACTTGCGATGGAAGAATACGATTTGAGCGTAAACGAATACCGAAAGTTAAAAAAATATTTTTTACTTAAGAGCTTGGAGGAGCTTAAAAATTTAAGAATAATAAAAAACAAAGATGAAATCTTAAAAATTGAAAAAGCGGCAAGAATCGGTGATCTTGCTTTTAATTTTATTCTGAAGAAAATTAAAGCGGGGGTTTCAGAAAAAAAAATTGCATACGAGCTTGAAATATTTATCAAAAGAAAAGGCGCTGACATTGCCTTTCCGCCGATTGTGGCCTTCGGCAGAAACTCCGCGATCCCCCACCACAAAACGAATAACGAAAAACTAAGAACCAATAACATAGTTCTCCTTGATTTCGGGGTCAAATTAGAGAATTACTGCTCGGACATGACCCGAACCGTATTCTTCGGCAAAGCGAATGATAAATTTAAAAAGATGTATCAAACAGTTTTGACTGCCCAAAAATTAACAATTGAACAATTGAACAATTTAACAATGAATGGAAAATGGAAAATTAGAAAATGGAACATTAAGGCATTTGATATTGACAAAATCGCAAGAAACTATATCATCAAGCAGGGTTTCCCCACCATCCCCCACTCCCTCGGCCACGGAATCGGTATCGAAGTTCATGAAGGCCCGCGACTTTCACCCAAAAGCAAAGACATCTTAAAACCCAGCATGGTTTTTTCTATCGAGCCGGGCATTTATATTCCCGGCTACGGCGGCGTCCGAATCGAAGATTTAGTTGTCCTTGAGAAAAATGGTTTGCGCCTCCTCACCCATTCCCCGAAGAATCTTATCGAAATTTAATTTCTTCAATGAGATTGACATTTTAATCTTTGTTAGGTAAAATCAGCCCAAATTACACATGAAGTAGTAAGACCAACAGAAGTCTCACGTCAAAACGGATTGGAACAAGCAATTGATCGTTATAAAAAATCCGACTCCTTTTTGGTTCTCTCAGAAAATACTCGTTCTGGCTATACAGCAGATCTTGTTCAATTTCAAGAGTACTGCAGGACTCAAGATATTTCATCAGTTAGACAAGTCGAATCAGAAGATATAAGAAATTGGCACCATCAATTAAGACAGACTGGCAGAGCTCCTGCCACAATTAATAGAAAACGCGCAAGTTTATCGGGATTCTTGGACTGGGCTCAGGCTGAAGGAATAATTCGACCAGATTTTAAAAAAAGTCTTCCTAAATATGAACCTATAGGGAAAAAGCGACCAGGAATTTTGTCCGCCGAACAAGTAGGTAAATTAATTTCAAACGCAAGAGATTTGCGAGACGCTTCTTTAATTTTGATTACTTTGGCAACAGACGCAAGAATATCGGAAATTCTCGATTTGAATGCAGAAGACGTTTTTAGTACAAAAGAGGGGAATCATGTAGTTAGCTTTAAGAGAAGAAAATCTCCAAGAACGCTTGCAATAGACAAAAAAATTGGAGATGTAATTACTGAATATAAAAAGAATAACGGGTTAAAACATGGAGACCCTTTATTTCAGGGTTATTATACCCGTAATCGCGGAAGATTAACAGGCTGCAGATTAACTCGTCAAGCTGTTGATTTAATGTTAAAAAGATACTATGGTCCTATGATTGGAGTTGTGGATCTGAATCACAGGATGTTACGAAATGGCTTTTATAAGCAGACTTTCCGGAACTCCGCGTCAACTTCATGAAGCACTCGGAAGACCTTAGATTTACCTCACCCATTCCCCAAACCACCTTATTGAGATATAATACAAGAATGGGAAATATCAAGACTCAAGCCTTAAAAGGTTTTCGGGACCCTTCGATAAACTCAAGGCAAGTTTTCTTGCCGGAGGGAATTTATTATGACTAAGGTTGAACCAAGAACTCTCAAAGGATTTAGAGACTTTTTGCCGAAAGAAGCAAAAAAACGTCAGTGGCTGATTGAAAAACTCCGATCGGTCTTTGAGTCTTATGGCTTTGAACCTCTCGAAACTCCGACTCTAGAATATGCGGAAGTTCTTAAGGGAAAATACGGCGAGGAAGAAAAATTAATTTATGAATTTGAAACAAAAGGCAAAGATAAAGTAGCTCTTCGCTATGATCAAACAGTTCCGTTGTCACGCGTAATTACTCAATATAAAAGTCAGCTTGTCTTCCCTTTTAAGCGCTATCAAATCCAAAGTGTTTTCCGAGGAGAAAATCCTCAAAAGGGAAGACATCGTGAATTTGTTCAGTGTGACGCAGACATTATCGGTTCTCCCTCCCCCATTGCTGATGCGGAAATTCTAAAACTGGTTCTGGATATTTATAAAAAGTTGGGGATTTCCGTAACTATAAAAATTAATGACAAGGAAAATTTCAAAAACATTCCGAAGAAATATGTTTCGGCAATTGATAAGCTTGAGAAAATCGGCGAAAGCGAAGTGCTGTCAGAAATGATTGGTAAAGGAATGGCAAGTGAAGATGCAAAAAAAGCATTATCAGGTCTTCAAAATAAACCTAAAACAGAAACAGTTGAAAGAATTCTATTGACACTTAAGCAAATGGGTGAGGATATGGACAGAATTGTTTACGAACCTACACTAGCCCGAGGACTTGATTATTATACGGGGATGATTTTTGAAACGGTTGTTAAAGAAAGTTCCGGATCCTTATGCTCGGGAGGACGATGGGATAACCTGATAGGACAATTTTCAGGGATTAATGTTCCCGCTGTTGGTTTTGGACTTGGATTTGACAGAACTCTTGAGATTTTGGAGGAGCAAAATCTTCTCCCGATGATTGATTCTTCTTCGAAAATCTTAGTTACAATTTTCAATGAAGGCTTAAGGGAAAGGTCACTTAAGATTTATAAAAAATTAAGAGATGAAAACATAAGCTGCGAGATTTACCTTGATGAGAATGCAAATTTGGATAAGCAGTTAAAATATGCCGACAAAAAGGGCATTCCGTATGTTTTGATAATCGGCCCCAAAGAAGCAAGAGAAAATAAATTGACGATTAAAAACATGAAAACAAAAGAGCAGGAACTATTGTCGTTGGAAGAAACAGTCAAAATAATCAAGAAAAACTAGGAATCCGAAGATACAATGACTCCGGCTTCTCTTAAAAATCCGAACGCATTGTTCAATCTTTGTCCATCACCATCACGACCATTTCCCGGATAAATTACTCCATTTCTGGGTAATCTTGATCCAGATAACTCCCGCATAATAAAATGCCGATCATCAACCATTTTTTGACTTGTAAACCAATCTCGGTCAAGACTCCTCCCCATCTCAACATATCTTTCAATCATTGACCTATCACCATTATCCACCATGACTCTTGCCGCCAAAAAAACTTCAAGAATTAGTCTATCCGAGAATTCATTCGGTAGAGTTCTACCCTGTCCTTTGTAGATAAAGACCATTCTTTTCCAATACAATAAGTCGTCGGTCACCATACCTTGACTTACCAATTTCCTTGCAAACTCCAAACTTTTCCTTTCATCCTCTCCCAGCCCGCCATTTTCTCTTCTTTTTTTTCTTAATAAATCTGCTTTTCTTCTCTTTTCAGATGCTGAGGGAAGCTCGTACATATCTTTTTGAACTCTAAACCATACCCTTTCAGATTTTTCAATTGCCCACTTAACTTTTTTACGATCTATACCCGTAATTTCTGAAATCTCTTGATTAATCGCACCTCTTAAGTATAGCGGCCTGACGTTCGTCCATACAGTGCTTCTTTGTAGAACATATTCAACCGACCTGGGTTTTCCAAGCTTATTACGTTTGATAGTCCTTCTTTCTTCTATTGTCCTTTTTAATCCTTTAGTTGTCGGTAATTTTCTTCCATCTGGTAAGATTCTACTTGTTGGTCTTTTTTCCGGATTGTCCATATTAATTCTTGCCTATAGATCAAAAACAAGATATAATTATAGCATATGAAAACCGGAGTTCATCCGCAGTATTTTGATAATGCACAGGTAATTTGTGCCTGCGGCAATAGGATTGTCATAGGCTCGACCAAAGAAACCCTTCGTGTTGAGCTTTGCAACAAATGCCACCCTTTCTATACAGGTGAGCAAAAGTTTGTTGATTCAGCATCAAGAATTCAAAAGTTTCAGGATAGAGAGAAAAAAGCCCGGCAGTATGTGGTCACCAAAGTAAAAAAGAAAGAAGAAAAAACAAAAAAGCAGGAAGGCCCCAAGACTCTTCGAGAAATGCTCATGGCAGTAAAATAACCAAGAAAAAATTATAATTTCTAAGCACCGAATCCTAAATAAATTATAATATTTAAAATTCAAAAATATTAAACCTTTTAAGTTTTCGATATTATTTGGAACTTATAATTTTGAATTTGTAATTTACACAATATGGATTATCGTAAACAACAGCTTGAAGAAATTGTAAGGAAAATTAAGGAGGCAAAACTTCTCCTCAGTGATCCCTCTATGGCCCCCTTGGCCTTAAAAGAGATTGAAGATCTTGAAAGGGAGAAGAAAACTTTGGAAATTAGTTTCCTTCAGGAGGAAAACTCTCATGAAGAATCTCTTAATAACAGGGACGTAATTATGGAAATTAAGGGGGCTGCTGGAGGCGAAGAAGCAAAGCTTTGGGGGGAAGAATTACTTAGAATGTATATTAAATTTGCTCAAAAAAACGGATTTAAGGTTGAAAAAATTGACGACGATATAATTAGAATATCCGGTAATCCGTCAGCGGACGGAGCTTTTGGTTTTTTCAAATTTGAAGCAGGAGTTCATAGAGTCCAAAGAATTCCGCAGACTGAAAAAAGAGGAAGGGTTCATACCTCAACTGCAATTGTTTCTGTGCTTCCCGAACTTGAGGACATAGATCTTCATATAAACCCTGATGATATAGAATTTGAAGCATTCAGAGCCGGCGGACACGGAGGACAAAATGTTAATAAAGTCTCAACAGCTGTAAGACTTAAACATAAACCGTCAGGGATAATTGTAACCTGTCAGACAGAAAGGTCTCAAATTCAGAATAGAGAAAACGCCATGAAAATGCTTCGTGCCAAACTTTGGGAGGAAGAGGTTGAGAAGCAGAACAAAATTGTCTCGGAGCTTAAGTCAACCCAAGTCGGAAAAGGAATGAGAGCAGAAAAGATTAGAACCTATAACTTTCCGCAAAACCGCCTTACAGACCACAGGATAAATAAATCTTGGCACAACCTTGAAAAAATAATGGACGGAGATCTTGATGAGGTACTGAATACCATTCGGAAAAGAATTTAAAGCTATCATTAAAAATTAAAAATTAGAAAAATGGTCTATTTATTCCCTATTTTGATCTAAAAAATCCTAGTTGACAGAATTAAATTTTAATAATATTATGGTTGCGGCAGGATGAAGTAGGAAGTTTTATTGAAAGATGAAATTTTCGAAACATTCTGCTTTTTCTTTGGCTTTTAAAACGCCTCAATCAGTCAATCCCAAAAACTTCACATCCTTATTCCTAAGACTCTCAATTTTATCAAGGTTATTGTCTTCAATCAGCTTTGCGATTTGTCTTCCCCCTGCCAGATGCGGGAGGACGACATAATCAGCGCCTGCTTTATAAAGTTGCCTTGCCTCTTCTGTGTCAAGGGCCATAACAACAATTTTTGCCCTGCGGTTTTCATGCTTTAGCTCTTTAAGAATCAAAAAATTGTCCTCAACATCAGGAATCGTTGAGATGACAAGGCGCGCGGAATCAAGGCTTGCTCTTTCCTGAATATCCAAGTCCGCAATATCGCCAAAAAGCTTGTGAGCTTTCCCCTCAAACCTTCTTACTATATCAGGGTCAAGATCTACAAGAACCACGTCTATATTCATTTCATCAAGGGCGGAAAGAACACTTTGCCCCATTTGATCCCCTCCTATTACAACAACATGATTTTTAAGATTGGGAATTCCGTCCTCATCCTCCGGGATTACCCTTTTCCCGCCTCTCATCTCAAGAGAACCAAGATATGGACTCAAAAATTTATAAAGATCCCGTGCTCCCAATATCATATATGTGGACAGTGTAAAAGTAATAACTCCGACAACAGTAACCAACGAAACTATTTCGCTTGTTAAATGACCGATTCTATTTCCCAAGAAAACAAGAATAAGAGAAAACTCTGATATTTGCGCAACTGTAAGACCTGCCATAAAAGAGGTTCTGCTTCGATAACCCATTACTCCCATTATTACCATTACGATGATTGGATTTCCTATTAAAACAAAAACGGAAAGAACGATTGCAGCGGTCAAGACGTTTGCTATATCCCCAAACGTCATGCTCATTCCTAAAATTACAAAAAAAATCGTTACAAAAAAATCACGAAGTGCGCGCGTTCTTGCTTGAATCTGGAAATGCTCAGAAGAATTGGCAAGGGCTAAACCTGCCAAAAATCCTCCTATTTCTATGGAAAAACCGATTGTTGAAACTAATGCCGACATGCTTAATGCAAAAGCTATGCTAAATAAAAATAGAGTCTCTGAAGACTTTGCCACTAAATCAATAAGTTTGGGCAAGAAACTTTTACTCAAATAAATTACAAGAGCAAATAACAAAACCGCCTTAAGAAAGACAACTATAAAATCGGAAGGCAAAACTCCGCCATTTGCAAATCCGGAAAGGAACATAAGAATTAAAATTGCAAAGAAATCCTGAACAAGCAAGAACCCAACCGATATTTTTCCGTATAAACTGTTCAGATCCTTTTTATCCGAAAGAAGCTTTACGATAATAACGGTGCTTGAGAAAGTCAGGGCAATTGAAATATACAAAGACTCTATGCCGGAAAATCCCAACGCCCCTGCGATGAAAAAACCGATTACCGAAGTGAAGATTATTTGAGCAATTCCTGTCAGAAGAGAAATTTTCCCAACGCTTTTAAGGTCTTTGAACCGCAGTTCCATACCAAGCATAAATAACAAAAACGTTATGCCGAACTCTGCCATTGCCTGAAGAAAATCCAGACTCTGAAGCTGGAGTCTTCCAAATGGGCCAATAATAATTCCTGCCAGTATGTAAGCTAAGATCGCCGGCTGTTTAAAGACTCTGAAAAGCAAAGACAATAGTGCGGCTAAGGAAATAATTAAGGTGATCTCAAAAAAAATAGGTCCCACAGATTTATAATAACAGAAAAATTTGACAGTTGACAATTATATATAATAGTTATGAGTTATGGGTTATGAGTTTATAGTATCTGTGAACAATGAACCATGAACTCAGAACAAATGAGCTATGATACTGACTCTTTTTGAAAAACGAAAAGAAGCAGAAGGTGTTTATTCTTTTAAGTTTAGGGCTGAGGAGGAGTTTTCTTGGAAACCCGGACAATATATGTTTTACACCTTACCAAATTTAAACCCTGACGAGAGAGGAGTTACGCGATATTTTACAATTTCCTCAACACCCTTTGAAAAAAACATAATGCTGACAACCAGAATCAGTTCAAATGGAAGCAGTTTCAAGAAAAGTTTGAACAAAATGCAGAAGGAAGATACTATAGAAGTAGCAGGTCCTGATGGAAATTTTGTCATAACAAGCCCAAACCGGAGCTACATATTTATTGCAGGCGGAATTGGAATCACTCCTTTTCGCTCAATTCTACTTGATTTGGACTATAATAAACTTCCAATTAATGTTCACCTTTTGTATGCAAATAGAGATAATAATATTGTTTTTAAGGACGAAATTGAATCGCTGACCGCCAGAAATTCTAATTTTAAGATCCAATACTTCATAAGCCCTATTCGAATTGATGAAATAGTTCTCCGATCTCTGAACTCTGAGCTCCGATCTCCGAACTTTTTTGTCTCCGGTCCCAAACTCTTCGTGCAAAATTATTCTGATGTTCTCAAGAACATTGGAATAGAGAAAGACAGAATCAAGCTCGACTTCTTCCCCGGGTATACCTCCGAGTAATTAAGGGTTCGTAAATAATAAGTTGTACTTTTGTACTCAAATATGCTATAAACTCAGCGATGCCTAATATTATGCCTGGAAGAAAAGAAAAAATAGTCGATCAAGCTAATCTCACCTCATCTGCATATAAAAGTGGGGAAAATTTAACCTTAAGAGCGGCTCTTTATGAAAATACACGGCCTAGATATATTGTTTGGGAAGAAGTTGTAAAAGGATTAGATCTTAAAGGAGATGAATCTGTACTTGATGTTGGATGTGGAAACGGAACTCTTCTTATACAACTTCGTAAAGAAAAAGGGCACTCCGGAACTCTTTCTGGCATGGATATTTCTTCTGGAATTCTTAAGCGCCCAATAAATCTTGCAGACTCTCAAATACTAAATATAGATTTCATTGTGGCAGATGCTCAATATATTCCTTTTCCCGACAACAGTTTTCATGTTGTTACCGCATGTCATATGATTTATCATGTTCCAAACATTGACAGAGCCCTCTTAGAAATGGCACGCGTATTAAAACCAGAAGGAAAATTTGCGTTAAGTGCAAACAGTCAGAAAAGCAAAAGTGAAGTACTCAAGCCTTTAAAAGAAGCTGTCGCAAAACACTTTGGTCTTTCGATGTTTCCTGATGCGACAAGGAGATTTAGCATCGAGGAGAGCGGAGAATTAATTAGAAAACATTTTAAAAACTTAACTCTTAAAAAATATCGAAGTTTAATCTCTTTAAATTCTCCTGATCCATATGTTGCTTATTTTAATACGCTTAGGTCTTTGTGGGATGATAATTTTTCTGACTCAAAATGGAGTGAAATATTAAAGTTTGTAGAAAAGGAGCTTAAAGAAATCTTGGAGAGAGAAGGCCGCATTGAAGAAACCAATATTTTTGGAATATTTTATGCTACGAAATAAACATGGGTAAAGAAGTTGATGCGGTTATATTAGCAGGAGGGCGAGGAAGCCGAATGGGCGAACTTACTGATTCAACTCAAAAATGTTTATTGCCCTTTAAAGACAGGCCAATACTCTTACATATTTTGGACACGATAAACGGTGCATTCGGATCAGCGAATGTGGTAATAGCAACTGGGTATCGCGGAGAACAAATTAGAGAGATCATAGGAGAAAAATACGGCAATATTTCTGTAAATTATGTGCATAGCGCTGAATCCCTTGAAACGTGCAGAAGATTGCTACTTGCAAAAAAACTACTGCGAGGACCATTTCTTATATCGCCAGGCGATGTAATTTGTGACCCACAACTTATGAGAAAACTGGCAGAATCTTACGAGAAAAATAGAAGCGATACCATGATTGGCTCAATATCTATCAGCAGCCTTCATGAAAAAGCACCCACTCATGCATTGGTATCAATATCGGATTCTCAAGTTATAGAGATTACATATCCTCCAACGCCCAATTGGGCTCTCGGTCAATTTAGGGAAATAGGCATTGCTTTTTATGATCATGAATTTTTAAACATAGCAGAGAGAGTTCCTTCAGATTTAAAATTTCTAAGCCAAGTATTGGTAGAAGCACTAAGGCAAGGAAAGGAATTTCGAGCGGAGCGCTACTTCTCCAACTGGTACCATTTTGCAACCCCAGAGGATTTAGCAAAATCTTGAAGATAGATAACTTAAGCTCGACTTCTTCCCCGGGTATAACAATTCAACAATCTGACAATTTGACAATTTCTTTCTTCTCCCATACCATAAAAGAATGGATGTTAATCAGCCTCCTCAAACTCCGCAAGAAAAAAAATTCAATGGGTTTCTATTTTTTGAGGTTGGTTTAATAGAAGTATTCTCCGTTATTTTTGCACTGCTTGTGATTTTCGGAGCCCTAAACTACTTTAATATCCTTCCTGTCTCCGACTCCCTCCCCTTCTTCTCCTTTCTGCCAAAACAAAAGATAATATCTGAGAACAAAACCCAAGCAAAACCAGTATTAAGTCAAGAGGAAATCAACAGAAGATTAAGAACAACGCTTCCTTTTTTAGGATGCCCGGTTGAAAAAGATCTTTGCGCAAAGGGAATTGCAATAAATGAACCGAGAAGCAAAATTGCCTCGTTCTCGGCAGTTGCGTTTGCCGATTTGGCCCAAGATGAACCCATCTTGGCAGCAATTGACGGCGATATTAAATTCTCAGGCGGAGAATCTACTCAAGCTTCAACTTTAATAACCATAGAAAACCAAGGAAGAAATATAATAGCAACTTACGAACTGCCGAAAGGTTCATTTAAAGTTGCCACTTCGTCTGCATCCGTCAAACAGGGAGACGAAATTGGAAGCCTGACAGATAATAAACCTGCGATCGCCGAATTTGGAAAAAAACTCAATCTAATTTTATACGCGCAGGTGATAAGTTCCAAAACGTATATTAAATTAAAACCTGCCCCCTCAGGAACAAGCCTTCTAAACCCCGGCCCCTAACTTGTAATCGAAAACCACATTACACTCCAAGGATGTCATCGAAAGATACCGATGTCCCCTGCCAGTTCAGCTCCTTGACTGACACAACAAACGTGCTACAATAAAAATATGAAAAATATTATTGTTAATTCTAAAATTCGCTTTGGGAAACCAATAATTGCCGGCACAAGACTAACTGTTGAGGAAGTACTTGGTGCACTTGCTGGCGGAATGGAATTTAAGGAAATTCAAGAGGAATATGGATTAACAAAACAACAAATTCTTGCAGCGATCCGCTATGTGACGGGTTGGATCAAAGGGGAAACAACAAATGAAATTTCTCCTCGACGCTAATATTCCATACTCCGCAAGAGAGATATTTGGAAAAAATCACAACGCATTGCATGTCAAAGATCTTAATTTGCAAAACGCAAGTGACAAAGAAATTATTGACTGGGCAAAACAAAATAAGGCCGCATTAATAAGTCGTGATTTTGACTTTGCAAACATTTTAAATTTTCCACCAAAGGACTACTCTGGTATTGTTATCCTAAAAATCCCCTCTTTCTATACTGCTTTTGAGATAAAAAGAGTACTCAGGAATTTTATTGAAGAGATAAATTCGTCTTTAATTCCAAAATCTACAATTATTGTTGAGGAAACCCGATTTAGAATTAAAAAGTAAGCGTGGTCTTGACAAAAGACTATAAGATAAGCTAGAATACTTTGGTAGTTTATGGGTAGACTTATCGAGGCAATAGTGGAACATCCTGTTAGATCAGCAGTAGCTGCTACTACAGCTCCTGTTGTTGCTCTTGTAATCAACTGCGGTGGAGGAGATAATGCCAAACCTACTCCAGACGACATAAAAAGCCCAACGGGTACGGTTTTGGAAACTAACACCCCAATGCCATCGGCAACTGCAATTGCAACCCAAGTAATCGAATCCCCCTCCCCCGAACCAACCCCAACCTTAACTGAAATACCTGCTAGTGTCCCTTGTGAAATTTTAGAACAGCAATACTGTTCTCAAGGTAAGATTTTGAATTCAGAAAATCTCTTTGGTACAAAAATAAAATTATTAGGTTTCCATCTCCCCGAAGGGGCTCCAATCTTTGCGCCCTATAATGGCTCGCTTTCTACGGGAAAAGGGAATACTTTCAACAAAGACTCTTTAAATGCCACCGTGAGTAATCCTGATGACCAGAGTATACCTGTGTTTACTGTAATAGGCGACCTTAGGTATCCTTCTAGTAGTTCTTTTTATCCGGTTAAAAAGGGAGAAATCGTCGCTTATGCTCAAAATGCTGGTATTACAGTTCTAGGAGATTATAATGTTGTAATTACTTTTTCTATAAAGGATCCGAACAAGGGTACATTGGGTACAGACGAGGCAATTCTAAAACAACTTTTTCCTAACCTGTTCCAGCCCTAACTCGTGAAGTCGAACAGTATCTGTCATACTATCATGATAAGAGACCGCACATCGGTCTTGGAATGAAACCACCGAATAAAATAACTACTGTTGCATATTAAAGGAAAATACTTCGTGACCTTGACACAGAATACCTGCTTGTTTATTCTTATATTATGCAGAGATATTTCTTGACAAAAAGATTACTTTTTTGGATTTTTTTATTTGTTGCTATTATTGCTGGTCTTTCTCTTTTTTATTTTAAACCTAATACTATTAAAAATTCCCCTTCAGGGATTTCTGAAAGACCAAGATCAGGCACTTGTCTTATTCTTGAGCAAAAATACTGTTCTCAGGGTAAGATTTTAAATTCAGAAAATCTCGCAGGTACAAAAATAAAATTATTAGGTTTCCATCTCCCCGAAGGGGCTCCAATCTTTGCGCCCTATAATGGCTCGCTTTCTACGGGAAAAGGGAATACTTTCAACAAAGACTCTTTAAATG